>OHFA01000001.1_pt1 | contig 311574 bp, 282 predicted proteins | sample 1567501 | NCBI WGS metagenome assembly OHFA01 (sample SAMEA3879593, study PRJEB24766) | human gut metagenome | biome: human-associated habitat; feature: feces | place: USA | collected 1985/1987 | reverse complement strand
GCGGCGCTTCCTCCTCTGAATGAATTCAGAGGTTTCCGCGCCGATGTTCTATGAAAAAATATTACGATCGCGAATTCGAGCAAAAAGTTCTGCACGAAGAAAGTCATTTAGTCTCTGTCACTCAAACTTCTCGCCTCGTTGTGATCACCGGAAGAAGGCGTGTCGGGAAAACGGAACTCATCTTAAGGACCATGAGGGATGAGCAAAAGACTCCATTTATCTACCTTTTTGCTTCCCGAATTGCTCCCGGAGCACTCATCAAAGATTGGCTTCAAACCATTGCTTCTGTTTTGGGTACGAGTTTTGCTCCTCAATGCGAACGACTGTCACAAGTCATTGAATATTTGCTTTTTTTAGGTAAAACTCAGCGTATTAATGTCGCCATTGATGAATGCCAGGATCTCAATATGATTGAACCTTCTTTTTGGTCAGAAGTTCAAAAAGTTTGGGACATTAACAAAAAGAACTCACAAGTCTTTTTAATGATGAGCGGATCTATTGCCTCGGCAATGAGAAATATCTTTAACGAATACAGCGAACCTTTATACGGTCGCGTGGATCGTTTTATTCAGGTTAGAGCTTTTGGTATCACTATTTTGAAAGAAATTCTGAATGATTACCGTCCCGGCTTTTCTCCGGATGATTTGCTCGGTTTGTACTCGGTCACAGGCGGTATCCCCTGGTTTGTTGAAGATCTCATGGATCGGAACGCCACAACAATTAAGAAAATCGCTGAGAGCATTTTCCAACCGGGCTCTAAATTCATCTTGGACGGAGAAATTTTATTGGCAAACGAGTTTCGCTCTGAAGGGCCAGTCAACCGAACTCTTTTGCAAGCTATTGCTTCAGGCGTCACAAAACGCGAAGAACTTCAAAATATCGTGGGAGAGATCAGTGTGAGCGGCGCCTTGTCACGCTTGGAAAAGCAGTACGAACTCATCACTAAAGAGGCCCCTCTTTTTGCCAAAAATGAACGCAAAGCCCGATACTTCATCGCTGACAGATATTTAGCTTTCTGGTTTGCTTTTGTTCAATCTAAAGCCTCTTTAATTTCCCAGAATAATTACGATGGTCTGAAAATGAATTTTTTAGAGCGCTATGAGACATTTTCCGGACGGACTCTAGAGCAACTCTTTTTTGAACTTTTCCGAACTTCAAAAAGATTCGAAACCTTGGGTCGCTGGTGGGACAGAAAAGGTGAGAACGAAATTGATTTAATTGCCATGGACGGTAGCTCAGCTTACTTTTTTGAAATCAAGCGTAATTCCATAAAGTACTCTGCTCACCTGCTTACCAATAAAGTTTCAGCCTTTTTGGATCAAAATCCAACTGTCCAAAACAAACAGATTTTTATTAAAGGTTTGTCGTTGAAAGATTTGCTGAAAAGTACAGAAGATATATTGAGCGGCTCTGAAAAACTATTCTGAAAGCCTCCAGAAAGGCCCTGCGCATTTCAGGTATGCCGCAATTTGTGGCATACCTGAAAATGTGCACTAAGCTAGCTATTAAAAACTAAATCTTGGTTAACTTCGCCAAAGACAAAAGAAGTTCTTTGGTGCCCACATCATCAAACTGCACCCGAATGCGGGCATCATCACCCAGGCCCGTGAGACCAACAACTGATCCCTCTCCGAATCGGGCATGACGGACACGATTGCCGATTGCAAAACCCTTAAATTCGGCTTTAGCTGCCATTTTCTTGACAGCCGGATCCATCTTAGCCCGTGCAAAGCCGGTAGAGGCACCATAAGTTCCCGATCTAGAAGCATAACCTGAAGTTGAACCATATCTTGAACGTCCGTAACCCGAAGATCCGTAACTTGAGCCGCTACCATAATCTCTTGAGCGACGAGATCGGGAAGAATAGCCGTCAGACCAACTTAAGGACTGATCTTCATCTTCAATTGCCATTGAGCGCTTGCGATCATAGAGAAATAAAAGGTGCTCCTCATCAATTTCATTTAAAAACTGACTCGGACCGGAATCCATATACTGGCCTCTTAACATCCTAGACAGGGCAAAACTGAAATGAAGGTTTTTACGGGCACGGGTTATAGCAACATACATAAGGCGCCTTTCCTCTGCCATCCCTTTGGGATCGTTTGCACTGTTAGCGTGCGGGAAAAGCCCTTCTTCGAGCCCAGTGATAAAGACCACATCAAATTCCAAGCCCTTTGCGGCATGAACCGTCATCAGCTGCACGGCATCATCGCCTTTTTGAGCCTGATTGTCCCCTGCTTCAAGCGCAGCATGCGATAAAAAGCCCGCCAGAGAGGTCATCTCATCTTCTGCCCCATCGGCTTCCACTTCATCGCTTCGGGCATCAATGCTGATACCTTCTTCTTTGAGGTAAGCCTGCGCAGCGTTTTGTAATTCCTCCAAGTTTTCAAGCCGCTCCTGTCCTTCACGCTCTTTTTTGTAGTGTTCGGCCAAGCCCGATCGCTCCACCACAGCCGCAATCATCTCCGGCAGCGGCAGGCATGAGTACTCAAATCTCATCGCATCGATTAACTCCGTAAAAGCACGAAGCTTCGTGCCGGCCGCGCCTTCCAGAGTTTGTGCAGCTTCATAAAGGCTTACATTGGCCTCGAGCGCTTTTTGCTGTAGCGTTTCCATACTCTTTGCGCCGATTCCTCTCATCGGAAAATTCACCACACGCAAAAACGCTGTGTCGTCTTTCGGATTTTCAATTAAGCGCAAATAAGCCAAGGCATGCTTAATTTCAGCTCGGTCAAAAAAGCGCAGGCCCCCGTAGACGCGATAGGCAATACCGGAAGCCACAAGCGCCTGTTCAATCACACGGCTCTGGGCATTGGAGCGGTACAAAATCGCCATTTCATGCTTTTTCACACCGCGCCCGATCGCCTCTCGAATTTCCTGTACACAATATTGCGCTTCATCGCGATCGTCGCTTGCGCGAAAAACTCGAATCCGCTCGCCTTCGCCGGCACTCGTCCAGAGGTCTTTACCCAGGCGGTCATCGTTATGCGCAATGAGTTCATTGGCGGCGTTCAGGATATGACCGAAAGAGCGGTAGTTTTGCTCGAGTTTAATGAGATGACGGATCTGAAAGTCTCTCTGAAAATCCATCATGTTGCCGACGTTGGCGCCTCGGAAAGCGTAAATTGACTGGTCATCATCGCCCACGGCAAAAACACAGTTTTCATTAAATTCACGGACACCCGCCGGTGAAAAGCCACCCAAAAGCTTGAGCCACTTGTACTGCAGGCGGTTTGTGTCCTGAAACTCATCGACCAAAATAAAGCGGAAGCGATCTTGATAGTGGTGCCGAATCATTTCGTTTCGGGCTAAAAGCTCGTAGCTTCGCAAGAGTAATTCACCAAAATCAGCCACACCTTCGCGGTTACACTGCTCTTCGTACAGAGCATAGATTTTGGCCATATTTTCTTTTTTGCCGAATTCAGCCGTCATATCTTTAGCTCGCAGCCCTTCTTCCTTAGCGCTGGCGATATAGTTCTGCACCTCTTTGGGCGGATATTCATCCTGGCTGATTGCATGTGCCTTCATCAGGCGCTTAATGGCTGAGAGCTGATCGGTTTGATCCAGAATCTGAAAAGTCTGAGGTAAACCCGCTTCTTTAAAGTGTCGGCGAAGCAAGCGGTTACATAATCCATGAAATGTCCCTACCCACATTCCACGGGTGTTCACAGGGATTGAAGCCTGAATACGGGTGAGCATTTCTTTGGCGGCCTTGTTGGTAAAGGTCACGGCAAGGATTTCCATGGGGCTAGCCATCCGCTCTTCTATGAGCCAGGCAATGCGGGTAGTCAACACACGAGTCTTACCGGAGCCTGCACCCGCTAAAATCAACGCGCTTTCTGCGGGCAGCGTAACAGCGGCCTTTTGCTGCGGATTTAATTTGTCAATAAAGCTCACCATTTTCTTATTCGCCACTTTCAAAAGAAAAGCCACTATTGTGCCAAAAACAGGAAGATTTTTTCTTTAGAGAACGCTTTTGCGCCACTCAAAAAAGCTCATCGCGCGTCGGTCTTTATCCGAAACGGTGATTTCTCCCACATCGGGCCAGCGAATCCCTAAATTCGCGTCATTAAACAAAATCGCACCCTCGTCTTCGGGATGGTAAAAGTCCGTACATCGATAAAAGACGCAGGCCGTATCAGATAAGGTCAAAAAGCCGTGGGCAAAGCCCTCAGGGATATAAAGCTGACACAGATCCTCTGAAGAAAGTTTCGTACTGTAGACACGGCCGAAAGTTTGGGAGTTTTTTCTTAAATCGAGCGCCACATCAAAAATTTCACCCGAGAGCACCGTGATTAATTTTCCCTGCGGGTGGCGCTTTTGAAAATGCAGTCCTCTTAATGTGCCTTTTTTGGAAACAGAAAAGTTATCCTGCACAAAGGTTAACTCCGGCCACAAATCTTCATAGCGGGTGACCTGCCAAAGTTCAGCAAATAACCCCCTATTGTCCCGATGCACATCGGGGAAAATTTTCAAAATCCCCTCAAAGTCGCTTTTTTCAATTCTCATTTGATCTTCCCATAGCGCTTCACCCACTGAGCGTAGGCACCTTCTTTGACGCTTTCAAGCCATTTGTCGTTATCCAAATACCACTGAAGGGTCTTGTGCAGTCCTTCAATTAAACGCACCCTCGGAGCAAAACCCAAAGCTTTGAGACTGTCTGCACTATCCATGGCGTATCGGAAATCATGTCCCGGGCGGTCGGTCACCAAAGTAATCGCTTCTTCAAAAGGCAAAAGACCCGGGCAAGCTGCATCCATAAGCGTACACAATGCCCGAATAAGCTTAATGTTCGGGACCTCCTCACCGGTACCGATGTTATAGATTCGACCCGCTTCCCCCTTTTGCAAAATGCTCACAAGCGCTGCTGCGTGATCGGTGACGTACATCCACTCGCGGACATTTTGTCCGGTTCCGTATACGGGCAGCGTCATACCGCTTCGGGCACGGTCAATCATCAAAGGAATGAGTTTTTCGGGAAACTGCCTCGGACCGTAATTGTTGCAGGCGTGCTCAACAATCACTGGAAAACCGAACGTACGCCAGTAACTTAAAGCGATCATTTCGCCGGCGGCTTTACTTGCCGCATAAGGACTTGTCGGCCGATAGGGGCTCTCAATGGTAAAGGGAGCATCATTCGGACCCAGAGAGCCGTACACTTCATCGGTTGAGACATAAATAAAGCGAAAGCGCTCTTTTTTCTCGCCCCTTAAGCCTTTCCAATACTCACGGCTTACTTCCAAGAGCCGCTGCGTGGCAGTGACATTATTGTCAATAAAGGTCTGCGGATTATCGATTGAGCGATCCACATGGGTTTGTGCGGCCAGATGCACCACGGCATGCGGTTTAAAGCTTTTAAAAGCTTCCAGCATGGCGGCGCTGTCTGCGACGTCGGCCTGAAGAAATTTGTGAGACTTTTTCTTTTGAGCTGCTTCAAGATTGAGTAAGTTGCCGCAATAGTCGAGTTTATCTACCGTCAGAACCGAGTAGCCGCTGGCCAAGGCCGTATCAACAAAGTGCGAGCCGATAAAACCCGCCCCGCCCGTTACCAGTATTTTTTCTTTTTGAGCTGCCATGAATTGCCTGAGAGATTTTTCAAAAATTAATCCGATTGAACTCTTGGGATTGTATTACACTCTAATTAGCGGAGCGAACAGAATCGAACCCGTGAAGGGTTCTGTGTGTGCGCTTGTCCATTTTATTTTGTGTTTGAGAGGTACGATCGATGAGCCAAAAGAAATCAATCGGCATTGTGGCGGGTTTGAATCGCCGCGCCGCAATGGAAGTGAAAACCGAGCTTTTGTCTTTGGGTGACGATGATTTGAGCATCGTCATGACCGAAGACAACTTCAAGATTGACCCCGATCCTGTCTTTGCTGTCAGCGACAGAAAGATCTTTATTTTCAATGAAGCAGAGCTTCTAGCTGAAATGGGCGTCGATTTAATCCTCGTGCCTGATTTTAAGTGCGGCTCTTATATCCATGAAATTCAGCGTGAAATCCAAACGCCGATTCTCGATATGAAAGAAGCCCTGATGAGCCAGATGGGCGAAAAGGTCCCTGCGATGGGCGTGCTCGATGCTGCAAACGCTGCAGGATGTGCCTCGGGCGCCTGTGATCTCTCCAAGCAAATGAAGATGATTTTTGCTTCTGAAGAAGATCAAAAGACGCTTGACGAGCTGCGCGAAAAGATTCGTGCAGAAGGTCCTTCTGATGAAGCCGTCCAGGAATTAAGCCAAATCTGCCGCCGCCTGATGGAAAAGGGCGCCGAAGTCATTGTCCCCAACTGCACGCAGTTTGCTTTGAATACAGCAGAGTTACAAAAGCTAGGCTTGCCGGTCATGGACGTTTTTGAAGTGTTTGCCAAGGCAGCCCTCACACACTCCACTCAAAAACTGCCAAAGCCCTTTAAACTCGGTTTGATTGGCGGCTTGGGACCGGCTGCGACAGTTGATCTGTATGACAAAATCGTTAAGGCCACTCCGGCTAAAAATGACCAGGAACACTTCAAAGTGGTCATTGAACAAAATCCGCAAATTGATGACCGCACCGCTTGCCTGTTAAATGGTGGTCCCGATCCGACAATTGCCATGTATAACTGTGCCAAGCGCCTGCAACGTGACGGTTGCGACTATATCATCATCCCGTGCAATACGGCTCACGCCTTCTTGCCGCGCATGCTTCGCCACCTCAACGTTCCCTTCATCGATATGCAGCAGACCATGCTCGATGAAATTAAAGCCAAATTTGGTGACAACGCCCGAGTGGGTTTAATGGCCACAAGCGGCACGATTGCTACCGGCATTTACAGCAAAAAAGCCGAAAAAATGGGCATGAAGATGTATACGCCCGATGAGGACCATCAGCAAAGCGTTATGAAAGCCATCTATGGCCCCAAAGGCGCTAAAGCCGGTTACACCACGGGCGAGTGCTACGATGACCTCTATCGTGGTGCCGAGTATCTCGTGAAGACCTATGACTGCAATGTGCTGATTTTAGGCTGCACGGAACTGCCTTTGATTTTCCACGAAACCGATGACTTTGAAGTGGCCGGAAAGAAAGTTGCTATCGTTGACCCGACTGCAACGCTTGCTAGAAAATGCGTGCAAATTGCACAAGCCACCATTAAGGAACGCGGTGTGCGTTAATAACCCAACTTAATTGAAAGCGCTTGAGTTTAACTCAGGCGCTTTTCGCATAAGGACTTCTATCATGGCAAAAGTGTATGAAAAGTGTGAACCCAAGACTGTAGCCTTTATCGGTCTGGGCACAATGGGCTATCCGATGGCCGGACATCTTGCAAAGGCAGGACATCGCGTAACGGTCTACAACCGAACAACCTCAAAGGCTCAAAAGTGGGCTTCGGAATATATCGGACTCATTGCAGCAACGCCACGCGAAGCCGCCCAAGATGCTGACTACGTATTCACCTGTGTCGGCAATGACGACGATCTCAGAAGTGTTGTACTCGGACGTGACGGTGCTTTTGCCGGTATGAAAAAAGGCGCTGTACTAGTTGACTGCACGACTGACAGCGCACAGGTTGCCAGAGAACTTCATCAAAGAGCCAAAGAAATGGAACTTGGCTTTATGGACGCTCCGGTCTCCGGCGGTGAAGCTGGCGCTGTCAATGGCGTTTTAACCGTGATGTGCGGCGCTGATGAAGAAACTTTTGAAAAAGCCCGCCCAACCGTCATGGCCTTTGCTCAGGCTGTCACCCGTATCGGAGAGGTAGGTTGCGGACAGCTCGCCAAGATGTGCAATCAGATTTGTATTGCAGGTATTGTGCAGTCACTTTCCGAATCAATCGCTTTCGGTTTAAATGCGGGCTTAGACATGAAGCTCGTCCTTGAAGTAATCGGTAAAGGTGCTGCCCAAAGCTGGCAAATGGATAACCGTGGCGGCACCATGATTGAGGGCAAATTTAATTTCGGATTTGCAATCGACTGGATGAGAAAAGATTTGGGACTATGCTTGGCTGAAGCGAAGAAAAACGGCTCAACACTTCCTACTGTCGCGCTCATTGATCAGTTCTACGGAGAACTTCAAGCCAAAGGCGAAGGGCGCAGCGACACTTCTGTTTTAATTAAACGCTTGCCGCATTGATTTTTTAAAAACGGTTGGCGCCGTGAATCGGAACCAACCGTTTTTTTCTTAAATATTAAATCCAACCTTTTTGTCTAAATGACTTTAAAACTTTCACAAATGCTCGCATTTCTTGAGGCGTACCAAGCGTCAGCCGGTTATAGCCCACAGCGGGCGCAAACTCGCGGCCAACAAAAACATGTGCCTTAGCCATTCGGTCTTTGTATGTCTGATGCTCGCCCTTAATTTCATGGAAAATGAAATTCGCCTGTGAAGGCAAATACTTTAAACCCAACTCGTCCAAAGCATCAGTGACGATTTTGCGGGCAAGATTCGTGCTTTGAAGGCTCTTTTCGAAAAAGAGGTCGTCATTAAGACTTGCCAAAGCAGCAACGGCTCCCGCCGTATTGGTGTTATCAATTGACACAAAGTCATTGAGTAATTTTGCAGTTTTCTCATCTGTTAAACCGTAACCGATACGTAAACCCGCCATGGCATAAATTTTGGAAAATGTCCGGGTGACAACAATATGGTTACTGCCGGCTTTCACATTTTCAACTGCACTTCTGAAACTCTTATCCGTGACAAATTCTGCATAGGCTTCATCCACAATAAAAACCGTGTGTGTGGATTTTTGGTTGAACCAATCGTTAAGCACCTTTGCATCCGCAATTGTCGCAGTGGGATTATTGGGATTGCAGATGTAGACAATTGAAAGTCCCTTAAAAGCCTGCGCCTTGGATTTCATTTGCACCAAATCCAAAGCCAAAGATTCTTTCACTAGAGGAACTTTTACAACTTCAATCCCGATCGCAGATGCATAAAGCTCAGCGTAATTAAAGGTGGGATCAGGCACAATCAATTGCACAGCCTGCCCGGCTTTTTGTGCTTTGTGGCTAAAAGCTTCGACAGCGGCCTGGATAACTTCAGAAGAGCCATTGCCTAAAACCACTTGGGAGGATTTCAATGCAAATTTTTTCGCAATCGCTTCAATTAATTGAGCTCGTGCTGCATCGGGATAGCGAAAAGCACCGTCCAAACTTTTGAGTACAGCCTGCTTAGCCGACTGAGCCATACCGAGTGAGTTTTCATTGAAATTTAAAAGTAGCGGTGTTTTCTCACTGGGCGTGAAGTTAGCCTCTGCAGCCATTGCGGTAGTACTTAACGTTTTGCCTGCCATAAAAGTTCCTGCCAATGTTGCAGACAGTTTAAAGAGATTTCTCCGATTGAGTTCAAGCATTGTGTCGCTCCTCTTCTTTTTTAGTCATGTATAGCGACATTGTAAAATGAGGTTTTTGGCGACAAATTAGCCATTTTACTTAATAAAAACAAAAACTTATTTGTTTTCCAATTCAATTCTTTAGTCGACATTTCTTAATTTTTTTCTCTTTTGAATACGAACTATTGAATTGTGATTTAGAATGCAAGGCTTGCGAGAAACACAGCTAACTGTGTGAATAAAAAGAAAGAATTTAAAAGATGCCCGTTACTTTAAATGATCTGCCAATCGGCCACAGTGCGACCGTTGAATCGGTTGGTGCGAGCGGCGCTCTTCGTCAACATTTCCTCGATATGGGACTGATTCCCCAGGCCACTGTCACAATGGTCAAGCGTGCTCCAATGGGAGATCCCATTGAAGTACGTATCAGAAGTTATGAGCTGACGCTTCGTGTCGCCGAAGCCCAGGCCATTACGATTACCGATATTCGTGACTCGGAACCGGTCGTTGCTCCCAAACCTGAAATCGAGGAAATTTCTCACCCGGGTTATGGCGAGGGCGGGAAATATCACGTAAAAGAACACGAGCATCCGCTGCCCGAAGGTGAACTGATTACCTTTGCACTGGCAGGCAACCAAAACTGCGGCAAAACAACTTTATTTAACCGACTCACGGGATCCAATCAGCACGTGGGAAATTTCCCGGGTGTCACTGTAGATCGAAAAGACGGTTCAATCATCGGTCACAGCGACACCTTAGTGACGGACTTACCCGGTATTTACTCACTTTCTCCCTACACTAATGAAGAAATTGTCTCGCGGGAATTCATTCTGAAAGAAAACCCTAAAGCGATTATCAATATTGTTGATGCCACCAACATTGAACGCAACCTTTATCTCACAATGCAGCTTATGGAGTTGGGGCGCCCCATGGTACTGGCTCTCAACATGATGGATGAAGTAAAGGCAAATGGAGGCTCGGTTCGTGTTAACGAAATGGAAGCGCTCCTGGGGATGCCGGTTGTACCCATTTCTGCTAGCCGGGCAGAAGGCATTGAAGAATTAATTGATCACGCCCTTCACGTTGCAAAATTTCAAGAGCCTCCAGCTGTGCAGGATTTTTGCGATGCCAATGAACACGGAGGCGCTGTGCACCGCTGTCTTCACAGCATCATGCACATTATTGAAGACCACGCACAAAAAGCAAAAATACCGCTTCGCTTTGCCGCAAGCAAAATTGCCGAAGGCGACACACTTATCATGGATCAACTCAGTCTTGATGTAAATGAAAAGCGCACAATTGCCCATATCATCAAGCAGCTTGAAGCCGAGCGCGGATTGGATCACGCGAGCGCCATTGCTGACATGCGTTTTTCTTTTATTGACAAGGTGTGCGCACAAACTGTCGTAAAACCACGGGTAAGCCGCGAGCATATCAGAAGCCTTCAGATCGACGAGGTGTTGACAGGACGCTTTACAGCCATCCCCGCCTTTATCGCCATCATGGCGCTTGTTTTTTGGCTCACTTTCAATGTGATCGGTGTTTGGCTCAATGATGGCTTAGACTGGTTAATCGGTCTGGCAACCGACTACACTGATCAGACTTTAACGGCGCTTGAAGTCAACGCTTCGATTCACTCGCTTATCATCGATGCCATCTTTAACGGCGTAGGCAGTGTGCTAAGTTTCTTGCCTACGATTGTTGTGCTCTTTTTCTTTCTCTCCTTTTTGGAAGACAGCGGCTACATGGCGCGCGTAGCCTTTGTAATGGATACGCTTTTAAGACGTATCGGCCTGTCTGGCCGCAGTATAGTACCGATGCTAATCGGCTTTGGTTGTACGGTACCTGGGGTGATGGCAAGCCGTACCTTGCCCTCCGAGCGCGACCGTAAAATGACGATATTGCTCACGCCCTTTATGAGCTGCTCGGCAAAACTTCCTATTTATGCCTTTTTTGTCGCAGCTTTTTTCCCTGGTGAAGGCGCTCTCATTATGATCGGCCTTTATCTGCTGGGTATTGTTGTAGCTGTGCTTTTGGGCTACCTCATGAAAAACACTATTTTTAAAGGCGAAGCTGTTCCTTTTGTGATGGAATTGCCCAACTACCGTATGCCCGGCGCAAAAAATGTAATGCTTTTGCTTTGGGATAAAGCAAAAGACTTCTTGCAACGAGCTTTTACCGTGATCTTTGTCGCTACCATTATCATTTGGTTCCTGCAGACCTTTGATTTTCAGCTCAATCCGGTCGAAGACTCTCAGATGAGTATCCTTGCAGTAATCGCTGGCTGGGTCTCCCCGATTTTTGCCCCCTTGGGTTTTGATGACTGGCGCATTACCACAGCCTTAATCGGTGGCTTTATGGCTAAAGAAAGCGTTGTCAGTAGCCTCTCCGTTCTTTTTGGTTCTACCGAAGCGTTAACAGCAGCTCTCAGTACGCTCACTGCTTTGGCTTTACTTGTCTTTTGCCTGCTTTATACGCCATGCGTAGCCTCCATCGCTACCATTAAACGTGAACTAGGCGGCCGCTGGGCTTTGGGCGTAGCTATTTTTCAATGTGTCATTGCCTGGATCGGGGCTTTGATTGTCCGACTGATCGGATTGATGCTAGGATATTAGTTATTGAGAACTATTCTTAATAAGAGGTTAAGATGAATGGCATCAGTTGGCTTTTGCTGATTTTGATTGTTTTAGCCATGATTTGGGTTGTGGTTTTTAAAATTAAAAATCGCAATGCCGGAGATTGCGGCTGCGGATGCGCTGGCTGCGGGCCGAGCGATAAAAAGAAAAAAGGTTGCTGCGGCACTGAGGAGCATATTATCCATATTCAAAAAATGCACTGAACTCATCTTAGGAGCCTCAATCGAGTAGAAAACAGGCTCCTGTTGCTTTTTCAGCCTAACCTCTAAACAATCTGCTAGTCTGTTCCCGCATCTGACTGAAGACATTGAAATCACGTCTGCCGCACCGCGATTTGAACCAGAAAAAAGCTGGCTATAACGCATTTATCCTAAGAGCGCCTACTAATTTCAAGCTAACTCGATTGAAAAGCATTAAAATTTGAAGTTTCTTATTGCTTCATATTTGAGACTATCGTATGTCCACGACGGAAAACAAAGAAAACGGTGCACAGGTCACCAACTTTATTCGAAACATTATTGATGAAGATTTGGCCCGAAATGCCAACCGCCCGAGACTGTGGTGCGGTCATCCTGCTCCTTACAGTGAGCAGGCTCAAGGCGGCGTGGAAGATCCCGCCCGCATTCGTACGCGTTTTCCGCCCGAACCGAACGGCTATCTGCATATCGGCCATGCTAAAAGTATTTGCCTGAATTTCGGTCTTGCCCGTGATTACGGCGGCTACTGCCATATGCGCTTTGACGACACCAACCCCGTCAAGGAAGATCAGGAATACGTAGACTCCATCAAAGAATCCGTCCAATGGCTGGGCTTTGACTGGAAGCACGGCACGGAAGACAATCTCTACTTCGCAAGCGACTACTTCCAGTGGATGTATGACTGCGCCGAGCATTTGGTAAAGACCGGTTTTGCCTATGTCGATGAGCAAACGCCGGAAGAAATGCATGCCAATCGTGGCACCTTAACCGAACCCGGTAAGAACTCTCCCTACCGTGACCGCCCGATCGAAGAAAACCTTCGTCTTTTCCGTGAAATGCGTGACGGCAAACACGCCGAAGGCTCCATGGTCGTGCGTGCCAAAATCGATATGGCAAGCCCCAACATCAACCTGCGTGACCCGGCGATTTATCGTATCCGTTTTGCCGAGCATCACCGCACGGGCAATAAATGGTGCATCTATCCGATGTACACCTTCGCTCACCCGATCGAAGATACGCTTGAAAACATTACGCACTCCATCTGCACGCTCGAATTTGAAGATCAGCGCGCATTCTATGACTGGGCACTGGAACGCTCTATCCCCGTTTTGCGTGCTCCGCAGTTTGAAGAAGCCAAGGCTATCCTGCTTAAGATGAGTAAGGGTGAAGATGAACGGGCTCTTGCCTTTATGCGTGCCTGCTATCAGCACCGCAATAAACTCGGATTGAGTGCGCCTGAAAAAGCTTTGGCTGAAATTCTTGATGCCTGGAGCGATAACCTTGGACCCGAAAAATTATTGGGCATCCGCGCAGAAGCTTTCTGGGCATTGCTTTTGACGCAGCCCGAACACTACACGCCGCTCCTTCAAGCTGCGCTCGATGTTGTGCGTCCCAATTTCTTCCTGCTCTCTCATCAGTACGAATTCAATCGTCTGAATCTCTCGCACGTTGTTGTGAGTAAGCGCAAGCTCATCCAATTGGTGAAGGAAAACCTCGTAAACGGCTGGGACGATCCGCGTATGCCGACCATTTTCGGCTTGCGCAGAAGAGGCTACACCCCGGAAGCTATTCAGCTTTTTGCCGAACGCTGCGGTGTGTCCCGTGTTGCGGGCGGCCTCATCGATTACTCCGTGTTGGAAGCCTGTCTGCGTGAAGACCTGGAAGGCCGCGCCATGCGCCGCATCGGTGTGGTTCATCCGTTAAAGCTCATTATTGATAACTATCCGGAAAATCTAACCGAAACGCTCACGGCACCGAACCATCCTCAAAAGCCGGAATTGGGTACGCGCGAAGTGAGTTTCTCTCGTGAACTCTGGATTGATGAAAGCGACTTTGCTGAAGTGCCTCCCAAGGGCTATCGGCGCTTAACGATTCCTGCCGACGGCTCTGAAGCCAAGCCCGTGCGTCTGCGCTACGCCTATGTTGTCGTTCCGACCTCGGTGGATAAAGACGAAAACGGTAAAGTAGTGGCTGTTCACTGCCGCTATCTGCCTGAAACGAAGAGCGGCAGCGCAGGCTCTGAAGCCGTAAAGACTAAGGCAGCTATCCATTTTGTGGATGCTAAGACTGCTGTAGAAGCGGAATTCCGCCTCTATGACCGACTCTTTGCTGTTGCCCAGCCCGATGCAGTGGACGCCGACTATCGTACGCTTTTAAATCCCGATAGTCTCAAGGTGGTTAAAGGCTTTATTGAACCGGCTTTGGCTCAGGCTAAGCCTGATGAAAAGTTCCAATTGGAACGTACGGGTTACTTTGTTGCTGACCGCGTTGATCACACGGCCGAACATCCGGTCTTTAACCTGTCAGTCGGTTTGAAAGAAAATCGCATGAAAAAATAATTTCTTGCTGATCTAATATCCTCGGGAGTGTTTGAAAGGTTTTCAACACTCCCGTTTTTTGCTCAATTGATTTTTATTTTCGCCTTTCGTCTAAATCAAAATACTTAAGTAATGACCGGCACAAACTAAGTATTTAAACTCAGAACTGGCAAATATTTTTGGTTTGCCCCTTGAACTGGCTATCAGACTTCTCTAACCTATGACCATCTCTTTCGAGATTTCTACTTTTTAGAGTACAGGAATTAACCATGCACTTAACGCATCAGAACATACTTTCAGCTCTGGCCGCATTGCGGACGAGTGGTGCTGACTGTGCTTTTGAAATGCGAATGTGCATGATGACGATGGTGCTCTAAGGACCTTCGGAGCACCGCGCTCCGCAAAAAGTATCGTTCGGAAGGTCTCAATACGAACGATATTTCTTCTCCTTCAATTCAACAATTTAAATTAGACGTCACACCAAATATTTTTGGTATTGAGACCTCAGAACTTAAGAGTACTGAGTTGACGCTCAAAAAGTTTGATGCATCTGCATCCGGTGTGACCGAAGGATTAAAAGATGATCAAACTTGAGGACATATCAAAAACCTTTCAAATCAACGGTCAAAGCGTTGAAGCCGTCAAAGACGTCTCACTTGAAATCCGACAGGGAGAAATCTTTGGCATCATCGGTTTTTCCGGAGCAGGAAAATCCACTCTCGTTCGCTGCATTAACTTATTGGAAAAACCGGAAAAAGGCCGCATCATCATTAACGGAGAAGACATCACTCATTACGAAGGAAAAAAACTTCGTCAGATCCGCCAAAGAATCGGCATGATTTTTCAGCACTTTAATCTCATGCCCTCCCGCACAGTCTTTGAAAATGTCGAGTTGCCGCTCAAACTCACTGAACTTACACCTTCCGAGCGCAGTCAAAAGATTAAAAAACTCCTTGATTTGGTCGACCTCAGCGACAAGGCTCAAAGCTACCCTTCTGAGCTTTCCGGCGGTCAAAAGCAGCGAGTGGCCATTGCCCGAGCGCTTGCGAACGACCCCAAGGTCCTTCTGTGCGACGAAGCCACCAGTGCCTTGGATCCCCAAACGACTCACTCCATTTTGCAGCTATTAAAAGAAGTCAATGCCCGTTTAGGGATCACGCTTGTTGTCATCACGCACCAAATGGAAGTCATTAAAGAAATCTGCGACCGTGTGGCTGTCATGCAAAAAGGCGTTGTCGTTGAAGAAGGCAACATTGTGGATGTTTTCAGTGCTCCTCAAGCTCCTATTACCAAAAGCTTTATCCAGGCGGCCGATAACTTTGAAGCTTTTTCTGACCTCGTCAAACTCAATAGTGCCATTACAGGCATCAAACCCACTCAGCCTGTCTGGTTTTTAACCTACCGGGGTGCTGTGGCAGGAGAACCGTTGATGAGTGAGCTTTACCGCCGCTTTGAAGTTAAAGCCAACATCATCTACGGCAACATCGATTACTTCAAAGAATGTATCGTCGGGAAACTGGGCGTAGCTATTGAGGGCGAAGCCGGTCAAATCGAAAAAGCCCGTCAATTTTTAATCGATCAAAAAGTCATTGTGGAGGTTTTAAGATGAACGAAATCATTACGTATTTTTTGCCGCATATTGATCGTTTAGGCCCTGAACTCATTGAGTGCTTTTGGCAAACCGCCACAATGGTTGCGGTCTCAGGCACCATTGCCTGGTTTCTCGGAGTAGCGATCGGCGTTTTACTCGTCATTACCCGTCAGGGCGGTCTCTGGCAAAACCGGTGGCTCTTTTTAAGCTTAGATAAAAGTATTGACATTATCCGTTCGATTCCTTTCATCATCCTGATTGTGCTCCTGATTCCGTTGAGCCGCTTTCTGGTAGGAACGGGCTCAGGCGTGACGGGTTCTTTTGTTGCGCTCGTTTTCGGAACAGTTCCTTTCTTCGCTCGCCAAATTGAGTCTGTATTAAGCGATTTGGACGACGGTCTCATTGAGGCAAGCCTTGCTATGGGTTTTTCTGTCCCGCAAATCATCTTCGGCGTCTATTTAAGAGAATCCATTCCCGGCATCACCCGAGTCACCCTCATCACCTTTGTGAGCTTTATCGGTATTACGGCGATTGCCGGGGCGATCGGTGCCGGAGGTCTGGGTGACTTTGCCATTCGCTACGGCTATCAAATGGGCTATCGCGACATGATATGGCTTACGGTCATCATCATTTTGGCGGTGATTACGGTTGTGCAATGTTTCGGTCAATGGATTATTCGAAAAACTTCACACTAATTCTTATCAACTGATTTTTGGAGACCAAAAATGAATAAACGTACTTTTCTTCAGTCTTTAGTCACCATCGGCTGCGCCTGCGCCTTCTCTTCAGGCCTGATCTCTTCTGCCTGGGCAGCAGAAGACTTTCAAGAGGTCACCGTGGGCGTCGTAGGCGACTACGTAGCTCAATGGGACACAATCAATGAACTCCTTGCCCCTGACAAAATCCGTGTCAAATTAATTAAGTACAGCGATTACGCAACACCTAACCGGGCTTTGGCTGACGGAGAAATTGACTTGAATGCCTTTCAACACAAGGCTTATTTAGCCAATGATATTGAACGCAACGGCTACAAGATTGTCTCAATCGGCGATACGTTAATCACCCCTCTTCGCATCTATCACAACAAAGACAAAATCAAATCCATTGCTGATATCAAAGACGGTGATATCATCGCCATCCCGTCAGATCTCACAAACGGCGGCCGCGCTATTAAGCTTTTGGAAGCCGCTGGCCTCATTAAAGTCGATCCGACCAAAGGCTATGTGCCCACGAAATTGGATATCACCGAGTACAAAGTGAAAATCAAGATCCGCGAGGCTGAATCCGGCATTCTCGCTCGGCTGCTTCCCGATGTCACAGCTTGCATTATCAACGGCGGCAACGCCTACACTGCCGGTCTTGATGCCTTTACGGATTCAATTTACACTGAAAATTTAGATCCCAAAGTCAATCCTCAAGTCGGTCAGCTCGTCAATATCATTGCCGCTCGTGAAGCCGATAAAGATAATCCCGTCTATCTGAAAGTGGTTCAGGCTTACCAAACGCAAGAAACCGCCACGACTTTAATGAAAGCTTATAAAGGAGCCTATACACCTGCCTGGCAAGGCGCTGAAAAATACACCTACTAGCTAAAAAATGGCCGGGCATGAGTTCTGAGCTCATTGGCCCGGCATTTTTTAAACTTTCTCCAACTTATCCCCACTTATCCCGGCTTATCCCCTTGCAGAAATCAGAAAGGCTCATCCAAAGAATTACTGACGATTTCCATCCAATCGTAAAGCGCTCCGCAAAGCTCTTCAGTACGCTCATCAACGTCTTCACCAAAGCTCTCAGTCAGCGCTTCAAGCTCTTCGGCAAAGGTTTCGAGCGTTCGGGCACCGCCCTCACCTTGCATCAGACGTGCCTCACGGCACTTGGTCCAACGCTCGGACTCTTCATCTGTTAACGTTTGAGGCCAGTTTCTTGCGCGCATTCTAAAAAGCATCTCATCAAAGCGCGTATCTTCAAACGATAAGCGTTCGGCCTGCACACCTTGCACGATCGCTTCTGGCGTCATGCGTGAGACCTGCGAAATGAGCCTTTTATCATTAAATGAGGCAAAGCCACCGCTATAGAGCGCCGCATCAACATCGGGCTTTTCCCATTCATCGTCTTCTTTTTCAAACGCCTCTGCCCAAAGACCCTGAAGCTGATTGATATGGGGCAACAACGCTTCATAGTGTTTATAAGCAAGTGCTTTATCAATTCCGAATTGACGGGCACGCTCTTCGCTCAACACTCCCCAGTGATTCACAATAAAGGGGGCCTGATTAATCTTACAAAGAAAGATCGGAAGTCTCGTTTTACCCTCAGGCAGCTCCTCGTCTTTCACAAAAAGACGCGAGCGAACCTCTTGGGCAGAAAGCCCGAATAATTCACTCGGATCCTGCATCAGATCCCACATCAGAACTTGACCGGAGCGCCCGGGCATCATTCCCAAAGGCTTTACTAAGCGAATATAGCCGCGTTCAGCCCCATGAATGGGGCTCACCCACAATAGCGGTCTATCGCTTTCAATCATCGCTGTAACGGCTTTTTTCGAGCGATTGCGAAGGGCGAATTCCCAAAGTTTGGGTTGTTTTTCTCGAATAAGACGAGCCATTTCAATCGTAGCCTCAACGTCACTTAAAGCATCGTGAGCGTGCTCGTGCGTGAGTCCATTGGCTGCAGACAAATGTTCCAATCTGAATGAGGGTCTCTTTTCCCCTTCAACCATCGGCCATTGAATCCCTTCAGGTCTCAAGGCCCATGTCGCAACCACCAGGGGGAAAAGGTCAAAGCGGGAGCACCCGTGATCAAACTCACGATCGTAAGGCGGCAGAAAATTTCTCCAAAACGTAAAACGCGTCACTTCGTCGTCAAACCGCATGGAGTTGTAGCCGACACTGATTGTGTTCTCTTCAATCATTTCTTTATGAATGAGTTTTGCAAAATCAGCTTCACAAAGGCCGTGTTCCTCGCAGTACTGAGGCAAAATGCCCGTAATCAGAATGCTCTGGGGACTGGGCATGGTATCCATAGAGGGTTTGCAGTAAACACAGATAGGCTGACTTACCGTGTTGAGATTTTCGTCGGTTCTGATTGCAGCAAACTGAGCCGGTCTGTCCAGACTCGGACTTAAGCCAAAAGTTTCGTAGTCGTGCCAAAGAAAGGTTGTCATGAAAAAGTCCCCAATTGATTTTGTTTGCCGCAATTATGACAAAAAACGCTAAACGCGTACGTTTCTAAAGACTCGCAGTGCAGCTAAAACCCCCGCAAGTAACATAACCATCCCGATTGTCATGGATAATGTCGGCCACTCGCCTCTCCACAAAAGAGCGTAGATAACAGAGAAAATCGTTTCAAAAACAATGAGCTGACCGCCTAAAGCCGGGGGTAGCCGCTCACTCATCGCATTCCAGCAAGCCGCTCCCACCCATGAGCAGACAATGCCCGCAACAAGCATCACGAGAACAAATTTAAGGGGCTCAGGCCCCAAAAGACCGAAATCAGCGGGGTCAATGAAAACGGAAACAGCAATAAAAGCTAAAAGCGTAAAAGGCAGAATCGACAACCCTTGAGCCGTTGCCCAAACCTTGGGACCCTTTTTGCGATTGGCTAAAAGCCAGTCGGAATTGCGGATCGGGTACCACGTCCACATTAAAAGAGAAATCACACCGCACCCAACCCCTGACCAAAACTGCATGGGAGAAGCCGCCTGAACGTTGACCGCATAATAAAACTCGGTCCAATTAGCCACCACCATACCGCTCAGAATCAAGGCCAAGGGCAGCATGAGCCGACTCCAGGCAATGGAAAGTCCCTGCTTTTTGCCGCGCAGATTGGAAACGACAGCAACCAAAACCGGAATCCAGCACATGAGCATCCCGGTCACAGGCGCGCCGGCGAGATTGACCCCCATCACTAAAGCCCAGTAGTAGACGAAACTGCCGAAAAAGGCGAGTCTCATCGCTAAAAACCAGTCACTTCGGGAGAGTTTTTTCAATTCTTCAAATTGAAAAGGTACCAATGCGAGGCACGCCAGGCCGTAAACGGCAAAGCGCGCCGAAGCAATTAGGACCGGATCATATTCAGACAGAATCAACGGGAAGATGTAGATCAGCCCCCAGATAGCACAGGCTAAAACGGCAAAAAGAAATCCGAGGAACATAGTCTTAACACACCTTTCCAAAATCAAAAATGACAAAGCCGAGAATTATGTTCCCGGCCTTGTTCATCACTTTTTAAAAGTTACTCTCCCGATTGTTGATCGGTTTTTTGTGAATCATTATCCTGTGAAGTTGTGTTCTCAGCAGGTTTGACCTCTGCCTGCGCACGGCGCTCGGCATCAGCTTTAGCTGACGCGCCGGGCTTGGGCGGACGGACTTCCCGACCTTCCATAATATCGGCAATCTGGTCTTCGTCAAGCGTTTCCCACTTCATCAGGCACTGCACCATGATCTCAACTCGTTCACGGTTAGCCTTCAGAATGTCGCAGGCACGGGCATACTGTTCTTCCAAAAGGCGACGCACTTCAGCGTCAATCTTTTGCATCGTTGCTTCTGAAACGTGCGTCGTGCGGGTCACAGAGCGGCCGAGGAACACTTCACCTTCGTTTTCAGCGTAAACCATCACGCCCAAAGCTTCACTCATGCCGTAACGCGTCACCATGTCGCGGGCCATTTGCGTGGCGCGCTCAAAGTCATTTGAGGCACCCGTCGTCTTTTGATTGAGGAACACCTCTTCGGCAGCACGGCCGCCGAACATAATCGCCAGACGGGACGTGAGATACACGTCGTCATAATTGAAGCGGTCTTTTTCAGGCAGCTGCATCGTCACACCTAAGGCGCGCCCGCGCGGAACGATCGTGACCTTGTGCAGCGGATCACTCTTAGGCAGCATCCAGGCGACAACCGCGTGACCGGATTCGTGATAAGCCGTCGTACGCTTTTCATCCTCGCTCATCACCATGCTGCGGCGCTCAGCGCCCATCAAAATCTTATCCTTCGCCTGCTCAAAGTCCACCATTTCAACGACTTTAGCGTCACGTCTTGCGGCAAAAAGAGCGGCTTCGTTCACAAGGTTTGCCAAGTCAGCGCCGCTCATGCCGGGCGTACCGCGGGCAATCACTTCGGGATCCACATCGCGCCCCACAGGCACTTTCTTGATGTGAACGTTGAGAATCTGTTCACGGCCGCGCACATCAGGCAACGGCACCACCACCTGACGGTCAAAGCGGCCCGGACGCAAAAGTGCGGGGTCCAACACGTCGGGACGGTTCGTAGCGGCAATCACAATGACGTTCGTACCCGTTTCAAAGCCGTCCATTTCAACGAGCATTTGGTTTAACGTTTGTTCGCGTTCGTCGTTGCCGCCGCCGAGACCCGCACCGCGCTGACGACCCACGGCATCAAATTCATCAATGAAGATAATGCAGGGGGCGTTTTTCTTCGCGTTTTCAAACATGTCACGCACACGTGCGGCGCCCACACCCACAAACATTTCCACAAAGTCAGAGCCCGAAATAGAGAAGAACGGCACCTTGGCTTCGCCTGCAATGGCTTTGGCTAAAAGCGTCTTACCGGTACCGGGGCTGCCCACAAGCAAAATGCCACGCGGGATGCGGCCACCCAAACGCTGGAATTTTGAAGGATCGCGCAAAAAGTCCACCACTTCCTGCACTTCTTCCTTGGCTTCATCGCACCCTGCCACATCGGCAAACGTGACCTTGTTATTGGAGGTATCGAGTTTTCTCGCTTTGCTCTTACCGAAACTGAAGGCTCCGCCCTTACCGCCGCCTTGCATCTGGCGCATGAAAAACACCCAGACGCCAATCAAAAGCAACATCGGGAACCAGGAAATCAACACCGTCATCCAGAAAGACGGTTCTTCTTCAGGCGTACCGTAAACCTGCACGCCGGACTTTCTGAGGTCATCGACCATCCACAAGTCGCCGGGACTCGTAATCACGTACTTCTGACCTTCAACGGGCGTTACCGTAATTTCACGACCCTTAATATCAACACGGGCCACTTTGCCCGCTTTGGCATCGTCCATGAACTGCGTGTAGCTCGTCGAAGTTGCCGCAGGCGTTGTATCAGGCTCAAACTGTCTGAAGAGCGTGAAAAACACCAGCGCTAAAATAATCCAAACACCAATACGATTAAAGAAATTTCTATTCAATTTTCAGGCTCCTTCGCCTTCTTTTGACAGACTCAAGCTGCCACATCTCTATCCGGATTGTTAAGAATACCGATAATTACTTGACTTGCAAATCTTTTTTGCGCCTTTTTACAAGAATTTTTGCAATCAGCGCTTTTTGATGTGTTTCGCCACCATGTAAACCTCGGCAGAGGTGTCACGGCTCGCTTCAGGTTTGCGCGTAAGCACCGTCTTAAAGTGCTTTTTCAATGTCTCCACATACTGTGAAAAACCGCTTCCCTGAAAGACCTTGGTGACAAATACGCCGTTGTCTTTAAGGTGCTCAAGACAAAATTCCAGCGCCAGTTCATTTAAAAGCAGACACCTGGCAGCGTCAGCCGCAGCGATCCCCGATAAATTGGGCGCCATATCGGAGAGCACCAGATCGACCTGTTTGTCACCGATAATCTCGGTGAGTTTATCGGCCACTTCCTGCTCTCTGAAGTCACCCTGCAAAAACGTCACGCCGTCAATGGGATCCATGGGCAAAATATCCATGGCAATGATCGTGCCCCGCACTTCACCGTCTTTACCGGCCAATTTTTCCCGAACAACCTGAGTCCAGCTGCCCGGAGCGGCTCCCAAATCCACCACACACATTCCCGGGCGGATCAGTTTTTCTTTTTCGTTGAGCTCAATAAGCTTATAGACCGAGCGCGCACGATAACCTTCCTGGCGAGAACGCTTCACGAACGGGTCATTGATGTGACGCTCAATCCAAGCTCGGTTGGATCGCAGTTTTTTTGTTGCTACAGGCATGATTTTCTTATAAAATTCACCGATTTTAAAAACTTGTTATTTGCTCAATACCGTATTATGGCTGAACTTCTACTTGACCGCGACACCCGCCTTGCCCTGCGTGGCGAAGCCCATGGACTTGATCCCGTGGTGCTTTTGGGCGCCAATGGCTTAACGGAGGCGGTGTTAAAAGAAATTGACCGTGCGCTTTTGGCGCATGAATTAATCAAAATTCGAGTTCCGAGCGATGAACGCGAAGAACGCGAAGCAATTTATGCAGAAGTGGCGGATCGATTAAATGCCGCTCGCATCCAAATGATCGGCAAACTTCTTGTTTTGTGGCGCCCGAACCCCGAAAAACAAAAAGAAGAAGCCGAACGCGCCAGACGCCGTAAGATGGCCGAAGCCCGCCGCGGCATGCGGGGCGGCCCCACCGCTCACCGCAAAACTCGTGCTCATGCCAAAGGCCGCACGACGAAAAAAGCTTTTGCCAATCTTTAAACCAACGAAGGCTCGGCAGTAATCGGCAGCCGAGCCTTTTTCATTGAGCCCCGAAAGGCTCTTTTTAGTACACCGACTTTTTAGATGTACTTAACGGTCAAAATATCGTAAGCACGATCGCCGCCCGGGGCGTGCACGATCGTTTCGTCACCTTCGTACTTACCGATCAGGGCGCGCGCGATGGGGCTTGAAATCGAAACCAAGTTGCGCTTGATGTCCCCTTCATCATCACCCACAATCTGATAGGTCACCACTTCGCCCGTGTCTTGGTTTTCCAATTCCACCGTTGCACCAAACACAATACGGCCGCCGGCATCGAGTTCCTTGGGATCGATCACCTGCAGGGACGAAAGTTTGCCTTCAAGTTCGGCAATACGGCCTTCAATATGACCCTGAAGTTCTTTTGCGGCGTCGTACTCGGCGTTTTCAGACAAGTCACCCTTTTCACGGGCTTCTTTAATAGCCTGAACGACCGCAGGACGCTCCACGCTCTTCAAACGCTTTAATTCAGCCTTTAACAATTCGGCACCACGTACAGTAATGGGAATCGCCATAGTATTTTTCTCTTTTCACACTCAATAGGTAACAAAGAAGCCCGAGCCTTACAGAGTTAAGCCCAGGCCATCGTTTTTATCGGTGCTAATTCTACCGCAAAACGGTGTTAAAAAGCCGTTACAAATCATGCTCTGTTACGGATGCTTTTCAGATCTGACGTTCTGCCTTAATGAGTGCCGGCAGCCTTTGAACAAAGGCTTTCACGGCCGGCATGGTAGGCGTGCCATGGGTGACAAGAAAGAGTTTTCTACTCAAAGGCGGATCCAACGGACGGCTTTCAACTTTGAATTTGTCATTTTCTAAGAGAAGTTCAGGCAAAATGCTCACGCCGATTCCGGCACGGACGAGGTTCACGATAGAAGTGGCGCCAACAGTCGTGTACCGAACAGGAATTCTCTGCTGATTTTTCTCTAATTGTTCTTCCAACGCTTTACACCAACTCGCCCCATGCAGAATATACGGATAGTTTTTAAGCGCCGTTAAAGGAACTTTTTCGTATCCGGCCAGTTCGTGACCTTTGGGAAAAATGACTTTGAATTCATCCAGATGCAATAGCTCTGCCTTGAGATGTTCCGTATTTTTGGGCACAAAGATACCGACATCAATGCGATCCTCTTTGAGCCAATCGGCAATCACATCACCGTTTCCGATTAAGATTTCGTATTCAATCCCGGGGACTTCCTGCATTAATTTTTTCAGCACAACGGGCAGCCACTCATTGGCCACTGCCGTCACTGTTCCCAAACGAACGACGCCGCTTTTAAGCCCCGTCATATCCTGCAGGACACCGTTTAGCCGCATCTCGTCGCTGCAGATTTGCCGAATGAAAGGCAACAGTGCAGCGCCAGCCGTCGTTAACGTGAGGCCCGTCTTTTTTCGGCTTAAAAGCGCCACGCCCCACTGATTTTCAAGGTCGGCCACCATACGGCTTACAGCCGACTGTGTATAGAAAAGACGCTTGGCGGCCTCTGTGAAACTGCCGCATTCAACGGTAGTCAGAAAAGCCCGATACTTACTGATGTCCATATATATGCGAGTTCGGAATAATTAATAGGAGAAATATTCGCTTTTCTTATTTTAGTGAAGATTTTATACTGACTGCATCAATGAACTTAACGACGAATTAGCCATGCTCAGCGTTTTACTCATCCTGCCTGATTTTCTCGTGATACTGGTGGGTTTTCTTTTGATGAAGTTCTTCCATGACGGTGTCTTTAACCCGACATTCTGGAAGGGCGCTGAAAAAATTGTCTTCTATGTACTTTTCCCGCCGCTGCTTTTTACATCAGTGGCCACATCAAACCTGACGCTCGATGAAGCGGGGCTCTATCTTATTGTTGCCATCAGCGCCATGATGTGCGCTGTTTTCATGTCGTACTCCATTCGCTACTTCATTAAGGGCGACGCGGTCACTCATGCTTCAGCTTTTCATTGCGGTTTCCGCTTCAATACTTACGTGGGATTTGCGCTCGTTTCCCGCCTCTTCGGTCAGGAAGGACTGGCTTTGATGTCGCTATTGATTGCTTTCTGGGTCCCGATCAGCAATTCCATAGCCGTAGCAGCCTTGGCAAGTGCAGTCGCGCAGCAGGAAAAAACCGAGGGCAAAAGCAATGTTTTGGCTAAAACCCTCAAAGCGATTGTCACGAACCCCCTGATCATCGCCACAACATTGGGGTTAATCGTTAATCTGGGTTCCATTGAAGTACCCGCCGTTGCCATGACGTTTTTCAAGTCTTTAGGCAACGCCTCCCTGGCTATGGGTCTTTTATGCATCGGTGCCGGTTTAAGACTCGGGGACGTTAAATCCGAATGGAAACTCATCACAGCCAATACCGTGGAACGCCTCGTTGCCACTCCTGCGGTAGCCCTGCTTTTTTGTCTAATTTTTGATTTGGCCCCGGCTGCATCGGGAGCATTGATGATTTTTGCAATGCTGCCCACCGCACAGTCCTGCTACGTCATGACGGCCAGTATGAGGGGCAATGCCCCCCTTGTGGCAGGGATCACTACTGCTCACACTTTAGCGGCAATTGTGACTATTCCCTGTTGGATTGTAGTTATTACAACTTTGCTTTGAAATGAGAGCAACATCACCGATCAGTGTTCTCCGACCGGTGGTCGTTCTAATGGTTTCAGTCTTTATAGTTTTGAGGTGCAAGTGTCCGCTCGACCAATTCGATCAGGATATGGATCGTTTTGATATGAAGTTCCTGCACTCGATCGGCCCAGCGGCCTGCCGGTGTCACGATCGCCACATCGGCTTTTTGCGCAAGAGGGCTTTCAAACTTGCCAGTTAAGCCCACAACCTTCATGCCTTTTTCGTGCGCGGCATCCACCGCATCAATGACGTTGCCGCTCGTTCCCGAAGTGGTAATCGCTAAAAGGACATCTCCGGGCTGCCCCACTGCCCGCACGTAACGAGAAAACACATCCCGATAACCGTAATCATTACCGACACAGCTCATGTGCGAAGCGTCTGCTATCGCAATTGCAGCATAGCCCGGCCGATCACTTCTGAAGCGCCCGGTCATTTCTTCAGCAAAATGCATCGAGTCGCAAAGAGAGCCGCCGTTGCCGCACGATAATATTTTGTGACCGCTCTGAATCGCTTCAAGCATGAGTTCAGAAGCCTCAACAATCGCCTCTTGGGTTTCATCAGCGGCAATTAATGCTTCGAGTGCATCACGCGCTTCTAAAAGCGCCGCTTTAACGTGTTCTTTCGACATAACGCTTGTCCTACTTATCGACGGGCAAAAATCGCCCCCGCAATCGTATTGGCATCGGTAAATTCGAGTTCGACTCCGGCAGGAATCCCCCGTGCAAGTCTTGTGACCCGAACTTCCGGCGCAGCAGAAGCCATCGCCTTCGCAATAAAGTGCGCCGTCGCATCGCCCTCGGGCGTATAAGGTGTTGCAATCAGCACCTCACGCACGGCTTTATCGCTTTTCACCCGTTCAAAAAGTTTATCGAGGTGAAGCTCTTCGGCGCCGATTCCCTTCACAGGTGAAATCAATCCCATGAGCACAAAATAGAGCCCCCGATAGGTCATCGTCTCTTCAATGACCCGTTGGTCTGCCGGACTTTCGACGACGCAGATTTTACTTCTGTCGCGCTTATCATCGGCGCAAATAGCGCACACCTCATCATCGGTGAGGGTGTTGCAAAGTTCACAGTGCTTCACAGTCTTGACAGCACGATCAAGAGCCCGAACGAGTTTTAGAGCACTAGCCCGATTTTCGGACAAAAGCGCCTCGGCAATGCGGCCGGCCGACCGGGGCCCGAGGCCCGGCAGGCGCTTGAGCGCATCAACCAAATCGTCCAGACTGGGGCTCAGCGACATCATCTGTGTCCTTAAAACGACATGCCCGGAGGCAGGGGCATACCGGCCGTGGCTGCCGCCATCTTTTCTTTGGTGATCTTTTCAATCTGATCGAGGCAGTCTTTGGTGGCCATGAAAATCAAATCTTCAACCATATCCACGTCTTCCTGCAAAAGACTCGGGTCGACCTTAACAGACTTCAAAGCATGCTTACAGGTCATTGTCACCTGAACGAGGTTGCCGCTGGCGCTCCCCGTCACTTCCAGGTGATCGAGTTCATGCTGCAAACGCTTGATGTTTTCCTGCACTCGGGCGGCTTGCTTTAAGAGTGCTCCCATATTTCCACGCATAATTTATCCTTTCGTTTAAATGGTTTTAAGAAACTTTCTTTTTCACCGATAAGGGATCAATTCGGGCATTAAAGCGTCTCATGACCGTTTTCGCTAAAGGCGTTTTCTTTAGCGACTCAATCGCTGCCTTGCGTTCAATCTCATCGGTAATCGTAATGTATTTATTCTTTCGCTTGTCTTCCTCTTCGGCCTGACGGGCTTCTTTTTTAAGCCGCGCGCGCTCCTGAGAAATCGTTCTGGAACGAGGCGTTTCCAACTCAAACTTAAACCTCATGCGGCGACCGAAGAGCGGATCGACAATTCTCTGCACCAAAAGCATCGCCTTTTTATTTTTGAGCCGATTCTCATAGAGCGGATCAATGCGAAGCGTAATCAGATCATCCTCAATTGAGACACACTCGCTTCGCTCCAAAATGTCCTTGGCGTAAGTCGCAGGATACGTGTAGCGAAGCTTTTCGTACCAAAGTTTGCCCACTTCAGTAAAGTCCGGAATCTGATCGTAATCCTCAGCGTAATCATACCGATCAGCAAAACTTGTCTCAGAATCCTGCTGATCGACTTGGGGTTCTGACTCAGGCAGAGTCTCCTCAAAGCCGTAATCGTCAATAGAGGGTTCCATCTGCGAAGCATATTCATCATATGCGTTTACAAAAGGCGCATCCTCTTCGTCTTCAACGGGCTTAGGCTGCGGGGCAGGCTCATGGGTTTTCTCAAGAGCTTTATCCTGGGCAGCGGTCTTTGACTCACTGCCCGGATGAGACTCCCCCGGCGCAGCATCCTCCCAGGGAGCAGACTGCGCAGTTTCTGCGGCATTCTTCTGAACCGGGCTTTGCTCTGCAGGCGCCTGCACTTCAGAAGCCTTTACCGTCACTTCATTTTGAGTGGTTTGATTCCCGGAAGCCTCAGGTTTTGTTTCAATTTCTTTAGCCTTAAAGCGTTCGGGCAACTTGACTGTGACACTTCCCGCGGGCTTAAAGGCAAGCATTCTCAAAAGCGCCATCGTAAAGCCTGCGTACTCATCGGGCGCAAGATTCATGTCGCCTCGGGCATTTAAGGCAATCTGGTAGTAAAGTTGCACTTCCTGCGGCGTAAAGGTGCGCGCCAGCGTCAAAACGGCTTCCCGATCCATATCATCGGCAGCAAGGCTTGCAGCATCAAACTGAGCAAGCGCAATGCGGTGCAAAAGAGAGGCAAGATCGCGAATCGCCTGACTGAATGAAAGGCTTCGCATCGACATTTGCTCGGCAACCTGCATCATCTCGTGCGCTTTGCCTTCGGCGAGATACCCCAAAAGCTTAATAAGCACGTCGCTGTCCATCATGCCGAGCATCTCGCGTACGCTCTCCAGCGTTATCGGTTTATCGCCCGCAAAAGCAATCGCCTGATCCAAAAGGCTTAAGCCGTCTCTCATTGAGCCTCGGGCACCAACGCCCAAAAGCTTTAAGGCGGCGGGTTCTGCTTCAATTTTTTCTTCTTTCAAAATGTGCGCCATGTGCTCAGCGACCGTCTGGGGCGAAACATTTTTCAGATTAAATTGCAGGCAGCGCGAGAGCACCGTCACAGGGACCTTTTGCGGATCAGTCGTTGCCAAAATAAATTTGACGTACTCGGGCGGCTCTTCGAGCGTTTTTAACATGGCGTTAAAAGCGTGCGAAGTGAGCTGATGCACTTCGTCAATCATGTAGACTTTGTAACGGGCGTTGGTGGGCGCATACATCGCTTGCTCCAAAAGCGCCGTCATCTCTTCGACCGAGCGGTTACTCGCGGCGTCCATTTCAATGTAGTCTACAAAACGCCCTTCATCGATTGCACGGCAGGCTTCACAAACGCCGCACGGATGATCCGTTACGCCGCCCTTGCCGTCCGGGCCCACACAATTGAGGCTTTTAGCCAAAATTCTCGACAGTGTCGTCTTACCCACGCCGCGCGTGCCGGTAAATAAGTAAGCATGGTGGAGCCGATTTTCTCTTAACGCGTGTGTAAGAGCCTGCACCACAGGCTCCTGCCCCACCACACTTTCAAAATCATGAGGACGCCATTTGCGTGCCAATACTTGCGAAGCCATAACTTATGAACCTTTAGCAAAGCGCACAAGCGCCTCACCTGTTAAACGACAAAGCCGCCAGTCTTGCATGACTTTAGCACCGACTTTTTCATAAAAACCAATGGCAGGCTTATTCCACTCAAGCACTACCCATTCAAAGCGGCCGCACTTCTGTTCTACTGCTTGGCGGGCCAAGTACTGCATCAGAGCCTTGCCGTAACCTTTACCGCGATAGGCCGGATCGATAAAAATATCTTCCAGATACAAACCTCTGCGGGTTAAAAAGGTCGAGAAATTATAAAAGTAAAGAGCAAAGCCCACGGCCTTACCATCTTCATAAGCAATCAACGCGTGAGCCGATGCGGGTTCAGTGAAAAGCTCCCGACGGACATCTTCTTCGGTTGCCGTGACTTCATTTAATAACTTTTCATAATCGGCCAAACGGCGGATAAATTCCAAAATGAGTGCACAGTCTTTTTCCTGCGCCTGTCGGATTTCAAACATTTCTCAATCTCGTCGGTATCTAAACAGGTGTAGTTTAGCGAAAAAACCGTTCGTTTTAAGTTTTTTAAAGACTCGTTTCCATCCACATTGTGTAGAACACTCTGGCTGCAAGGAAAATAAAAAACGCTCCGCCCACGCAATTGACCACTTTTGCAGCCTTAGGAGTAGAAAGCAGAGGTCTGAAGTTTGACGCAATCCAGCCATAGCCGCAATGGATCACAAAAACAATGCAAAAATAGGTCACTGTCATCAAGGCCACTTGCGGCAGGAAAGCAAGCTCATGGTCAATGAACTGCGGAAAAAGCGAAATGAAAAACATGATCAGCATGGGATTAGTCATCTGAAGCGAAATCCCCTGCAGCCAGAGACTGCTTTTTTGCCTGATGGTAACGCTTGATGCTTTTTCTTTTGAAGCCAAATCGAAACTGAAGGGTTTGACGCGAAAGAGTTTGTAGCCAAGCCATACCATATAGAGAGCGCCGAGCGCTTTGATGGTTTCATAGGTTGTCGGAGACGTAGCAATCAGAATTCCCAACCCCGTTGAAGAGATCACCGACATCACGACGGTCCCCGTGGCTGTGCCCAAAATAACATAGACCGCCGTGCAAAGCCCATAACGAATGGAGCTTGTCAGTGTCATTAAAACACCGGGACCGGGCGTAGCAACTGCAAGCGCCGCAGTCACCAAAAACAAACCGAATAAAGAAGCATTGATCATATGTGTTCGTCACAGTACAGACGCCACAATCATAGCAACCTAAAAACTCTCGTCAACAAAAGAGACAACAGTGCAAAAAGCCCCGCAAACAGAAAAGAAACCTGAGCGCCCCACATCTGCCACATCGCCCCGGAGATTAAGCCGCAGAATAAAAGGGCCAGTCCTGAAAAAAGATTAAACACACCGAAAGCGGTTGCTCTTAAGTGTGAAGGGGCTGCCCGAGAGACCATTGCCGCAAGAATTCCCTGCGTCGCAGCCAAATGCAGCCCAAACAAAACGATTGCCAACAAAAGTCCCGCAAGATTTGAGCAAAAAGCAAACGTCATGTCTGAGAGGGCTAGAAAAATAAGCCCTAAAGACAAAAGCTTGGAAGCGCTGATGCGGTCGGCCAATTTTCCGAATGGGTAGCTCGCAAAAGAAAACACCGCATTCATGAGCACCATCAAAAGCGGAATCCAGGTTTGAACCACACCGATATCATCGGCCCGAAGCACAATGAAGGCATTGGAAAAACGGGCCATTGAAAAGACAACACCTAAAATAAGCAATTGCTTAAAGGCTGAAGTAAAAACCTCTCTGTAGTCCTGAAAACTAAGAGGCCGGGCAGTCTGAGTTTTGATTTCCCGATTTTCTACGCCCATGATGATGAGCATGAGGCAGGCGGCTCCCGGAATCAAAGCAACCCAGAAAAGTGTTCTTAAGTCCTGCGTCCAAAATAAAAGCAGTACAGTGGCTAAAAGCGGTCCCACAAATGCCCCTGCAGCGTCCAGTGATTGGCGAAGCCCGTATGCTGCCCCCCGAATCTTTTCATCGGTGACCTCAGCCACTATGGCATCTCTTGGCGCCCCACGCATGCCTTTACCGATACGGTCTAAAAAACGTGCCCCCAACACTATAGGCATTGCAGTTGCCAAAGCAAACAAAGGTTTGGAAATTACGCCCAAAAAGTATCCCGTAAAAACGAGCCACTTTTTATGCCCGAATCGATCGGCGATCGCGCCTGAAAAAACCTTCGTGACTAATGCAGCCCCTTCGCCTACCCCTTCAACCAAACCGATCCAGATCATGCCTGCCCCTAATGTGTTGACCATAAAAAGAGGCAGCAGAGCGTGGATCATTTCTGAGGAAATATCCATCAGTAAACTCACCCATCCCAACACCCAAACCGTTTTGGGAATAGAGGGCTTTGAGAGATTGTCCGACATTAAGGAAGTGACCTATAGCAAACTCGCTAATGCGACTAACCATTATGTAACAGCTTGAAACACTTGATGTCAAAAAAGCGAAAAAATTGTGCAAAAGCCAAGTCAAAGCCTTTATCGGCAATCAATTAACTCTTATTAATCAATATGTTAGCCAATTTTCTGTCATTTTCCTTTCTAAAATTCAGCGTAAGGAGAAATGGCGATGGCAGGCTTTGATTTTTTTAACTCATTTATTCAAATGGACGTTGAACTCTCTCAAGAGCTCACCGGTCCCTATTACAGCATCAGCGATTCAATTCTCCCCTCAGCTTCCGCTTTAGGTAACGGTGCTCTTCTTTGGATTTTGCTCGCGCTTACCCTTTGTCTGAAAAGTCAAACCAGACGAGCCGGTCTTGCGGTTCTGATTGCTCTCATTATGAGTTTTCTGATTACCAATCTCACCCTTAAACCTTTGTTTGACCGGCTTCGTCCGTGTGCTTTTGAAAGATGGTGTCCCAAAGACCCTTCTTTTCCTTCCGGACACACCTCTTCATCCTTTGCCGCAGCCTCAGCCGTATGGTTTTTGAAAGATTTGAGGCTTGTAGGTTTGGCACTGCTGATGTTTTTCGTTGCTGCCGCCATCGCCTATTCAAGAGTTTTTTAGGCGTGCACTACCTCAGTGACTGTCTGTTCGGACTGTTCATAGGTTTTATTTGCGGGTACTGGGCAAATTGGATCGTCAAGCTGTTGAGCACCCATCGATCCGCTCATGCTTAAAACATAAGGAGAATCTTTATGCCACTCAGTGATTCAGATTTATCTATTTTGGAAAATGACGCCACTCAACTTAAGGGAAAGCGTGGGATCAAGCGTTTGATCAATGCTTTCGGTTACTCAGCCAAAGGCTTAAAAGCGTGCTTTATGAATGAAGACGCCTTTCGGCAGGAATGCATGATGTTTTCCATCATACTGCCCGTAGCCTTGTTTTTGCCGATTGAGACCGCTCAAAAAGCGCTTTTGTGCATGTCGCTCTTTTTAGTGCTTTTGGTTGAACTCTTAAATTCAGCTATTGAAGCAGTTGTAGACCGAATCGGTCTGGAACTTCATCCTTTAAGCGGTCTGGCTAAAGACTTGGGAAGCGCCGCCGTGCTCATCACCCTTTTAATGACAGCGCTTGTCTGGGCTCTTGTGCTCTATGACCTCTTTTTTCCGGGATAGTTTGACAGAAAATGACAAGTAGTTATTTCAGCCGCGAGGAAATGAAAAGCTGGCCCACGAAATTGCTCAGAAACGGTCGTGCGGCCAATGCTCGCGTGAGCTGCGTGACTTCACCCGACGGACAGTGGACCGTGAAAGATTTTGCAGACCGCTCCTGGGCGGTTAAAACATTCATTGCGCCGGTATTACTTGCCCATGAATTCAAAATATTACAAAAGCTCCATGGTGTTGAGGGCATTGCTCAGAAAGCTTTCATGATTGATCGTTACGCCCTTGCCATTTCCTATGCTGAGGGGACTTCATTGAGTCAGGTGGCACCCGACACACTGCCGACAGACTTCTTTTTTCAAATGGAAAGTCTTTTACTGGCGCTTCACGCACGAGGGGTAGCTCATTTAGATACTCGGGGAACCGGAAACTGGCTTGTATCATCTGAGAACAAACCTTTACTCATCGACTTTCAATCGGCCGTTTCTTTGCGGCTGTGGCCTGCAAAAATCCGCCGAGTGATCGAAATGATTGATTTAAGCGGTGTCTACAAAAAGTGGGCCGCCTACCAGCCAGAGACTCTCGATGATGATCGGCGCCGCCTTTACGAACAAGGAGAGAATTGGCGAAGACGGTGGCTATTGAAGGGTTATTTCGGAAAAAAGAAATAGCAATTTTCAAGCGCTTAATTTGCAGACTCAAGCCTAAAGAAAGACTTGAGTCTTTTTCAGTACTCTTCACTCAATTGCAGGCAGCTGTAGCCGTCAATGGGCTGCGTTTCATTTTTCTCTAAAACGTGCTGCAGCCTATCCCAATTGGGACCTTCTTTAGCCCTGCTACCTCTCGGGTGCCACAAGTGAAAGACTGCCGTTGCAAAAGTGCCCAGTTTGACGCCTTTGCCGGCATTGATGAGTCTCGCGGAAAAATCCGAATCCTCAAATCCCCAGCCCACGAAACTCGAATCAAAGCCATTGATGTCCATAAAATCAGACTTAAATAAACCCATATTGCAGCCGCGAGTCTTTTCCCATTTCTTTTGTCTGCGGTAACGAAAAGATGCGCTCGGTGACAAGTTCAAAAGAGCATCCAGGCGATTGACCTCGCCTTTTATACGCGCTAAGAGAAATCTCGCCCAACTCCAACTCAAAATATTTTCTTTTCCCTGTTCAATTTTCTTGGTTAAAGACTCATTGAGAAGCAGTCGCTGACCGGCCACAATATAGCCTCTCTCACTTAAGAGTCTATGCCGACGGACGAAATCCTTTCTGGGAACACAGTCACCGTCTAAAAAAACCAGATAATCCCCTCTGGCATATCGAACGGCTAAATTACGGCACCTTGCCAATCGAAAACCCAAATTGGCCTGCCAGACATGTTTAATAGGAACGGCACTGTGCGCCTTAAAACTCATGACGACATCCCGAGTTGATTCGCTTGAACCGTCATCAGCCACAATGATTTCATACTCCTGATCGTCCTGATTCAAGAGACCGTCGAGCACACGGACCAAGGCTTGCGGTCGATTGTAAGTAGTCACAATGACAGAAATCAGCATCTTTTAACTCCGTTCTTTCAATTCCATCAGCCGCAGATACTTAGCTAATGTGTAAAAACTGTGATTGACTGACAAAATCAAACCTACCCAACCATCCAAGAATCCTTTGTTGAGAAAATAGGTTTTAAAAAAGGCACAAAGCGGTCTGATGGTCAGATCAAAGAGGTATGAACTTGATTTATCCGGCTCTTTTTCAAACTGATCCAAAGCTTTAAGTCGGGTGTATTGATTGAATTTTTCAAAGTACTCATCCCAGCTGTCGTATGGGAAATGATTGATGCTGCCTAAATAAATCTTTTCGCTAGGACAATCAGTTAAAACTCTTTCGTGTACCCGACCGACAAAGTAAGCCCCTTCTTTGGGAAAGAGTCTCTTGACCCAATCGGAACGCAAAACACCGTGCAAAGGCTTCTGACTTTCAAAGTAATTCTCCCGCTTCATCAAATATGCCTTTCGGGGACTTTGAGGATTTTTTGTGATTGAAGTAATTTTTTTCGCTAAAGTCTCAGAAATACATTCATCGGCATCCACAACCAAAATCCAATTGCCCTGACACTGCTGTAAACCGAAATTTCTCTGTTCGGACCAATCATTATCCATTTTTCGAGAAAAATATTTGGCGCCTCGGCTCAAAACAATATCTTTACTCGCATCGACTGACTCATCGTCAATCACCACGATCTCATCGGCAAATGCCAGGGAATCCAGACAGGCCGGCAAATGTTCAGCCTCATTTTTGATACATAAAAGGACACTAAGCATGTTCACTCTCCTTTAAAGTTGTTTGTCGGTTGCCCGCAAGCAACGCACTGAGAGTCAAAACAAAAACGGTTCCTTCGGTGAAGTCGAGAAGATAAGAATTAAAAAGTGCTCCGGCGGCATAAATCACGATGAGCCCCCGAATCAGTAAAGATTGCGGTTGAGGGAGCTCTCCGCTGTAGCGATAAATGCGCCAGAGCAAAACCAACAGCAGGCTCAAACCGATCAGACCGGTCTGAGCCCCGAACAAAATGAAATCGTTATGCGGATTAAGCGTTGTCACTTTCTGAGTGGCTTCGGGATTAGAGGCGATTTGTTTTTTCATCTGAGCCTCAAACGAACCCACACCGTGCCCTAAAACAGGAGCCTGAATAATCATTTTGAGGCCGCTTACCCAAAAATCCGCTCTCAAACCCATTGATGTCTTGGCATTGTCCTGCTCGACGTAGCCCTGCAGATCATTGATTCCTTCCGTGACACGGCTTTGCACCCGATCTGAAGTTGAAAAAATGGCTGAAACAGCAATGAGCAAAGCCGCGATCAGCATAAAAAGTCGCTTTTTATCGCTGCTCCAATAGCAGCCGATCACCACAAAAGCCAATCCCACAGAGAGAAATCCTGTTCTGCCGTTTGTCAGATAAAAGGCCACTACTGAAGTGAGTACCAGGCCTGCAGCTCCCAAAAAACGCAAAGGCTTGTGCTCAGAAAATAAAAGCAGTGCCCCGTTTAATAGCGTGAGGATTCCCAATAAAAAGCCCTCTGTGATATGGCTTTTCATAAAAATGGCCCCCTGATAGGGATCGATTGGAGGCATTGCCGGCAGCTGCAGCGCAACAGCCACCGAAAAAAGCGCCATGAGCGACAGGGACGTATAAAGAAATCTCAGAAAGAGTCCCCTGAAAGCAGGCCAGGCAAAACAAATCCCTGCGACAGCAAAGGCATACAAAAGCTTTCTGTATTTACTGAGTACACTCAAAGCGTCTGAGGTAGGGGCTGAAGTCCAAAAAAGGGAGAAGCAAAGCAGCAGAATAATAGCCATCAGCAGCCAGATAAAAGGTTGAGAGACGACCCAAAAGAGCTGCTGACGGCTCAAGCCTAAAAGCCAAACAATAAAACCCAAAATACAGGTGATGTTGAGTAATGCGGTCGAAAACGGAGCCGCCAAAGCCGCCGTCAAAAATAAAATTCCGGAAGCTTTGGTGATTTGTTCACGTTCTAACCTTATTGCTTTCATGACTGGATTGCGTTTACTCAGGATGACGATTTGAGTGTAAAAAGCGGACGGTTAAAAACGCGCCAAAAACACGTCATAGACTCGTCAACAGCTTGCAGTGCAATCAAATGATTTCAAGACCTTCAAGGCAGGACCATAACCACTGCCCCGATAGTGTCTGTAGGCAAAGCGCTTTTTCAGGCTCTGATTTATTGAGTCCGCAGCGATGCCTGTGACACTTCCGACAGTTCAAGTACGCGGGATTTCTGATGACGGTCACATTGCCGTTTCTTTGGATGCACTGCCCAGAGTTATAGGGCTTGCGATCGGTTACGGGTGAAGGACCCCAAACACATACATCAGTCGGTCCGAAAAGACTCACGGTCTGTAACCCGTGGCAGCAGCAATATGACTTGTTGCGGTATCAACGCCGATGAAAAGTTTGGCTTTAGAAATCAGATAAGCACTTTGAGCGAAAGTAAGACGGCCGGCCACTGATTTAATTTCTTCATTGCCGACTTCTTTTACCAATGCCTCTAAAGTTTCCTTTTCAGCGGCACCGTTTCCACCCGTCAATAGAACCGACAACCCTTTTTGCTGCATCTTTCGGATTAAATACAGCCATTCTTTTTCAGACCAATTTTTATCTTCATAACGGGAATGAAGATGACAAACCACATAAGGATGACGACAAAAGATTTCGATATCATGATCGAGCCTTTGATCGTAGGCGGGATTCAATGGATCGAGCTTCGGTTCAAAACCCACAATAGGTTTTAAGAGAATCGACTGTCTGTCAAGAAAATGCCCGAGCGACGCTCGCAGAGGTGACTGACTAAGAGATTTTTCCACCAGGAGCGATGATCTGACGGTGTTTTCTCTTTAACAGCACTTTTGGCTAACCAAAAACCTGCCATCACCGCTCTGGAGCTTTCCTGCGTAATGAGTACCCAGTCATAATCGTGGTGCCTTGAGAAAAAACGCCTGAAAAACGCCCGGGCTTTCAGGTTGGCTTCAATCGTTAAAACGTGATCGATATCATTGCATCCCTCAATGATTTTTTCGTTTCCTTTATAGGTCAACACATCAACATAGGCATCGGGATATTTCGCTTTAATGGGGCCGGCAAGCGCTGCAGACAAAAAGCAATCCCCGAGATAGCGCAAACTGACAATCAGTATTTTCATTTCACTAATCGTTTACTTGCCAATCGATCGTCTTAAAGGAGGGGTTTGACCCAATAGTGCTCAAACATTCACAAGCACAATAAACAGATGCAGTCATCAGCCACTGCGTCAGCCAGTTATTGATCGATAAGCAAAATACTTCAAAATTCAGCAGCGGTTCATAAATGAACGTTGCAATAAAGGCGAAAGCTAAAGAGGCACACAAATAACGTCTTGCCTGCTTTAAGTGAGAGTCTCTGAGAGCAAAAAACATAATGAGGGCGAGATAGGCCAAATTGAGGTTGTAGCCCGCAAAAGCGGCTGCCAATCCGACAATGAAGCTGCTCAAAGCATAAAAGGCTCGGGCTGCGACAACATCATCAATGCGCACGAAAAAGACATCTCTCGAACAATCCATCGTCACGTACAAAGCTAAACCTAAAACAATGAAACTGAAGAGAGCCAAACTGACGAGCACTGAAAACATCAGGCCTGAAGTCAGAAACTGTTCAGCCGGATACAGAATTTCAACGGCAAACCACAAAACCAAAGGAAGGATCAAAAGCTCAAACAGTGAATAAGAACGTTTAAAATATTTCGAGCGATTAAGCAGCATGAAACACAAAACCGAGTCTCTCATTTCATCCTCCGACAACCACTGACTTTTACAACGCTTTCATTATCCGATCGACGCTGTCAAATCAGAGTCAAAGTCCTGTCAAAGGGGCATCAAAGAAATTGTGCTTTGTAAAAAAAAGGTCCAATTCTTGCGAATTGAGCCCAAAGAAAGGAGAAATACGGATGCCCTAGTTTTTCTCCTCATAACTTAAATCCCAACGACTTTCATAAGTCGTTGAATGGATATTAAGAAGACCCAAAACGGTGTGATACAGATGATCGTGCGTAACAGGTTTTTCAATAGCCTTTTCAATCACGGATTGCGACACGGAATAATCCTTTTTAAATCCGTCAGAAAGCCACATCACCATCGGGACGATTTTTTGTTCATCAGGCCCCATCTTATAAGGAGCGCCATGAAGGAAAAGACCTCCTTCACCTAAACTTTCCCCGTGATCCGAAAGGTAAATAAATGCGATATCCACGTCCTTTTGAGATTGCAGCGTATGAAGAATTTCAGCCAATACGCGGTCCGTATAACGGATACTGGCATCGTAAGCGTTAACGATTTCTTCCGAGCTGCAGCGCCTGAAACTGGGATCAGCGCACACTTTTCCGAATACCTTATCCTGATCTTCAGAGCGGTGATCGTAGGCCGGACCGTGCGAGCCCATCATGTGAAGAATCAAAACCTGTCTTTCTCCATGCTTGAGTGAGGCCAGACGTTTTTTCAGATCCACAGCAAAAGCCATATCCATGCAGTCAGCGCCATTACAGAGCGTTTTATCATCACTGAGTCTGATGGTTTTAACGCCGTCGCTTGTCCCTTTGCTGCCTGACTGATTGTCAATCCAAGTGACATTGAATCCAGATCGCTGAAGCAGCGCCGGCAGCGCTTCTTCACTCAAAATGCGGTCGCGGTCGTAGTCCCTGCGCCCGATGCGGCTTAACATACAAGGCAGAGAAACATCGGTACTCGTGCCGCAAGCCTGCACTTTCGGAATATTGATAATGTCCATCGCTGACAACTTGGGATTGGTTTCGCGTCCGTAGCCCGCTAATTGCCAATTAGCCGATCGTGCGGTTTCCCCGATTGCCAAAACGAAAACAGTCGGCCTTGAGGGTTTTTCTGTTGCATAAGGGTTGGGATCGACAATCTGCCGAACCCGAACGGCATCGGTATTTTGATCGCGCAGCAGGGTCGAAGCTGTTGAATAAACCACGTTAAACGGAGCAATCATGTAACGCATGGATTTGTCCATGCGCATCAACGCCGAAAAAGGCTGCAGTTGACTGAATAAAAGCAAAATACCGATTAAAAGGAATAAAGCAGAAAGTCCCAATCGTTTAAAGCGGTCTGCAAGCACAATCGCTCCGCTTTTGTTGTGCTTCAGTAATAAAACTGCCGGAATAAACAAAAATACAAAAAGTGAGACGGATGACACAGACAGGTACATCGAGGCTTCTTTTGTGTCGGTCTGAAGAAAGTTTCTCACCATATCCGGCGTCATTGTTGTTCCATATAACAGGGAACTGATTAAAGCCGTAAGGCCCGAGAGCGAAAAAATCAACAGCGAAAGCTGAAACAGACGCTTGGGCAAAATGGCTAAAAGCTCAATGACAGCCAGGGCGACAAAAAAGAAACTCAAAATCAATACCGTCATTAAAAATAGCGTCTGACCGATCAGGTAGGGGTCGGACCCGGCAGAGGCAATGAGCGTGCGCCAGAAGGGGACATCGAGGAAAATCGTCCAAAAAAGCGCTGTGGCTACAACGAGCTGCCAGTGGCTTGTGAGAGGGCCGATATTGACAAAGCGGCTTAATATTTTTTTCCGATCAAATATCAGAACATAAATTACTGCACACACAATCCAATCAATCAGCATGGTGGCCAGATTGTGTGACAGAAAGTGCGCTCCCTGCATCAGGCGGGCAAAACCGCAGATACTGCCAAAAACAAAAACAGCTAATAAGCACCATCGTGCAAGTGTTTTGCGTTGATCTCGAAGAGCGAAGAAAAGTGCAAAAAGACAAAAGCCGCTTCCTGCGTGGCCTCCCGGCCAGCAGTTGCCTGCCCGAGCCACAAATGACCAACCGGGATCAGTAATAGGATCGGTGCCGCCGAAAGCGGTTGTTGACCAGGGGCAGCTTACGCCGGTTGTTTGCTTAAGCCACCAACACAGAAGAACACTTGCGAGCATCGCAATGAAAACATAGGCATAACGCTTGCGCTTTTCCTGCCAAGCCTCTTCCGATTTTTTAATGCTCAGACGAAATAATCGATAGACTACCCAAAGAGCAACAACAATTGGGACAGCCTTGGCACCCTTGTGAAGTACTTCGGTAAAAAAGGGATTGTGATGCCAAAGCCAGTCGCCGTCAATCCAGAATAATCGGCTGACTGCAATGTCCAGTTGGTGAGGCGGAAAAAGAACTAAAAACGCTAAACACCAAAGGGGCAAAATCAACCAAATCCACGGATTATATGAACGAATTTCTGAGTTCATTTTCTCTTTTTATAGTACGGATGAATACAGGTATAACTATCGTTCAAAGCAAGCAAAATCAGCGTTAAAATGATGTCAAAATCTTGTGAAATCGGTTGATACCTATCAAGCGGAAAAATATTTCCCCGCCCCGGTAGTTGAAAGCTCTGTTTTGCAAGAGCAGACTCAGGATAAGAAACGAATCAATGGATAAAGAGGTTGATGTGTCTTTACCGATATTAATAGTTGATGACAACGTTGATATTCTCTACAACGTCCGAGATTACCTGGTCATCAAGGGTTACACCGTAGAGACTGCGTTAAATGGAGCAGACGCGCTGGAGCGCTTAAAAAACGGCTCTTATAGCCTATGTGTACTCGATATAGGACTGCCGCTAATTGACGGGTTATCCATCTGTCAGCTTTTGCGGCGTGAAGGCAACAGCATTCCGATCTTGATGCTCACAGCTCGTGACAGTATCGATGACCGCGTGCGTGGACTTGAGGTTGGCGCTGATGACTACCTCATTAAACCTTTTGCACTCAAAGAGCTCGCCGCCCGCATAGAGGCACTTTTGCGGCGCAGTTACGGCAATGAAAGGGATGTTTTACAAGTTGCAGACCTCTGCTTTAACTTAAAAACACTGCAGGTGAGTCGTGCAGGTACCCCCATCAAACTCAATCCGACCTGTCTGAGTATCCTCAAAGAATTGATGACAAAAAGCCCTGCAGTGGTAAGCCGCTCTCGTTTGGAAACTGTGGTTTGGAACGGCTCGCCCCCAGACTCCGACAGTCTCAGAGTCAATTTGTATTTATTAAGACGTGCCGTTGATAAACCGTTTGATACCGCTTTAATTAAGACACACCCCGGATTGGGATGGTCGTTATCTGAATGATTGTATGAAAACTCTTAGACGCTTCGGATTAGCCCAACGCATTCTTTTGGGTTGGATAGCACAAACTATCCTGATCATTGGTTTGTTTTCTTTGGCTATGCATGAATCCACGGAGTTCATGGAAGAAAATTTAGTCAGAGATATTCTCAAAGACGAACTCACTATTCTGGTCAACGAAATTGAAGCCGGAGAAGATATCGTATTACCGAGCTCTATGCAGTTTTACGGCAATGCACCGCAATTAGATCCTGTTCCGGATAGGTACGCTGGCTTTCCGGACGGCTATCAGGAGATAGTCGGCAGCCTGGACTCCTCTTTTTTATACAAAATTACCGTTAACGGCCACTCCTATGTTCTCATTCGGGACCAATATGATTTTGAACGCAGTGAACAGTTTTACAAAATCCTGATTTGTACCTGTGCGACTTTAATTTTTATTTTTTGCCTGGGTTTCGGTTACTGGTGGATTAAGAAAAAAATCATGGCTCCTATCGAAAGCCTTTCTAACGAGGTTCGTCAAATGGCTGATTCTCAACAATATAAGTCACTCGCTGGCGAAATCACCGATGACGAAATCGGAGAATTGGCTAAAACTTGTGACCGTGCTCTTAAGCGCTTTCATGAAGCGCTTTCGCGTGAAAAACTATTTACTTCCGATATCAGTCACGAACTGCGTACGCCGCTCACAATCATTCAGACAACGGCAGAACTCATGCAGCTTTATCCGCTCACAGAAAAACAAAACGATCAGGTCAATAAAATTCTTAAAGCTGCTCAATCCATTGAAGAATTGCTGACAATTTTTCTTCAATTGGCACGAAGTGAAGAATTTGAAAAAATCGCCCATACTGACCGTCTTTTCGATGTGCTCGAAGAAACTTGCCAATATTGGCGCAAAACGGCTCATGCTAAAAATATTGAACTTAATCTGCAAAGTACCGCCGCTTGCCCGGGCTATTTCTCCCCGGTTCTTCTGGGCACCGTCGTCAACAACCTGGTAAAAAATGCTGTTCTTTACACCGATAAGGGCGAAGTCATCGTCAGAGAGCTTGATAACGGCTTTGAAGTCATTGACACCGGTATCGGAATACCTCAAGAAATGAAGGAAAGAATCTTTATGCCTAAAGTTCGAGCTACCAATAAAGCTCCGGGTACCGGTATGGGATTATCGATTGCCAAGCGAATCTGTGATCGATGCGGATGGAAACTCGATTTAATTGAGTCAAAACAAGGCACTCACTTTAGAGTTACATTGACATCGCAAACACCGATTTTGCACATCGATCAAAGACAATAGAGCAAAAGAAATGGCGAGCCTTATCCTCGGCACTACATTCACTTCGCTGTGGCTGCTCCGTTCCCGGCCTGACCAGGTTCACGACGAATGCATGCGAGGGGACCCGCCGAGGGCGCAGTTTAACAAATTTCCTTTGAAAAATCTGGCAAAACTGCGCCAAAAGCAAAATTAGAGAAACGACACGATTAAAAAACCAATACAAACCTGAATAGCAAGGTTAATGGCAATCCAAATGGCAAACGGATTATCAATCACGTATTTGCCGACACTCGAAGTCCCTGAACGGTCAAAACCGCAGGCGGCGAGCGCAATAGGGTTGGTCGGCAAAAGAGTGGCACTGACGCAAGGCCACATAGCTAAGAGCGAAAGCGGACTGAGCCCAAGCGCAAAGCCGATCGGCATAATAGCTCGGGTTGTTCCGCCCTGGCTTTGAATGAGACTGCCCATGATGCAGATGACGATTGCAAAAAGCCAGGGCTGCGCGGTGACCAAGTCACCGCATGTTTGCATGATGACTTCCTGATTGGCCCGCACAAATGTATCGGCCAAACACGTGCTGCCCATCATACAAATGACTGTTGCAAAAGCCGAGTGCAGCACAGAACTCTTTAACAGATCTTCTATTTTCGGTCTGCAAAAGATCATGATGAGCGCAGCCGAAAAAAGCATCACAGGCGGAATCAGTGTCCACATCGGAATCGGATCCTGTCCGATCGGTGTTCTTAACACCGGCTCAAAACCGCTCACAACGATATAGACAATTGTTATCGCAAAGATGATTAACGATACATAAGCCGAACGCGGCATGGGTTTGCTGTCATCAAGACTGGGCGGCACTTCAACCAGACCGGCTTTGAGGCGCTTTTGATATTCAGAATCTTTATCCAGGTCTTTCCCCCACTTAATGAAAAAGAGTGAGGCCAGAACGACAGAGATTAAACCGGCGGGAAAAGCAACAATCATGATCGTTCCCAGACTGATTTCAGGATGTCCATATTGGACGAATAAACCGAGAACAGCTGCCGTAGCAGCGGCAATGGGAGAAGCCGTAATACCTACACTTGCAGCCATGCTGCCAGCGACCAATGCTCTTTCCGGACGATAGCCGTTTGCATAAGCCACCTCAAAAACAACGGGTTGCAATGCGTAGCATGTCATAGCGGTTCCGGCAAAGACAGTCACAAAAAACATCACCAACGGAGCCAAAACCATAATGTATTTGGGATTACTGCGGATAATGCGGGCCGCATAACGAACCAAAAGATCCAGGCCACCGGCTGCATGCATAGCTGCCGCACAGGTACATACTGCAATAATGATAAAGATGATATCGGCTTGCATGCCTGCCGGTGTTACACCGAACACCATCACCAGGATGCCTAAACCCAAAGCGCAAAAAATACCGATACCGGCTGCTCCGAATCGGGCACCATACAAAATACAAACCAAAACTAATAAGAACTGGGCTAAGGTACTCATGGTTCACTCCCAACACCAAACACCCCACTTAAACATCGCTTCGTCTACGCTTCGAAGCTGCTGACAATCTCAAGTCACGAGCTTGTACATTCAAAGAAGGGCATTTTCATTATGAGAGTGGTTTATCGACCGAAGCTATCATCATTCTTTTAAGTTATGACATGCCCCAAAAATTACTCATAGCGTTTGGGGATTTGGTTGAGAGGTCAGACAATAAAAAAGTGACGCCTGATTACTTTCGATGGCCAATGGGAGAGAACACCATGACAGCGTTTGAATCTTTAGACAGTATCCGTACAAAAACGGGCATTCTTTGCTTTCATCATCAGCGCGAAGATCTTCTGCAGCTCAATTGTGCCTATGCTCAAATGCTCCATGATCAAGGGCTTCTAACTCAAAAAGAGTTCCAAACGATTAAAGAAGGACTCTTAGTTTCTTTCCCAAAAGTTTCTGAAAACGACATGCGGGAATCCCAAGGTGATTTGCACTACGCATTTGAAAAAGCCTTATTTAAAGCAGCCGATCCCAAAGTTGCCTGCAAACTTCATGTCGGACGCAGCCGCAATGATATGTACTTCACGCTTTACAGAATGTCTGTAAGAAAAGCATTACTGAGCGTTATGCAGCACACTTTTGATCTGACCGAGGTGTTAAAAGGTCAAATTGAAGAGCACTTAACAACAGTGATTCCTTACTACACTTACGGCCAACCCTCGCAACCCGGCACATGGGGTCACTACCTTGAAAGCATTCTTGAATTAATGACGGGTGACCTTGAGCGAATGAAAAGAGCCTTTGAATTGACAAACCAGTGCCCTATGGGAGCTGCGGCCGGTATCGGTTCCTCATTTAACCTTGATAAAGAAAAGGTCTCTCAGTTACTGGGCTTTGATCGTCCCATTGACAATACGATGCTGGGAAATTCAGACGTTAATTATTTTTTGGAAACTATTTTTGCGTTTACGACTCTTAATACGACCTTGATGCGGGTTGCAAACGACTTGGAATTTTTCTCTAGCACCGAGTGCGGCATTCTCGACTGCGAAGACGCTTTGTGCGGAGGAAGCAGCATCATGCCGCAAAAGAAAAATGCCGAAGCTGTGGAGTTGCTGCGAGCCATGACATCCAATTGGGACGGCTACCTCACTAATTGCCTAAATGCGAGTGGCGTCACTCTGTTTCCTGTTCACGAAACCTATTATTTCTACGAACGCTTCTGGGATAACACCTCAGTGCTTCTGGACAATGTGAATTTACTTGCCTGTATTCTCACTCACAGTCAAATCAGAAAAGAAGTCGCCTACCGACGTGCCTTAGAAGGCTTTACGGCCGCAACCGGCATGGCTGAAGAACTCACTAAAGAAATCGGAGAACCTTTTGAAATTACGCACCACATTGTGGGTGGCATGATTAAACGTCTAATGCAGGAAAATCGGCTACAGACAAAAAATATAACGCCGCAACTGATGAAAGAAATCTCCGAAAGCGTTCTGGGACACTCACTTGAAAAATCTCAGCAAGCTATTTCTCAACTGATTGATCCTTTAGCAAGCCTAAATGCAAAGACTACAGGCGGCACTCCAAGACCGGATGATACAAAACTGCTTCTTCAAAAATCTCTTAAAGTTATAATCGAAATCCGCTCCTGGCACAGGGCAATGACAGAACGCTTGACTCAATGCAAAGAAAATTTGATCCGTTAAACAGATCTTGGGCGACGAACAATCATTTTTAAATTTCGTCGCCCAAAAAGGAAAACAGTCATGCCAGTCAATTTGATGCATTCGTTCTTTTTTCAAAAACGCATTCAGATCTTTTGTGTTCTCTGTCAGACCAAAAACTTCACTGAAACAGGACGACTATTAGGTATTACGCAGCCGGCTGTATCCAAAAACATTCAAACATTGGAGCAAGATTTAGGCATCACACTGATTGAACGGGATAAAAGACCGCTGAGCCTTACTGTTGAGGGAAAGTTGCTCTTTGATTTAATTGTTAAGCAACACGAAAGCATGAAAAGCTGGCTCATGGATTTGCAGCTTCAAGTCAATAAACACGTTCCATTACGCTTCGGTTCCGTTTCTTCTATTGCCAAATACGTTAACGTAGAAGTTGCACAAAAATTATCTTCGGTTTCTAACGCGATTCTTTTTGAAGGCTACAGCAAAGACCTATTAAAGTCTTTTGAGATTGGCGATATTGATTTTTTTATCTCTTCAGATCCTTATTGGGAAAAGCCTTTCTATAGAAGATTTATTTTTGCCGAACCTTCTGTACTGTTAGTGCCATTAAACTTTAAAGCTGATCCAAACCTTACTTGGGAGAAAATGCAATTTTGCGGTCTTCCCCGAGTCGCCAACTCTTTGGCGTCAACCAACGGACAATTTGAGCAGGCTTATTTTTCGAGCTTAAATATTCAGTACGTCGATCGCATAACGGTTGACGGCAGTATGACGTTTTTAGAGTACATCAAAAATGGTCTCGCCTGGGGCATTCAAACGCCGCTTTTCATTGCCACCTATCCTGAGATTTTTGACAAAATCAAAATGCTTCCGATGCCACAACCGGTCGTTTGCCGAGAGCTTTATCTTCTGGCAAGAAGCGAACCGGGATTTGTTACTCAAGCTGACAAGATCACACGTATCGTTAAAGAAACATTAGTTAACGATGTCATTCCAAAACTTTTGAAGGTTACTCCTTGGATTGCCCCATATCTGAGCGTTCCGGGGTTTCGAGGGCTTGAACGCTCACCATATAGTACCTGTCGCACTTAATCGGAAAAAAGTGTGCACTTTCGACTTAGGAAAATATTTTAGAATAGACACCTCGTTAATGTGTATTAGTGTGTATAATTAAACTCGTTGATAATCAATGGAGCAAACAATGGATAGTTCCACAATTATCAACAAACTTGAAGCTAATGGCTGGAAATTTGTCAGAGTAAAAGGTGATCATTGGTACTATCGTAAGGAAGGATTTCAGAGACCGACTTGTGTCCCTCATCCTAAAAAAGACCTACCGATTGGAACAGTGAAAGCCATTGAACGACAAACAGGTATTAAGTTCAAGCAATGTTGAGTTGGGCTGGAGGTATTCAACCTCCGCCCAACACTGGAGGTCAGTGATGAAATATCCGATTGCAATAGAACCAGGCGATCAGTCACACGCTTTTGGTGTTGTCGTCCCTGATTTACCCGGTTGTTTTTCGGCAGGCGATACCATTGAATCAGCTTACGAGAACGCTAAAGAAGCCATCGCAGGCTGGATTGAAATGGAACTTGACGAAGGCCATCCAATTCCATTGCCGTCGAAAATTGAGACTCTGGCAAAACAGCAAGAGTTTAAGGGGTGGATTTTCGGCATTGTAGATGTTCCCGAAGAGCTATTGTCAGACAAAGCTCAACGGGTGAACATCACTTTATCGAGTCGAGTGTTAAGACGCCTGGATTTTTTAGCAAAAAACTCAGGCGATACACGATCAGGCTACATTGCCAAAATGGTGATGAACCATTCAACTATTTAGTTTTAAAAATATGGGAAAGACCCCCATAATTCAATTGATCTCTTCAGCTTAAACGGCTCTGATGCATTGTGCAAAAGAGCTGTTTTAACCATATCTAATCAGTGAGGTGTAGGAAGTTGAATTTCTTCGCCGGTACTGGTGACATAGTCCTGATAAATTTCCTCCGCGCTCGGGAAATACCACTGACCATTCGGAAGCTTAACCGTTGTATCCTTCAGGCGGAAAGCATTAGCCCCGCAAGTCCAGACGTTATAAAGCTTCATATGCGTACAAAGGCAGCACTTCAGATCCTTGGGATCAGGATTGACCTTTTTGGTCATCATATCCCACCACTGATTTAAGTAAGGGCAGCGACCATCATTGAGCATATAACCATAAGGCTCACAGTTGGGCGGCACACGCATCTTGATGGCTGGAGAGGACTTCAACATTCTCATCAAGTACCCTGTTGCAGAGAGGTGATTGACTTCAATATCGTCTTCCTTTGCATTCAGATAAGCAGTCTTGACTGCATCCGGCAATCCCGATTCCTTCGAAATCGTAAAACGGGTGGCCACCTGAACACCGTCGGCACCGACCTCTCGAATCATTCTCACTGCATCGCCGCCCGTAAAAATACCGCCCGCAGCAAAAACAGGAATCTGAAGCTGGTTTTCAGCCAAATACGCTTTCACATCCCTGACGATTGCCTCCAGACTATGCTCACGCCAGTCTTCTCCGAAGCCCAGGTGGCCGCCTGCCAAAGGTCCTTCAACCACAATGTAGTCAGGCAAACGGTCCAATGCTTTATTTTTCCGAAGAAAAAGATTTAAAGCGCGAACAGAGGACACAACAATGCCTAAAAGCGCTGAGCGAAAGCGTTTATTTTCACTCATGAGCTTAAAACTCGCTAAATGCAATCCTGCCGAAAGCGTAATGCCGTCAATACCGGCATCCAATGCCGAATTCAAACGAACAGCCAACGATTCATGAGGGGCGTTGAATGTGAGCTTTTCCATGCAGTTAATGAAAACCAGGCCTTTACCCGTTGCCCGACTCATTACGTCTCCCACATAACGCAAGGTCGCTTCCCGCAAATCATTTAAATCAAAGTGATTGTCTGATTTGTCGGGGTTTTTCTGACAACCGTAATAGCGCTTGGTTTTATTGGCAGTGTATGTTGTGCCGTATAGTCGGTCACAAAGATCCATCAGCATAGCGTCCGACAGATGAGCAATGCCACCTAACTTCTCTACAGCCAAAACCATTTCTGCTGTAGAGATATTGACACCCATACCGCCAACCATCAGCGGAACATAGTCCTTGCCGCCTAAGCGAACTCTGAGGTCTTTTAAACAAATACTTTCGCTCATCACTTCAATCCTTGAGGGGTAATTTGAGTATTGGCAAAGTATGACAGCGCAATTTGTAAAAACCGTAACAAAAAATCAGGGATATTCCCTAATAAACTACCCCCTTGACAAAGCATTTAGTTTCGTTAAATTAAGTTCGTTTTAACTTCTAGGATTTTTTAAAATGGCTTTACTGACGGGTAAAAAACTGCTCATCACAGGTATTTCTTCAAACCGCTCTATTGCCTACGGCATTGCAAAGGCCTGCAAAGAAGAAGGCGCTGAACTGATCCTTACCTACAACAATGAACGCTTCCGTGAGCGCTTGGAACGCTTTGCAGCCGATTTCGGTGCCGCAACTGTTATTCAACTCAATGTGGCCAGTGACGAAAGCATTGAAGCTGCTGCTGCCCGCGTCAAGGAAGTGTGGCCCGAAGGCTTTGACGGTTTTGTTCACTCCATTGCCTGGGCCCCGAGAGAAGCCATTGAAGGATCATTCCTCAAGGGCTTGACTCGTGAGGGCTTTTTAAGCGCTATCAATATTTCCGCCTACTCTTTTGCAGCGCTCGGCAAGGCCTTTTTACCTCAGCTTCAAGGTCGAGAAGCTTCTTTAGTAACATTATCTTTCTTGGGAGCAGAAAAAGTTGTTCCTAACTACAACACAATGGGTGTAGCCAAAGCCGCACTTGAAGCGGTGACCCGCTATATGGCCGCTGACCTGGGTTCTTATGGAATTCGTGTCAACGCACTATCGAGCGGACCGATCAGAACGCTTGCTGCAAGCGGCATTAAGGACTTTCAGAAAATGCTCGCCCATGCTCGCGATGTCTCGCCCCTTCGTCAAACAATTAGCATTGAAGATGTTGGCCGCTCCACAGCGTTTCTTTTATCAGACTATGCTCGCGGCATCACAGCTGAAACTATTTATGTCGACGGAGGCTTTCACGCGATGGCCGGACAGGTGGAAAAACATGAAGAGACTGCAGCTTAGTAGGTCTTGAAGCTATTACAGAAATAGACAAATTCAAATTCCCAATTCGGCAAAAATCGATTAAGCTCGCTATAACGAAATGATCCTTATGGATTGAATGATTTTTGTTTTTATTTTTAATGGAAGAGTACAAAATGAGCGAAATTGTTCACTTGAATGACTCCAACTTTGAAACCGAAACGGCGCAAGGCGTCGTGGTGGTGGACTTTTGGGCTCCTTGGTGTGGCCCTTGCCGCGCCTTGGCTCCGCATTTGGAAGCTGCCGCTCAAAAATTTGACGGTAAGCTCCGTATTGCCAAATACAATGTAGATGAAGCCAACGAATACGCTGCCAAACTCGGCATCCGTTCCATCCCGACATTGATTGTCTACGAAAACGGCCAACCGATTCAACAGCACGTCGGCTCCATGGGTATGTCCCAATTAGAAGACTTTTTGAATCAATTCGTTTAAAATGCCCCACGAATCCGTTTCGGACTGCGGTTCGAAACGGAGTCTTTTGATTAAATCCTTTATATAAAACGATCAGAACAGCGGTGAAGGCTCGTCTGCTTTCCCCTGCCTTTTCAATTCACAACTTCTATAAATTCAAATGCATCTTTCCGAACTCAAATCGTTGCATGTCTCCAAACTTTTGGACTGGGCTATCGATCTTGGCATCGAAAATGCCAACCGCATGCGTAAGCAAGAACTTATGTTCGCTATTTTGAAAAAACGTGCCAAAGAAGGCGAACAGATTTTCGGCGACGGCACGCTTGAAATTCTCCCCGACGGCTTTGGCTTCTTACGTAGCCCCGAAACATCCTACCTTGCCAGCACCGATGACATTTATATTTCTCCCTCTCAAATTCGCCGCTTCAACCTTCACACTGGTGACTCCATTGAAGGCGAAGTGCGTACTCCGAAAGAAGGCGAACGTTATTTTGCTTTGGTCAAAGTAGAAAAGGTCAACGGTCAATCACCAGAAAACTTAAAGCATCGCATGCTTTTTGAAAATTTAACGCCTCTTTTCCCCAATGAGCACCTTGTGCTTGAAAGAGACATTCGCGGTGATGAGAATTTAACGGGCCGCGTGATTGACATGATTGCTCCGATCGGCAAAGGTCAGCGTGCTTTGATTGTTGCCTCTCCGAAGAGCGGTAAAACGGTATTGATGCAGCATATTGCTCATGCTATTACAGCCAACCACCCTGATTGCGTACTTTTCGTTTTGCTCATCGACGAGCGTCCCGAAGAAGTCACTGAAATGCAGCGCACCGTCAAGGGCGAAGTGGTTGCCAGCACGTTTGATGAACCCGCCTCTCGCCACGTGCAAGTAACTGAAATGGTGATTGAAAAGGCTAAACGGTTAGCAGAAAGCAAAAAAGACGTGGTCATCTTGCTTGACTCTATTACCCGTTTGGCTCGTGCCTACAATAACGTTATGCCCACCTCTGGCCGTGTGCTCTCAGGCGGTGTGGATGCCAACGCACTTCATCGTCCGAAGCGCGTCTTTGGTGCAGCGCGCAATCTTGAAGAAGGCGGCTCGCTTACGATTATTGCTACGGCATTGGTTGATACCGGTAGTCGTATGGATGACGTGATCTACGAAGAATTCAAGGGCACGGGTAACATGGAAGTGCATTTGGAACGCCGCCTGGCAGAAAAACGCATCTACCCTGCAATCAATGTTCTGCGCTCGGGCACCCGTCGTGAAGAATTGTTACTCAAGCCTGATGTGTTGCAAAAGGTTTGGATTTTGAGAAAACTTTTGAGCGACATGGATGAAGTCGAAGCGATGGAATTCCTCCTTGAACGCTTAAAAGCCACAAAGAGTAATGCCGACTTCTTTGATTTAATGCGCAGAGGCGGTTAACCCAGCCTGTTTTTTAAGCTCTATTGAGCCCAACGGATCTGTTTAGACTGAGAAAAATCTCAATTTAAACAGGTCCGTTTTTGTAGACAAATTTCTTCCGTTTTCCTAAAAATTTATTTCGAATCTATCCACCGATAGTGTTGACAACCCCTGTACCTTTTTAGCAACAAAGTAGTTATCTTAAACTTTTCTGCATTCAAAGCTAAATATCAAAAATATTCTCATAAAAACCCATTAAAAGTAGGGATATCTATTCCTCTTTTAAAGATTCCAATCCAAAAATTTATTTCAGATCAAGTCGTTATTTACCCTAAGTTGAAACAGTAATCACTTGACAAATTCATTAAGGGGGGGGGCAGACTCAATATTAGACAAACTGTTTGTCTGTTATTGAATGTTTAAATGCTTTATAGAGAGATCAATATGAAATTCTCGCACTCACTTATTGCGGCCGCAATTCTATCTGCCTTAACTTCTATTGCGACCGCACAAGATATTTCTTTACAAGCCACTGTTAACAACGCTAATGACCTTTCTCAATTTAATGAAACACTAGCTAGTGCCACTTCTCCTGTTACCGTCAATGCAGAAAATAAATCTGCAATGGCTATTACTACCGGAGGTAACTATACAGTTGACGGATCAAAAAAGGATGTGACATTCCAATTTACTGGTAGTAATACTGATAACGGTGGTGTTGCCATGCGTTTTGGAAAAGACTCAAACATCACTTTTAAGGATTTCACCAACCTTACATTTATTGGGAAAGAAGATAAAAAAGAAAAGTCAACCTGGATATTAGGTCAAAAGACTCAATTTGGTTCATCTCAAAGCAGATTAAAAAATTTGACCTTTACTGATGTTGAATTGTCAACATGGCTGGCAGATTCAGATCTTAGTATTGATGTTTTTGCTGAAAACTTTTCTACCAATCAAGCTATCAATGTCGGCACTAACAACAATCTGATTTTAAATTTTAATGGAATAGAAGACGGCACCTTTGATGGTTCACAAAATTTTGGAGCTGGAATAAAAACCTCAGCTAACAAGTCTGTTACCATCAATGGCGGAGATATTAGCGTTGGATCAATTGATGGAAGCGATGCTATCCATGCAGTAAGTGGTTCTAACTTAACAATAAATGGGCAATCGCTAACAACCGGCACTAAAAATGTTTCCAGCACGGGTGGCATCCGTAGCGATGGAACAACCAATATCATGACTGCCAAGGGAAGTCAATCGGTGATCAATGGAAATATTTATGTAGGAAAAAATGGGAAGTTAAATTGGACAAAAGGTGGAGACGTCACCATTAATGGCAATATTAGAAACGATGGGGGATCAACTTCTTTCGGCCAAAGAGACGGAGAATCACTTACTAGCCTAACAATTAATGGCACCAACCCAAATGAAACTAGCGTTTATCCTAATGGTTTCACCACAGCAAACAGTTACGTTGGCGCTGATACTTTCAAACTTTATGGTACGTTAATTGTTACTGGTGATACAGATATTAAATCTTCTAATGCTACTTTTAACTCCTACGATAACCAAGAAGGCATTCACATTCAGAATGGTTCAACTTTACATTTTCTCTCCAGTGGAAATGATCAGATATTAACTATTGAATCAAAGAATAAACCTGCCATCTCTATTGATGGTAATAACTCATCCATGGTGGTTGAATCCGGTCAGCTCAATATCACTGGGGGTGTAGCCTCTTCTGCTGGGACAATCAATTTTGGAACAAGCGAAAATCAACTCAGTTCTATTTCAATTAAATCGAATGGCTCAACAAATAATTATTTATCTTTAGGTAATGGTACTAAAGCTAATCTCTACTCGTCTGGTGATATAAAAATTGCCGGAGATGTTGCTAAAGCTGAAACAGCTATCACTTTAAGTGGTGCGGAATCACAACTGAATTTAGTTGCTGCTACGTTAGCAGATATTGATGGAGCGGTTGTTATTAATTCCGGCAACGGCACCTTTGAAGGTTCAACCATTGATATCTCAGGTTATCTGTATAACAGAGGAGGTAATGTTTCATTAAAGGGTAAAAACGTTACAGTTGCTACTCCAGAGAATGCCAACTATGGGTATTACATGGGTATTCACTCTTCTGGAACAACAACAATCAACTCAGATGCTCTTAATGTCTATGGTGGCATAACCATTAGTTCTGGCAAATTCGATGTTATTTCTTCATCCGCAATTATCAATGCCACAGGACGTAACGGATTAAGTGCCTCTAATAGTTCTGAATTTATTTTTAACGCAGTCGAAGATACTGAAAACCAAACACTTGTTTTGAATTCCACAGATGCTGGTGCTGCATTAATAAGCAGTAAATCTAAACTTTCCGTGAAAGGCGGAAATTTTCAAGCTATTGGATCAGTACAAAGCAACGGTGGCATCATTGAACTGGGTACAGCAAATAAAGCACTAAATTCAGTGATTGTTTCTAGTAATAAAAACGGAGCTTCTGCACTTCGTAGCAATGGTGGTGACGTTTCTGTCTTTGCCGATCAGGTAGCCATTGTCAATGAAGGAAAGACAGCAATTGATGCATTCACCTATCAGCGAGACACTTCTCTAGAAGGGGATACGGGTACGGTCAGAATTCACGGTAATAAGACTGTCAATATTATCGGAGATATCGTAGCTGGAAAAGATAGTAACGAACTTGATCGAGACTATGTCAGAGAAAATTCTGTCATTGAAATTGACAGCGACGGAACTACTCAAATTGCCGGCAATCTCTTCACATTTAATAGTGATAGCTACAAAACCGGAGGGTATGACGAAAATAATCCCCAAAGCGGCATTACCTCTGGTAAGACCAATAATGTCATTAAACTGACTTTAAATGGCTCAACTTCATCTTTAACAGGTTCTATCGTTGATGAAGGCGCTACTGCTAAAACTGGTACTTCTTTGAATTTAACTGATGGAGCCTCTTGGAATTTAACAGATAATTCAACTCTCAATACTGTAGCTTCTGATGGTGGATTCATCAACACAGACGGCAATCAATTAACAACTAATACCCTAACAAACCAAGAGAGCGGTACGACGATTGAAACTTCTTCGGGCAGAGCCAACCAAATCCATATTAGCCAAGTCGAAGGCAATGGTTTAGACATTCACTTAACCGACGAAGCAACTCAAGAACTTGATGCCAACAACCCTGAAAAATCTTTGGCGGCTGTTGCCAATATTGAGAATTCGGATTCCGGCTACATTATTACAAGTGATGAGGCGGGCGTTTTGGGTGACATGCAATTAGTCATGGATGAAAATGGTAATGTCGTAAACTTTACTGAAAAAGCTAATACGGTCAACGAAGGTCTCCAGGACATTGCCGCATCCAACTACTTGTTCTTCCGATCCAGTATGAATGATGTCAACAAACGGATGGGAGACTTGCGCTCGATGCCGAAATCAGCAGGTGCCTGGGCTCGCTACTACGGCGGTGAAATGAAGTACGGTGACATGAATATGGAAACCACGTACAACACGCTGCAAGTCGGTGCCGACGGTTGGATCGATAACTTCTACCTCGGTGTGTCAGCGAGCATCTCTGACGGTAATGGTGATCTCGATAACGGTTCCGTTGATAACCGCAACTACAATTTCGGTGTCTACGGCGGTTGGGTGGCCGACAACGGACAATTCGTGGATGTGATCGTCAAACGTCACCGTATGGAAACGGACGGTCATTTGAGCAGCACGTCTGGAACGCACAACGCATTTGACTACTACAACTGGGGTACATCAGTTTCAGTTGAATACGGCTGGCGCTTTAACTGCCCGAGCACAAACTTCTGGGTTGAACCGCAGGCTGAATTGCTCTACGGACGCATGGATTCTGTTGACTTCAGAACCTCTCAGGGTGCTCGAGTCGATCAGGATGCCGTGGATTCTCTCATCGGTCGCTTAGGCGCTTCTGTGGGTTACACCTTCGATCAGAATCGAGGCAGTGCTTACTTTAAGGCTTCTGTCCTCCACGACTGGAAGGGTGAAACGGAAAGCGATGTCACGGCAGGCGGTGCAACACGCTCCTTCCATGATGACTTAGGCGGTACATGGGGCGAATTTGCTTTAGGCGGAACGTATAACGTGACGGACTCCTTCTCTGCCTATGGGGACGTGCTGACAACGACCGGTTCTCCGGTTCGCAATCCCTGGCAAATCAGTGTCGGTGTTCGCTATACCTTCTAACATTATTTAATCCTTAACTCTGTGCAGCCCTCTATTGATTGTCAGTAGAGGGCTCTTTTTTAGGCAAAAACTGACCGATCATCACAAAGCAGATGACGCCTGCCAAAGCGGCAAATGCAGCACCCGCATAACCGATCCATTCAATAGCAGGCAGCGCACAAACCCAGCCTCCGACTAAAGCGCCACCACCGATACCTACATTGGCAATACCTGAATAAATCGACATGGCAATAGGAGTGGCCTGTGGTTCCAGTCGAATGACAACCGCCTGAAAGACCAAACCGAAAATCGTGAAACACATACCCCAGAAAACACACAAAAGCATCGAGAGCCAAATTTCCGAACTTGAAAATTCCATTAGTGCCAAAAAGAGGGCTAGCCCAAAAGTCGCCGTTGCAAAGAAAAATTTCGGATGTTTTCCGAAACCTTTGGAAAAGAAAATGCTCGCAAGAATCCCGGCTACGCCAAACAAGGTAAGCGTAAAGGTAATTTCGCTCTCGGGCATCTTGGCAACTTGAGCCATAAAAGGCTCAATGTAGCTATAAGCCGTAAAGTTTGCCGTAAAGGCTAATGCTGTTAGTACGTACACGCCGATCAGAGCCGGATTTTTCAAAATGCGGGGTAGTTTCGCAACGGAAGATTCCTGGGTGTTGGCAGGGACTTTCGGAAAAACAAAAATCAAAAAGACTGCTACCGCCAGAGCCACCAGACCAATTGAAAAGAATGTGGCACGCCAGCCCATGTAAAGACCGATCATACGTCCCAAAGGCAGACCGGCAATCATGGCCACCGCCGTTCCCGTCACCACAAAGCTTAGAGCCACAGCGCCTTTACCACGCGGTGCGATCCGAACCGCCAAAGGAGAGGCAATCGACCAAAAAATAGAGTGAGAAAAAGCAACGCCGACACGTGAAAGCATTAATGTCAGAAAGCTTGGTGCTACAGCCGACAAAAAGTGACTCACTATGAAAAGCCCAAGAATCGCCAAAAGGAGCTTCTTAAACTCTATTTTGGACGCCAAAAGCATGAGTGGCAGCGACAAAACGGTCACAATCCAGGCATAGACCGTGATGATCATCCCCGCTTGCGATTCGGTAATGTGAAAATCCCGGGCAATGTCACTTAAAAGCCCGATGGGGATAAATTCTGAAGTGTTAAAGATGAACGCTGATAACGTGAGCCCGATAACGGGGGCCCAAAGCTTGAGAGCACCGGTCTCTTCCTGAGCCATGGCGCTGACCTTTCTTTCAAATTAATGAGGAGCCTGATTATAGGCAGTTGAGCCGGAATTGAAAATAAGCAAAGAAACAAAAGAGGCCTTCGCCATGGAAGACCTCGTGAGAAAGTTCAAGTTAACGATCAGTGACTGTGGCAGCCGCACTCGTGACGCGTTTTCATCGCTCGGATAAACCACAATTGCTTGGAAAAGCCCGCCACATAACCTTCAAACATCGACTGCACTTCAAAGTCGTCGGACTGCGCAGCATCGTTTCGAATTTCCAGAGCTAAAGCGTTCATGAGCTTCATATCTTCTTCAATCATCACAACGACTTCATGAGCGGTGAAATCTTTTGCCGCCACTTCCTTAAGTGTTGCCGCAGCCAAATAGTCGCTCATCGTGGCAAGCGGCATTTCGCCTTTCATCTTCAGAATTTCTGCCACTGCATCAAAAGCTTCAAACACTTCGTCGTAGATCGACTCAGTCATCTCGTGCAGCGGTTTGAAGTAGTGACCTGTCACGTTCCAGTGAAGGTTGTGAAGCTTCACATTCCAAACAGCCAAATTCGCCAAATAAGTATTGAGTTTCTTCGTACATGTCATCTCTTTTCTCCTTTTTGCATCAAATCTTTTGATTTAATCATACAGGTTTTTATTGAGAATTGTTCTCGATTATGTATCTAAATGTTTGATTTATTTGGTTTTCTATTAGCGTGATAGTTTTTTTTGTTTGAAAGGATTAACAAGAAAGGGTTTTGTGTTAAAAACTTGCTATTTATCGGAATTTATTAGATAATTTCGGCTCTTGTCGGAACGTGGAGTTGCATGCCCGCGGTAAGACCTCGAGATAGCGAGGCACGTGCGCAAGGCACTCAGGGCGACCGAAGTATTTTTAGGAAAACAATACAATGAAACAAGGTATTCACCCCGAATATCGCGAAGTGGCCTTCTGCGATTTGTCCATCAACAAGACGTTCATCATCAAGTCAACCGCTCAAACCAAGGAAACGGTTGAAATTGACGGTGTGACCTATCCGCTCATCAAGCTTGATACGTCTTCTGAAAGCCATCCGTTCTACACGGGCGCTCAAACGCGTATCGTTGAAGCTGGCCGCGTGGAAAAATTCCGCGCCAAGTATGCCAACCTCGCCAAGAAGGCTGCGAAGTAATTTCCCAAACGAAAATTACTCGTTCCAAAGAGGCAGTCATCGATCTAAGGACTGCCTCTTTTTCGTTACAATAGCTAAGTCAAATTCATTAGCCTGTACTCATGTTTGAAGAACGACCCTCTCCAGTTGTTGCCTCTGAGGCTTCAGCCCGCAAATTGCCACGCATGGCGCTTCTCGCTTTACTGATTGCCTTCATTATTCCGGGGCTTTTGTCACGGGATTTTTGGAGCTCTTATGAGTTAACTGGATTTGCCATCGTTCAGGGTATGCTGCAAAGCGATGCAGCAGGCTGGCTTTTGCCCAAATTAGGTGAGGCTGACTACGTCACCAACGGGCCGCTTTCTTTCTGGATTTCTGCCATTTTTGCAAAGCTTTTCGGTTTTCTTTTTTCTGAAGCAAGCGCCAGCCGACTGAGCGTTCTTGTTTGGTTTGCGCTAGCCACTTCAAGCATCTGGTATGGCACTTGGTACTTAGCACGCCGCGCAGAAGCTCAGCCCGTTGTTTTGGCTTTTGGCGGTGAAGCCTCTCCGATAGACTACGGACGAGTCGTAGCTGATGCCGCACTTTTGATGTTCGTGGCTACCTTTGGTCTTTTTGTCCCTATCCGACAGCTTTATGTTGAATCTGCCCTTTTAGCAGTTGTCGCTGTCTTTTATTTCTCTCTTGCCTGGACATTAAGACGCGATATCCTCGCTCCGCTTTTAACAGGTATTGCAACAGGTGCAGCTGTTCTCACGGCAAACCTTTTTGCGGGTATCGTTCTTTTAGTCATTGCTCTTTTCATCCATGCAAGAGTCCACGCTTACGAGACACCCTACATCAATCGTGCAATGCTCATTATCGTGGCGGCTTGCGCAACATTTTTCGTCTGGCCTATTTTAGGGGTCGCGTTTGCAATTGAAACTGTAGACGCCTGGTTTGCCAACTGGTGGCAAGCTCAGATGGACTTTGTGGGACTCATTGCGGCAAGCGATGTGTACTGGTCGCTGGAAAACTTTATTTGGTTTTTGTGGCCCCTTTGGCCTTTTGCTCTTTTGGCGCTTTACGCATTTAGAAAACAGCTTGACCGCACGCACATTAAACTGCCGCTTTGGATGTTCCTGGGGCTCTTTGTGTTATCAATCTTTGGGCACGTAAGCGGCGATCGTTTGATGATTATGATCACGGTTCCGCTTTCTGTTTTGGCTGCATTCGGTCTTCTGTCAGCGCGCCGCTCTCAGGAAAACATTCTTGACTGGTTCTCAGCAACAGTCTTTACACTGGCCCTTATTGCCTTATGGCTCTACTTTTTTGCTTGGCAAAGTGGCATGCCTCCGAAGATGTATAAGTCGGTTATAAACCTCGCGCCCGGCATCCCTGCCTCTTTACATGGCCTACTTTTTGTTTTGTGCTTTGTCACGCTTTTGGTCTGGCTTGCCCTCGTTTTGTGGCGCATGAATCACTCTCAAGTCGTTGCATGGAAGGGACCTTGGCTGGCTGCCGTTGGTATTACTGCTTTAAGCATCACTACGGTCTACCTTTTTGAACCCGTCATAGACCGCGCCCGCAGCTATGAACCCTTGGTACAAGAGGCCATGACTGATTATCAGGCCCACGCTAGCCGAAGCGACTGTCTTCAAGCCTTAGAACTTGATCCCGTCAAGGAAACACTTTTAACGTATTACGGGTTGCCGCTTTCTCAAAATGAAAGCTGCCGTTTTGCTTTCACAACAGAAAAAGCTTTTAAAGAAAATCTTTTGGAAGACTCTGCCATTCTCGGCCGATACTTCCGACCGCGCGATCACGAACGGTTTGTCTTATTTGATAAAGGTGAATAATGAGTCATCCGCTCCCTCAACGCCTGACCCCACCGGATATCTCTGGGCGAGCAATTGCTAAGCTTGCCGGTCCCATCTTCGTTGCCAATATCGCGATTGTGGGCGGTGGCACCATCGATACCATCATGGCTGGACATCTTGGTGCTGACCACTTGGCCGCTATTGCTTTGGGGCTTGCCTCCATGATCATGGTATTTATGGGGCTTGTCGGCATTTTGCAGGGTATGAGCCCTCTAGCAGGTCACCATTTCGGGGCAAGAAAGTATGAAAAAATTGGCTTTGAGCTCTCGCAGTGCCTCTGGCTTGCATTGCTGCTGTGCTTTATCGGTATGCCTCTTTTAGGCTGCACAGAGATTTGGACAAATCTTGCTCAAGCTCAAGGTCCTGTTAAAGAAATGGCCTCGCAGTACCTTTTAATCAGCATGTTTGGACTTCCCGCTGCTTTGGGCGGCCGTGCCTTCATCGCATTAAACGCTGCGGTTTCCCGTCCTAAGGTCACAATGTATGTGTCCCTTGCGATGCTTGTTTTTAAAGCACCGCTAAATGCCGTCTTTATGTATGGCTGGCTAGGCTTTGACGCTTTGGGAGGCGCTGGTGCTGCTCTGTCATCCACGATCCTTGCCTGGCTATCTTTCTTTGTCTATATCTACGTCTGGAAGAAGGACTCTTTCTATGAGCTCATGCGCTGCAGCCGTTTCTACGGACCCGATCTCCGAGCCATGTGGGCACAACTAAAAATCGGTATTCCAATCGGATTATCGACTTTCTTTGAAGTGAGCTCCTTTACGCTCATGGCGATCTTTATTTCACGCTTTGGCGCCGTCACCGTTTCCGCACACCAAATTGTGGCCAATATCACAAGCATGTGCTACATGATTGCACTATCAATCGGTATTTCCTGCACAGTGCTCGTCTCCCAGTGCTTAGGAGCTGGATGGCCGAGCGTTGCTGAAAAGGCAACAAAAAAATGCCTTTTAATTGCGGTCAGTATTGCAACTATGGTTGCTTTGACACTATTTTTCGGACGAGGCTTTTTGCTTTCGCTCTACACAAGCGATGAAATCGTAATTCGCATCGGCTACTCACTGATTATCTTCGGCGTGCTCTATCACGTCTTTGATGCAATGCAGTGCGTAAGCTCCTTTGCTCTTAGAGGTTACCGCGTAACCTTCTGGCCAATGATTATTTACGGTGTCCTTCTGTGGGGTGTAGGCCTTTTCGGCGGCTACTATATGGCATTTATAGGCGAGCCTTTTATGGCGCCTCAAGCCGCCTATGGCTTTTGGGGAATGACCGCTTTAGGTTTATTTTTAGCCGGCGTCTCTTTAGCGGCTACAGCGCTTTACGTTTCCAAAACCCGTACTCGGGAAGAAGAAGCTGTTCAGAAAAAAGCTGCTCAAATGGCCTAACTTTCTATCTGCTCCCCGGACAAAAATCCGGGAATTTTTTTGCTTTCGTAACAAAACCAACAAAATGCAAAAAAGTTTTGTTTCAAAAGACGACTCCTATATGATGAGAATTGATAAAGAACAAATCTCAAGGAGACGGTATGAGTATTCAGCAAAACCTAGTAGCCGGTATCTGTGTCGCAGTGGGTATTGCCTCCGTCGGCGTATCACTTAAAGCCGGCATTGATCATTTCGTTGAAAGAGATCGCGTCGTCACTGTTAAGGGGCTAGCAGAAAGAAATGTACAGGCCGATTATGTGATTTGGCCTATTACCTTCCGCGTGACGGGCAATGATTTAGCTGCGCTTTATCAAAAAGCTCAACAACAAAGCGATGAAATTCGTCAATTTTTAGACACTCAAGGTATTAAAGCCGAAGACATTTCTCTGGGCACACCGAATGTGCAGGATCTTCATGCCGACTATTACGGCAACAACTTACCGCCTGAACGTTATCGAATGGAAATGGCCGTATCAGTCGCCACCACTGATGTAGCAACGGTTTTAAACGCCATGAGCCACCAAAGTGAGCTCATTCAAAAAGGTGTGCTATTTACACAAAACTACCGGACACAATTTTCTTTTAATGGTTTAAATGCGATCAAACCCGCTATGGTAGAAGAGGCTACCAAAAATGCCCGGTCAACTGCCCAGAAGTTCGCTGAAGACAGTGAAAGCACATTAGGCAAAATTCGCAGGGCATCTCAGGGACAATTCTCTATCTATGATCGAGACAGCAATACGCCTTACGTTAAACGCGTAAGGGTCGTTACTACGGTTGAATACTATTTGAAAGACTGACAACTAAGACGGCAGCGCATTGGGAGAAAAGCCTTTTTCTTTTATTGCACTGCCGAAAATTTTCTAAATTTCTTCAGTTTTAAGGAAGTCAGACACTAAGGCGTGAGCCTTATCATACGGATCCCCTATAAAAGGATCGATCGGGATGAGATCGTTCATAGAACGCATCCAAGTTATCTGGCGTTTGGCTAACTGCCGGGTTGCCGCTACCCCGGATAGAATAAATCGATCATAATCGATTTCTCCCAAAAGATAATCAATCGCCTGACGATAACCCACTGCCCGCATTGAAGGCCAATTCCTATCAAAACGTGTATCGGTCATCAGCGTTTTTACTTCATCGAGAAAGCCGGCCTGAACCATCATTAAAAACCGTTTTTCAATGCGCTCGTGTAAAAGCGCACGATCTTTAGGCATTAGTCCAAGAGTTAAAAAAGTGTGCTCCGAGCCCTCACTTCTTTGATGCTGATAAAAGGAAATTGGCTGCCCCGTCTGAAGGTAAACCTCAAGTGCTCTGCTGATTCTCTGAGCATCTGTGGAATGTAAACGAGCTGCTGTCTGTGGGTCCACTTTCATAAGCGCTTCATGCATAGCGGGCCACCCTTTGGCCTGCGCCTCTAGTTCAATTTTTCTTCGCACCGCCAAATCGCTCGAAGGCATTTGATTGAGGCCCTCTTTGAGCGCTTTGGCGTAAAGCATCGTCCCACCCACAATCAACGCAAGCTTGCCTCTGGCACTGATTTCAGTAATTAAACGCTCACAATCTTTGAAAAAATCGGCTGCACTGTAACTTTCAAAAGGATCTCTGATATCAATTAAATGATGCACAATCCCTTCTTGCTCTTCTTTGGTAGGTTTGGCTGTCCCGATATCCATCCCGCGATAGACAAGCGCAGAATCAATCGAAATAATTTCAGCGTCAAAAGAGTGCGCCAGTCTTACACCCAGCGCAGTTTTTCCACTCGCAGTCGGTCCCAACAGCAACACGGCCTTAGCCATTATTTACCCCGCATAAAAAGCTTATCGAGTTCAGTCATATTCACCTGCACCCAAGTCGGCCGTCCATGATTGCACTGATCAATGCGATCGGTTTTTTCCATTTGACGCAAAAGTGCATTCATCTCTTCAATACTGAGATAACGATGTGCACGGACGGCTCCGTGGCAGGCCATGGTTGCGAGAATTTCATTACGCTTTTCCTCAACCAGCGTCGAGCCCCCGAAGCGCTTGATATCAGCTAGAAGTTCACAAATAAGTGTTTCTCCAGTCTTTTCAATATCGCCCGCCAACACGGCCGGAACAGCTCTTAAACGAAGGTGCGTGGGGGAGGCGGCCTCCAACTCAATCCCGAGTGACAACAGAAGCGATTGATTGTCTTCATAAGTTGCCATTTCTTCAGCATCAGCCTGAAAAACCAAAGGAATCAGTAGTTGCTGAACTGCCATTTTTTGCAGTTCAACTTGCTCTTTGAGCTTTTCATACACAATGCGTTCATGAGCTGCATGCATATCAACAACCACCATCCCGTGATCATTTTCAGCAATGATAAAAACGCCACCGATTTGCCCCAACGCTCGTCCTAGCGGATAAGAAAGAGTTTGCTGATCAAAAGGTGTTTTTTGAGAAAGGCCTTCACGGATTGCCTGCACAGTATCCGGTACAGTGTGCCCTCTTGAGGAAGTCTCCGAGCGAGTCTGATAAAAATCCAGATAGCGATTTAACTGACTGGGCTCATACTGAGAGGAGGCTGACTCACGCAACTGAAAAGCCGGTACTCGTGCTTCTTTGTGGCTAGCCACTTTCGAGCGCGAAAGCATTGAAGTCGTTGAGACACCTTGGTTTTGAAGTTCTTGATTCTTTTCCTCTTCAGTCGTCTCAGATAATCCGGCTAATGCAGGAGCTAGAGCATTTTGCACTGCGTGCATCACAAACTGGTGAACCCATTGAGAGTCTCTAAAGCGCAACTCGCTTTTTGTCGGATGCACATTCACGTCCACTTTGACAGGATCAATGTCAACAAAAAGGCAGTACATCGGCTGCAGCTGATTGTGAAGCACATCGGCATAGGCACTTTTGACAGCATGGGCAAGAAGTTTATCGCGGACAAACCGACCGTTCACATAACAGTACTGAGCATCGGTTCGGGCGCGCCCTGCGGTAGGCAGTCCCACCCATCCGTATACTCGAGCCGAGGCGGTTTCTGCATAAACCTCGCGCTGAGCTCTTGAAAACTCATCAGGCAAAATCCGATTGACACGTGAGCGGCTCTGCTCAACAGGCAGCACCAATACTGGCTTTGCATTATTGACCAAACGAAATTCAATCGTCGGATGGGCGATCGCAATGCGCTCAAGCGCCATTTTGCAGTGAGCTGCTTCAGTGGCTTCTGACTTTAAAAATTTGCGACGCGCAGGGGTCTTGAAAAAGAGATCTTCAACATCAACCTTTGTCCCCTGAGTGCCAGCTGCAACGCCCACTTCACCTTCATGAATACTGTAGGCGCAAGACTCTTGCGCCGTTCTGGAAGTAACTGTAAGAGCACTCACCGAAGCAATAGAGGCCAATGCTTCACCTCTGAAACCCAAACTTAATACATGCTCGAGCTCATTGAGGTCGCGAATTTTACTCGTAGCATGTCGCTTTAAAGCCAAAGGCAGTTCGTCTTTGGGAATGCCGCGGCCGTTATCGGTCACTGTCAGTCGTTTAATCCCGCCCGCCTCAAGTCTGACTTCAATTCGCGTTGCATCCGCATCAATTGCGTTTTCGACGAGCTCCTTTAAAACAGATGCGGGACGCTCAATCACTTCGCCTGCAGCAATTTGACTAACCAGTTGATCAGAGAGCTCTTTAATAGCTCTATTAGGAGAATGTTCAGTGTTGTTCAGTACTTGCATAATGCAGAAATTGTAGCATTGAGATAGTTTAAGTTCGCTCAATGCCTAAAAATGCTAAACTCTCATCCGTTCATAAAATAATTTAATGTCTTTGGTCTCCCTCGACTATGGATTGGTCTTTATTTATTGACTTGTTTACGAATGCCGATCGTTTTCTAATAACGATTGCAAACGATTACGGTATCTTAATTTATATCATTATGTTCATGATCTTTTTCCTGGAAACAGGAATTGTGGTCATGGCTTTTTTACCGGGTGACTCCCTATTGTTTGTTGCCGGTGCGGTCACCGCAACCGGGGCCATTGACCCCTGGTGGCTCACCGGTGTTGTGACTTTAGGCGCGATTCTCGGTAATACTTCAAACTTTTATATTGGCTCCTGGCTGGGTCACAAAATCTATGATGGTTCAATCAGCTGGATTGATCAGGAAGCGCTCAATAAGACTCACCAGTTCTATCTTATGCACGGTGGCAAGACAGTCTTTCTCGCGCGTTTTGTACCCATCGTCAGAACCTTTGCGCCGCTCATTGCGGGAGCGGCCTCGATGCCGGTGTGGCGTTTTGAGTTTTACTCCATCACTGGCGCCTTTGTTTGGGTATACGGTTTAATCTGGGCAGGTCACCTTTTTGGCAATATGCCGTTTATCCGAGACCATCTCACAAGTATTTTGCTTTGCGGTATCGGTTTTGCTCTGATACCTACGGCAGCCATCGCGATATCGAAATTTTTAAAGAAAAAGAAAGCACAAAAACAGGCTGCACAATAAATTCAATAATGGGCGTTGCGCTTTAATAGCGGCGCCCATTTTTTAAATGACTAGGAGACAGAAACATGCGACAATGGGAACACTTCATTGCAATTATCAAAAAGGAAGTCCAGCCAGCCTTAGGCTGTACCGAACCGACTTCCATTGCCTACGCAGCAGCTCACGCTGCAAGACTCCTTGGACAAAAGCCCCAACGCCTCTCCGTTGCTGTTAGCGACAATCTCTATAAAAACGCTATGGGCGTATTTGTACCGGGTACGGGTCAAATTGGACTACCCATTGCCGCTGCAGTCGGTGCCTTAGGCGGCAATCCCGATGCCGGCCTTGAAGTGCTGGCTACAGTCACCCCCGCTCATGTCAAAGAAGCGATGACGATGATTGAAGAAGGTCGGGTAAGCATTGAACGGGCCGATAGCCTTGATGCCGTCTTTTGCAGCGCCACAGCCTATGCTGGCGAGGAATCTGCTCAAGTTACAGTCCAAGGAGACCATACTGGCATCGTTGAAAAGCGCAAAAACGGTGAAGTGGTTTATCAAAAGGAACAGTTGATAGCCACAAACGCAGAAGGCCAAAGTAGCGTAGGCGGAGAAGAAATTAGCTTAAAGTCCATTTATGACTTTGCTATGAACGCACCTTTTGAGGACATTGCTTTTATTCTTCAGGCAAGAGACATTAATATGGCGCTTGCTGCAGAAGGCCTATCTCACGAGTACGGTCTCGAATTGGGCCGTACAATCCAAGAGCAGATTGAAGCGGGTATTCTCAGTGCTGACCTCATCAATAATATGGCCGCCTGTACGGCCGCAGCTTCCGACGCCCGAATGGGCGGGGCTACGCTTCCTGCAATGAGTAACTACGGCAGCGGCAATCAAGGCATTACAGCCACAATTCCTGTGGTAAAGATGGCCGAGTTTGTTAAAGCTGACGATGAAAAATTGGCCAGAGCGTTAATTTTGTCCCACTTGGGTGCCATTTATATCAAGTCACACTACCCGTCTCTGTCGGCTTTCTGCGGCAATACAGCCACAGCCTCTGCCGTTGCTATGGCACTGGTTTATCTTAATTCCGGTACCTTTGAACAAGGCTGCATGGCCATGAATAACGTAATTAGCGATACTTCCGTCATGGTATGCGACGGCGCTAAATCTACTTGTGCAATGAAGGTTCACACTGCCGCTCAAACCGCTTACAAAGGCTGCTTCCTGGCACTTGCCGGTCACGGTGTCGCCGGTCAGGGCATTGTCTCTGCTGACGTTGAAAAGACCATTGATAATCTCGGAGCAATGATTACCAAAGGTATGCAGCAAACCGATGAAAAAATCATCGAAATTATGCGCCGCAACTAACTAAACTTTCAGTAAAAGGCTTTCGGACTGACAATGGTCCGAAAGCTTTTCTAGTATCAAAAGTCAACCTATGATTGATGTCATTATCAGAGAAGAACGACAAAAAGATTTTGAGAAAATCAATCAAGTTGTCAAGGCAGCTTTCAAAAATGTTGAGCAAAGTGATCACACTGAGCATCTGCTGGTAGAAAGATTAAGAAAATCTCAAGCTTATATACCGGCCCTTTCGTTAGTTGCGCAAACTCCTCAAGGTGAAATTGTCGGGCATCTTCTTTTAAGCAAAGCCCATATTATTAACGGCAGTCAATCTTTTGAAGTATTGGCTCTTGCTCCGTTATCGGTGGCTCCGGCATTTCAACGCAATTCGATTGGCTCAAAACTAATTGAAGTAGCCCATCAAAGAGCAAAGAAACTAGGTTATGCCGCAATCGTGCTTTTGGGACACAAAGACTATTATCCGAGATTCGGTTACAAAAAAGCATCACTTTTCGGAGTTAGTTTTCCTTTTAATGCGCCGGATGACTGCTGTATGGTGGCTGAGTTGCGAAAAAATGCTCTCCGAGGCATTAGTGGAGTGGTCTGTTATTCACAAGCTTTCTCTAGTTGATAAAGTATTGAGCAAAAATCGATCGTAAAAAAAGAGCCCCAAAAGATGGAGCTCTAATGTAGAAAACTATCCGATATTTTCCGAGTTTTTCCTTAGATTATTGAGCGCGTTTTTCCAAAATTTCAATCGCAGGCAACACCTTACCTTCTAGGAATTCAAGGAAGGCACCACCGCCCGTTGAAATGTAGGAAATACGATCTGCGATGCCAAACTTACCGACAGCAGCTACTGTGTCTCCACCACCTGCAATAGAGAAGGCACCATTTTCGGTAGCCTTAGCAATCGCCTCAGCCATGACCTCAGTTCCATGAGAGTAGGGTTGCATTTCAAAGACACCTACCGGACCGTTCCAAACAATAGTACCGGCCTTTTGCAAAATATCAGCCAACGACTTAGCGGTTTCGGGTCCGACGTCTAGAATCATTTCATCGTCTTGAACCTCTTCAATGGAGCAAGTACGATGCTCTGCCGTTTCAGAAAACTCCTTAGCTACAACAACGTCAGTAGGCAAAGGAAGCGTAGCGCCTTTTTCTTCAAGCGTTTTCAGAATCTTCTTGCATTCATCGAGCAGATCCGGTTCAGCTAAAGACTTGCCGACTTTGTAGCCCGCAGCCATGAGGAAGGTATTAGCAATACCGCCACCCACAATCAATTGATCTACCTTCTGAGCCAAGTTATTCAAAATCGTGAGTTTCGTAGAGACTTTCGAGCCACCTACGATAGCCACAAGAGGATGCTTGGCTTCTTCAACAGCCTTAGTCAGTGCATCAATTTCTGCTGCCATCAGGGGACCTGCGCAAACAATATCGGCATACTGAGCCACGCCATAAGTTGAAGCCTGCGCACGATGAGCCGTACCGAAAGCATCGTTAACAAACACATCGCAAAGCGCTCCATACTTTTTAGAGAGCTCTTCAGTGCACTTCTTTTCACCCACATTGCAACGGCAGTTTTCGAGCATAACCACTTCACCGGGGGCAACATCAAAGCCACCGTCAACCCAATTGTCTATCAGGCGAATAGGGCTACCCAAGAGCTCTCCCATACGCTCGGCAATCTTGGCAAGACTATCTGCAGCAGTCTTTTCTCCTTCTTTAGGGCGACCTAAGTGGCTGACCACCATCACACGAGCGCCCGAATCACGAGCCATACGAATAGCAGGAACTGATGCCACAAGACGGGCTTCGTTCGTGATATTGCCGTTTTCATCACGTGGCGCGTTCAAATCAGAACGAATAAACACACGCTTATCTTTCAAGGCACCTGCCTTGACCAATTGTTCGAGAGTCGTTACTCGCATGGTGTATTTCCTATAAAAAGAAAAAGTTATTCCTTAAATTTAATCCAAAATAACAGGTTCCGGTTCAAGCCTGACCCCAAAGTGCTTCAAAACTGTTTCTTGAATTTGTGCACTGAAAGCTTGAAGCTCTTTGCCACTGGCCTGTGCTGCATGGTTGACCAAAACTAAAGCCTGTTTTTCATAAGTCCCGGCCGCTCCCACGCGCACACCTTTTAAGCCGGCCTGCTCAATGAGCCAGCCCGCTGCCAGTTTTTCCCTGCCGCCAGCTAAAGGATAATGCACAATACTCGGGAACTTAGCCAAAAGCTCCTGAAATACTTCTTTAGTGACGATGGGGTTTTTAAAAAAAGAACCTGCACTGGGAAGCACTTTCGGATCTGGCAACTTACGGCTACGAGCAGTCACTACCGCTTCGAAAATTAATTCAGGCGTGGGCTCAACATCAGTAAAAGCGTTGGCCAATTCTTTATAGCTTAAATTTGGCTTCCAATGTTCATCAAAAGCTAAGGTGACAGACAGAACAATCAAACCCGAACCCTCTTCAGTCTTAAAGACGCTGTGCCGGTAGGCAAAATCACAGTTTTCATTTGTGAATTCTTTGACCACATCCTGCGCTGGATCATAGACTTTGATACTTCTGACAAACTGGGCTACCTCGGCCCCATATGCACCAATATTTTGAACAACAGCTCCTCCCACCGTTCCAGGAATGAGCGCTAAATTTTCAAGGCCTCCCCAACCTAGAGCAAGAATGCGTTTGACGACTTCATGCCACTCTTCACCTGCACCAAGCTCTACGGTTCTGTCTGTTTTATTCACTACAAAACCACTAAAAGCCATCTGAATCACTAGCCGGTCAATGAAGTTATTGACAATCAGCAGATTTGATCCTCCGCCCAAAATGAAGGGTTTGACTTTTTCTCTAGCTGCAAAATCCAACACCAGCCGCAGTTCATCTAATTTTTCAACCTTAGTAAAATAGCGTGCTTTAGCGCTTACCGCCATGGTATTGAGCGGTTTTAAATCAACCAAAGGCTTAATTAAAAGCGCTTCACGGATACGGCGCACCACGCTTTCACTATCTAATTCATTGTCTCTCATCAGATCGTCAATGCCGCCCTGAGGAACAAACTGATCTTTAATTCCCATCACAAGTGTTGGCACTCCAAGTCCCAACTCTGAGAGCGTTTCCAAAACTGCGCTGCCGGCGCCTCCCATTGCTACACCATCCTCTATGGTGCAAAGTAAATCATGTTCAGAGGCCGCTTTAATGATCATCTCCCGATCAAGAGGCTTTACAAAACGCATATCAATGAGGGTTGCATCAAGCTTTTGAGCCACTTCACGCATACGGCTTACCATTAATCCGAACGCTAAAATTGCCACACGATGTGACTTTTTAGAAGTGTGTCGGATTTCTCTGGCACGTCCAATCTCTATCGTATCAAGTGTTTCATCCTGGGCAACCCCTGGTCCCTTGCCTCTCGGGTACCGAACCGCGGCAGGCGTATCCATCTTAAAGGCCGTCGTGAGCATCTTGCGGCACTCATTTTCGTCCGATGGTGTCATGATGGTCATATTTGGAATGCTTCTCAAATACGCGATATCAAAAACACCCTGGTGCGTCTCACCATCAGCGCCGACAAGTCCTCCTCGATCGATCGCAAACATAACGGGTAAATTTTGGATCGCCACATCATGCAATATCTGATCGTAGGCTCTTTGGGCGAAAGAAGAATAAATTGCAACGACCGGTTTTATTCCACTTGTCGCAAGACCGGCCGCAAAAGTCACAGCATGCTGTTCAGCAATGGCCACATCACGATAGCGTTCCGGGAACCTCTTTTCGAACTCAACCAGACCAGAACCTTCACGCATCGCAGGCGTAATAGCATAGAGCCTTTCATCCTGAGCAGCCATATCACAGACCCACTTGGAAAAGACCTCGGTGTATGTCGGATGCATGGGGTCTGGCTTTTTCTCAACAATACCTTTTTCGGGATCAAATCGACCCACTCCGTGGTATAGCGTCGGATTTTCCTCTGCTGGCGCATAGTCTTTGCCCTTTTTGGTGACTACATGCAGCACCATCGGACCATCCAGGGCTTTGATATTACGAAGTACTGTAATCAGGTTTCCAATATCGTGGCCGTCAACCGGACCGTAATAATTGAGGTCAAAAGCCGAAAAAAGAGTGGAATGAGGCGCAACGAAATTGACAGTTCGCTGCTCCATGCTTTTAAATAAATTCCACAATTTGGGCAACGGTTTTAAGGCGCGTTTAGAAAAATTGCGGGCACTTGAAAAAGCATGGCCTGAAACAAGTTTGGCCAAATGGTGATTTAGTGCTCCCACAGAGGGCGAGATGGAGCAGTCATTATCGTTCACAATAATGAGTAACTTAATACCTTCTTTATAGGTACCGGCATGATTGAGCGCCTCAACAGCCATACCACCCGTGAGTGCACCGTCTCCGATTACGGCAATATGCCATGCGTCTTTATCACCGCTCATCGCATCAGCAACAGCCATACCAAGCGCAGCAGAAACTGACGTTGAACTGTGCGCAGTACCGAAAGCATCGTGCTCACTTTCTCCGCGCTTCGGAAATCCAGAAAGTCCCTTATATTGTCTGAGCGTTTTAAATTGATCCAGGCGCCCAGTGATCATTTTGTGAGCGTAGGCCTGATGTCCCACATCGAAAATAATCTTGTCTCGGGGAGAATTGAAAACATAGTGAAGCGCAAGCGTAAGTTCCACCGCTCCGAGGCTGCTTGCCAAATGACCACCTGTCTTGGAAACGGAGTCAACCATAAACTCCCGAATCTCCCTAGCCAGCGTTGGGAGCATCGGAACAGATAACTTTTTTAAATCTTTCGGAGAATGAATTCGATTCAATAAACGCATCGCCTCTCCTATTAATGGTCCCGCCTGAGGATGTATTGAGCAATCTGCGCTAGTCGCACGGTCTTACCCTGATAAAACTGTTCTAACGCCTCAATGGCTTTAAGTGCATCAAGAGCCTTTTGAATCTCATTTTTAGCCATCTCCCGAGACTTCTCGAGACCTAAAATTGATACATAGGTGGGCTTATCTTCAAGAGCATCTTTACCTGCCGTCTTACCCAGTACAGCAGTCTCTGCAGTGACATCCAAAATATCATCAATAACTTGGAAAGCCAAGCCGATTGCATCTGAATACTGGACAATTAGACCAATTAAGGCCGCAGGCGGCATCGTTTTTGCGCCATAAAGTCCCATCAAAGCACTTGCACGAATCATAGCGCCCGTCTTCATGCGGTGCATGAGAGAGAGCGTATCTAAATCCAGTTTTTGATGCACTGAGAGTAAATCCACTGCCTGTCCGCCGCACATTCCGGCAGAACCTGCAGCCGCAGACAAAAGCTTAACCAAAGCGGTGATCTGATCTCCGGAGAGCTTAGTTTGAGTCAGTTCAAAAAAAGCCTGAGCCTGAAGAGCGTCGCCGGCGAGCATGCCCATTGCTTCGCCATACTTTTTATGCGTCGTGAGTTTTCCCCTGCGCAAAGTATCATTGTCCATACAAGGCATATCATCATGGACTAATGAGTACGAGTGAATATATTCAAGCGCCAAAGCAATATGATCGAGTGCTTGGTCTTCGGCTCCCACCAATTCTCCCGCAGCATAGGTCAAAAGAGGCCTAATACGCTTGCCGCCATCGAGCACCGCGTATCGCATCGCTTCGTGCAACTTCCAAGGTAAGCGATTCTCCGGCGGCAAAGCCTTTTTGGCGCACAATTCAAAGTGCGCTGCGCGCTCAGCGCTCCAACTCTTAAAGTCCATCTGTCATTCCTTTTTGCCGAAGGTCAGCTTCGTTCAAGAGGACTTCCGAACCGTCATCTAACTGACGAACAACTTCAGCGGCCTGATTGAGAAGCTCCTGACAACGAGTAGAAAGTTCTTTACCACGCCGATAAGCTTTAACACTTTCTTCCAATGTTAAGTCACCCTTTCTCATGTTCTCAACAATTTGCTGCATTTCCTGCATAGCTTCTTCGAAGGTCATTTTTTGAACAGATTTCGGCTGCGGCATTCTATTTCCCCGGCTCCTTTACATAACCCATTCATTTTAACGGTAACCGCCGAAATGTCATAGAAATTGAGGGAAAAAGTCGATAGACAATCTTCTAAACAACTTCTAAACTGAAAATACCTCAAAAAATGGGAAAGTTATGGCAGAAAAAATCCTTTATACCTCTTGGGACAGTCCTTGCGGTACATTGATGCTCGCCTCTGTAGATGACAAACTCATCATGACCGACTGGGTCTATGGCTGGCATCACTCAAGCATCATGAAGCGCTTTGATAATTTATTGGGCTTACCCTTTCTGGAAAAAACCAGTGCAGTCATAGAACGCGCTATTGATGAGTTAAATGAATATTTTTTAGGACGCCGTAAAGAATTCGATTTACCTCTCGAACTCTTCGGCACTGCTTTTCAAATCCAAGTCTGGGAAGCTCTCAAAGAAATTGGGTACGGTCAAACAGTCTCCTATGCGGATATCGCACGCAAAATCAGTAATCCAAAAGCTATTCGAGCTGTTGGCGGTGCAGTCGGTCTAAACCCTCTTTCCATCATCATTCCTTGTCACCGCGTGGTGGGTACCAACCAATCACTCACAGGCTACGGCGGCGGGCTGGAGGCTAAAAAGTATCTTTTAGCCTTAGAGACCAGCCGACATTCTTAAATTCAAAAGTCTTAGCGACCTTGAGCCTCCCGAGCTTCATGACGTTTCTGCAGATTCGCGGCAATAACGCCTAAGCTCAAATTTTCCTGTTGCAGCAAAACCAAAAGGTGATACAGAAGGTCAGACGCTTCATTGATGGTTTCTTCACGATCATGGACTGTGGCCGCAAGCGCCGTTTCAACGGCTTCTTCCCCAACTTTTTGCGCAATACGCTTGGTTCCCCTGGCGTAGAGACTTGCCGTGTAGGACGTATCATCCGATGCGTTTTTACGGCTAGCTAAAATTCGTTCCAATTCAGCTAAAAATTCATGGGCGTGCCGGATCTCTCCAAAGCAACTTTCTCGCCCCAAATGACACGTCGGCCCCATGGGATCGGCCAAAATTAAAACAGAGTCGTGATCGCAATCATCGGTCATGTCCACCAAATTGAGATAATTGCCGGAAGTTTCACCTTTTGTCCAAAGACGATTTTTTGAGCGTGACCAGAAAGTTACCTTCCCGGTTTTAATCGTCTCTTCCAAAGCTTCTCGGTTCATGTAACCGAGCATTAAAACGCGACCCGAAATCGCATTTTGAACGATGGCCGGAATAAGTCCGTCGCCTTTGGTGAAATCCAATTGATCGATTTGTTCTTTATTGAGCATTTTCATTTCCTCGATACGCACGGCGCATTTCAACCCCTTGCGTTATTAACCAATCTTTAAGTTCAGCAATCTGCAAAATGTTTTTATGGAAAACAGAAGCAGCGAGAGCGCCATCCACTTGTGCCTCTTTAAAAGCTTCTAAAAAGTGCTCCTTGGCTCCTGCGCCGCCCGAGGCAATCAACGGAACCTTGCAGATCTCCCGTACCTTTTTTAACTGATCGATGTCATAGCCTTGACGAACGCCGTCCTGATTCATCATATTGAGGACAATTTCCCCTGCCCCCAAGGATTGAACTTCGCGGACCCAATCCAACGTTTTCCATTGTGTGCGGCGTGTTTTCTTCTCATCTCCAGTAAACTGATTGACCCAATAAGTGTCATTTTCCGGGTCATACCAAGAATCAATTCCCACCACCACACACTGAACCCCGAATTCTTTTGCCAAACGAGTGATGAGATCGGGATCAGCCAACGCGGGCGAATTAACGGATATTTTGTCCGCGCCCTTAGACAAAATCTGAGCGGCCTGCGAGACAGTAGAAATGCCGCCAGCGACCGCAAACGGAATGTCAATCACTTTAGCCACACGGTTGACCCAGTCTTTTGAAACAGTTCTGCCATCAGAAGATGCCGTAATGTCGTAGAAAACCAATTCATCGGCGCCTTCTTCACTGTAGCGTTTAGCCAAAGAAACAATGTCGCCTATGATTTCGTGATTTCTGAAGCGAACGCCTTTGACAACCTGATCGTCTTTAACGTCCAGACACGGAATTATGCGTTTAGCCAACATTCGATGGCCTCCTTAACCGTAAATTTTTTCTCCAATAGCGCGCGTCCGATGATGATGCCGTCAACGCAGCTGTCAGCTAATGATCGAATATCATCCAGCGAACCGATACCGCCCGAGGCTTGCACGCAAAGCGTGCAATAGCGCTTCGTTAAATACCTATAAAGCCTGTCGTTTGTTCCCTGCAGAAGGCCGTCTTTCGAAACATCCGTGCATAAAACGTGCTTTAAACCCAACGGCAGATAAAATTCAATCAAAGAATCGACCGTCAGATTTGAAACTGACTTCCATGCATCGGTGGCTACAAACGCCTGGCCCTTCGTATCGACTCTGCAATCCAATGCGAGCACCAAGCGATCGGCACCGAAGCGTTTAAACCACTGTTTTGTGTTGCCCGGATCCTTCACACAGGCCGAGCCGATAACAACTTTGTCCACCCCGGCATCCAAAAGCGACTCAATATCGTCTTGTATACGAATGCCGCCGCCCGTTTGTATCGGAACGGAAAGTTTTGCAACCAAATCGGCAATGAGCGCGGTTTGCCTTTGCGAGGGATCACGCGCGCTGTCCAAATCCACAATGTGCAATCTCTGAGAACCATCGGAAACATAGCGGCTTAATTGCTCAAAAGGATCCACCGCGTATTCGGTTTTCCTTGAATAATCCCCTTGCTTGAGGCGCACAACTCTCCCGCCAATGAGATCGACCGAAGCAATGATATTGCGTGCGCTTTTCATAATTTCAACTCCAGAAAGTTTTTCAACAGTCTGGCGCCTACCGCGCCCGACCGTTCCGGATGAAACTGCACGCCGTAGAAGTTATCCTTGCGAATCACCGCAGAAAATTTTTCTCCGTAATCCGTCTCGGCGATCGTGAAGGGATTGACCGCGTAGGCATAGCTGTGCACAAAATAGAAATACTCGCCTTCTGCTGAAGCAAGCCCGTCAAAAATCGGATCATCAACCAACGCTTTAACCCGATTCCATCCCATATGCGGCAATGTGAGAGACCCAACCTGCAGTTTTGAAACTTTCTGCGGAATCACACCCAGCATTTCAACGCCGCCCGTCTCCTCGCTTTCTGCGCCTAGAAGCTGCATGCCCAGACAAATTCCTAATACCGGACACTCTGCCTCCCGTATGCATTGGGCGAGAGCTCTTTTTTGCAGCTCACGCATCGCAGCCTGCGCGGTGCCTACTCCCGGCAGGAAAAGCCGTTGAGCTTGACGGGCAACTTCAGGTTTATCGGTTACGATGGGATCAACACCCAATCGTCTGACTGCCGCGCACAAAGACGTGAGATTGCAGCAGCCCGTATCCAAAATAACCACTCCTGTCATTGCAGCACTCCTTTTGAGGATGGCAATTCATTGCCTTGCACACGGATCGCCTGACGAAGCGTGCGGGCGAAAGCTTTAAAGAGGCTCTCTGCACGATGATGATCGTTTTGTCCCACAGTTTTCAAGTGCAGTGTGCAACCCAACGTCTGAGAAAGCGAACGGAAAAAGTGCTCGATCATTTCAGTGGACATATCTCCCACCTTCTGATACTTAAACTGCGCCTCGTAGACCAAATACGGACGATTGGAAAGATCCAAAGCACATTGCGCCAGACATTCGTCCATCGGCAGCACAAAGCCAAACCGACCGATTCCCCGCTTATCACCAAGCGCCTCTTTCAAAGCCTCACCCAATGCCAGACCGACGTCTTCGATTGTGTGGTGATCATCGACCTGAAGATCGCCATGCGCAATGACCGTCAAACCAATTGCTGCATGTGTGGCAATTTGATCGAGCATGTGATCAAAAAAGCCGATCCCGGTAGAAATTTGCTTTTGTGAATTGTCATCCAAATTGACACTGATCCGGATTTTTGTCTCTTTTGTATCTCTTTGAACCGTGGCGCAGCGGCTTTTCTCTAATCCAATGATTTTTTGAGCAATTGTCTTCCAACCCATCGAACCGCGCGCATAGCGGAAAGCGCCGATCCCCATATTGGCTGCGAGCTGCTCATCGGTTTCTCGGTCACCGATCGCAAAAGAGCACTGCGTATCCAAAACACCGGGCTGCAGGTAGGCACGCACCAAACCGACCTTCGGTTTTCTGCATTCACAGTTATCCTCAGGACGATGTGGACAAATGAGCACTTCTTTAAAAGTGATGCCCTGGGAGGAAAGAATCTGAAGCAAGAGCTTTTGAGGCCCTTCAAAATCAGCCAGCGGAAAACTCTCCGTACCTAAGCCGTCTTGATTGGAAACCATTACAAATTCCCAACCGGCATCACGAAGCTGCTGCAGAGCCGTGATGCAATCAGGCTCAAGCTCAAACTTTTCAAATCGATCAATTTGAAAGTCTTCAGGCTCTGCGATTAAAGTCCCGTCGCGATCAATAAATAAAATTTTTCGCCCCTGCATCATTTATCCTCTTTCAAAATCATTGAAAGCTTTTCGACAAAAGCACGGCATTCATCCATCGAACCCACCGAAACGCGCAAAACGCCCTTGTCGCTTCCCGGCTCGCGGACCGCGATGCCCTTTTCCCACAAAGCTCGATAGACATCCTCGGTGTCACTCACTTTGAAAAGCAAAAAGTTAGTCTCCGACGGATAAACGGCCTCGACTTCAGGCATTTTTTTGAGTTCACCTCTGAGATAAGCGCGGTTGTCGGCAATGAGCTTCACTCTGCGCTTCATCTTTTCAATTCCCGCCTCAGACAATGCTTCTTCGGCAATAGCCGCCACCGGTCCCGGCACAGGGAAAGGCGCAATGACCTTGCGCAGTGCAGCGATGATTTCTTTTTGCGCAAGAATCATCCCGCAGCGAAGACCGGCCAGAGCAAAAGCCTTTGAGAGTGTTCGGACAATCGCCAAGTTCGGATATTTTTCGATGAGATCGGCAACGCTCGCTTGCGGGCAAAACTCAATGTATGCCTCATCGACCGCCACAATAGCGTTCTCAGCCGACTGCAACACGCGTTCAATGGATGCTCGATCCAACACTTCCCCCGTGGGATTATTTGGACTGCATAAAAACACCACTTTAACGGTGTTGGGTTGGCGCAAGTGTTCGCAAATACCCTCGATATTGATTTTCAAATCACCAATCGGCTCGACAGTGAGCACGTTAGCTGCGCAGGTTTTCGCACTGATGCCATACATGCTGTAAGTTGGCAACGCGTAAAGCACAGTGTCCTCAAAAGGTTTACAAAACGTACGAATCAGCAATTCAATCGCTTCATCTCCGCCTCTTGTGATGAGCACCTCCTCTTGTTTGATGCCCGCATAAGCGGCATAGCGCTTGCAAAACAACGCCGGCTGCACATCGGGGTAACGATTGAGATTCTCAAAACTCATCTCGTATTTCGTGCTTTTCGGATACTCGTTGGTATTGAGCCACACCATGCCCTCCGGGGCGTTGTCCCTCGGAGACTCATAGGGCACCAGTGATTGCAAAAAAGAGGGCATTAAAGAAAAAACATTCATATGCCTAATTCCCTTTGAGTGCTGCTAAACGAACGGAAGCTGCGCGTTTGTGAGCGTCCAACTTTTCGGCCTGAGCCAATTTTTCAACCGCGGGTCCCAATGCGCGCAAACCATCAGGCGTGACTTCCTGAATCGTCATCCGACGCTCGAAATCCGCCAAGCCAAGACTCGAATAGGTCTTCGCGTAACCGTAGGTCGGAAGGACGTGGTTGGTGCCGGAGGCATAGTCGCCCGCGCTTTCCGTGGACCAATCACCCAAGAAAACCGATCCGGCATTTCTGATACCAGCAACCAATTCTCGAGCGTTCCTGGTTTCGACAATTAAGTGTTCGGGCGCATAACGATTGGAAATTGCCACGCAATCGTCCAAATCCTTCGCCACAATGATCCGGCTCATAGAAAGCGCGCCTTCAGCAATTTCCTTACGAGGCAAATCACTGAGCTGACGATCCACCTCTGCGGACACTTTACGGGCAAATTCAATATCGGGCGTCACGAGAACCACCTGAGAGTCTTTTCCATGCTCGGCCTGCGAGAGTAAATCTGCCGCGACAAAAGAGGGATTGGCCCCCGAGTCTGCAATGACAAGTACTTCTGAGGGGCCGGCCGGCATGTCGATAGCCGCGCCGTCAGCGCACTCACTGACAAAGCGCTTAGCCTGCGTCACAAAAGCGTTGCCTGGGCCAAAAATTTTCATCACTTTCGGCACCGACTGCGTACCAAAAGCCATTGCGGCAATCGCCTGAGCGCCGCCCGATTGGTAAATTTCCGTCACGCCGCAAAGTCTTGCCGCATACAAAATTTCGTCTGCAATCTTAGGCGGCGACATCAAAATAACTTTTCGGCAACCGGCAATTTTCGCCGGGATCGCAAGCATCATCACCGTTGAGAAAAGTGGCGCGGTGCCGCCCGGCACATAAAGTCCCACCGAATCAATCGCGTGCGTGACCTGCTCACAAATGACCCCCGGCATCGTTTCAACCGTCACGGGTTTGATTTGCTGGGCACGGTGAAAAGCTTCAATATTTTTAACCGCAAGCTGCATAGCCGCTTTAATGTCGTCACCCAAACGAGCCTCTGCGGCATCTATTTCTTTTTCCTCGACTCGAATGTTCGTCAGTTTCGTTCTGTCAAACTTTGCCGCATAGTCCCGCAGAGCCTCATCCCCTCTTGCGCGAACATCGGCCACAATACCATCAACAATCTTTTCAATTTCCGCGCCTGCGAGCACCGCAGGGCGCATCAGCAACTGTGTCTGTTTGTCCTTAGACAAATCATTCCAAATCACCGGTTTTAAAACAGTCATTTTCTTCCCCTTTTCACTTCAACATTTTTTCAATCGGCAAAACCAAAATGGAACTTGCCCCAAGCGCTTTGAGTTTTTCCATGGTTTCCCAGAAAAGCGTTTCGCTGCTCACCATATGCATGACAATCTTGGTGTCGTCATCGGCCATGGGCAGCAGCGTCGGGTGTTCAGCGCCCGGCAAAAGTTTGACCACTTCCTCAATTTTGTCTTTAGGGGCGTGCAGCATGATGTATTTGGAACCCCGAGCCATCAGGATGCCGTCGATGCGCGCCAGAAGCATGTCAATCAGAGCACGTTTATCGGATTCAAAATCCCCAGTCCTTTCAATTAAGCAGGCTTTTGAACGAAAAACCGTCTGAACTTCTTTCAAGCCATTGGCTTCCAGTGTGGCGCCCGTTGAAATTTGATCGCAGATCGCATCGGCCAAACCCGCTCTGGGAGCGATTTCCACAGACCCCGTGAGCACACAGGTTTCAAAATCCACGCCCTGCTCTTTCATCCAACGACCCAAAAGATTGGGGAAGGACGTGGCAATGCGGCGACCGGACAAATCCTGCGGACTTTGCCAAGGTTCATTCATCGGAATGGCAATTCCCAAACGGCACTCTCCGAAATCCAATCTGCGGCTCACCTTATAGGAAGCGTTTAATCCCAAAGCTTCTCGGGCTAATTTAGTTTCTTCCAAAACGCCTTCGCCCACGATCCCCAAATCAACTGTGCCGTCCATCACCAAACCGGGAATATCGTCATCTCTGACTAAGAGCACTTCCACGGGGAGATTTTCCGCAATAGCAATCAGGCGCTGGGAGCGAACACGAACCCGCAAACCGGCTTTCTCCAAAAGATCAAAGGAGTCTTCCGACAAGCGGCCGGACTTTTGCAATGCGATGCGTAATCGAGATATTTCAGACATCGTTCTTCCTTTTCAAAAAAAAACTGTTTGAAATCTTTTGAACCGGAAAACGACAGAGGTAATAAAAGAAAACCTCCGAATTTCTTTCGGAGGCCCTTAGGTACGTTTATGATTGTTTTGTTGCCGCCGAAAGAATTTCTTCGTCTTCCGGCGCAAGCCAACCGTTCGCCAGAGACTACTCAAGCGAATGGTGATGACCGAGGACAACAAACATATATTTCATAAAAACGTCCTTATTGAACAGTTTTTATTTTTCCACTTTTTCAACTTTTGTGTCTAGGCACTACAGCGTAGGAAAAACAATTTTTTTATTTTTTGATTTTCTCTGAGGCCGTACCCTGAACAAATCCTAATGCGAAACAACGCTTGTCCGTGTATTCTTTACCAAAAACAAATTGCACAAAAAAAATGAAATCGCTTTGGATGCTTTCGGCCTCGTTTTTCTTTTCACTTATGGCCGTATTCGTCAAAATGGGTGCGGAAGATTTTGGCACCTTTGAACTGATTTTCTATCGCTCCCTTGCCGGTGTGATCTTGCTCTATGGCTTTGTAAGAGCCAAAGGTTACACCATTGTCACGCCCCACCTTTTTGGCCATTTTAAGCGTAGCTTTATCGGCACGGTTTCGATGTCGCTTTGGTTTTTATCGCTTACCATGCTGCCTGTGGGCACTTCAATGACACTCAACTACACCTCACCTCTATTTATGTCTTCGTTTATGGTGGTGTATTTGCTCATTCGTAAGCAGCCAATGCCCTGGGGACTTCTTGGGTGCATCCTCTTAGGCTTTTGTGGTGTCTGTCTGGTTCTGAGACCTTCTTTTTCCTCAGGAGAAACATTGGGCGCTCTTTTAGCATTAAGTTCCGGCTTTTTAGGCAGCGTTGCTTACTGGCAAATTAAAGAACTCGGTCAACTTAAAGAACCTTCTTGGCGCATTGTTTTTTACTTCACTGTCTTCGGAACTGTCTACGGACTCCTAGGCAATCTCATATTAGAAGGCGGCCTTTCTCCTATTACAAGTGACAACGTCATATATCTCATAGGCATAGCGCTATGTGCGACCTTCGCACAATGCTCTCTGACCCTTGCCTTCGGCCAAGGTAATTTGCTTTTAAGTTCCTGCTTACAGTTTTCCGCCATTATCATGGCGGAACTTATGGGATGGTTCTTCTTCAGTGACGAACTCACCCTTGTTACCGAAATCGGCATTCTGGTCATCATGGTCTCAGGAGTGTGTGCCACAATGCTTACTCGCAAGAAATAAAAGAAAAATTAACAAGATGCAAAAATGTCAGCTTTGTTAAAACAATCTAACTTCTTGTTTTTAATGGAATTATTTAAAACGCATTAACGAATCTGCTTTTGTTTAGAAATATTTAGTTGCGAGCACATACATTTTGAATCTGTATTTTGAATGAAGGATCGGTAAAGTTACAGTCGTGAGAGACAAGCAGAGCTGGTCCTCCGGAACAAGAGAAGAGAGAGTTTGGCTAGGGCTTTGAACAAAATCCCTAGCCTTTTTTTTCAACTCAAATCGCAACAAGTTGAAAAATTACTGGAGAGCCCCAGCACTTTCCGCTACGATCAGCACTGACGTTTTATAGGAATACCCATCATGCAAAAATCTTTCATTGCCCTTTTAGGAGCCTTTGTCATGGCACTAACCGGATGCACCGAAAAAAGCCCTGCAGACAATTTGGCAGGCAATCCCGTTAAAAGTCTAGAAGGCACGTCTTGGCAATTGGTAAGCAGTGAAACCTCTGCTGCAAAAAATAGTGAAGACTGTGAAAATTTGCCGCCTGTGATGGATTTTTTGGATAAGTCCCGCGTCTCGGGTAACCTAGGGTGCAATATCTTTAATACCACTTATACGTTGGAAGGTAAAAAGTTCTCTTTTGCCCCGGCAGCCACCACTCGAAGAATGTGCTCGCCTGATCAAATGAAACTTGAAGGTAAGCTCTTAAACGTGTTGCAAAGTACACGGTATCTGACTCAGAACGAAAAAGGACTAATGTTCTGGGACGAAAAGGGACAGCTTCTTGCACAGTACGAACCGGAAAAAGCCGGTCAATGCCAATAATCAAAAGCCTTCGGAATAGCCGAAGGCTTTTTTCTTAATGGGCCGACTCCCAGCTGTCACCGCTTCCAACCTCTGCAATTAAAGGCACGGCTAAAGAAGCAACATTTTGCATGAGTTGAGGTAAAGCCTCTTTTACTTGCGACAATTCCATCTCGGGCACTTCTAAGATCAATTCATCGTGCACCTGAAGCACAAGCTTAGTCTTTAGTCCCTGCTCTTCAATCCAGGCCTGAACGGCGATCATTGCCTTTTTAATCAAGTCGGCCGCTGTCCCCTGCATCGGCGCATTAATGGCGGCACGCTCAGCAGCTGCCCGCACCGGTGCTCTTGAACTCTGAATATCCGGCAACCAAAGACGTCTGCCGAAGGCTGTCTGAACAAACCCTTGCTCATGGGCAAGTGTCCGGGTCTTTTCCATATAGGCTTTTACACCCGGATAACGGGTAAAATATCGGTCAATATAGTTTCTTGCAGCCTGAGGCTCAATACCCAAATTTTGGGCTAAACCAAACGCACTCATTCCGTAAATCAAACCAAAGTTAATCACCTTTGCTGTGCGCCTTTGATCGGGAGAAACTTTGTCAAGCGCAACACCGAACACTTCTGAAGCTGTTGCGCGGTGAATGTCCAATCCCTTATGGAAAGCATCCAATAGTCCAGCATCGGCCGACAGGTGAGCCATGATGCGCAACTCAATCTGAGAGTAGTCAGCTGAAACGATCAGACTGCCGCTCGGAGCCACAAAAGCTTCGCGCACCCGACGACCCTCACCGGTTCTTACAGGAATATTCTGCAAATTAGGATCACTTGAAGCCAAGCGCCCTGTCACGGCTGTCGTTTGCCCGAAGGTTGTATGCACACGGCCTGTACCGGGGAAAATCATCATCGGGAGTTTATCGGTATAGGTACTCTTTAATTTACTTAACCTGCGATACTCCAAAATGGCTTTAGGTAGAGGATAATCAAGCGCTAATTGTTGCAGTACTTCCTCGTTGGTGCTGTAGCCGCCCGTAGCTGTTTTTTTCGTTTTCGGCGGTACGGGAATCTGAAGCACTTCAAAAAGAATATGTGAAAGTTGCTTGGGACTAGCCACATTGAAGCGTTCACCTGCCATTTTGCAACACGCTTCTTCGAGTTTAACAATCTCATCACCCAAAGCATCGCTTTGAGCCCCAAGCCGCATGGAATCAATCAGCACACCGTTTCGCTCCATAATAAAGAGCACATTTTGAGTCGGTAACTCTATCGTTTCATAGATAGACCTTAATCCCTCATCAGCATTGACTCGGGCACGCAGATGTTTAAATAAATCACTAATAGCTTGCGCGCGAGCCGCACAGAATCGAGCCGCCGCCTCAACTTCAACCGCCTGACAGCGAATTTGTTTAACGCCTTTGCCGATTAAATCCTCCAGAGCCGGAACATCTTCTTTGAGCCAACGCAAGGCTAAATTGGAGAGCTCGTGCTTCATGTGCGCTTCAATAACGTAACTTAATAACGTCACGTCTTCGGTAGACCGATTCAATTCAATTCCAGTATTGGCCAAAGCGTGACGGGCGTATTTGCACTGAGCGCTCACCTTCGGATGATCTGAGGCAAACCACGTCCCCAAAGTCTCTTTGAGGGTATTTTTGTCAATTCTTTCTTGGCCAACGGGGACATAAAATGAAGTCCCATCAACAAAGAAAGCTACGCCGCTCAGTGTTGCATGCATTCCGTCAGAAGGATCACACAACAGAGTAAACGAGACGACATCTTTTGAGCCATGAAGTTTTTGAGCAAGCTCTTCCAAGGCTTTAGCATCTTGCACAATAGAAACCGGTCCCTCTTTTTTCTCCGTCGGTTTCTCCTGGGGTTCGGCGGGAATGCTAGCAAACAAGTCGCCTGTCACAGGCTCAGCTTTCTTAGCTTCAGTTTTGCCAGATACACGTTTTTGAACTGCCTTTTTACTTTGCTGCATTTCCCAGCGAGCATAAAATTGGGCCAAAAAAGCTGAATCTTCATCATTAAACGTAAGCGAACAGATATCCGAGCCCTTCACATAGGCCGAGAGATCTGCGTCCGTTTTAATGGTCACAAGTGCCTTGGCTGTAGGCAAAAAAGCTAATCCCTCTCTTAAGTATTCCCCTGCCTTGCCTTTAACCTCTGAGGCGCGACGCATAATCTCATCTAAGCTACCGAAGTCATTGACCCATTTGGCCGCTGTCTTCGGACCGCACTTGTTAATTCCCGGAACATTATCAACAGCATCCCCCATCAGAGACAGGTAATCAATGATGCGCTCAGGTGCCACACCATACTTTGCCTTTACTCCCTCTGCATTCAGAATCTGACGGGTCATAGTGTTAAGAATAAAGACCTGATCGGTCACGAGCTGGCTCATATCTTTATCGCCCGTGGCGATAAACACTTTAAAGCCTTTTTTCTCTGCTTGTTTGGCAAGCGTTCCAATCACATCATCGGCCTCAATCCCTGGAACCTGCAAAAAAGGCCAGCCTTGAGCTTTGACCATTGAAAAGATAGGTTCGACCTGGCTAGCTAAATCTTCAGGCATGGGGGGACGGTTAGCTTTGTACTCACTGTAGATTTCATCTCGGAATGTGCCGCCATGGGCATCAAAAACGCAGGCTGCATAATCGGGTTTTATCATCGTGCGAATCATCTTTAGCATATTGGCAAAACCTTTGATCGCGCCGGTTGGTTCACCTGCGCTCGTACGCAAGTCTGGTAGTCCGTGAAAGGCCCGATAAAGGAAGTTAGATCCGTCTACTAATAAAACCGTTTTCATGAGTGAAAATCTCTAAAAAAATAAACAGCGTTTATTGTAGAGGTTTTGTGTCGGATGCAGTTGACTGACTACTCAGTCTGAGCTTTTTTAGGCTTTTAAAATATGTTTGACAAAAGCAAAAAGACACAACTTTTTTCCGCTCTTTTATTGGATTTTTCTAGCCTCAGGTACAATCATGCCCCTATAATCAAAGTAGAAACACAACCATCTTTTTAAGTGAAGATTATGAAAAAAACAGTTTTCGTAACCGTAGCAGCAGGATTATTCTTAAGCTCTGCCGCCTTTGTTCCTGCCATGGCAGCAGACCCCATTAGTGCTCCACCGCAAATTAGCGAAGCGGATGCTCAAAGTGCACAAGGCAATGTGAATTCCGGCCGTCGTTCGAGTTCATATGAAAAACTTTCGGAAAAAGCTCGTCAGTATGAAGTCAATCCCGATTTAGCCCCGACCGATGCTGACTATGCCAAAGCTCGTAAAGACCGCGAAGAAGGCCGTATCACGAAGCGCTCTCAACGCACGGAAATTGAAACCATCCGGGATCAAAATAACCGCATTACGGAATATGTTGTAACACCGGGTAGCACAAAGATTCCTTACTCCATTGAAAACCGCTCCGACCGTCCAAACGCTAACCCTGGTCACAGTAAAGATACGCTCGGAACACCTAAATTCATTAATTTCGGGTTCTAGAGCATGCAGGGTCATATCGCGAGTTTTTCTTCACCCGTCAAGTGGCTTCGTGAGGGCTTGAGCGCTATCCGCCAAGCCCCTTTCGGTATGGTGAGTATCTGTATGTTTTACGTATTCACCATGACTGTTTTGGGAGCTCTGCCCCTTTTTGGTCTTGTCCTGGCGGCTTTTTTCATGCCTTTTGGCACGATGCTTGTTATTCAAGGCACAAAAGATGCGCACGAAGGTCGCCAACCCCTTTACGGTATTCTGGTTGAGTTATTCAAAGATCGTCTTAAGCGCTTCCTATTGATGCGAGTGGGCGTGATTTACGCCGTCTTCATTTTGATTGCCAACTACGCTTATGTTTTTTTGGCTGTCGATGACGTCAGTCAGTGGAAAATTGTTGACGGTCGTCTTGATTGGGCCTCGGTTTACGCTCATTTTCCCTGGACAGCCGCCATCGTGACGTTGATCTTCTACGCTTTAGGTCAAATGGCAACTTGGTTTGCGCCAGCTTTAGTAACCTGGAAAAACATGACAGTCGGCAAAGCTATTTTCTATTCCTTTTTTGGCTGCTTAAGAAATTGGCTTGCAGTCATTGTGCTGTTAGTCATGATTTTCGGCGCAACACTCATTTGTGCTTTAGCAGTCATTATTCTCATGGATACATTGGGGATCGGAGACTATTCCCTTTTCATCCTTACGCCGATCGGCTTTTTTATCACCACCTGGGCCTATAGCACCATGTGGCCGATGTGGGTAGATATTTTCGGTGATGTAAGCGCTGATTAATCTTTGAATTGTAAAAAAACTCGATGGGAAAAATCCTTCACATCGAGTTTTTTGACTTACCATCGGCTATTTATGCTCAATATAGTGTTGCCATTCTTCACCCACTTTTTCCTGAGCGAGTATTTTGTGACCAGTTTGAGCCGCAAACTGAGCGAGGTCAGCAACACTTGCCGGATCCGTGGCTAAAACCATCAGCACTTCTCCGGCCTGCATTTTCGCCAATGCCTTTTTTGTCTTTAAAACCGGCATGGGGCACTTGGTGCCCCGCGTGTCTATCTGCTCATCAAAGTGCATGATTTACTTGCTCTGAAGAAAGCCTTCAACACCAGCCAAAGCTTCAGCTAAGCCTTCAGCCTTCGGAGCACCGGCCATAGCCAAATCAGGCTTTCCGCCACCTTTGCCGCCCATCTTTGAGGCAACAAATCCGGCCAATTCACCAGCCTTAACACAACCGATCAGCGACTTGGAAACACCAGCAACGATCTGCACCTTACCGTCATTGACGCTTGCCAAAACGACTATTGCCTCACCCAACTGATCACGCAAGCCTTCTGCCATCGAACGCAGTGCTTTTGCTTCAATGCCTTCAACCTTTGTCACCAAAAGCTTATAGCCGTTAAAGTCTTTGGCACTAGAAACTAAAATGGCTGCCGTCATTTGCGCAATCTTTTCTTTTAAGCGCAGAACTTCTTTTTCGAGGCTCTTTACTGTATCGAATACGGAGTGAGCTTTTTCGGTCACCACATCCACGGGCGACTTCAGTGCAGCGCACACTTCACGGATCGTTTCCTCTTGCTTGCGAGTAAAGGCAACCACATTCATGCCGGTGGTAACTTCTACGCGACGGATTCCAGCAGCAATAGCCGATTCGCTCAAAATCTTAAACGAACCAATATCGCCCGTACGATCCACGTGAGTACCGCCGCACAATTCGCAGGACGGACCAATTTTCACGACGCGAACAACAGAACCGTACTTTTCACCAAAGAGCATCAAAGCGCCGGTCTTCTTTGCCTCATCAATCGGCATTTCCTGAACAGTGACTGCAGCATTAGCCAAAATTTCACGATTGACAATATTTTCAACTTCGTGAATTTGTTCAACGGTCATCGCTTCGATGTGTGTAAAGTCAAAACGCGTCACATCGGGACCCACCCAAGAACCACGCTGTTGAACGTGATCACCTAGGACCTGACGTAAAGCATATTGCAACAAGTGAGCCACGGAGTGATTGCGGCGAATGCTTTCACGGCGTTCACTGTCGACTGTCACATCAAAGATATCTCCCAGCTTTACGTGGCCTTCTTCAACGTGAGCATGCTGCCCTGTCACCTTTGCCTTAATTTTTTGCGTATCGATCACACGGACAATAGAGGTGCCATTTTTCATCACACCGGTATCGCCCACCTGACCGCCGCTTTCTCCATAAAAGGGCGTGACATCAAGCACCACTACACAGTCTTCACCGGCGGGTACTTCCTGGACTTGTTCTCCATCCAGGTAAAGCGCAATAACCTTAGAACCCTTGTGTTCAGTTTCGGTATAACCCGTAAAAGTCGTATCGGCGCCGTTATACTCAAGGCCAGCAGCCATCTTAAATTTAGCGCTGGCACGCGCTTTGTCGCGCTGCTCCTGCATGGCGGCATCAAATCCGTCCATATCGACCGTCATGTTGCGTTCACGACAAACGTCAGCGGTCAAGTCAACAGGGAAACCGTAGGTATCGTGAAGCTTAAAGGCTACCTTGCCATCAAGCACCCCATCCTTGGTTTCTGCAATTGCCTCATCGAGCATCTGCATGCCCTGAGCCAAAGTTTTTGCAAAACGTTCTTCTTCTTTAGCTAAAACGGTCTTAATCTTAGGATTCTTAATTTCGGGATAGGCTTCACCCATTTCGGCAACAACAGCGTCAACCAATCCAGCAAAGAAAGGCTTGCGTGCACCGAGCTTGTAGCCGTGGCGAATAGCACGGCGGCAGATGCGGCGAAGCACATAAGCGCGGCCTTCATTGCCTGGCAAAATACCGTCGGCCACCGAGAATGTGCAGGCACGAATGTGGTCAGCAATCACCTTCAAAGAGGGGCTATTGGGATCCACGTCGGTTGCACCGGCCTCTTCAACAGCTTTGCGCACTGCAGCCAAAAGATTTTTGAAAAGGTCAATATCGTAGTTGCTGTGAACGTGTTGCAAAACAGCTGCAATACGCTCCAAACCCATACCCGTGTCAACAGAGGGCTTCGGCAGTTTATGCATTACGCCGTTTTCATCACGGTTAAACTGCATGAACACGAGGTTCCAAATTTCGATGTAACGGTCACCGTCTTCATCGGGGCTACCCGGAGGGCCGCCTTGAACTTCTTCACCGTGGTCGTAGAAAATTTCAGAGCACGGTCCGCACGGCCCCGTATCACCCATCATCCAGAAATTATCTGACATGTAGCGAGCTCCCTTATTGTCGCCGATGCGAACGATGCGCTCAGCAGGGATGCCCACTTCTTTATTCCAAATATCATAAGCTTCGTCATCTTCGGCGTAGACCGTTACCCAAAGCTTTTCAGGCGGAAGATGAAAGTGTTGGGTCAGAAGTTCCCAAGCGTTTTTGATGGCGTCACGTTTGAAATAGTCACCAAAACTGAAGTTGCCCAACATTTCAAAAAATGTGTGGTGACGCGCGGTATAACCGACATTATCTAAGTCATTGTGCTTGCCGCCTGCGCGGATACATTTTTGAGCAGTCGTTGCACGGGTGTAAGGACGCTTATCAAAGCCTAAGAAAACATCTTTAAATTGGTTCATGCCCGCGTTTGTAAACAGAAGCGTCGGATCATTGCCCGGCACAACGGGGCTGGAGTGCACAATCGTATGACCTTTATTTTCGAAAAACTTCAAAAAGGTCTCGCGAATTTGCGAAGTTTTCATAATTTTTCTCTTTATATAAAAAATAGATTTCTTTAGTTTTCTCAAACTAAAGACTGAATTTGCTAATTCTAGTCACTTTTGTCTGTGATGGGACAAAATATCCGTTCCTGTTAGAGCCTTCTGCCCGAAATCCATGACCAAGGATTAATTATTTCTTTTACAAAAAATCATCGTTTAATCAAATAACAGGTTTATGATAGTTGTGGAAGTTCTCTTCATACAGGAGGTTGTTATGAGTCTTTCTAGAAGATTATTTATCGCCTCATTGGTGGGCTTGGCCACTTTAGGTCGAAGTGCCATGGCTCAGGAGAAAGGTCCTTTGGCTGAACTCTTGTCAAATGTCTCAGACCGCTCTTTGCGCGACTTTATGGAAAAGCACGACAGAGATGGACGTTGGGACGGTCACTACTATTATGACCGACAAAACGACAAACGCTATACGCGTGACGAGTGGCGCAAAGAGCTTGAATGGCGCTACAAGCAGGAAAAAGAAGGACGCGACTGGCGCCGTGAACGCTACGGCAAAGACTTCAAGGATCGCCGGGATAGAGATGATGAGCGGGATCGCAAGCATTTTAAAGATGATCGAAAACCACCGAAAGACAAAAAGAACGACAAGCGTAAGCCAGCTAGTCGTGCTAAAGATAAAAAAACGAGCATCGCAAACCGTATCGCAAACCTAAAGATAAACGTCCAGAACCAAGAAGAGATGATTAGCGTATTGTTTTGGAATTAATTTCTGTTTTATGACTTTCAGTACCAAACACGGAATTGATTCCATTTTTTAAGAAAGGATAGTTAGTATGCGTGAGGAGACTTTGCTAGTTCATGCTGGACTTCATATTTCTGACGACTATGATTTTGTCAATCCGCCAGTGATCCGTGCTTCCACAGTCTTACATCAATCAGCTCAAGATATGATGAACCGCGCCATGCACGAGCGCGACATGGTTAAAGACAAGATCCCTTATGCAACCTACGGTTCTCCCACTCATCATGCTTTCTATAAGGCGTTGTGCACTCTGGAAGGTCCAAAGGCAAAAGGCGCCTGGGCCTTCCCCTCGGGACTAGCAGCCTGTACGATTCCTCTATTGGCCTTTTTAAAGGCGGGCGACCATGCCCTTTTTATCGACACAATCTACGGACCTACACGGGAATTTGCCGAGGAAATCTTAAGACGAATGGGCGTTGAGGTGGATTTTTTCCCGCCCTCTGTCGGCAAAGATATTGTTTCTTATATCAAACCCAACACAAGCTTATTGATGCTCGAAACACCCGGCTCGCATACCTTTGAAATGCCGGACGTTCCTGCCATCGCTCAGGTCTGCCAAGAACACAATGTGGTTAGCGTGATTGATAACACTTGGGCCACTCCTCTTTATTTCAAGCCCCTGGAAGTTGGTATTGATGTAGTCATTCACGCTGCAACCAAATACATCGGCGGGCACTCCGATCTCACTATGGGGGTGGTAATCTGTAACGAAAAGACCTGGCCCAGGGCATACCGTACCATTATTCAAACCGGACAGACCACCAGCTGCGATGATATATACCTTGCCTATCGAGGTTTGCATTCTATGGCAGTAAGAGTCAAGGCAGCTAGCGAAAGTGCTAAAAAAGTGATTAACTGGCTTTTGACTCGAGAAGAAGTTGAACGGGTTTTGTGGCCGGCCTTACCGACTGATCCTTCTTATCCGATCTGGAAGCGGGACTTTAAAGGAGCGACTCCTTTGTTCGGTGTAGTGTTTAAAGAACAATATGCCAATAAACTCGCTCCTATGATTGATGCTTTACAGATTTTCGGCCGAGGCTATTCTTGGGGCGGCTTTGAAAGTCTCTTGATTCAAAGTTACGGCACAAGAACTAAAACACCCATGCCCTTTGAGAGAATGGCAAGAATTGCGATCGGTTTAGAAAATCCAGATGATCTCATCGAGGATTTAAGGCAGGCTTTTGAAAAGCTGCAACTCTAAAGATTGGCGTCTATTTCTTTATAACGTCACTTCAACCCGGAAGTGAGGTTATGCTTTTAAGGTATATCTATTGATTTTAGTAATACACAATGGGAATTTTAGCCTGTAGAAGATTTGAGGCAGACTCTTTCGGAAGTCTGCCTCTTTTTAGTAGCATCTTTTCACAAATGTCGCTAGGCGATCTTAGAGTAGCCCCCTGCTCGATCCGATTCTCTTAAATATCGGTCAAATTGCATAGCAACTGCTCGAACAAAAATCTTACCCTTAGGGCTCACCACAATTTCTTCCGGCGTTAACTCAACAAAACCCACCTTTTGATAGTTCTGAAGCTTTCTCAGTTCATAGGCAAACGTTTCATCAAAGTTGATTCCAAATCGTGTTTCTATTTCAGCCTTGACGATACGGAATTGACACATAATGGTCATAATCACAGCATGGCGCAACTGGTCTTCCTCACTGAGTCTATAGCCGCGATTAGTTGCCAACCGACCTGCGCGAATGGCCTCATAATAAGCTTGCAATTCACGCGGATTACAAGCATAGCAATGATGAATGTTACTGATAGCCGATACACCCAAAGCCACCATGTCACAGTCAGGTCTTGTGGAATAGCCTTGAAAATTACGCTGCAACTTTCCCTCTTGCTGCGCAATAGCCAGTTCATCGGTGACTTTTGCAAAGTGATCCATCCCAATGTAGCGATAACCGTTTTGAGTTAATCGCGTAATCGCATCCATCATGATATGAACCTTTTCAACCGTACTGGGTAAATCAGCATCCAAAATACGACGCTGAGGCGGAAAGTGGTGCGGCAAATGTGCGTAATGATAAAGCGCGATGCGGTCGGGTGACAGTTCTAAGACCTGATCAAGCGTTTTTTCAAAGCTCTTACGGGTTTGCTTTGGCAGGCCGTAAATTAAGTCCATGTTAATAGAATGGAACCCTGCTTCACGTGCTGCAAGCATGGTGTCCCGAGTCATTTCAAAAGGCTGAATACGATTGACTGCCTTTTGAACTTCGGGATTGAAATCTTGTACACCGCAACTCATGCGGTTTAGTCCCACCTTGGCCAAAGTTTGTACTTTTTCAGGCGGACAGGTTCTGGGATCAACCTCAATAGAAAATTCACCTGCGGCCTGAAGCGGGAAACGGCTTGTGATTAGACTCATTACACGCTCAATTTCCTCGTTATTTAAAAAGGTCGGTGAGCCTCCGCCAAAGTGAAGTTGACTGACAGTTGTTTCACCGGCAATCCTTTCCTTAACCAATCCAATTTCCCGGTCCAAGACATCCAGGTACTCTGCACTTTTGCTGTGATCACGCGTGACTTGTTTATTGCACCCACAGTAAAAACAAATATCGTTGCAGAAAGGAATATGCACATAAAGGCTCAAAGGCTTATCTAGCTCTCTGGTTTTTAAAGCCTCTTCATAGTCGGCTGCAGAAAAATTCTTATTGAAACGGTCAGCCGTCGGATAAGACGTATAACGCGGTGCTGGGACATCAAATTTTTGCAACAGTTCTATTGAGGGTAACTCAACGCCGGTCAGATTCGGATCAGTCAACATGGGAAAATCCTAAAATTCACCAATTTGATTTAAGTTAAACTTCTGATATCATTTCACAATCAAAATTTGACGAAAGTCAAAAGCAAAATAATACAGGTGACAACGGTTACATTGTGCACGGGAATTATTACCGCAAACTGAAAGGTATTCCCAAGCGTTGCCACCCAACATATTTGAAACATTTTTTTGATGGCATTCCATGTCGACCTTGTCTCCAAATCTGTCTGCCGTTCCGTCTTTGAGAGTCAGTTGCTCACACTGCAATCTACGCGAGCATTGCGTTCCCCTCGGATTATCTTTACGCGATATTGATCGTTTGGAAGACTTAATTGCTTCGAGAAAAAGAATTCATCGCGGTGAACCGCTCTTTAGAGCTGGGGATCGCTTCGAAGCAATCTATGCCATTCGATTGGGCTTTTTAAAAAGTTCGGTTATGAGCAGTGACGGACGTGAACAAGTGACGAACTTTCACATGTCTGGAGAACTAATCGGACTGGACGGTATTGCTAACGAAGTGCACTCTTGTGACGTGATTGCCCTTGAAGACACTGAAGTGTGCGTCATTCCTTACGAACGAATTCTCGCTGCCTGCAGTGAAATCGAAGGCTACAACCTGCACTTTCAAAAGGTGCTTTCCCGTGAAATCGTTCGTCAACATGGTCTTATGCTTTTATTAGGCTCGATGCACGCCGAAGAGCGTCTTGCAGTCTTTCTTTTAAACCTCTCTCAACGCTTTGAATCCCGAGGCTACTCCAGAACAGAATTTGTTTTACGTATGACTCGGGCAGAAATCGGATCCTATCTGGGACTGAAACTTGAAACGGTAAGCCGTGTCTTATCTCGTTTCTCGCATGACAACTTAATCGCTGTCAATCAAAAGCACGTACATATTATTGACGCCGAAGGATTAAGGGCGATTGTTTCTGGACAAAATTCCGAAGAAGCTCCCGAAGAGCAATAAGAGGTTTTTCTTGAATACGCTCAAGCAGTTTGCCATTGTTGTGGCCGGACTCGGATGGTCTCTGAGCGCCGTTGCCTCAGATTTTGTCGATTTGCTCGCTGACATTCCAGTCGGTGAAAATGAATTGGCAAAATCCGTTGAGCTGCGAGAAGCACAACGCAGCCGCATTAACCCTGATGACACCATTTGGGTCACTATCAGACGCGGCTTCGGTTTAGCTGACTTGCCAGAAGCTGTCGTTAATCGGGAATTAACCCGTTATACCAAAGCGCTTCCCTACACAGAACAGATGGCATTCCGAGCCAGAATGTATCTGTACTTCATCGTCTCGGAAACTCAAAAACGAGGCATGCCTTCAGAATTAGCACTGTTGCCTTTTGTTGAAAGTGCCTTTCAGCCTGAAGCCCTTTCTCGCTCCAAGGCGGCAGGTCTTTGGCAATTTCTGCCCTCCACCGGAGACATCTTTGACTTAAGGCAGTCGAGTTGGCGAGACGACCGGCTCGATGTTATTGAAAGTACACGCGCGGCACTGGACTATCTGCAATACCTGCACAATCAGTTTGAGGATTGGCACCTGGCACTGGCGGCCTACAACTGGGGAGAGGGAAGCGTGAGACGAGCCATTGCCGCCAATGCAGCTCGTGGCAAACCTACCGATTATATGAGTTTGCCTCTGCCAAAGGAGACAGCCCGCTACGTGCCAAAACTTTTAGCGGTAAAAAAACTTATTGAAGATCCGGATCGCTATGGGTTAAAACTGCCTGCTATTGCCAACGAACCGTACTTTGTTCGTGTGAATAAAAACCGCGACCTTGATTTAGAAACGGCGGCACAATTGGCAGAAACGGATCTACAGGAATTCAGGCTCCTTAACCCAAGCTTTAATCGTCCTGTCGTGGTTGCTGCCCACCAAGGTTCCATTCTGATTCCGGCTGCCAAAGCCGACGCTTTTGTTTCCAACCTCATCAATTGGCAGGCGACCGGCAAGCCTCTTTCCAATTGGTCTACGTACACGGTCAAAAAAGGCGAGTCCTTAAAAGCCATCGCCAAGCGCTTTGGCATGACTGAAGAGGAGCTGCGTGCAGCCAATAAGATTCCTAAAAACCGCCGAGTACAAATCGGCAGCACCCTTTTGGTAAAAGACGCGCAAGCAAAAACTGACATTCAAGTGACCGAAGCTGATTCGGCTTTAAAACTCGTCCCCTTGCCGACCACACGTCGCATTACTTACCGAGTTCGAAGTGGTGACACCCTCTCGGGAATTGCGGCGCGTTTCGGAGTTAAAACAGCCGATATCCGAAAACAAAATAAACTAAAAAGCAACACGATTAAAGTGGGACAGAGACTGCGACTGACTGTCCGTGAAGTTCAAAGAACGAGCCTTCGAAAGACAGCTTATCGAGTCAAAAGAGGCGACACACTCTATACGATTGCTCAACGTCATCGAACCAGTGTAAGCGCAATCATGGATGAAAATAAGCTTCAATCCAAAGATTTAAAACCAGGACAGCGTTTGGTCATTCCTCACTAAGATAGTTGAAGCATTCGCGTCCTCTCTTCAAACTTTAAGCCTCTTTAGTTAAAATCAATCCGTTATTACACATCATTTAAAGTGAGGATGAAATGGGTTTCCTTCAAGGTAAAAAAATTCTGATCACAGGAATCGTCTCCAACCGCTCCATCGCTTACGGTATCGCTAAATGTTGCCATCGTGAAGGTGCTGAGCTTGCCTTCTCTTATGCCAACGAACGTTTTAAAGATCGCGTAGCAGGTTTTGCCGCCGATTTCGGCAGCGATTTTGTTTTGCAAATGGATGTCTCCAACGACGAACAAATCAACAATACTTTTGCTCAGATTAAGCAACGTTGGGGCGCTCTGGACGGTCTCGTCCACTCTATTGGCTTTGCGCCGCGCGAGGCCATTGCTGGGGACTTCCTTGAAGGATGTACTCGTGATGCGTTTAAAACCGCAATGGATATTTCCGCCTACTCATTCCCCGCTATTGCGCGAGCTGCCATGCCTCTCATGGAAGGCCGTGCCGGCTCCCTTTTAACGCTCACTTACTTGGGCGGTGAACGTGTTGTTCCGAACTACAACACAATGGGTCTTTGCAAAGCGGCTCTTGAAGCAAGCACCCGCTACATTGCAAGTTCCGTGGGTCCTAAAGGAATCCGCGCCAATGCTATTTCTGCTGGCCCCATCAAAACATTAGCTGCCTCAGGCATTCAGGGCTTCTCTAAGATGCTTCATCACATGGAAGCCAATGCTCCGCTTCGCCGCACGGTTACGATTGAAGAAGTAGGAAACGTGGCCGCATTCCTTCTTTCCGATTTAGCAAGCGCTGTCACCGGCGAAATCGTACACGTAGATGGCGGCTTCCACAGTGTGGCAATCGGTGCAGAAACGGAACAATAATTGATAGTTCTATCGCACGTATGACCGAAAAAGTCCACTTTTTCGGTCAAATCCGCTTTAGGAACAAAAAAGTGAAATTCTTTAAAACCGCCGCTGTTTTTGCCAAGCGAACTGAACCCATGGGAGAAGCTCTGCAAAAGCTTTTGGACATCTTGCGTGCTGAAAAAATGGATTACCTACTTGAAGAAAGTACGGCAAACCATTTGCCAGGCTCTAAAGGGGTGAGTTTAGAAGAACTTGGCAAAAAAGCCGATGTTATCATAATGTTGGGAGGCGACGGCACAACGCTTGGTATAGCTCGCCGCATGGCTCGCTTTAAGCTTCCAATCATTGCTATTAATGCAGGTCGGCTAGGTTTTATCACAGACTTTTCTCTGCAAGAAATGAGTAAGGACCTCCCACCTCTGCTTCGGGGCGAGTACGAGGTTGACACTCGATCAATGCTTCAGGTACGAGTCTATCGCGCTGGCAAAAATGTATTTACTGCTACTGCAGTTAACGATGCAGGCATCACTCACGGCCGTGCGGGTTCCATGGTGGAATTTAATGTTTGGGTTGACGGTCATCCGATGGCCACACAGCGTGCCGACGGCGTCATTGTTTCCTCAGCGACGGGCTCTACAGCATATGCGATGGCCGCTGGAGGCCCTATCCTGCACCCCGCACTAAACGCAATGGTTCTTGTACCAGTTGCGCCTCATGCACTCACCAATCGACCTATTGTTTTACCCGGCTCAAGCACTGTCGATATTAGCTTGATTGAAGCCCGAGAGGCGTCTGCTTACTGTGATATGCAGGACTTTTTCCCAATGCAAAAGGGCGATGTTTTACGAGTGAGAACTTTGCCGGAAAGTTTTACTATCCTGCATCCGATCGGACACAATCACTACGACACATTGCGCCGAAAGCTTTATTGGAACCTCATGCCATCGGACAACACCTCGCTTCCTATCAAAGACTAGAGTTTTATTATGCTCACGCACCTTTCGCTCAAAGACTTTGTCATTGTTAAAGAACTTAATCTGGATCTTGCATCTGGGCTGACGGTTCTAACCGGCGAAACTGGCGCAGGAAAGTCCATTTTAATTGACGCTATTCAACAAATTTTAGGAGCCCGCTCTGATACAGGGATGATCCGTGAAGGAGCTAAACAAACGGATCTGACGGCTATTTTTGAAATTAATGATGACGTCCTTCAGATTCTTCGTGACCAGGCTCTCATTGCTGAAGATGATCTGCTTGAAAAAACCGCCATTATTCGCCGTGTCATTGATAGAAACGGAAGATCCCGCTCTTGGATAAATGGCGTTGCCGTAACGATCTCTCAGGTTAAAGAGTTAGCTACAAAGCTTTTGGATATCCATGGACAAAACGCCCAACAGTCACTGCTAAAACCTAGCGGTCAATTAGCTCTTTTAGATGCGTTTGGTAGCTACACAGACGAATTAGCGGCTACACGGAAAGCCTTTTACCTCTGGCAGCAAGCGCAAAAACGTCTTTTTGAAGCAAAAGAAGATGCAAAGAAATTAGCCGATGAAGCCGAGCGGTTGGCTTGGGTGCATGAAGAACTGTCGCAAATTCGACCGATCAAGGGCGAATGGGAAGAGCTTAACGCCGAGCACCGAAGACTCGGCAATGCACATGATATTTTAGATGCTCTTGAAAGTGCTTCAAGCGATCTATCCGACAGTGATGAAAGTGCTTTAAGCCTATTGGGACGCAATACTGAAAGACTGCAGGCACTTGCCCAGTACGATGAAAAATTAGGAGATATCGCCAATCAGCTCAATGACGCTCAGGCTATTGTCGAAGATGCCGTGCGAGAGCTCGATCGCTATCGCGACAGAACTGATCTGGATGAAGGTCGCTTTGAAGAAGTGGATGCGCGTGTTTCGCTCTACTTTAATGCAGCTCGAAAGTTTCATACTCTGCCTGAAGATCTTTTCGAGAAATTTGAAGAAACCACGCAAAAACTTAAAGCACTGCAGCAAAACCTTGACCTAGAGACACTTGAAAAAGAAGAAGAGGGCGCACACAGTGCGTATTTATCCGTTGCCAGAACCCTCTCGAAAAAAAGACACCAGGCAGCAAAGATGCTGTCCAAACAAGTTACTGATGCAATGCAGATGCTTTCAATGGCTGGTGGCTGTTTTGAAGCAAAATTAAATAGTTCTGAACCAGGAGCATTAGGACTAGAGAGCTGTGAATTCTTAGTGGCCGGCCATCCCGGCGTGCCAGCCAGAGCACTCTCTAAAGTTGCCTCCGGCGGTGAACTTTCACGTATCAGTTTAGCGATCTCCGTTATTACCTCCAAGCAGACCCCTGTCGATACACTCATTTTTGACGAGGTCGATGCAGGAATTGGAGGAGCAGTTGCTGATGTCGTCGGAAAGTTACTCAAAAAACTTTCCCTCGAACGCCAAGTCATGTGTGTGACTCATTTACCGCAGGTGGCCTCATACGGCTATAACCACTTAAGGGTGCAAAAATCGCAGGAAAACGGTCAAACCGTGAGCAAATTGCAACTGTTAAATGATGCTGAACGCGTTGAAGAGTTAGCCCGAATGCTAGCGGGTGCCGATGTCACAATCAAAGCAAGAGACAATGCTGCTGAACTTATAGAAAACGCCCGAGCCTACCAAGGCTAGAGCGTTTCAAATAAGAAAACTTAAAAAGCGCAGCCTATTTTTTGGCTGCGTTTTTTTCTTGGCATTCTTTACAAATGCCGTATAAACAGAGCGTGTGGTGATCGAGTGTGTAACCGAAACGCGAGGCGATTTCCTGCTGTTTTCTTTCAATATCAATATCCACAAACTCTTCGATCTTGCCACACTGTAGGCACACTAGATGATCATGATGCTCAGGCTCACCTAATTCATAGGAGGCGCTTTCACTGTCGAAGTGATGGCGACGCAAAAGACCGGCTACTTCAAACTGAGTGAGCACTCGATAAACTGTTGCCAAACCGACATCCTCTCCCTCTTGCTTAAGTTGGGAGAAAACTTCATCGGCAGTTAAGTGGCGCTTAGTCGTCAAAGCCGCCTTCTGAAATAACGATAATATAAGAAGGCGCGGTGCCGTCGCTTTCAATCCCAAACTTTTTAAATCACTCGGATCGTATTTCAATTGATTTTCCTCTAACTTTACAAATAAGTAACAACTCCGCTGCTACATTTTCGGCTAATCATATCATGCTGATTACTAAAAAGTTCAAAAGCCTCTCTTTCAGTTCAATACGTTAACTGACAAATCTTTGCGTTGGTATTGACTCACTTAAGAGAAAAACAGAAGACAACCAAACGCAGATAAAAGAACATGTTGCATATAACAAGAACCTCTACGAGAGCACTTTCTGAATGTTTGCATTTTGGAACGCGTCTTAATCACATTTTTGTCTTGTTTTGCAACTTTACTGAAAAAAATTCCTCGCAATCATAGGCGTTAGAAGGCGCATTAGTTTATCATTCAGGGATCAGAGACTAACGCATTGCAATAACGTGTCACCTATGTACAAGAAATGTATGCTGACGGGCGCCCTTGCTGCCACGCTCGTATTGTCTGGTTGCGCCCAGGTGCAGTCCCAGTGGGATGCTTTCAATGAATGGTTTCAACCATCTGAAGCCATTACATCCGTCATTAAACCCTACCGCCCCGACACTCATCAGGGCAATTTAGTCACCAAAGAAATGGTCGACCAGCTTCACCTCGGCATGACTCAGCTTCAGGTGCAATTTTTATTAGGTGTTCCGCTTTTGCGTGATTTATTCCACCAAAACCGCTGGGATTATCTCTACTATGTCAATCCCCGTTTCGGTGATCCGCAAACGAGACGTCTGACTGTCTATTTTGATGATTCCGGCCGTCTGACCCGTTACGAATTCACTCCGATGCCAGAAGAAACTCAAGCCGACCAAATGATTTTAGGCGACGAAGAGGCCTTCACGCCTGGAAATTCGGATTTGACTGTTGTTGACCAAGCTCAAAAAGCCCAGGAAGATGTTGAGCAGAATGCTCACTAATCCCTTAGCCAAAGGATAAAAAAAGATGCAAGAAAAACTTGAACTTTTAGCCGACCGCGTTCGTGCCCTTATTCAGGAAGTCAATGATTTGCGTGCCCAAAACGAACAATTGCAAGCCCTCCTGACGCAAAAGGAAAATGAAGCCGGTTTGACCAAAGCGGAAACACAGGAAGCTATTGAGCGCCTTGACGCTTTAATCCGCTCCATTGAGAAAGCTCAACAAACTGTGAGCAACGATCAACCTATGAATTTCTAACTAAACACTTTCGATAATGATGACTGCGCGTAAAACCTTGACATTGACCATCATGGGACGAGACTATCGTCTAGCGGTGGCCCCCGAAGAGGAAGCGAATTTGCGCGCTTGCGCCGAGCTCGTGCAAAGCAAAATGCAAGAAATTCACCAACCGGGTAAAGTCTTTTCTCCCGATTCGGTTGCTGTGCTCGCCGCGTTGCGCATCGCTTACGAAAACTTAATCCAGCGTCAAGCTGTTGAAGAAATGAATAAAGCCGTAGAAGATATGAATCGTTCCAAAGGCCAAATTGATTCTTTGATTGCTTTGTGCGACAGCACACTGGCTGACAAACCGACTGATAACGGCGCTCAATAAACGTTTTTTGTCTAACATTTAAACGCCGCTCACTCATGCGGCGTTTTTTGCTAACACATTATGAACGAAAATTATCATCCACTGACCGACGAAGACATCAACCGCCTCGATGAACTTTTAGCAACGAGCAGTTGTGCTGAAGACACTTTTGATGTGAGTATGCTCGATGGCTTTCTTTCTGCTATTGCGCTTTTAAATCCGCCAGTCAAAGAAGAGTCCGAGTGGTACCCTTACATCTTTAACGAAGAGGGTAACCCCTGCGAAGTCGATGAGCCGGAAACTGTCCGCACACTCATTAATCAGCGTCTACAGGAAATCCGTGCTTTTCAGGCTCAGCGTCATTTTTATAACCCTATTATTTTCCCCCTGGAAGATGATTCAGGTAATCCCGTAACAGGCCCTGAAGGACTAGCTGCACTCGAGCCATGGGCAATGGGTTTTTATAACGCTTTAGCTCAATATAGTGATCGAGTAGATGTTACCGAAGCCATTGAGGCGCAGCTTTGTCGTATTCATCGCTTTTTAGAGCTCGACGAAGAAGATCCGGATTATCAGCAAAATCTTGCAATTCGTCAGGCAGTTGAAAAAGAACATCCCGTACGCAATCTCGAAGAAGGGATGGTCGAGATGATGGCCGGCGTCATCGAAATTGCTAAACTGAATTTACCCAATAAACCCGTGAACCGGGCAACGCCTAAAATCGGACGCAACGATCCGTGCCCTTGCGGCTCCGGTAAAAAGTACAAAAACTGCTGCGGCAAAAATGCCTAACAGTTAACCGATTGAATGATTTTTCCACTGGCGCCTGAGATGTCTTGAGGGCGCCAATGTTTTAAGCAGCCGAGCTTCGGCTGGCATCGGTCCTCCGAGCATCATGCTTGTCAGCATTTCTGAGCAAAGTGTTGCCATTGACAATCCCCTCGAACCCAAACCGCTGAAAACCCAAAGCCCATCAACCTCTGCGAACCCTTTTTTCTCTAAAAGCCTCGGATCTTTTTGAAGTGCATTAATGAGCGCCGTTTCATCAACGGCAGGACCGACGATTGGCAATCTACCCGGACCGGCAGCTCTTAAACCACAATAAGCGCCGGTTACAACAACATCAAGAGGTTTTTCTAGTAAAGAGTCTAACTTTTGCAGATTCGCTAAATGAGCAGATTCTTCAGTCCAAGGACCATTTCGTTTTAATTCGTAAGTGGCTCCTACGGCACAATAGCCATCGGGTAAATGCGCAATATAGCCTTCGCCGCTTACCGGGCACTTCAAGTCTGTTAAATCCGTGTCACGCAAAAGTGTGATACGGCCGGGCAAGCTCTCCAGACCCAAAAATGAAGACTTTAAAAGTCGAGCTGAATCCAAAGAGGCACAAACTACCACATCTGAAGCTTCATCAATGACTTCACCAAACGCACCGATTAATTGCCATAAATCCCCTTTTTTCGCTAAAGAAGAAACCGTCGTATTACCTCGATAGCTGATACCGGAAGCCTTGATTAACGCTCGGCAAAAAGCTCCTGCCCGAACCATGCCGGCTGACGAGAAAAACCATCCTCCTCGCTTAAGGGAAAGACCACTGACCTCTAAAGCTTCTTTTTGATTTATCAGTCTGCCGTAATCAGTCGGTAGCCTAAACGGTAAATCCTGAGCTCGAGCTTGAACCCAACCCCTATAAATTTCTTCACTATGGGCCATCTGAAGACAGCCTGACTGATGAAAAAGACATTCACCCGATTGTGTTTCCAGATCTTTTAATCGACTCAGTGTCAATAGGAACCCTTCTCGTGAGAGCACTGCTAAGGGGCTGTCATCGCAGGTGAAGTGTGGATGTAGAATGCCCCAAGAAAGAGCACTTGCAGCCGAGCCAGGCACAACCCCTTCATCAATAACTCGTACTTTAACGCCTTGTTTTGAGAGGCTATAGGCCATATTGGCACCAGCCAATCCCGCGCCGATAATAATGACCTCCCGGACAGGACGTATGAAATGTTTTGAACGACGCGCGCGCATCTCTCCGAAAAGGCGTTCTCTTTTTTTCCCAAAACCCTCTTTTTTCTGTAGTGCAAAACCCGCTATTTCCAAAGCCCTTCTCACCGAACCACTTGTGCACCAAGTGGTTACCGTTGCACCTTCTTTTGCATAGCGGGACAAATTCCTCAAAAGTTCTGGATCCCACATTCTGGGATTTTTGCTTGGCGCAAACCCGTCTAAATACAATGCGTCATAACTTAATTGAAGTGTTTTCGAAAGAATTAATGAGTCTCCGAAAATCAGAATCAGTCGTACTTTCCCGCCATCGAATTCAAGGGTATGGTAGCCAGGAATACAAAAAGGCCACTTTTGAGCTAATTCACTTGCTTCAGAAGTCAGCTCCGGAGCACAAAATTTTTTTATATCTTCTGCACTGACTGGAAAGCATTCCAAACTGACATAATCCAATCGCTCGCATCGCTCAGGATCTTCACGCCAAGCTTTTAAAGTCGCTAAAAAATTCGTACCTAAGCCGAATCCATTTTCTAGAATCGTAAATGATTTCTTATGAGCCCATTGTTGAGCAATGTCTCCGCCAGATAAAAATACCGCACAAGCCTGTCCGTAAGCACCGCTTCGGGTTGCGTAAATATCTCCAAATTCGGGTGAGAAGGCTTTCCCATCGTTGAGTTCTACAAAGGCAGGTTTAACTTTGAGCTGACACATGAAAATAGCAATTTGGAGTTGTCGCTTAATTTGATACAGGGCTTATTGTAACGAAGCCACTTTAACGATAATGCTACTTTCTCCTGTTAATCAATTGAAGTTAAATAATAATTATTTTATATTTGTCTTTTATCTAATTGTTTTATATATATTTTTTATAAACTAATGAGTGCCAAGAACGGAGAACTCATTGATGGAAAAGTTTTCTAGAAAATAGACTTTCGATTTATTTTGGCTATATGTATTAGAAATTAATACGCCAATTAGCGCTGACACCGTGAGAGGTGATGTCACCACCAAACGCTTCGGTGTAGGACAGGCCAAATGTCGTATCCTTCGTGAGCTTAGCTTCAACGTCTAAACCAACCGTTGCTATGTTGTCGAGTTTTCACCTTGAGGTGTCGATAGCCTAGCGGCAACTTGATAGGCCTCTCCGGGTACGAGTCAATGCTTTCACACTTATACCTGTCAGATATACATACTGAGTTCCGTACGTGTATTTGCGCTTTGGAGCTGCTCTTCCTGCCCACCCAATATGCCTCCATTCATTAGGCCAGTGTTTTGCTATCTGCTTCTTTCTTACCTCTTATTAACAAGACGCACTGACCGCGTCTTTATTTCTTACCTCACGTCAGTCGAAACAGTGGACTTGCACCACCAGCAGTGCGCCCTAGCGGGCGCACACTAAAAACGGCACTTTTTTGAGGTGCCGTTTAATCAGTTAATGCTTCAATGGTTTAAAGCGAAGACGGTGAGGTCTTGCTGCTTCTTCACCTAAACGCTTGCGTTTATCGGCTTCATACTCAGTGTAGTTACCATCGAAAAACACTACTTTAGAATCACCTTCAAAAGCAAGAATATGCGTTGCAATACGGTCGAGGAACCAACGATCATGCGAGGTCACCATAGCGCAGCCTGCAAACTCCAGCAAAGCATCTTCAAGCGCACGAAGCGTTTCAACGTCTAAATCGTTTGAAGGTTCGTCAAGAAGCAATACATTGCCGCCCGCCAAAAGAGTTTTTGCCAAATGCAAACGCCCTCTTTCACCGCCAGATAATGCACCCACTAACTTTTGTTGGTCTCCACCCTTAAAGTTAAAGCGGCCGAGGTAAGCTCGGGAAGGCATTTGGAACTTGCCAACCTGCAAGATATCCTGCCCATCGCTTACTGCTTCCCAAGCGGTCTTATCGTTTGGCAACGAATCACGCATTTGATCAACTGCACTGATTTTCACGGTTTGCCCGATCTCGATTTCTCCACTATCAGGCTTTTCTTTACCCAGAATCATCTTAAAGAGAGTGGACTTACCAGCACCGTTCGGACCAATTACACCCACAATAGCTCCGGGCGGAATTTTGAAACTTAAATCATCAATTAAGAGTCGATCGCCAAAACCTTTGCTGACGTGCTTGAATTCAATCACGTTATTGCCCAAACGTTCTGCAACAGGAATGAAAATTTCATTGGTTTCGTTACGAGCCTGGTACTCGTAGCTACTCATTTCTTCAAAGCGAGCTAAACGAGCTTTACTCTTTGCTTGACGACCCTTGGCATTTTGTCGCACCCATTCAAGCTCGTGCTTAATCGCCTTCATGCGAGCGTCTTCCTGACGCTTTTCAATTTCAAGACGCTTTTCTTTTTGATCAAGCCACGAGGAGTAATTGCCTTTCCAGGGAATGCCTTCACCACGGTCTAATTCCAAAATCCATTCAGCAGCGTTATCTAAGAAGTAGCGATCATGGGTCACAGCCACAACGGTTCCAGGGAAACGATGCAGGAATTGCTCAAGCCACTCCACGCTTTCTGCGTCCAAGTGGTTCGTAGGTTCATCTAGAAGCAACATATCGGGCTGAGACAAGAGCAAACGGCAAAGGGCCACACGACGCTTTTCACCGCCAGAAAGATGCTCGATTTTGGCCTCCCACGGAGGTAGCCGTAAAGCATCGGCAGCGATTTCCATCTGTGTTTCTACATTGGTACCCGCTGCATTAATAATGGCTTCAAGTTTTGCCTGTTCAGCGGCAAGTGCGTCAAAGTCAGCATCAGGTTCAGCATAGGCGGCATAAACTTCATCAAGTCGCTTTTGGGCATTAATCACCTCACCCAAACCTTCTTCAACCGCTTGTCGCACAGTGTGATTTGGATCAAGCTGAGGTTCTTGTGGCAAGTAACCGATTTTGATCCCTGGCATCGGCAGCGCTTCACCTTCGATATCGGTATCAACGCCTGCCATAATTTTTAATAAGGTTGATTTTCCTGCACCGTTTAAGCCCAAAACACCGATTTTGGCGCCTGGGAAAAAGGACAGGGAAATATCTTTCAAAATCTGACGCTTCGGCGGAACGATCTTGCCGACGCGGTTCATCGTAAATACGTACTGTGCCATAACGGTACCGATACCTTCTAAAAGTTGAAAATAGGCAGCCCGAAAAAAGGTTGCCTACAAAAAATTAATAAGAACGTTTCTTTTTGGCGTGGCGACGTTTCCTTTTGCCAAAATAACCTTCAAAGACCCACTTTCTTCGCCAGTGAAGCGCTTCTTCATAAAGCGCCTCTCGCTCAGCCCCCATAGTCTGAGGCTGCCACTGCTTCCACTTTTTGTAGACGCCGCTCATATCTACGAGCTCAATAATCCGACGCCAAGAAGCAGGCATCCAACCTGTGGTTAGCGCTGCCTGAAAATCAATTAAAAGCGGAGTGCCTTCAGGCGAAACCAACCAATTGCCAGTCCCGCGAGTGTCAAGATGCACTACCCCTTTGTCATGCACGCGCTGCATGAGTGACTCCATCTGTGTTAAAAATTCTTTTGTAACCTCAGATGGATCTTTTTTACCCAAAGGAGTGCCTGGCAAAAATGCGATAGCAATAGCGTGACGGTCAATAACAAATGAGTCGCTGGCGACCCCTTCTACCCCCTCTAATTTCTGGAGGATTTTAAATTCATGACCTAAAAGAAAAGGTGCTAAAAAGGTTCTCACCCACCAATTCCGAGGGGAGAAGTCTTTGACAGTCCACTCACGACCTTGCCAGGTCACACAGGTCACACGAGCGTTCGCCGCACGTCCGTCACGCAAAAGGCGTGTCGGCAATTCGGCCATTTCTTTGCGGCTAAATCCTTGCATCGTCATGCAAAATCAACGCGTTATTAAGGCATTTGAATTTTACTGGCAGCAGCGGCAAAACCGGCATCGCCCGGGGTGACGATCTTGCTGGCGGCTTCTCGACGCATCTGCTCAAGTTTTGCAATGGTTTCTTGAACACCGTTCTTGGCTGCCTCACCGTATCCCTTCACGGCCTCTTCTAGGTTTGCCGCCTTGATTTCAAACGAAATCGGCAAAGCACCCATTTGAGTCATGATCTGTGTTTCACCCATATAAACCACTTCACGGGTCATATCTCGCACCCCTTCAAGGGTAATCGGAGTTAATACACGAATCGTCCCAATTTTACGATCTGTGATCACTTCTTCGCGAACCAGGGCGTTGACATCCATTTCCACTTTCATTTGCTCGAGATCGGGCATTTTTAATCCTTTTTAAAAGCAAACCCCGTGCCACCTGTTATCAACAGGTGATGCACGAGGTTATTTCACCAGAAATAACGGTACCTAATTGTACCGATTTTGTCTGATTTATCTGATTAACGGTACACCATCACCGGCACCTTAGTGTGAGTGAGCACTTTCTGGGTTTCGCTTCCCAAAAGAACAGCCGCCAAGCCTTTTCGACCATGGCTAGCCATGAAAATGAGGTCGCAACCCAATTCGTCACAAACATCCATAATTGCTTCAGAGGGTGAAAAGCTCTTCTTGGAACAAATAGTTGCCTTGACACCTAATTTGTCAAAATACTCGCGAGCTTTCTCCAAGCGTTCCTTAGCTTGATCTTTAACTCGCTGATCATATTGCTCGATACTTTCAGGGCGATATTCACTCAAATTTGTATAAGAGTAAGGCTCAATCACCGTCAAGACATAGACTTCAGCTCCAAGCTTCTGAGCAAAAGAAGCGGCGCCCGCTACAGCCATGTACGACAGCTCACTACCATCAATCGGAACAAGAATCTTTTTATACATACAGTCTCCAGGTACATCCAGGTGCACTTTTCTACTCTCAGTGTAGGCGTTTTTTATATAAAAAAGTTTGCGCTTTGTCAGCTCGTCAAGCATTGAATGTTTGTTCAGTCTTACTTGATTCCACATATGTTCTTTTCAAGCACATGTTTTACACACTCTTGAACCAATCGCATTGCAAAGGTTATCGTCACTGAGGCAAAAACACCGAAACCTTCGCCTCCGTCTTGGCTTGCTCGCACTGGCTCATCACTAAAAACGGCACCGATTCCAAAGCGAGCTGGCTTATCGCCAGCTTTCACTTTAGGAAAGCCGTATTCCTTTCTTAATTTTGAGCGCATAGCGGCAATGAGTGTATCGCCTTTTGCCAAAGCAACATCGGTAAAAGAAACGCGAGAAGCATCCACTTTGCCGCCCGCCCCTCCGCTGGTTAGGACAAAAAATCCCCGTTTGGCGACTTCGGCAACCAGAAATGTCTTCGCTGACAGAGAGTCAATGCAGTCAATCACTGCGTCACAAGGAGGAATTAGCCTATCAAAATTTTCTGTTGTTAAAAATTCATCGACAGCATGAATTTTTAGATCCGGATTAATGGCTTGTAATCGTTGAGCTAGAACCTGAACCTTTTTCTTACCAAAATTACCTTCTAGAGCCGGAAGCTGCCGATTGGTATTGCTCTCTTCAATCGTATCACCGTCAATAATTGTGATTTCCCCGACAGCCGTGCGCGCCAAGGCTTCAGCGACCCAGCTGCCGACTCCTCCTACGCCAACTACGGTTATATGAGACTTTTGCAAACGCTCAAACCCTTCTGAACCAAATAATCGGCTGATGCCGCCAAAACGTCTTTTATCTGCAGTATTCATTTTTTTAATTGATAAAAAGCACAACATAGCCTCTGAGGGGTAGCGCTTCACCCCAAATGGCGCTAAAGTGATTGTAAGGAGATCGGAAGAAATTTTCGTTATAAGATAGTTGTAATTCGTATCTCCTAAAAGATTGCTCACAAGCCTATTGGGCTTGGGCTGAGGTGTTCGGCATTGTAACGGTCTTCGTGCTTGACCGAACAACTGTTTTTCCATTCTTATAAAAGGATGTTTTATGAAAATCCTTATCCCCGTAGATGGTAGTGTTTACAGTGACAACGCGGTAGCTTTTGTGGCCAGCCGTACAACGTTGATCGGTCAAGAACCGCAGATTGTTTTGCTCAATGTTCAAGCCCCTCTGCCCGCTCGCGCAAGCCGCCTCGTGAGCCGTGAAGCTCTTGATGACTATTACAAGGACGAAAGTGAAAAGGCCTTCAAACCTGCTCGCAAGATTTTGAAGAAAGCCAAAATGGTTGCAGAGGAAATTGCCAAGGTAGGCACTCCTGCCGAAGAGATCGCCAAAGTAGCCGAAGAGATGAAGGTTGACCTTTTGATCATGGGCTCACACGGTCGCTCTGCCTTGAAGGGGTTGCTCTTTGGTTCTGTCACGAATGCTGTTCTTGCTTTGACCAAAGTACCACTTTTGATGCTACGCGATAAGGCTGCTCCTGAAACGGATGCCTTGAGCGTTGGTATTGCAGTCGACGGCTCTAAGTTCGGTACAGCTGCCGTGAAATATGCGATCAAGCAACTTGACCTCTTTGGCGGCGCTGCGGCCAAGATCCATTTGATCAATACGGTGAGTGACTATGCCGGTGCCGTAATGCCCGATATGACTGGTATGGCATTGCCCGCCTTGTCTGAAGATGAAGTGGTCGAATTGCAAAAGAGTGAATTTGCCGAAGCCATTGATCCGGTGTTGCCGCTTTTCGAAAAGGCTGGTGTTAAGCCCAAAGAAGTTTGCCTCGTTGGTAATCCCGGTGATGAAATTGCGGCCTACTGCAAGAAACGTCATCTCGATATTCTGGTGATGGGTTCTCACGGCTACGGACGCTTTAAAGCTGCTGTGATGGGCTCTACCGCCACGCGTATCGCCTCTATTGCTGATGTGCCGTTGTTGATTATCCGTAAGTAGGAATTCTCTGTTAATCACCAATAGCAATTAACCTCAGCTGTTAAGAAGCCACAGTGGCGAGAACCGCTGTGGCTTTGTTGTTAAACGAAATTTTTATGTCTGCCACCATCATTAAAGTCATTTTGCTGACAGTAGTCGTTCAAATCGGCTGCGTGTCTAATCGTGTTAGCTGCTCACTCGATGGCTTGTATGAAAATGCCTCCGCACTAGAAGTGGGCATAATGATGGCGCTTTTTGCTTTTGTCCCAGCCCTTTTTGCTATTCGCTCTGGGCAATGGATTGACTCGGTGGGCCCCAAAAAACCAGTGCTCACCGGCATTTGCATCATGACGGTGGCCGCTGCTCTACCTTTGGCGTTTGATGTCAAAACTTTCGGTCTGTGGCCCCTTTATGCCGCCTGCACTATTAACGGGCTGGGTTTCATGCTCGTTCAAATGACCAATCAACAGTTGGTAGGACACCTCTCCAAAGTTGAAAATCGAACCAACAATTTTGCTTTCTTAGCGATGGGTTACTCGACAGCCAATCTAAGTGCCCCAATTGCAAGCGGCTATCTGATTGATCATTTGGGTTTTCAAAGTGCTTACGGCATGGCCTTATGCTCTGTGGTTTTAGGGTTGACGGTTTTCCTCGTTCTGATTCGCTCCAAGCTTCCCGATTCCTGGAATCGTCCCAAAGTTGTCAAGCCCAAAGGCAGTTTTGAGCTGATGGGAATTCCTCATGTCAGAAACGTCCTCATTGCAAGTTCTTTCATGTCAATGGCTTGGGATTTGCAAAGCTTCATGATTCCAGTCTACGGAACCGAAATCGGGCTAAGTGCCAGTGAAGTCGGTTGGATTTTAGGGGTATTTGCCTCTGCCACCTTCTTTGTGCGCTTATTCATGCCGATTATTGCCAGACATTTGTCGGAATGGCAAACCATTACCTGCGCTTTTGCGCTAGGGGCTCTTTCCTATGCACTTTTTCCAATTTTCGAAAGTTTCTACCTGCTTTGCGCTGTCGCATTCTTACTAGGTATGGCCTTAGGCTCCTCTCAGCCCAATGTGATGAGTTTGATTCATTCCGAATCGCCTCCTGGAAGGACCGGTGAAGCTTTAGGGCTTCGCACTATGCTTATTAATCTCTGTCATACAACACTTCCGATCATTTTCGGCGGTGCGGGCAGTGTCATCGGCGCGGGCTCAGTTTTCTATATTGTTGCTAGCCTGATGGGAGGGGTTTCGGTTTTTACTTCACGTTGCCAAAAACAATCTCAGAGCCGTTCAGTTGAGCGAGTTGTCAATGAGCTGGAGCAAGAGCGAGGAAAAACAGAAGCTAAATAAAAGAGAATTTGATAAAGGGGCGATCGCTCGCCCCCTTCTCTTCTTTGTCAGAGCTAAAGTCTAACAATCTCGACTTCCCGATCTTCAATATGAAAGCGAATATCAATCGCCTCACCCAAAAGTCTCTTAGTGTGCTTTCGAATTTTATCGACTGAAGCTTCTTCGAGCGGCGCCGGAGCCAAGAGTGTCACATCTAGACTCAATGACTGACCTTTTTTCTCAAGCTTTAGAGCACTCACCATTGAACGGTGTGTACGATCTAAATTCTCAGCGATAAAAAGTGAAAGTGCAGCCCACTTCTCAGACTCGGTCACTGCTGGACCAGATAAGAATGCCGGCAATTCTCCGCTCGGTCTTGAGTGCCAGAACACCAACCTTGCCATTGTTAGAACTTCCTGTTCAGTAAAGCCCAACAATGGACTGTGCCGAACCAAATAAGCTCCGTGCATATAGTGTTTATCGTATGAAATCGCAATGCCGATATCATGCAAACGAGCACTGTAGCCGATCAGTTCCTCTAAACCAGGTTGATCAGCAAACAGTTTAAGTTTTCTGGCCTGCTCATAAAGGCTAAGCGCCAACAACCCCATATGTTTGGCATGCGCTTTTTCACAGTGATAATGCTTGGCAAGCGTTTTGACGCTCTTTTTGCGCCAGGAGTTTTCTTTTTTGCCGTCGCGCTCAAAATGTCTTTCAAGGTAGTCAACCACCTGACCATCCTGAAGGTTATTGGGCGTGATGTAAACGCAAGGTAAATCAAGCGTCTGCAAAATTGTGAGCAAAATCGCAACGCCGCCCACAATCACCTGAGCTCGGGCGGGACTTAGCCCCGGCAAACGCTCTCTTTCTCTGGAAGTCATTTGAGAAAGCGATTTCGCAAGCGAAGCAATTTGGGAGCGTTTTAATTCAATGCCCTCTGGGTACTGAACAAAACCGCCGCTTTCACCAAATTTAGCTTGAGCCAAAGTTAAAAGCGCCTGAGCTGTGCCCGAACTGGCAATTGCGGCTTTATAGTGACTTCTCTCAATCTTTTTAAGAATATGCTGTATTTTTTCGAGAGCTCGCTGCTGCATCTTCGAAAAAACACTCGCGGAGACTTTACCCTGAGCATTGCCTTTGAAGGCGTCAGTCATCATCACGCAACCGATATTGAGTGACTCCAAAAATGAAATCTTTTCCCGAGAGGAAACAGATATTTCGGTACTGCCGCCGCCGATATCGATAAACAAAAAAGCGTCTTTCGTTTTAGGCAAAGAGTCCCAAATACCTACACGAATGAGTCGCGCCTCTTCTTCGCCGGAAATCACCTGAAGGTCAAAACCGGTTTTTTGCTTGACCTGATTAACAAAATCCATACTGTTTGTAGCTACACGAAGCGCAACAGTACCTACAGCTACCACTTCACTTACACCATACGTACGGCAGACTTGCGCAAAGTCGCTCAAGCAGGACAAGGCTCGCTGCATCGCCTGGGGTTGAAGCTCTTTCGTTTCAAAAGCTCCTTCTCCCAAACGAACCATGCTTTTGACGCGATTTAAAACCGTCACGCGACCTCTGCGGTCAAACTCCACCACCGTCAAGCGCGACGAGTTACTACCCAAATCAATAAATCCCACCCGAGTAACCGTTGGATTCGGACGAACAAAAGCGGAGGACTCAGACTTAGCTGATTCCTCTGCCAGGTTCAAATATTGATGATTCACGGTCAACATTCCTAGTACAGACTCTTTAAGTGATTCTGAGCGTTCTGAGCGTCTACTTTCTTCACCCCTTTACCGCGAACATAGCGTTTGTAGGCACCCGTGGGTTCCATGATCCAGGACTGTTCGGTATCAGATAATTGCAGACGCAAAATTTCAGTCATGATATTACGGCGAATCTTTTCATTGTCAATCGGCGTCAGCACTTCGATGCGACCGTTCAAATTTCGGTTCATCATATCCGCGCTACCAATGTACATTTTTTCATCACCATTATGGTTAAACCAGTACACTCGGGCGTGTTCCAGGTAACGACCGACAATTGATTTGACTGTGATATTTTCAGAAAGCCCGGCAATACCCGGACGCAAGCAGCAAATACCTCGCACCACGCATTCAATCTTAACGCCTGCTATGCTCGCTTTATAAAGTTCGGCAATGATGTCACCGTCAACCAACTGATTGCACTTAATGATAATGTGGCCGTTTCCGTGCTCACGATGAAGTTCAACTTCTTCCTGAATGAGTTTAGTAATTGAGGGACGAAGGCTCTTTGGTGAAACAAAGAGCTTACGATAGTTTTTGATATCACCGCACCCTGTCATGACATTAAACAAATCAGTAACATCGGCGCAGATCTCATCATCGGCTGTAATTAAACCTAAATCCGTGTAAATCTTTGCCGACGATGCGTTGTAGTTACCAGTACCAATATGAACATAGCGCTTAATGCCACCTGCTTCCCGTCTGACAACCAAACAAAGCTTAGCGTGAATTTTTAAACCGACAAAACCGTAAACGACATTAACACCGGCGCGTTCAAGCTCTTCGGCCCAGTTAATATTGCGCTCTTCGTCAAAACGAGCCTTCAATTCAACGACAGCCGTCACTTGTTTACCGCGGCGACGCGCTTCCAAAAGGCTACGGATCACGGGAGAATCACTACCGCAACGATAAAGCGTTTGCTTAATAGCCACCACCTTCGGATCACGAGCGGCCTGATCAATGAAATTTAATACCGCCTGGAATCGATCATATGGATGATACAAAACAATATCTCGCTTCTTGATTGCTTCAAAGCAATCTTTTTCTCCGTCAAGCTCTTTGGCGAGCTTAGTCGGATCGGGCTTGTATTGCAGCTTCGGTCTGTCAATGCAGCCCAAACTCATGAATTCAGAGAAGGCAAGTGGGATCTTTTGCTTATAGATTTGATGAGGCTTAACTTCCAGATGCTCAATCAAAAGATCAGCCAAACGCACAGGCATACCACGCCCCATCTCCACTCGCACAATGTCGCCAAAACGTCTTTGGTCCACGTAGTCACGAACGGCTGCAAGCAAATCATCGGCTTCATCTTCTTCGATTTCACCGTCGGTGTTACGGGTGATTCGGAATTGTCCGGCAGCATTGACTTTGTAGCCAGGGAAAAGTCTGTCCATGCACTCTTCAATCAGGTCTTCAACCAACACGACATTAAGTTCAGTGTAGTTGGAATCAAAAACCAGTTTAGGATTGATTTCCTCTTTACCTTTTGGCAAGTATAGGAAACGCGGCACATTGTTAGGACACTTCAGACGGGCATAACGCACATCGTTTTTATCTTTTTCATTGACCAATTCAATAATGAAATTGATACTAGTGTTTGAAACTAGTGGGAACGGGTGCCCCGAATCAATCGCTTGAGGGGTCAGAATCGGGAAAATTTCATTATCAAAATAGTTGCTTAATATTTCACGCTTTTTCTGAGGCAAGTCAGCATAGTTCACTATGCGAATGGACTGCTTTTCCATTTCAGGCAAAAGGTTCTTTTTCCAAAGTTCTTCAGCAACTTCGGTCAAAGCTCGAACTCGGCGCCCAATTTCGGCAAGCTGTCGTCTCGGTGGCAACTTATCGGCACCCGTTGCCTCTGCTCCGCTTTGGACCTGTTTCCAAACGTTGGCCACACGGACCATAAAGAATTCATCCAAATTGTTAAAGAAAATGGATAAAAACTTCAAGCGTTCCAAAAGGGGTACTGAAGTATCAGCCGCTTGCTCCAATACCTTTCGATCAAAATCAATCCAATTAATTTCGCGATTGAGATAAAACTCCGGATTGGTAACATCGACGGGTTTGCCGCTTGGAATTTTCGGAACGGGCATCAATTTTTTCTGAGGGACACGGCGAACACGCTTTGAAGCTGCCATTGTCTTTTTTGCAGGCACTGTCTTAGCACCTTCCTTTTTATTGATTTCGGTCTTATTTTCCACCATTTCACCTGTACGATCGAGTGCAGAAAAGTCCCCCTGACCTTCTGCTACAGTCATTACCGAATCATTCGCCTTGCTCATTGATTGTCTCCGAAATTAAGCACTAAGACTAAAAGCTTCATTTTGACGGAGAAATATGACAAGACAATGAAGATAATCTTAATGTAGCACTATTAGTGCTCCAATCGTTGTGATTTTTGTTTCAGAAAAAAATAAACCCGCTACGGGCCAACCGAAAGCCGACGTAACGGGTTTAGTTTTTTATCGCTGATCAGAGGCAATTCGCTCAAAAATTATTTGATCAAAATTTGCTTTTGAACGGGCGCTTCAGGAGCCTTCTTCGGGACACTGATCTGAAGGATACCGTTTTCAAACTTCGCTTCAATATCTTCTTCGCGAACCTGTTCGCCTACATAAAAGCTTCTCGAGCAAGAGCCAGAGTAACGTTCACGACGGATATAGCGGCCAGTCTTTTCTTCTTTTTCGTTGTGTTCAACACCCTTTTGGGCCGTAATCGTTAGGTAACCGTCCTTCAATTGAGCCTGAATATCTTCTTTCTTAAAGCCAGGCAAATCCACATCCAACTCATAGCTGCTGTCCGTCTCACGGATATCGGTCTTCATAATACGTGAAGCGTTCTTACCGAAAAGCGGATCGTGTTTACGCTGACCTTCATAAGAGGTCAAACCAAACATATTGTCTAAGTCATCAAAAAGGTTCTCACCGTACACAGTAGGAAATAGCATCTCAAACTCCTCAATTCTCATCATCGAGGGCAAAGCTATTATGATTTCCATAAGCTTCAGCCTCGAGTATTCTTTCGCTCTCAAGCAGTGCTTTTAAACACTGCTCATCGCTTCCTACTTGCGTATGTGAGTTCTTTTTTCATCATTTAAAGATCCAAAATGTATCAAATTGCAACGCTCTTACAAAAAGTAGCTATTTGTCTTTACTCATGACTTATTTTTAAGCAACAACACTTGTATTATTAGGGACTGGCAAAATTAATTGCTTAAAGCGCCCGAACGCACGTAAGTACGCGTGAGGTCAAGAAAAAAACAAGCGGAGAAAGAACTATGGTTACAACTTTTGATAAGGAAAAAACCCGTCAATTGCTCACCTATCGTATGGAGCAGGGTTTGACCCAAATGGAAGTGGCAAAACGGATGGGAACGGTACAACCTGCTGTCGCCCGTCTGGAAGGTAAATTAAGCCGCGGCATTTATCCGTCTGTGACCACCTTGCAAAAATACGCTCAAGCTTTAGGTAAAAATGTTGTCCTGAAGTTTGAATAGTCAAAAATGATTTCTCCGGAAACTGTCCGGCTTCTATAAAGCCAATGATCGTTCGTTTTCATTTGCTTTGGTGGGTGGGCAGTTTGACGGTTTTCATCAGTACTTAAACTTTCTGACAACTCGAAAACAAACTCCCTTAGCCCGCATCCCTGTTAAAATCCCTCCAAGTCAATATTGTTGCGATAAGTTTCCTGTTTTCAATTCTTATGGCAGAACATCAAATTAAACTCATCCTGGTTGAAAATGACGCGGGGGTGCGGTTGCGTCTTCAGCGCACTCTGGAGGGTCAACCCGATATCCATCTGATCGGAGCAGCGACCACAAAAAGAGAAGCCGATTTATTAATCGCTCAGTTTCCGTTTCAGATGTTAATTGCCGATCTGGATTTGCCTGACGGCTTCGGACTTGAATTAATTCGCAAAACAGCCGCTGAACACACTGAAGTAGACATTATGGTACTAGCCGACAGCAATGACGATCCCCATGTGGTGAGCGCCATTGAGTCTGGCGCAACCGGTTATGTCCTCAAAAATGAAATTGAAACAAGTCTCGTATCAGCCATTCGTCTTTTAGCGGCTGGCGGCTCGCCCGTGAGTCCAACGGTGGCTAAAAGTGTGCTCAGAGCATTGCGCACTTACACCAACCATTCCATTGAAAAAACTCCAGCAAACTTACAATCCAACCCTTTATCTGAGCGCGAAACTGAAATTTTGCAGCTTCTTGCTAAAGGTATGAGTTTTAGCGAAATCGGAGAAATTCTTACAATATCGCCTCATACAGTCACTGCTCATATCAAAAAAATTTATCGTAAGTTGCAAGTTCATTCTCGCGGTGAAGCCGTATATGAAGCCGCTCAAATGGGCCTAATTCCTTAGTTTTATGACAACACCCTTATTGTTTAGATTCTTGGGGCTATCCACACTTGTCATCGCTTTTTGCCTCATGACAGTTATGGCGCATCGCACTAAAGTGCATGCTCAATTAACCCGAATGATCGGACTGGGTATTGCCTGTGCACTCATCACCTGCGCTTGGTGGATCAATACATCGACTTTTCAGACATTAAACTTCGCCTCTCAAAGCCTTTCAAGCCTGCTCTTTTTCGTTATTGGCATTATCTACTCCGGTGCTGTTATGCGCTCACAGTCTGCTGTCAGATGGGCTGGAGCTTTCGCGGCCTGCCTTTTAGTGATTGTAGGATTTGTGTTGGATACGCTTTACCACGCTCAGACAACCGATGTCGCTATCGCCTTTGCGATCGATCTTTTAAGTGTGAACTTTTTAGGCCACCTTTTACGTGCTCGAGTCAATCAAGCACTGCTTCGATCCCCTCAAAAAACGTCTTTGGCCGATGTGTCTTTTGAAGCTCTTAGCCGATTGATGAAAAAGTTCCCACAGTTAAGTCAAGAGGAGGACTTTGTTAACTGCCTGAAATCCATTGACTGTTCCAGTCATCAAGCCAAAGTATTTTTAAACGATGTTTTGGCTCTTAAAAATTGCACGGTTAATGTACATTTTGATAACACAATCCCCGCGCAGGCGCTTTTAAACATTTCTTGGCTTTACCGCGAAGTCTTGCACCAGGTTAAAGGACTTGAAGTTTCTACTTTCTCATTAACAAAAAAACAGAGCAGTTTGCATTTAACACTGATTGCTTCAAACAGAATCGCTTTAACTCATGAAGATCTCTCCCCACTTTTTCATTTACAGGCTGATTGTATTCAAACACATGTAGATGAAAAAGAAATCCGCATTCTATTGGGTATGCGCTTTTAATTGATTTTTTTATGAAGAAACTTTTTATTTTTTCCCTAGCCATTTCTTTGTCCATACCGCTTTATGCACAGGAAACTATCTGGCCCGGCGATAAACCGTTAAGACTCGTCGTACCCTTTCCAGCTGGAGGTGGAGCTGACATCATCGCCAGAACCATAAGTGAAGAACTATCGAAAAATATCGGTCAAAAAATTATTGTGGAAAATCGAGCTGGCGCAGGTGGCTCTTTAGGGACTCAATGGGCTTTAAAAGAAAAAAATGACGGAAGAACTTTGATCTACGTCACTAACGGCACTTTGTGCACCAATCCTGCGCTGTATCCTAAAGTAGGCTACAACGTCAATCAGGATATCGAACCGGTCGGCCGTCTGACTGATATCACGCTTGTCATGGCGGTCAACCCGAAACGTATGCCAGTAAAAAGTCTTGCCGACTTTCTAAATAAAGCACAGAAAAACGCCAAACCTTTAACTTTTTCTTCTTCCGGCAATGGTACCACCAGCCACCTGGCCGGAGTCCTTTTAGGACAACAAACCGGTTTAACTTTTGAACACATTCCCTATCGAGGCGGTGCGGCCTCTATGACTGATATGCTGGCCGGACGAATTGACTTTATTATCGATGTTGCTCCCAACGTATTACCACATGTGCAAGCTGCTCGTCTTCTCGCATTAGGTACAGGCTCAAAAAGCATCAAAGAGTCAGAGATTACGATTGAACCTCTTAAAAACTTAGGCCTTAAAGACTATGAGCTTTTTGCTTGGGACGGTATAGCTGTGAAAAAGGGCACCTCTCATGAAGTTGTGACAAGACTTTCCGAAGCCATTGAAAAAACTCTGTCAAACGATCGTGTACGTCAACTACTGATTGCCAGAGGCGCTCAACCCGTACAAAGTACCCCAGAAGAATTTTCCCGTTTTGTTCAATCTGAACAAAAAAAATGGGCAGAGCTTGTTAAAAACTCTCAAACCTCTTTAGACTGATGGGGTTTTAATTTTAGGAAATTGAATCATGGAAAACGAACGCGAAATTAAAAAAGCTCTTAATTGGCAGTCAGCCGGTGAATTCTCAGATATTTTGTATGACAAAGCCGAAGGCATCGCTAAACTGACAATTAACCGCCCCAGAGTTCGAAACGCTTTTCGACCTGAAACGGTCCAGCAACTCTGCCAGGCCTTCTGTGATGCTCGCGAAGATCCCGAAATCGGAGTAATCATATTAACAGGTGCAGGTCCCTTAGCTTTTTGTTCCGGCGGAGACCAAAAAGTTCGCGGTAACGGCGGCTACGTCGGAGGAGACGGCGTTCCGCGCTTAAATGTGCTCGATTTTCAACGCATGATACGAACCTGTCCCAAACCCGTCATCGCCATGGTGGCTGGTTATGCGATCGGGGGCGGACATGTTCTTCACATGCTGTGCGATCTGACGATTGCAGCCGATAACGCAAGATTTGGTCAGACAGGTCCTCGCGTCGGCAGTTTTGACGGCGGCTGGGGTGCCTCCTACATGGCTCGTCTCATCGGACAAAAGCGTGCTCGTGAAATGTGGTTCCTTTGCCGACAATATGATGCTCAGCAAGCGCTCCAAATGGGCTTGGTGAACACGGTAGTCCCACTTGAAGAACTTGAAGTTGAAACGGTGAAGTGGTGCAAAGAAATTCTTGCCAATAGTCCGATTGCCATTCGTTGCCTCAAAGCTGCGCTCAACGCAGATTGTGACGGCCAGGCTGGTATCCAGGAGTTAGCTGGGAATGCCACCCTTCTTTACTACATGACCGAAGAAGGCAAAGAAGGCAAGAACGCCTTTCTTGAAAAGCGTCGTCCAGACTTTAGCAAATTCCCTCGTCTACCCTAAAGCAAAATGCAGGACGTATTCAGCATTTTTGAAGCAGCCCGCGACTGTCCCGATCAGATCGGGATTCGCCGGGCGGGCGAGGACTACACATTTGCGCGTCTGGCAACGCTTACACGCAATACAATTGAGAGACTCGAAAAAGAAAAAGCCTTACCCGAAGCTGGGCGCCCCATGATTATTGAGGGTACAAATACGGTTGAAACAATCGTCTTTTTGTATGCGCTTTTAGCCCTAAAGATTCCGGCTTTGATGCTCCATCCAAAGCTCACAGCAGCTGAGCGACGAGTGCTTTTACAAAGCATCAGGAGCATCACCGCGCCGCTTCCTGAAGATACTGCAGCCATTCTTTTCACATCAGGTACCACAGGGCTACCTAAACCAGCCATTATCACCCGCAAAATGCTTAGAGCATCGGCACAAGCCAGTGAAAATAATCTTGGTTGGAAAGACGATGACTGCTGGCAGCTGTGTATGTCCATCACTCGAATAGGGGGACTTTCTATTCTTACGCGCTGTCTGGCAGCACGCAAGACATTGGCGATTTCACCGTTATTTAACCCTAAGTCCTTCACCGAGGCACTAGTTAAAGACCGTGTAACCATCACAAGCATCGTGCCCACTATGCTTGCCAAAGTATTTGAAGAATACCCTAACTGGACGGCTCCTAAACACTTGCGTGTTATCCTTTTAGGCGGCTCTTCAGCTAACGATAAACTGCTTGAAAAAGCTCATGCCCAGGGGCTTCCGATCGTAACGACTTACGGGATGACAGAAACGTGTTCTCATGTTGTCATGACACCTTATGAAGAACGTTACGGTTTGGTCAAAGGCAGTGGCAAAGTAATCAATACTGCCCAGATTCGTATTGAAAACGGGCAGATTGAGGTAAAAAGCCCGATGAATACTCCAGGCTACTGGGGACGCGAGCCGCTTGAAAGTGAATGGTTTGAGACAGGAGACCTGGGTGCGTTCGATGAAGACAAAGTTTTACATGTCTATGCCAGACGTCATGATCTGATTTTAAGCGCAGGGGAAAATGTCTACCCGCTTGAAGTTGAAAATATGCTCACTCGTTCGCCCTTTATCAAAGAGGCTCTTGTTGTAGGCGAACCTGATGAAACTTGGGGTGCTATTGTGTGCGCTTTGATTGTTCCTGAAGACGGCACTCATCCTAAAGCCGAAGACGTCAGACGTTTTTGTAAAGAAACGCTTTCCGCTTATAAATGCCCGAGAAAAATTGCTTTTGTTAAGGCTATTCCCCTTAACAGTGCCGATAAACCCGATCGACGCCCGCAAGTGCTTGAGCACTACACACTCACTACCTTACACTATAAACATTAAATCCTCACGATCACGGTACTTTCAAGATGCCGTGATCGTTTGAAAATTGTTTTGACTTGCAACAGAGCTTCTCAAAGGGCTGAGTGCCTCGCTAAGATTAGCCCTAATGAGTTTCTCCTGACAAAAACTGTGTTTGCTAAACGTCTTTTCATTTCTGTAGTCTGTGCGAACCTTGCTCTGACACCCTCAGTGGGTGTTTGGGCGGCCTCAGATTTGGCTACTGAGTCTCTTAACCTCAATTTACCCAGTATGGGAGCAGTAGCAGGCACTGAATTATCCCCTGCAGAAGAGCAGGCGCTTGGCGAAGAAATGATGCGGCAAATCAGAGCCGATTCCAGTTATCTAAACGATGCTGAAACGCTCGAATACCTTAATCGTTTAGGCTATAAACTTGTCAGTGTTTCAAATACTCATACCTACAACTTTTTCTTTTACCCTTTAGTCGATCGCTCTTTAAACGCTTTTGCTATCCCGGGCGGCTTTATTGCCGTTCATACGGGCTTAATTATTGCTGCCCAAAATGAAAGTGAATTAGCCGGTGTCATCGCTCACGAAGTCGGTCACGTCAGTCAACGTCATATTGCGCGCATGATTGATGCTCAAAAAGGCAATGCCGCTATCACGTTAGGCTCATTTTTACTCGCATTGCTTGCAGCCCGTGCTGGTAGTGGTCAGGCAGCAACAGCTTTGGCTGTAGGCAGTCAGGCAGCCTTGATTCAAAGTCAGTTAAGTTACTCGCGCGGTGCAGAACGCGAAGCTGACCGCGTTGGTTTAAGCTCTTTAGTTAAAGCGGGCTTTGACCCAAAAGGCATGGAAAACTTTTTCATGCGTCTACAGCAAAATAATCGCTACTACGAAGCTGCGGCACCAGCTTATCTACTCACCCACCCACTCACGGTTGAGCGTATCAGCGATATGGAAAATCGTACGCGCCGTCTGGGCTCTCATACTCACCATGATTCACTCGACTTCGTGCTAATTCAGCAACGTGCACGAGTCTTACAGGAAACGAAGTACGACGGCTGGCTCAATGTTTCAAAGGAAATGAAGCAGGATTTAGCTAACGCTAAAGAAAAACGTCAGAAAATTGCCCTTACCTACGGCTTATCAGTTGTAAGCCGCAAACTGAATCAAAAAGCCGATGCTATCCGTTATGCCAACCAAGCAGTAAGTCTCGGCGGCAACAATGCGATTTTGCTCAAAAACCAATCTGAAGTTTTATTTCTCTTTGGTAACGCTTCCGATAAAAATCAAGCACTACAAATGGCCCAACGCCTAGTTGCCAACAATCCTTTATCGGAAATGGCAGTTAAACTTTACGCAAGTGAACTCTATGATTTAAAGCGCTACAACGAAACGCTTCGATTCATGCGCTCGCAGCAGGCGATGAGTCAAACCAATCCTTCCTACCACGCAATCAACGCTCGTTGCTACAGAGCTCTGAAACAAATGAGCCGACACTACATGGCCGTGGGAGATATGTACCTTGCTCAAGGCGATAAACGTGCAGCGGAATATCAATTTAATCTTGCTCAACAAGCCAACGACGGCGACTACTACACTATGAGTCAAGTTGACGGGAAGTTGCGTACTGTACGAGCGGATATTTTGGCAGAAGAAAAAGCCAAAGAAGACTCATAAAAAGTGCCGCAAAACTCTTTTGAGACTCGGACGGCACTTTTCTTTTAACTTAAACAGCAGTTTGAGAATCTTTAATTTGTCCGATCCAGACGACAATGAGTTTTTTGCATTCACTTAAACTCAACTGTTCCTCAAGGATCGTTTTGCCATCTACTTTAAAACTCATGCTGTGTTTCTTACCGTGCAGGTACACCCGACCGACTAATTTCTTTTTGTATTTGACAACCACGCTCATCGTGGAAGACAAACTAAAAGTGAATTTATTTTCAACACCTGCTTCGGCAGCTTTTGTCAGAAGTTCTTTGACAAAAGACACTTCAAGCTTGCTAGCTTCCACCGGCTGATTGTCGGAGGTTAAAAAATAAAAGGGCTCAGGTAAAGGCTGAATCTGAAGAGGCTTTTCAGCTTTTATCTTTCTCCACACATACTGAGCTCTGAGTGCTTCAAGAGCCGCAGAGTATTCTTTCTTAGGACGAACTTTAGCCACCACCTCAATAGTGGCGGGCATCTTTTCATCTGCGACTTTAGCAACAGAAGCCGTCTCTGAGTCTTCTTTAGTTATCTCAATGACTTGATCGGGAGATACTTCAGTTTGTTTTTCAATTTTTACCGGAATATCGTGCCGAATCAGCACTTCTTTTCGGTCTGACTTGAAGTCGCGCTCTACCCGACCAAATTTGCTGAGATCTAACGGCTCTCCCGAGGCCGGTTTTGTGCCTAGGGATTTAAAGAAATTGACAATTTTGTCCAAAATATTTTGCTCGAGCATCATATTCTCCTTTTGCTCTAGCTCTATGGTAGAGGAAAATTGTGCTTCACACTTTGATTTTTTCGGTATTTATTGGGATTTTTTTCTAGTAGCCGCCAAAAGCTTAGTCATTTTGAGTGCAAAAGCGATCTCATAGGCCTTTAAATGTTTCGTATAATTTTGCCGTTCTATCCAAATTGAGAATCATTATGGCTATTGAAGATTATTTAACCGTTGCTCCAAAAACCGACTCGATCATTGAAACAGATGCAGTGATTGTAGGTGCCGGCCCTGTCGGTTTATTCCAAGTTTTTGAATTGGGACTTTTGGAAATCAAAGCTCATGTCGTTGACTCGCTGAAGATGGTTGGCGGCCAATGCATGGAGCTTTATGAGCATAAACCCATTTATGACATTCCGGCTTTGCCTGTTTGTACTTCCCGTGAACTCACCGAGAATTTGCTCAAGCAAATTCACCCCTTCGGTCCTCAATTTCACTTGGGTGAAGAAGTGACCATTGTTCGTAAGGAAGAAGACGGTCGCTTTTATGTTGAAACGGATAAAGGCACCCGTTTCATGACAAAGACTGTCTTCATTGCTGCGGGCGTGGGTAGTTTCCAACCTAAGCGGCTTTCGGTGCCTGGCATTGAAAAGTTTGAGGGCACTCAACTGCACTATCAGGTCAAAGACCCTTCGCTTTTCTACGGAAAAAATATTGTCATCTGCGGAGGTGGCGACTCAGCTTTGGACTGGACGCTAAATTTGGTCGGAAAAGCTGAAAGCGTTATCTTGCTTCACCGGAGAGATGGCTTCAGGGCTCAGTCAGCCTCCGTTGCCAAAATGCGAGAGCTTTGTGAAAACTGGGAAATGCAGTTTGAAGTCGGCCAAATTTCTGGGTTTGAAGAAAAAGACGGTCATTTAGCTGAAATTCGAGTCACGGGTGATGACGGTGTTGTACGCCGGATGCCGCTCGATCACCTGCTAGTGTTTTACGGTTTAACCCCTAAACTCGGACCAATTGCCAACTGGGGTTTAGAGATCTACCGCAAACAAATTGTAGTTGATACAGAAAAGTTCCAAACATCCATTCCCGGCATTTTTGCTGTCGGCGACATCAACACTTATCCGGGTAAAAAGAAGCTGATTCTTTGCGGCTTTCACGAATGTGCACTGGCTGCTTTTGCTGCAGCCGATATTGTTCATCCTGAAAAGAAAACTCTGCTTCAGTACACAACCACATCTCCAAAGCTTCATAAGGTGCTTGGAGTGGAAACTCCGTCACTCGATTAATTGCTTCGATTTAATAGCTCCTCAAAGTTTCGGCTCTTTGAGGAGTTTTTTATTTCCTTTGAGGACCATAAGAGCCGAAAACACTCTTCCAGAGTTCTAATACGGCATTGATATTATCTTGTTGCTCAGCTCGTTCTACCCGAACAGCACCTGATCCGAATTCCAAACGGTGTTTTCTTTGAATAAAGCGATAATTTCGATAAATCGACACGCACTTTTGGGCCAAATCCTGAGGAATCAATCCGGCTCGGGCAGCCATTTCCAAAAGCAAAATATTGCCAAAATTATTAACTAGTTCCGGATGTTCATGAGAGTAAGCAAGAACCATAGCCTGAACAGCAAACTCCACATCTACCATGCCACCCCTATCGTGCTTCACATCGAAAAGGTCGCTCGTATTCGGATGACCTTCAAGCATTCGTTCACGCATATCGCTGACATCTTTAAAAACCTTTTCTTTATCTCTGGGTAAACGCAAAATTGCTTCTCGCTCTTTCTCAAAAGCCATTCCAATTTCGCGGTCACCGGCGCAAAAGCGAGCTCTTGTAAGTGCCTGATGCTCCCACGGCCATGCTCCGGTACCGTCTTCATTTCTTTGGTAGCGCTTAAACATTTCTAAAGATGAGACAACGAGACCATTCTCTCCGTTGGGTCTTAAACGCAAATCCACGTCAAACAAAATACCAGAGGAAGTCTGAACGGTGAGCCAGCTCATCATGCGTCTGACTAGACGAGTGTAATTTTTACTTGCCTCTTGGCTGGGATCATCGTACAAATAAATCAAATCCAAGTCCGAAGCGTAACTTAATTCTTTTCCGCCTAATTTCCCGTATGCAATTACGGCAAACTTTGGGACATCGCAGTGCCGCGAGGCAATGGTTTGCCAAGCAAGCGTAATTACCATTTCCAGGACAGCATCGGCTAGAGCTGAAAGCTGATCGGCTAACCGTTCCACGGTAAAGCGCCCTTCTAGATCGGCCATCAACAACTTAAAGACTGCTCCGTGATGAGCATCACGCAATAAATTCATTTGCGTTTCCTGATCCCCTTCTGCCTCTCGCAATTTTTCCCATAAATCATCCTGCCAGCCGCTCCAGTCAACCGGAGAGAAATTATCTAATTCCGAAATGCGTTCATCGAGCAGTTCATCGAGCACAATGGGATGCGCTGTTAAATAATCGGCTGCCCAGGCACTTGTTTTTAAAACCATCGCCACTTTCTCGCACACTTGCGGATACTGAACCAAAAGAGAGACGTAAGTGCTACGGCCAGCAATCACCTCCAACAGTGCAATAAACCGAGTAAAAATAACGTCAGAGGCTACAGACTTATCATCTGCGGCCAACTGCAAACTCAGCTGGCACACTCTTTTGACCAATTGGGCCATGCGGGCTCTCGCCGCCTCGGTTTGAACCGCCAAAAATTTTGACCCCATCAATCCTAAAACTCGTTCGGCACAGTAAGTAGCATTCTCGTAACCCATCTTCGAGAGACGCTCTGCCAACGCATCATGCGCTTGAGCAAATCCGATTGCCCAGCCTTGCGGCCAATCATCATCCTCTGCTGTCTTTTCTTCTACCTGGAAAATACCGTTAAAAACTGAAGCCACATACTCACGAATAAGCATGAGTTGGTTAACCATCTCTTCACGTTTTAAACCCAGTAAAGCGGCTATTTGGTTCTGAGCATCCACTTCTGAGGGCAAACGGTGAGTTTGCTGATCATCAACATACTGAATGGCGTGCTCTAAATTACGCAAAAAGATATAAGCATCTTTAAGGCGCATCACCTGCTCGAATTTAAGCACACCCATTTTTTCTAAAATCATTAGTGCTTCAAGTGTTCCCCTAACTCTCAACTGCGGTTCTCGTCCAGCTCGAATCACTTGAAAAGTTTGAGTAATAAATTCAATCTCACGAATGCCGCCGCGCCCCAATTTCACATCGATACCAAGATCTTTACCGGCCTCACGCCTTTGAGTTTCTGAGCGAATGAGTTTATGAAGGTTTGATAAAGCACTGATAGCATTAAAATCGACGTAACGCCTGAAAACAAAAGGTCTAACGACATCGTAAAGATTTTTAACCTGTTGGTTGAACGTTTGCTGATCAGTAAAAACCGGCTCATTGACGACCCGCCCTTTCAGCCATGCAAAACGCTCCCACTCTCGACCTTGAACATAGAGGTATTCTTCAAGCATGTCGTTGCTGATAACAATCGGACCTGAGTCACCATTGGGCCTAAGGCGCATATCAACACGAAAAACGAACCCCGCACCTGAAATATCCGAAAGCGCAGCTATAACCTTTTTAGACAGTCGCTCAAAAAATTCTGCATTAGATAACTCTCGCCTCGGGTTAGGGCATCTCTCAGTCGGTCTGCATCGACCCTGCTCGTCGTAGACAAAAACCAAGTCAATGTCAGAACTCACATTAAGTTCCTGACCACCGAGCTTACCCATACCTACAACTAAAAAGTCCTGAGGCACTCCGCTTTCTGAAGTAGGTATACCGAAACGCTCCGAAAGCGCTAAAGCGTGAATACGAACCGTTTGACTGACTGCCAATTGGGCTAAATCGGTCATCGTTTTGACTACTTCCTCGTACTGCGCCAAACCTGTTGCATCTCGTGCAATAAGGGTAAGCAACACCTCTCGACGCAAAAGCCTGAGCGAATCAGCAAGTTTTTCTGTGTCCTTTATTCCCTGCAAAAAACACTTCATTTTCTCAAGTGTATAAGGCTCACTTGCTAGAGCTGCGAGCCATTGAAGGCGTTGCTCTTCATCGGCCAAAGGCATTGCAGACATCAAAGCGCGTTTGACAAAAAAAGAATACTGAGGCAGTTCTTGGATAGATAAACGAGACATTTTTTTAAATGTAGAAAGTGCTTTTTGAAAGTTTAGCTAAGCAGAAAAATTTTTCTAAAAGTTTCAGTCGAAAAATTTTGGAAAATCACCCACTGCCTCTGGCCAAACCGCTACAATTCGGGTGTTCGGTTAATTTTACGTCTGATCTAAACGGATTCGGTCTGCTCTTTTGACATCCACACACTCAACCCTTAACAAAACAGGTAACGGACTGCTGCACAAGGCTCGCCCAAGCAAATGGCGAGTGCTTTTACGCACGGCAGGGTGGGTTGTATTATTTTTATATCTCTTTTTAACTGTAGCCTTAGTTGTGCTGCGGCTTTGGGTTGTTCCTAACATTGAAACGTTTTATCCCAAACTGGAAAGTTACATTGAAGAGCGCACCGGCACGCTTATTGAAGCTCGCGATATTCATGTAGACTGGGAACGTCTACGTCCTCGTATCACTCTCACTGATGTCACATTTGCTCGACCGGGACACCGTGTCTCTTTGAGTCTTCCAAAGGTTCAGGCAACCTTTTCACTCACGTCAATTTATACCCTACAGCCAACCTTTTCCCGGCTGGTTATTTTCAACCCTAAACTTCATGTTGAGCGATTAAGCGATACGCTTTTTAACATTGCCGGCTTTGAGATTGATACTTCAAGCTCAGGCAATAACATTGAACCCAGCCAAGAAAGGGGGGCTACCGGCAGAAAACTCCTCGATTGGGTTTTATCACAGGAACATTTAGAAATTATTGATGGGGACTTTAATTACATTGACTTTACTAATGAGCATCCCCGTCCCGTTCTTTTGCACGACACAAATGCGGTTTTACACCGCTACATGATCGCCTGGAAATTCGGTCTGCAATCCACAGCGATCCGTGAAAACAAAATCCCTATAGACATCAGGGCAACCTTTCGCGAAAAGTGGCTGGGATCAGACAATCGTCTGGAGCGATTGCACGGAACAATTTACGCTTCAATTCCGTCGATTGATTTTGGGCGCATTGCCCAACGCGTCAATTTAGATCATTTTTTACAAGACGGTAGCGGACAGGCCGATATTTGGCTCGATTTTGACAGCCTTAGACCAATTCAACTCACCGCAGATCTGTCTTTACATGATGTAAGCCTTCGTTGGCGCCCTGACGATGACCCTATCCAAGTCGATGCACTGCAGGGCCGTATTCGAGAAACTTTAGACGGCAATAATCTCGTTTTCAGCACGCAGGATCTAATGGTTAAACCGATTGGTCAGGCACCGTACTACTTAGGCAACATTAAACTTGAAGGTGCAGTGCGTGACAGAAATCTCTATGACGGCACACTCAGTATTGACTCCTTTGATCTTCGAGCTCTCACAACCATTGGTTTGCAGTTGCCTATTCCTGATCAGACTCTCAATGCCATTCGTGATATGCAGGCAAGAGGCTTGATCGTAGGATTTGAAAGTGAATGGAAGGGACCGGTTAGTGCTCCGACTGATTATGCCTTCCATTCGGAATTTAAAAATATTTCTGTTCAAGACCATACTGCTAAAGACGAGGACGATGTAAACCGCTTCGGGTTTACTAACCTGTCAGGTACTATCACAGCCAACCACGAAGGCGGACAAATTACGCTGGATGCCCCAGGCAGTACATTGAGTTTTCCAGGCATTTTCTTTGAAAAAGATTTCCAACTCGATACGCTACAGATGCAAGCTAGTTGGACGAATAAACCGAAACTAGAATTCAAAGTTGAAAACCTGCAAATTTCTAATCGTGATGCTTCTGCACAAGTTCACGGAGGATGGTCTGATACAGGGGAGCTCGGTACACTGGAAGTTCGGGGTGATCTTCACTATTTAAGAGCTTCTGCTGCTCATCGCTTTATTCCGATTGTAGCTGGCGGCAAACCAACTAACGACTGGCTTAAAGCCGCTTTACAGGGCGGGATTGCCAGAGAGGGTAAAGTCGATCTCTATGGTCCTTTGACAGAATTCCCATATGTCAATCAAAAAGACAAAGGCTACATTTTCCGTATTTCCGGTTTAGCAGAAGACGTTAAACTTGATTACGTTCCCACTTACCAAAAGGATAAGAACGGTAACTGGATTGCGGGCGAGTGGCCTGTTTTTGAAAAAATCAACGGTCAGTTGGTTTTTGAAGGTATGTCCATGTGGATTCATGCTCAAAGCGGAGTCTCAATGGGCGCAACGGTCACAGATGTCACCGCAGAAATCCCCAGCTATACTGCCCCTGATCTGCCTTTAATCATCAAGGGCCAAAGCCGAACATCACTTCAAAACATGGCTCAATGGGTCAACCACAGTCCTGTGTCTGCGATGATCGGAGATCCCTTTGTCGGCACTAAGGCTACAGGTGACGCCTCTTTAGAACTCTTTTTAAATATTCCTATAACAGATCTTGAGAAGACTGAAGTCTCAGGCACGGTTCATTTAAACGGCAACATGATTGCCATGAAAAATGTTCCAGAAATGACCCAGGCAAAAGGATCCGTAACTTTTACAGAAAAAGGGCTTTGGGCTTCAGAATTAACCGCTCAAATTTACGGCTGCCCCACAACAGGTGAAATCTCAACCGATGAAAAAGGCAAAATTCGTATCACGGCCCTTGCTGATGCAACGCCTGAAGCCGCTGGAAAAATCATTGATTCTCCAGCTGTCGCCTCTCTTTTGACTCACTTTGAAGGGGTAACTCCCGTCAAAACAATTGTTGAAATTGATCGCGGTGTTGACATTCATGTCACCAGTGATCTGGTAGGCATTAAGGGTAACGCCCCAGCTCCGTTCAATAAAGCACAAAATAATGCTTGGCCGCTTCAGTTTGATTTTGAAAATTGTGCTCAAAACGAACACTGTGCCTCCAAGATGAAGCTTGCCTTAGCAGACGTTTTAGGAATGGAGCTTCACTATGCCTCAACAAAACAAGGCTTAAGGACGCAAAAAGGTGTTTTATCGGTTGGCAAGCGCTTACCCCTTTCCCCGACAGCGGATGGGTTGGCGCTTTACATCCAAACACCAACCTTTAAATGGGAAGATTGGGAAAGTATTCTTACCCAGTCTAACGAGGCTCTCATGGCTGATCCCAAGCGAGAAATGAAAGCATTAGACTTAAATCTTGCTAGTATTCAAATTGGACAGCTGGGTTATAAGGGCTTAAATTTCGATGCTGTAAAAGTTGATGCAAAAGCCTTTCCCTCCGGCGCATGGAGCGGTTCAATTGCCAGCACTTTAGCTAAAGCACAATTTAATTTCACCCCTCGTACAAGTCACTCTCATCCCCTTGTGACTGCTAATTTTGATTATTTGCATATTCCGCGGCCAGAAATTGTTGATGAAGCGATGAAAGCCGCTCCAAAGGAAACGCAATCGCTACCTTCAGTAGCTCTTACCATTAAAGATTTACGTTTCGAGGACTATGAATTAGGTGAATTAAAACTTTGGGCAGAAAACGAGGGCAAAGGCCCCAGCACTCTTTGGAACTTGAAACAATTTTCACTTTCTAACAGCGACGCTACCCTTTCGGCAAGCGGTAGTTGGAATGCCGGACAGAGAAAAAACTCTCAGACTTCATTAGAGGCTACCCTGGACGTCACTGATCTCGGAGAACTACTTGAGCGCTTTAAGCTTGCCCATGTCATCAATGACGGTAGTGGTCAGCTACACACCAATCTGACGTGGAACGGCGCGCCAGTTGACTTTAATACCGAAACACTAAACGGTACGATTTCTACTGCCCTTGCATCTGGTCAAATTCTTCAGGTTGAACCGGGAGCCGGACGGCTAATGTCGTTACTGTCGCTTCAAACCCTTTTACGCCGCCTGACGCTTGACTTCAGAGATGTTGTCGGACAAGGATTTGTTTTCGACCGCATTATCGCAAACAATACCATTACCAATGGTGTGATGAAGTCAAATAACTTCAGAATTATTGGTCCTCAAGCAACCATCCTGGCTGAAGGTACAATGGACTTCAATAATATGACTCAACACAGTAAAGTAACGGTTTTACCTGATATCAGCTTGGGCGGAGCAAGCCTCGCCTTGGCCGTGGCCAACCCAATTTTAGGTGTGGGAAGTTTTATTGCTCAGCTTGCACTTCAGACTCCGCTTTCAGAATTATTGAGTACTGAATATGAAATCAGCGGCTCTCTGGAAGATCCAGTCATTACAAAAGTGGGAGAAAACGGCATAAACAATACATCTGCCCTCACCCCTTAAAGGAAAGGAAATTTTATGCGAATTGCTGCCTGTCAAATGGTATCTGGCACCAATATTGAAGCCAACATTCATACTGCGCGAGCATTGATTGATTCGGCTGCCCAAAGTGGTGCAGAGTTAATTGTGCTGCCGGAATACTTTTCGTTGATGCCCAGTAACAGCCAAGAACTTCTTGCAGCAGCTGAAAAGTACGGTAACGGTCCTATACAAAAAGCGATGAGTCAAGCAGCCAAAGAGAACCAAACTTGGCTCGTGGCAGGTACCATTCCATTGAAGGCAGATGACGATCAACACTTTATTGATGCTTGTCTTGTCTATAACCCCAACGGAGAAGTAGAAGCCCGATACGACAAAATTCACCTTTTTCAATTCGAGCGAGGTGAAGAAAGCTATCATGAAGGCCGGGTCACACAAGCCGGTAAAGAAGTGAAATCTGTCAATATTGAAACCTGGGAAGGTATTTGGAAAGTCGGACTTTCCGTTTGCTTTGATCTGCGTTTCCCTGAATTGTTTAGACAACTAGGTACTCCTGACATCATTACTTTGCCTGCGGCTTTCACAACCTTTACCGGACGAGCCCACTGGGACACACTTTTGCGTGCCCGCGCCATTGAAAATCAGTGTTATGTTTTAGCCTGTGCTCAGGGCGGACTGCATGAAAGCGGACGCCAAACCTGGGGACATAGTATTTTGATTGATCCTTGGGGCGTAACAGTTGCCGAACTCACTCAAGGCGAGGGGGTTTTGCTGGCAGAAGTCTATGAAAGTCGAATTAAACAAGCCCGGGAAATTTTGCCAGCGCTCAAAAGTCGAACAATTTAAAGGCCGTTCGATGCAAAAACGATGCTATTAGGTTACGAACGTGTGTAATTTGCATTATTATCTGTACTTGTAACTATTTTGATTGACGGACAGGATAATCCGTTAGCGTTAAGGGGTGCAAACCTTGTTTCGATTAATGACTCCCATTGTGTTGCTTACACGCCTGTTGGTCGGCGCCTATCCTCAGTGGATTGGCAGTTCTCCTTCGGATAAGCAACGAATTTATTTTGCCAATCATACGAGCCACTTGGATACGATCGTAATCTGGTCGTCTCTACCTAAGGACATGCGCTCTCATACCCGCCCTGTTGCAGCTAAAGACTACTGGATTAAAGGAGCAATCCGCCGTCGCATTGCAATTGAAGAGCTAAATGTTGTTTTAGTGGATCGACGCCGCTCAGAGCACGCAGATCCGCTCGAACCCTTACGAGACTGTCTCAGAGAAGGCTCTTCAATGATTATCTTCCCAGAAGGAACCAGACGGCCTCAAGCTATTCCGAGTGAATTTAAAAGCGGCATCTGGCGCCTAGCACGAGAGTTCCCCAATGTTGAGCTGATCCCGGTTTATATTGAAAACCTCTACCGGGCAATGCCAAAAGGTGCGTTGATTCCGGTGCCTACCGTCTGCTCCATCCGTTTCGGAGCCCCTCTGCCCTTTAGCCCTGAGGATCCGAAGGATGTGTTTCTCGCTCGCGCGCGTGAAGCAGTAATTAAACTTTCGGAGGCATAAGATGCGCTTAGGAATTACATTACAAGAAACCTATACGCTTGTGCTTGTTGTATTGGTGCTTTTAGCCGCTTTCGGCACAAGCTACTGTCAATGGGCCATCCGAAAAGCAACAGAGCCAGAACAAATTGAGCGTATTCGGGTAGTCAACTCCCGAGTAAAAATGGGTTGGTGGCTCATTATCATCTTTACGTTGGCTTTTTGGGCTGGTCAAAACGTCCTCTTGATTGTTTTTGCTCTCGTTAGCTTCTTTACATTCAGAGAGTTTGTCGCCTTAACGCCGATAAAAGTATCAGACCATTGGGCTTTGGTTGTCTCTTTTTATATTGTCATTCCGCTACAGTACGTCCTCATCGGCTTAGACCGCTATTGGCTCTTTACTGTTTTTATTCCGGTCTACCTCTTTTTGCTCTTACCCGTTTTGATGTCACTGAGACCTGACAATGACCGATTCCTCGAGCGTGTAGCTAAGATCCAATGGGGTGTGATGCTGAGCGTTTACTGTATCAGCCACGCTCCGGCACTGATGAATTTTGATATTACACGCTTTGGCTCAAGCCCATCGTTGTTGTTACTCTTTTATCTTTTGATTGTTTTCTTGGGTGATTTGTTTGTCGTGATGGCAAGCTCCTATTTCGGGGGTAAAACTCTAAGAGACAATCCGCATAAGACTATTAAGGGAACTTTGATCGGTGGTGCTATCACCATCTTGGTGGGCTACGCCCTGTTCTGGATGACCCCCTTCAGAACCTGGCAGGCGCTTGTAATGGCTTGTGTCATTGTTGTAACTGGTGCCTTCGGCGATATCGTCATTTCTTCGGTAAAGCGCTCTTTAGGTAGCCGCTTTATGGACGGTGATAAATATATCGGCCGCGGTAATCTTGAACGTCTGGCACCGCTCATGTTCTCTGCTCCGATTTATTACCATATTACTCAAGCCTATTTCTCGGCTGGTTGGTAACCAAGAAAACTTTTGAAATCTGGGGCTGATTCTTCAGCCCCGTTTTTTTCAAACATCTTCTGTCCTTTCCTGCCGTAATACACCATTTTTTTATCGAAAAAAACAATAACCTGATCACTTCTAATCTTTAAAGATTAATCAGATTCAGGCCTTTTAAGGAAATCGTGTTTTTGTCATATGACAATTCATTAAGAAAACATAACTGTCAGAGTTATTGTGACGGAAGCTTTAACTTCAATTTGGCAATACCATCTTGATAAATAGTTATCCAAAATTTTCCATTAGCCGAATTTAACAAAAATTTTGTCTGTATTAAAGAATTCAGGAATTCAATAGAAATTTAAGTCAGAGCACAAAATTTTATATCTCTTTAGAGTTATTAATACCTCTAAAGAAATAGAATAATATTAAAAATTATCTTATTATTTGAATTTCTTATACTTTTGTTCAATATATATCAAACTTTTTACATCATTTCAGACATAAACTGAGAGCTATTCTCTCACTCATTACGGAGTCAGTCATGTACGATCCCAAATCTAAAGTGGCCTCAGAGTTTATCTGTCACGAAGAAATTGAAGAAACACTTGCCTTTGCGCAAGAGCACAAACACAATCGCGAATACATTCAAAAGGCACTGAAAAAGGCGGAAGCTTTTAAAGGTCTTACCCACCGTGAGGCAGCCGTTCTTTTGGCTTGTGAGGAAGATGACTTAAATCAGGAAATCTTTGCAACAGCCAAAAAAGTCAAAGAACATATTTACGGTAACCGCATCGTGCTTTTTGCTCCACTTTATCTCTCAAACTACTGTGTGAATACATGTACTTACTGCCCTTATCATGCTAAAAATAAACACATTGTCCGCAAAAAACTCTCTCAGGATCAGATCAGACAGGAGGTCATTGCTCTGCAAGATATGGGTCACAAGCGCCTGTTATTAGAAGCTGGTGAACATCCGCGACACAACCCTATTGAATATATTTTGGAAAGTATCAATACCATTTACTCTATCAAACACAAAAATGGAGCCATTCGGCGCGTCAACATCAATATTGCTGCTACAACAGTAGAAAACTACAGAAAGTTGCATAAAGCTGGAATTGGCACATACCAACTCTTTCAGGAAACTTACCACAAAGAGCAATACGAACTTTTACATCCAAAGGGACCAAAAAGTGACTACGCCTATCACACAGAAGCCATGGACCGCGCTATGGAAGGCGGCATTGACGATGTGGGACTTGGGGTGCTGTTTGGCTTAACTCTGTACCGCTATGATTTCGTCGGTCTTTTAATGCATGCAGAGCACTTAGAGGCCGCTTGGGGTGTCGGTCCCCATACTATCAGTGTCCCGAGAATCTGTCCGGCAGATGATGTTGATCCTTCTACCTTTACTAATGCCGTACCTGATGAGCTTTTTCTAAAAATTGTCGCCTTAATCCGTCTTGCCGTTCCCTACACCGGAATGATCATTTCAACAAGAGAATCTGCTCGTGTCAGAGGAAAGTGTTTAGAAATGGGCGTTTCTCAAATCAGCGGAGGCTCACGGACTAGTGTCGGTGGCTACGTTTTGGAAGAAGAAAAGGAGGAAAACTCTGCTCAGTTTGAAACAAGCGACAGACGAACCTTGGATGAAGTCGTTAAATGGCTTTTGGAAGGCGGCTACTTACCTAGCTGGTGCACGGCCTGCTATCGAGCTGGGCGAACAGGTGACCGCTTTATGTCTTTGGCTAAAACCGGAGAAATTGCTACCTATTGTCAAGCAAACGCCATTATGACTTTAAAAGAATATGCCCAGGACTACGCTAGACCGGCGACTCAGAAAGCCGCCCAAAAAGTGATCGAGGCAGAAATCCCGAAGATCACTCATGAAAAGATTCGCAAGGCAAGTATCATACGCCTGCAAAAAATTGAAGAAGGCGAACGGGATTTTAGGTTCTAACAGAATAAAAGGAGAGAATGACTAGAGATCAAACTCTCCTTTTTGCTACCAGGCACAAACTTTTAGCGCAGACTATTGCGATTGAGTCCCCGTTGCTGAGACAAAATCATGTGTTTAAGTAAGCGCGCAAGCTCCAACTGCTCCTCGTGAGTAAGACTTGAAGCAAACTGGCGTTCAATTTCCACATGAGAATTAACCGCCTCAAGCGTTAAGTTCTTACCCTTTTCAGTGGCTTTCAGAATAACACCACGCCTGTCGTTCGTATCTTGAAAACGCTCTAGCAGTCCCTTCTCCTCGAGCTTTCGGATTCGATTAGAAAGGCCGCCGGAGGTAATCAAAATCTTCGTTTGCAAAATTTTAGGAGTAATAATCGCATCCGGGTTGCGAGTTAAAACCGCCAAAACTTCAAACTCACCTCGCGTAAGGTCGTAGCGGGCCAAATTTTCAGCAACACGTCGCTCGACGTAGTAACTCATACGAACCAATCTGGCCACAACTGAAATAGGCTCAGTGCTCAATGTAGGTACCTGAGCCTTCCACTCTTCCTCGAGAGAATCAACGAAATCTTTGAGATTCCGACTGGTATCTTCGGTCACAGTTATTTTGCTCCCAAGTGCTTGATCGCCAAGTAGTGATAGATATCGAAAAGTTCTTGCAGACGGAATTCTTCAAATTCAAACTTCGCCTGATGGTGACCCGCCTTCAATTCAGAACCAACGACTACATAACCGGCCTTGCCACCTTTGTTTTGTACGCGACGCATCAGAACCGTTGCGTCATCGCTACCGTTAAAATTCATCGTGTCGCTGACCTTCGTACAGTACTTAGCTTGCTTAGCTGCTTCTGCAAAATTATTTTGAACTTCATCGTCTTTGATAAAGTCAATGGCTTCGCCCATCACTTCACTTTCAGCTTCACAGCCGTACATGGCAGCAGCACCCTTTACACGAGCCACTGCTTCGTTAAACATATAGTTATTAATGGCTTCTGTTTCACCGCGTACTTCAACCTGCATTTCAGCCGTCGAAGCAATGACGTTGCGACCTTCACCGGCGCGCATATAACCCACGTTCACACGTGTCATACCCTGGCCATGACGAGGAATTGCCATCAAGGCAAGACTTGCAGTGGAAGCTGCCATCAAAGCATTGCGACCAACTTCAGGCTGCATACCAGCATGAGAAGGAGAGCCCTTAAAACGGAAGTCGACCTTAGTCGTGCAGAGGAATTTCTCGGGCGCCGTTACCACTTCGCCACCAGGAATATCGCAACCCAAGTGACCGACATAGAGGTAATCCAAATCATCAACAATACCACTTTGAGCCATCGGACGACCGCCGCGAGAACCTTCTTCTCCCGGTTCAAAAATCAACTTAACCGTACCGCAAAGCTGATCTTTATTGGCTGCAAGCCAAGAGGCCAACCCCATCAATACAGCTTGGTGACCGTCGTGGCCACAAGCATGCATGTAACCGGGGATTTGAGAGGCATAACCTTCCTTGGTGGGGTTATGTTCCGGATCAGAGGATTCTGTCACAGGCAATGCATCCAGGTTGCAAAGAAAACCGATCGTCGGTCCTGGACGGCCTGTTTCCAAAATACCAACCACACCCGTTGCGCCTTCTAAGCGTTCGAGAATCTTCGGATCAACTTTATCCTTAGCAGCTTCACGGAACTTGGCAATTTGTTGCTTCATCGCACCGCGAATAAAGTCTTTGTTAATGACTTCCAAACCGCACAATACTTTAAAACCTAACTTTTGCAAATGTTCGATCACACGTGCGCTCGAAACAAATTCGCACCAACCCGGTTCAGGCCAGGCGTGAATTTCACGGCGTTTAGCAATAAGCCACTCTTGAGAGATCGGTTCCAAATATGCCATGAGAAACTCCTCCAAATTAAATATAGCGAACGAACGAGAAAACCATCACCGCCACGAAACCGGCCAAAATAGGCACGGACGTACGTTTAACCACTTCTAACGGGTTGGCTTTCACAGAAGCCGCCACGATAATGATAACAGCGGCCACGGGTGAAATAGAACGAATCAAATTCGAGGTACATTGCATCGGCAAAGCAACCATAATCGGATCAATACCGGCATTTTGAGCAATCGAAGGGATAAGTTCGATAAAGCTATAAAAGACTGCATTGCCCGATCCACTGATAAATGTAATCAAAGCTGTAATACCGGAGAAGGCAAACATCAGACCGGCACTGGCGTTTTCCACACCAGCAATGGAGTTAGAAATCATATCGATCATACCCATTGCTCGAAGACCGGCCACCATCGTAGAGGCTGCGACAATCAAAACAACCACTTGAGAGAAGCCTTCGCCCATACCCTTAAAAAAGAGGTTGGCGTCTTTCATCCCTTGCTTGACATTACCCTTACGGATCAACTCACAGATAAAGGCTAAAGCAAAACAGAAGACCGTAATCTCAACCAAACCAACTTTGGCTTGTCTAAAACATGCCCAGAAGAAAATCACAAGGATGAGGGGTAAAACTGGGAACAAAGCGTAATAAACAGGCACACCAGTCAAATCTCGGTTCTTTAACTTGCTTTCATCAATTTCTGCAGTGATCTTACCTTCCTGACGTTTATCCATGTAACGCTGCCAGAAGTAGTGGACAATACCGATGATAATCAAAGCCGGAACCGTAATTGGTGCGTGGTGATAGAAAACATAGTCAACCACGTGATCAAAGCCCAAAACGCGAGCAGCAACAACGTTGTCACCACCTAAGGGGGTCGGAACAATCGTTGCGGTCGTAGCAATCACACCAGCTGCGGTAAGCACACTCATGCGAGCTGCGCGTAAAACCGGATATAGGGTCGCCATCAAAATCACTGCTAATGACGAAGCACTAGGGATAATGATGGATAAAAGTGTGCCGACCCAATAAACCAACGGCACCAAAATATACGGAGAATGAACCTTTTCAAGCGGCTTACTCAAAACACGAATGACCATATCATTGGCACCGATATGCGACATATAAGCCGCAAAACCGAAAAGAGTCAAAATGATCAGACCGGCGTTGGAGTATTGGCTAATAAACAGGTCTTTAACTGCTTTAAAAGGATCCACCCAACTAAGACCGGAAGACGCCTTGGCACTGACTGCCGGATGCCCTAACATCACAGCAACAGCCAAAAGAATCAAACCTGTTGCAAATAAAACAACCTTAGCGTCATAGTTTTTAGCAATAGCCCAACCGGCAATTACTAATGCCACAACGCAAATAACTAATTCGAGCATTGATTAGCCCTCACAAGAGAAAAAATAAGGAATTTGATTTAAAAGGTAGAAACGCCGTCACTATACGCAACTTAAAAGCCTCGGGCAAGACCCAAAAGCCCGAATTACAAGAACAAAGCCTTTAAAAAATCTTCGCATAAAGCATCTTTCTAAAAAGTATCTTCACATGAAGATATTTATAGTATAATTTTTCTATCTAAACGAGAGAAAAAATTTATGCGTTCAATTTCTTTACCGGGTTTCGTATTAGCGGCCCTGGCTGCCATTCTTTGGGGAACGGCCGGTACTGCTCAAACTTTTATTGTAAGTGACTCCCTCTCCCCTCTTTGGGTCGGAGCTATGCGCATTTTGTGCGCCTGTTTATTCTTTTATCCGACACTTTGGCTGAGCTCACGTTCGGCCAATTCAAACGCAGCCCCTGTCAACAAAACACACTACCTCCCAAAAGTCATTGCCGCAGGCTTTTCTATGGCATTTTTTAACCTTCTCTTTTTTACTGGAGTTAAAACGGCAGGCGTCGCTTTGGGCTCTTGCACCATTATTGCTTCAGCACCGGTATGGGCTGGCATTTTGGACGCTCTTATTAAAAAGAAAACACCAGACAGACTTTGGCTGGCGGGTATAGCCGTAGCCATATTAGGTGGCGTTTGGATGGCTGTTTCTCAAGCTGACAATATTGCAGTTAATGCCTTTGGAATGGGTATTTGTCTTACTGCTGGCTTTTTCTATTCGTGTTATTCGATGTTGGCCAAAGAGTTGGTTCGTATGACTACGCCTCTTAGAGCGTCTGCTCACTCTTTTACTGTGGCTGCTTTTATTGCATTCGCCGCAGCATTCGTTTTATCTGACGTTCCCCAACTTTACGCCACAGATATTGCCATCGTTGTTTACCTGGGAGTAGTTGTAACAGGTATTGCCTATTTACTCTACGGGACGGCGTTAAAAACCACCCGGGTATCCACATGCGTTGCATTAGGACTGCTTGAACCCGTTACCGCCTTTTTCCTTGCAATTGCCGTTGTCCATGAAAACGTCAATCCCTGGGCAGCCGTCGGACTGGTAATGATTTTGCTGGGGCTCGCTCTGGTGCTGAAGTCAGAGCAAATGCAAAATAATCAGACGGCCGTCCGCTCTGCTTCAGGTTTAAAGGCTAAAGGCGCAGTTGTTTAATTAAAATAATTTTGGGCACCTTAAAAGCTCAGTTGTCGGCCACTCACGATGAAGCCACTTTGCTAAAAAAGCAAATGTGTCTTCATCTATTTTTTTATCGGGCAGCGGATGCCAGTCATTAAAAATAACGTGAGAAAGAATCATCCCTCGAGTCTTCAACGCTTCAAGGGAAAGCAGCGTGTGGTTAATACTGCCTAGCTTTCCGCTCGTAACAAAAATAACAGGCCAGTTTTGCTGAGCCACAAAATCAATCGTTAATAATGTTGTCGTCAGAGGGACCATCAAACCACCTGCCCCCTCAACAAGAAGTCTTTCATAGCGAGCTGAAAGAATCTCTGTGGCATTCAAAATTTTTTCAAAATCAATCTTTCGACCATCTATGCGACTTGCCATATGAGGCGATGACGGATAAGAGAAAACTTCCGGTGCAGTGAGTCCCTCTTCGTCTTCCAGGAACTGCTTTTGCATAATTTTTCTATGCTGATGAATGTCAGGAGAACCTCCTTGAGAGCCTGTTTGAATGAATTTTTGCGTAATGGTTTTATGACCATTTCGAATCCACTGAGCAGCAAGCCATCCGGTTGCCACTGTTTTACCCACATCAGTATCTGTACCGCTAACAAACCAAACATTTCCCATCTCAATGATTCTCCTTTCTTTGACGTTCAATCTGCATACTGAGAACTTTTCGAACGGCAGAAGTTAATTTGGCAAGCTCATCATCGGTAATAATAAAAGGCGGCATCAGATAGCAAAGTTTGCCGATAGGTCTTACCCAAACGCCCTGACGAACAAAAGCCGCTTGAATCCATTGACTTTCAACAGATTCACTCAGTTCCACCACACCAATTGCACCCAAAACACGTACATCCTGAATACCTTCTTTACCTTTAAGCGGTGCCAATCCCCGACGCAATCCATCCTGGATGCGATAAACAGAATTAAGCCAGTCCTGTTTTTCATATATATCTAAAGAAGCACAGGCTGCTGCACACGCCAGAGCATTTGCCATAAAAGTCGGGCCGTGCATGAAGGCATACGGGTAAACAGAGGAAATCGTCTGAGCAATTTCATTTCGGCAAAGCACGGCCGACAATGTCATCATGCCTCCAGTAAGTGCCTTCCCGATTGTCATAATGTCAGGAGAAATATCTGCCCATTCACAAGCAAAAGTTTTTCCCGTGCGACCGAAACCGGTAGCGATTTCATCGACAATCAGTAAAACAGCATGCTTTTTGCAAAGTTTGGAAGCTTCCTTTAAATATTGCGGATGATAAAAGCGCATTGCACTGGCACCTTGAAAAATCGGCTCCAGTATTAACGCTGCAATATCTTTATTTTGATCTAGGATCCGCTCTAAATCATTTAAATCAGTGGGATTCCATTGTCCCTCAAAAGTCGAAGTTGGAGGATTCGCAAAATATCTCACAGGCAACGAACTGCCAAACACGGAGTGCATACCAGCTATGGGATCACAAACCGACATCGCATTCCAGGTATCACCGTGATAGCCACCACGGATGGTGACGAAATTTACTCTTTCTTTACGTCCGCAAGCCATCTGGTATTGGACAGCCATCTTCATAGCTGCTTCTACAGCAACTGAGCCCGAATCAGCATAAAAAATCTTATTAAGTCCTTCGGGAACAAGTTTTAATAACTTTCTTGCTAATTCAATCGCTTTTTCGTGCGTCAGACCTCCAAACATCACGTGAGCGAGTTTTTGTGCCTGTTCTTGAACAGCTCGAACCAATTGAGGATGACGATAGCCATAAGCGGCGCACCACCAAGCGCTGGTTCCATCAATAAGACTTGTTCCGTCTTCAAGCTCAAGATAGACACCGTGAGCACCGACCACTTTTTCAATACGTGGCGTTTGCACGGTACCAGCATACGGATGCCAAATATGTTCACAGTCAAATTGCAAATCTTCGCTATTCATAGAAAAAGTCCTTCAGTATGTAGCCGCCTATTCTGCAGCTATATTGATTTCTCGACGTTAATTCGTAGGGATTTTTTTAATTTGAGCAGATCTAACTGAATTTTTATTACTGCTTCTACTTTCTTTGCATCTGATTGAGATAAAAAATCATTTCGGACCACGCTCTCATTCTATCAATTGATGTTATTTGATTGTTGAGTTGTAACCTTGTCTAACAAAGCTTTTCAGTGATGCTCTGATTTATCGTTGACCGTGGCTTTTAAAAGAGCCAGATAAAACTTTTCTCTTTCAAAACGATACCTTGAAGTACAATAGAAGAGTTTTCTTTTGGTAGGAGCAAAAAATGCTGCACTTAGCCGCTTACATCCCCGAAATGATCGAAACTCGCCGACATTTTCATCACCATCCAGAAATTGCATGGACAGAGTTTCTGACAACTCAAACCATCATCAATCGCGTGAGGGACCTTGGCTTTAAGACCATTGTCGGTAAGGCTCTTTTTGATACTGAGCATGCTTTAGGCAGAGAACCCAAAGTTATTGAAGAAGCCATGCAGCGTTCTTTAAAACTCGGCATGAATCCAGCTCTTCTTAAAGAATTGGAAGGTTACACGGGATGTATGGCTATTTGGGAAACAGGTCGTGAAGGCCCCGTTACTGCTCTGCGCTTTGATATTGATTGTGTCAATGTTGAAGAAAATCACGATGACACGAACGAAGCTAACCGTGAAGGCTTTGATAGCGAATGCTCTGGCCTAATGCACGCATGTGGTCATGATGCTCATGCCGCTATGGGCTTAGCCGTTGCCCACTGGATCCACGACAATGCCGATCAGCTAAAAGGAACAATTAAGCTTATCTTTCAACCAGCAGAAGAAGGCACCAAAGGCGCGGCGGGTATTGCTTACTCGAAAAATTTAGATGATGTGGACTACCTGATCGGAGGCCATATCGGTGTTGCGGCTAAACTGCATGAAGTAGCTGTTATCCGTAGCGGCTTTTTAGCGACGACAAAAATGAACGTTACGTTTACAGGAGTGGCAGCTCATGCAGGAGCAGCCGCCGAGTCCGGTCGAAATGCCTTGATGGCTGCCTGCTCTGCTGCCATGCAAATTATGGGTATCGCCCGCCACGGTCAAGGTGACACCAGTGTCAACATTGGCACAATTTCAGCCGGCGAAGGACGCAATGTAGTTCCGGTTCACGCAAAAATGGAGATGGAAGTCCGAGGCGAAAATGATGAAATTAACCGCTATATGCAGCAAACTGCTGAACGCATGATCAAAGGATCTGCTGAGAGCTACGGAGTCCAGTACAAAATTGACATCATGGGTATGGCAACCGATATCCATTCTGATGACTCTCTCTCAGATATGCTTAAAGAGGAAGCTAAACAAGTACCGACAGTCAAGAAAGTTTTTGACATCACCTCATGTACCGGAAGCGAAGATTGCTCTTTGTTGATGAAAACCGTACAAAAACACGGTGGGAAGGCAACTTTCTTTTACTATGGCTGCAACCACCACGGGCATCATAAAAGCAACTTCGAAATTCAGGACCAGGAAAGTATGCCCGAAGGATTTGAAATCTTCATTCGTATGCTCGAACGGCTGAACGCCAAATAAAAAATCACCACGGGCTCGGTTACAGCTCGCTGTCCCGAGCCTTTCTTTTCTCTAAATAACATGGACTTTTTAGCACGCTTTTTTAAGTTTCAAGAAAAAAACACTAATTGGCGGCGTGAACTGATGGCCGGTCTCACTGGCTTTGTCACCGTGTGCTATGTAGTTTTGGTGATTCCTGCCATGCTTGCCGATGCAGGGATGAATCTGCACTCTGCAACGCTCGCCGTGATCTGGTCAAGTGCTTTTGCCTGTATTCTGATGGGACTAGTTGCTAATTTTCCTGTTATCGTTGCGCCGGGACTAGGTATCTGTGCTTTTTTCTCATATTACGTTTGCGGCCCGATGGGATTGAGCTGGCAGACAGGCTTGGCAGCTGTTTTTATCTCCGGTGTCATTTTCTTTCTTTTAACCGTCACAAAAATTCGTCAGCTTATCATTGATGCCGTTCCTAGCGACATTAAACACGCTATTGTTGTTGGTTTAGGATGCTTTATCTCATTTATCGGATTGAAAAATGCAAAAGTCATTGTGGCCGATCCCTCAACTTTCGTGGCTCTAGGCAATCTTCACCATGCTGAACCATTACTAGCGGCTCTTGGTGTCATTTTAATCAGTGCATTAATGGTACGAGGAATTAAAGGTGCCATGATTATTGGCATCGTTATCGTAACTATTTTAGGTTTAGTTTTAGGCGTCTCACCTTTGCCTGAGGTGTCTGCCTCAAATACACCTTCACTTATTCCTAAAGAAACCTTTTTAGAACTCGATTTTGCTTCTGTCTTTGCTTACGGTATCGTCACTATCGTTTTCACACTCACTATGGTAGATCTTTTCGACAATATGGGCACGTTAATCGGGTTGTCGATCAGAGCCAATATGCTTGATCCAAAAACAGGTCAGCTAGATGGTTTGGAAAAAGCTCTCTTTTCTGATTCTATTGCGACAATGGCCTCCGGCGTTATCGGTTCGCCCACCTGCACAAGCTATATTGAAAGTGCCACTGCCATTGCCGAGGGAGGTAGAACCGGTGTTGTCCCAATAGTGAGCGGCGTGCTTTTCTTGCTTTGTTTATTTGCGCTGCCTTTAGTCTCAATTGTTCCGGCTTATGCTACCGCCTCCGCTCTTATCGTTGTCGGAGGCCTGATGATGCAATCAGTCGTGCATATTAATTTCAAGGATTTTTCAAACGGCCTGCCCGCTTTTCTTACTATTATCACTATGCCCCTAACCTTTAACGTTGCAACAGGCTTCGGGCTGGGATTTATCAGCTACACCATTTTGAAGTTACTTACCAAACGAGCAAATGAACTTAATATCGTAACAATTATTGTGGCGTTAGCTTTTGGTATCAACTTTATGATGCGTTAATTCGTAAGGACAAAAAAGGGAGCGTACCGTTTTTCGACGCTCCCTTTTCTTATGGCAATTTGGATTATTGGGCAGCCATCATTGCGCAAGCAGTATCGAGCATGCGGCAAGAGAAGCCCCATTCATTGTCATACCATGCCGTCACCTTCACCAAACGCGTTCCAGAGACTTTCGTGAGCGTTGCGTCAAAGATGGAGGAGTGAGAGTCATGGTTAAAGTCAATAGAAACGAGGGGTTCTTCGTTATAGCCTAAAATACCCTGGTTTTCAGGCAATTCAGAAGCAGCCTTCATAGCAGCATTGACTTCTTCAACGGTCACATCACGCTTGGCTTCAAACGTCAAATCAACGAAAGAAACGTTAATGGTCGGCACGCGAACAGCAAAGCCGTCAAGCTTGCCATTCAAATCCGGCAAAACGAGACCAACGGCAGCGGCAGCACCCGTCTTTGTCGGGATCATAGAGTGCGTAGCAGAGCGAGCGCGACGCAAATCCTTATGATAAACGTCCGTGAGAACTTGGTCGTTGGTGTAGGCATGAATCGTCGTCATCAAACCGCGTTCTACACCGATGGCCTTATGCAAAGCGTTAACAACCGGAGCCAGACAGTTGGTTGTGCAGGAAGCATTAGAAACCACCGTCATGTCTTTAGTCAAAACGTCTTGGTTCACACCGTATACCACCGTGGCATCCACACCTTTTCCAGGAGCAGAAATCAAAACCTTCTTGGCGCCGCCTTCCAAGTGTGCCAGGCACTTTTCCTTCGTACGGAACGCTCCTGTGCATTCGAGCACCACATCAACACCGAGTTCTTTCCAAGGCAAGTTGCGAGGATCACGATCGCAGAAGACGCGCATACGGTCACCATCAACAATCAGATACTTTTCGGTATCGGAAACTTCTTCAATCTGAACATCATGGTTGAAATGTCCGTGAACCGTATCATGACGCAACAAATGAGCATTGGTCTTAAGGTCACCCATGGCGTTAATGGCTACGATCTCAACATCGTGCTTTTTGCCCAATTCGTAGTGGGCGCGCAACACATTGCGACCGATGCGGCCAAAGCCCGTAATGGCAACTTTAATGGTCATTTTTTTAATCCCTCTTTAGTAATTAATGATTAATCGCTTTCTTAGCGGCTTCAACGACGCGATCCACGGTAAAGCCGAATTTTTCCCAGAGAACATTGGCCGGAGCCGACTCACCGAACGTATCAATGCCGACCACTTCACCGTTTCTGACGTACTTGTACCATAATCCCGTAACAGAAGCTTCAATGGCTACTTTGGGAGCACCGGTCAAAATGGCACGCTGCTCTTCAGAAGACAGTTTATCGAAAAGTTCTGTACAAGGCATAGAAACAACACGGGTACCAATTCCCATTTCCTCAAGCGCCTCGCGAGCCTTAACAGCCAGAGGCACTTCGGAACCCGTAGCAATCAAAACACAGTCTACGCCATCGGCTCCCTTGCTGGATTCTTTCATCACATAAGCACCGGCGTGCAACGCCTTCTTTGCGTCATCAACGACCTCTTCGGCATCCCGGGTAATAAATTCAATATTTTGACGAGAGCCGATAATGATTGAAGGCGTATGGCGAGACTCAATGGCGCTTTGCCAAGCGACAAGTGCTTCCACCGTGTCACAAGGACGCCAAACGTTTAAGTTCGGAATCAACCGCAGACTCGGAATGTGCTCGACCGACTGGTGCGTCGGACCATCTTCGCCTAGGCCGATTGAGTCGTGCGTGAAAACGAAAATAGAACGCTGCTTCATGAGCGCAGCCATGCGAATAGCGTTTCGAGAGTAATCCGAGAAGGTCAAGAACGTGGCACTGAACGGAATAAAACCGCCGTATAAAGCAATGCCGTTTTGGATAGCTGACATACCGAATTCACGGACACCATAATTAATATGTCGCCCTAAATACGTATCTGGACGCATAGCTCCAACACCGGTCCAATTGGTAAGGTTAGAGCCGGTTAAGTCAGCAGAGCCCCCTAAAAGCCCAGGCAAATGGGTAGCAAAAGCGTTGAGTGCCTTTTGGCTAGCTTTACGTGTTGCAACCGTCTCCTGAGCTTGAGCGGCAGCAGCAATAGCCTCTTGCATCACCGATTCAAAATCTTGCGGTAAATCACCTTTCAAACGACGGACCAGTTCACGGCTTAACTCTGGATAAGCTTGTGTGTACTGGTCAAACATAGCTTCATACTCGCTTTGAAGTTTTTGACCAGCCTCTCTAGCGTTCATTGCATCATAAATTTCCTGAGGAATCACAAAAGGATCCCACTTCCAGCCCAAAGCCTCACGCGTTAGCTTAAGCTCTTCTTCTCCGAGGGCTTCTCCATGCACCTTGCTCGTACCTTGACGATTAGGCGAACCTTTGCCAATCACTGTACGGGCAATGATCAAAGTCGGTTTATCTTGACTTTGCTTGGCCTCGGCAATCGCACGATCCATCACATCTATATCGTGACCGTCCACTGGTCCGATAACATTCCAGCCGTAGGATTCAAAACGTTCACGTGTATTGTCGGAGAACCAATTGATGACTTTGCCGTCAATGGAAATGCCATTGTCATCGTAAATAACGATGAGCTTATTGAGTTTCCATGTACCTGCTAAAGAGCAGACTTCGTGACTAATACCTTCCATCAGACAACCATCGCCCAGGAAGCAATAGGTGTAATTATCAATTACATCAAAACCCGGTCGGTTAAACTCGGCAGCCAACATTCTTTCTGCCAAAGCCATACCAACCGCATTGCCGATACCTTGTCCCAAGGGACCGGTCGTCGTTTCAACACCAGGAGTCACATCAACTTCAGGGTGACCCGGTGTTTTGCTGTGCCATTGCCTAAAGGCTTTCAAATCCTCGATAGAAAGATCGTAACCTGTCAGATGCAACAGAGCATACTGAAGCATTGAACCGTGACCGTTACTTAAAATAAAACGATCTCGACCAATCCACTTCGGATCACAGGGATTGTGGCGCAAGTGCCTTGTCCAGAGGGCAACAGCAATATCAGCCATTCCCATAGGCATTCCCGGGTGACCGGATTTTGCCTTTTGAACAGCATCCATAGCCAAAGCACGAATGGCATTAGCCATCAACTGAGGGGTGACGCAAGAAGTCATTTTATTAACCAAAAAGAAAGGGATAAAAACACTTAATAGACAAAGAAAACTTTGCCCAGCTCAAACAATTAGATTGTACTGTAATTGAATCGTGAGTCGACGCTTTTTTTAATCTTTTTTCCAATTTTATGCCTGAGCTGGACGCTCTTTTTACTATTGAGGCAATACGGAAAAATCCCTAGGTGTTTTCCTAGAGCTTCTAGGTAGTTTGGCGTACCATTTTCACCGGCCGATTTTATTCGACCAATCGGGATTACCGATCAGAACATTCTGAGGAGTTTTACATGTTTAAAAAAGCAACTTTGGTGGCCTCTGTTTTGGCTGCTTTCTCTACGATGAGCTTGGCATGCACGACCGTTTTAGTAGGACCAGAAGCGACAGCTGACGGTTCTTTTTTTGTTGGCCGTAACGCCGATAGCGATGCTCTTAAAGCTCAGCACATGGTGATTCATCCCGCCAAGAAGAATCAACAAGGGATGTATCGTACACAAGACTATAAGGGTGCCACCAACTTTGAATATCCCTTGCCAAAGAACGCTATGCGCTACACCACAGTACCAAACTGGAAGACTCAACTACACGGTGCTGTCGGCTTTAATGAAGCCGGTGTTGGTATGTCCGGTACAGAATCCATCTACGCAAAAGACGAACTCCTAAAGCTTGACCCCTACAACGAAGCTACCGGCATCACCGAAGATGACATTTTGGATGTAGTACTGCCTCGCGCTAAGACCGCTCGAGAAGGCGTTCAAATCTTAGGTAGCATCGTTGAAACAATCGGCGCTGGCGAAGGTTTCGGTGTAGCCTTTGTTGACGAAAAAGAACTTTGGTACCTTGAAACGGGTACGGGCCACCAATGGATTGCCCAACGTTTGCCGCGTGACCAATATTTTGCCTCCGGCAACCAGGGCCGCCTACAAGCTTATGATCCTAAGAGCGAAGATTTCATGGCCAGCAAGAACTTGGTGAAATGGGCTACCGACAATGGCTTCTACGATGCCAAGAAAGATGGTGCTTTCAATTTCTCCAAGGTTTACACGCGCGATGATGAACGTGACCGTGTGTATAACGATCCGCGTGTCTGGCAAGTTCAAAAAATCCTTACCCCTAGCTTGAAGCAACCGGTACAAGAAGGCCGCTCCTTCCCTGTCTATGCCAAGCCTGACAAGAAGGTAACGTTGGAAGACATGAAGGCGATTTTGCGCAACCACTACGAGTCCGGCGAACTTCAAAGTCACGACCCGTACTCCAAGGGCTTGCGCGGTGACGAAGAATACCGTCCGATCAGCGTATTCCGTACGTACGAGTCTCACGTCATGCAAGTGCGTCCTTGGATGCCCCGTGAAATCGGCTCTGTAATCTACGTGGCCATGGGTATGCCGAATCTCTCAGTTTATGTTCCGTACTACCACGGCTTAGATGCCTATCCGGCCCAATACGGTATGGGCACCAATGAAGCTGACAGTCAATCTGTTTACTGGAAGTATCGTAAGCTTCAAACGTTGGTGATGACTGACTACGTGAAGTTAGCCCCGATTGTTGAAAAGGCCTACCATGAATTTGAAGCCCAAACGGCTCAAAAGCAAAAGGCTTTCGAAGATCAATACTTAAAGACCTACAAAAAAGATGCTAAGAAGGCCGATAAGATGCTCAACGAATTTAATCTGAGCGTCATGGCAAGTGCCGAAAAATTGGCTGAAGATTTAACGAACCAAATCTTCACGATCCGTACGGCTGACATCCAAAAGGCTAACTTCTTTGCTAACCGCAGCAAGAAAGACTAATCACTGTTAGTTTTTCGTTGAAACCAGACCGCCTGAGCAGTACTGCAGGCGGTCTTTTTTACTGCGGAAAACTTCTTTAAAATCTTTCAAAAGATTTTCTGTATCTCAGACACTATGGCCCCTCGTTTTTATATTGATACTGAACTGAGCGCAAATAAGACTTTAGTTTTACCTGAAAAAGCTGCTCATCATGCCAGCCGAGTATTAAGAATGCGCGAGGGCGACAGCGCTCTTTTATTTGACGGCAAAGGCAATGAGGCCGAAGTGATTATGCATTTTTCTGCCTCTCAAACAGAAGCTGAAATTATCAGTATCAAAAAAAGCTCTACTGAAAGTCCTTTAAAAAGCACCTTAATCCAGTCTCTAGTCTCTCAGGAAAAACTTGATTGGATATTAGAAAAAGCGACAGAATTAGGTGTTACAAAAATCGTGATCGTTCCTGCTGAGCGAAGTGTCACAAAACTAGATGCCAAACGACTTCAAAAACGATTAACTCAGTGGAAGGGAACCGTTTTAAGCGCTTGCGAGCAGTGTGGTCGTGCAGTTTTGCCTGAAGTTTTATATTACGAAGACCTAAAAAAAGCCCTTATCGAAAATAAAAGTCTTACCAACCTTGTTTTAGCGCCAACAGCTACCCAAGGTTTTTCACTGGATAAAACAGAAAGTATCACATTTGCAGTGGGCCCTGAAGGCGGCTTTGATACTCAGGAAATCGAGCTTGCCAACCAAATGGGTTATCAGAGCGCTCTGCTTGGACCAAGAGTCCTTAGAACTGAAACTGCGGGATTGGCTGCGCTTGCTGTTGCGCAATGCTTAGCGGGTGATTTTCGCTAGAAAAATAGGCCTGCCAAACCCAGGAATATTAAAAAGCCGCCGCTATCGGTAATGAAAGTTAAAAGAACGGAGCTGCCCATTGCGGGATCGCGATCAAACTTTTTGAGCATAAGCGGCACAATTAGACCAACCAATGCGCCAACAATGATATTGAGCATCATCGCGAGGAACATCACCAGACCCAATTTCATCCCGATTTCGGAATCATAATAAAGAAGCCAAGCTCCAAGACCAGCAATCGCACCCCAGAGCAGGCCGTTAATGACAGCCACACACAGTTCCTTTTTAAAGAGGTCAACTGTATTGCTACTTGTAACTTGCCCCATCGCAATTGATCGAACCAAAAGAGTTAAAGTCTGGTTGCCGGTGTTACCTGCAATATTGGCTGCAATCGGCAGCAAAGCCGCAAGGGCAACGACTCTCGAAATGGTTCCTTCAAAGCAACTGATCACACGCGAAGCAACAAAAGCAGTGCACAAATTAACTCCGAGCCAAATCCAGCGACTCTTAGCAGCCTCCCAGACACTTCCGAACAAGTCTTGCTCATCGCTCAAACCGACCGCTGCATAAGCATCTTCATCACTGCTTTCGCGAATCACGTCCATAACTTCGTCAACGGTCAGACGACCCACGAGTCGCCCGGTTTCATCCACAACTGGAGCGCTCACCAAGTCATAACGTTCGAAAGCCTGTGCTGCATCAGTAGCATCGTCCAATGGATTTAAGGTAAGGACATCTCCTTTCATCAACTCTCGGACGCTTCTTTCTGGGTCGCTGATCAAGATCTTAGAAACTGGCAAAGCTCCCTTTAACTTTTGATTGCGATCAACCACAAAAATCATATCGGTGAGCTCAGGTAGCTCATCAAAACCACGTAAATAGCGGAAAACAGCCTCAAGAGATGACTCTTCTCGAACCGACACAATCTCAAAGTCCATGCGCGCACCCACACTTTCTTCCGGGTAGCTCATGGCAGCACGCAACTGCGCGCGCTCTTTTGTCGTCAAGCCTTCCTGAACCTCTGCGACCACATCGGGTGGCAAGTCCTCAACCAAGTCAGCGATTTCATCGGTATCCAACGTTTCCATGGCATCGACAAGTTCTTCTCGATCCATGGCATCAATCAAAGTCTCACGAACACCGTCGTTGACTTCGACCAACACATCACCGTCTTGGTTATTGCGGACTAAGTCCCAAACCAATAGACGATCATCTGTAGGAAGGGCTTCAAGAATATAGGCGATATCGGCCGGATGTAAAGGAGCCAATATCTTTGCAATTTCGGCTTTGATCTGAACGTTGAAGCTATCACGAATTTCAGCTTCTTGTTCATTGCTGAGCGCGCCGCTGGCACTGATTCGATGGCGCTGATCCTCAGCCTTTTCTATACATTGCTGAATGCGAGCGAGGGCACGACTAGCGAGTTCGGGCTCGCGAGCCGAGGCAGCCGTTTGAGCGGCTCCGGTTGACTGAGCAACCTTCTTGAATTCCATGTCTCGAGCTTGTTGCTGCATCGAGGCACTCCGTCATTCATAAAGAGTCTCGCCTTCAGAATTTGTCTGAAAGAATTTAGAAGTGCCAGCATTGTACCACTGTAGGCACCATGAACAATACCGTATTTCGTTATTACTTCGCATTGCCACAAATAAGCGACTTTGCCTGACGCATAATGGCAACACCACCGTCAAGAGAAGGACAAAACTCAGTGAGTACATTAAAGCGCAAGTCTTTATAAAGAGAGAGCCCATCTCTCAATGTATTGAGAACGCAGATATCTCCAGCAATTCCACAAATCTCAATGCACTCAATTTCAAATTGGTCGAGCAGAACAGCTAATCTAAGAGAAGAATCTGAATTCTGAAATACCGAATATTCTTCTTTGTCCCTTAAATTACCTTTGTACAAAAGCTCTACTTGACCAGCTGTTTGATGAAGCGCATGAAACACTTCCGGGTATATCGCCGCGCCTACAGTATTTTGAACACAATGCATGGGCCACGGACCGTTCTTTTCTTTAAAAGAGCAGTGATCATACGGATGCCAGTCGGCCGTGACCACCTTGATTTTGTACTCATATGCGTTTTGATGGACATAGCGAGCCAAATCGCTCATCTTAGATGCAGCTTGTGGAACTGGCAGTGATCCAGAAATGAAATCCATTTGAGGATCGACAATTAAAAGCATCTTATTCATAAGGTTGCCCCTTAAAAGTACCGCTCCAAGGCAAAAGTCTTGAAGCGGCTATCCTTTAGGCTTTGCTGCAACTATTTGACGATTTTAACGGTATCAAATGCAGCTATCGGTTCACCATCGACCTTAGTAAAGAGGAAAAGCTCCGTATTCACATCTTTAAAAGTCGTCGCAACTGCCCCCTTGACCGGGAAAGTAATCACAGCATCTTTCAGTCCGTCTCCGTCAACATCTTTGAAGACAACTTTCACAGGTTTTGCACGATGACGATTTAATTCGTCCTCACCGTCAGACCAAGCTGAACCGAATTCCGTTACGGATTGATCAAGCTTTGTCGCGTCAAAGTCTTTCTGAGAAAGTAAAACCACATCTACGGTACCCTTTTCGTCCGACAAACTTAGTTCATCAGCCATAATCACGATATCTTGCTGATTGGCTTTCATCAAAATCTTGGAGGCTGCTCCCAAAGCTTCGTTGTAATTGAGAACATTAAAGTTGTGCATAAATTCAACCGCGCGATCCTTATCAACTGCTGCTAATGATTTTGCACGAGCTTCCACTGCGCCTAATTCCTCTGCCTTACGCTCTTCGTAGTCTTCAATCGAATCCAAAACGTCTTCGCGAAGGCTTGGCATCCAATCGAGGAACTGCTCTGCCAATACAAAGGTAAAGACATTTTTATCCAAAATGAAACTCATCTGATCAGCGGTTGCATGGAATTGCGCGCGAGTGCCAACAGCGGGCGTCATAAATGACTGAGCCAAGGCCGGTTTAGCCAACGGGAAAGCCGGCACAAAGGGCGTTTCATACGGCCGCGCATTACTTCTCCAAGTGACCGTTAAAAGCGGATCCTTCGTTAGCTTAAAAACGACACTGTCGTGCGTATCAATATTGCCGATATCACGAAGATCATAGAGATGCCAGCCTGTTGCAGAGCGATCCACTTGATCGGATTGTGCACGCATAATTTTTTGTACATCCCAAGGCGTGACTTTTTCTTTCGGTACGATAGACTGAGGAATAGCATTGTGATCCTCAATCATTTCTCCGGTCATGATCTTCATAAAAGTCTGAACACGCTGCTTGTTCCAATCGGCTGCGCGGCGGCGATCGGGTTGATAAGCTTCACGGAAATTGAAGTCTGAGTAGTCTCCCGCTTTTGCAGGTTTATAAGTACCGATTTTGATAGCATGCTCAACAAGATCGGGCGAAGCAATGACATTATCCTTGTCGTTGAGATCAACATTTGTAAGAGAGTAAGAGTTCGCTAAGAACGCGACTTCGTTATCTTTAACTTTTCTCGCTAAATAACGGTGCCCCCTTAAAATTGCCATCTGCCAAGCTTCGTTATGATCGGCAAACGTATAAGTACGACCTTGGTGGGTATAGCCATACTTCTCAACTAATTCAATGGCGATTTGTACAGCTTCTCGAGCCGTATGTGCTCTTTCTGCCGTGATTCTACGAATGCCATAACCCACACCACCGTTTTTCACTTTCTCATCTTTTTCAACCGTATCACCACAGTTGTTGGAAGTGATCAAAACACCAGCTTCATTGAAAAAACCATCTGAGAAACTGTAACCTTCGGGGGCTAAAGTCTGTGTCCACCAATAACCCAAAGTTTTACTGACTTGCGGAATCTTAGCTGCCGTGGGCTCATATTCAATCAACTCTCCTTTTTTGTGCGTAGCAGCTGGCACCCAGTATTGGCTCGTCAAAATGCGGCGGTCATTATCTTCGTTGTGACCGATAAGAATTTCACCGGTTGAAGAGGCATCTTTACCAACGATTACAGTGAAACAAGCTTGAGCAGACATAGCAGTTCCTAACATAACAGCCGCCACAGAAGCAGCTAAAAGCGTTTTGCGAATCAGCATATTGAAACTCCTCGAAGTAATTGAACATATGCCCGAAGCTCAGTGTAGGCGCTTTGAGGAGTATTTAGTCAACTTTCTTCATAGAGATTTCCCGAATTGAATTCAGCTCTAGGAAGACGTTTTTGAGGGCTGACTATTGGGCTGAGTTTCTGAGACTGATTCCTCTTCCTCGGCTTCCACATCGTCAATTGCATCTTCATCCGTTTCATCGAGCACTTCTTTAAGGCGCGCCTCAAGGAGCACATCAACATAATCGACGCCCAAAATATCCAAAAGGATCTTTTGACCGCGAGGCAACTCCGGCAGGCCCGGCATTCTCTGCATAAAAGGCAGTCCTTCAATACGGATCAACTCTCCCTTGACAACAACGGCTTCTATTGTTTTGAGTCCCTCCTGCTCTATCCAGCGCAAGCTCCAATAGCGCTCCATCTTTCGTTGAAATTCCGAGTAAGCCCCATAGGTTGAGGTGAAATTTGAGACAATCGTAAAAAGATCGGTATCACTCGGACGGTAGCTAGGCGCACGATCAAGTACTGCACTAATGAGCTGACGCTGATTGACTAAGTCCACATAACGTCTCAAAGGTGAAGTACACCAGGCGTACTGAGGCACCCCCATTCCATCGTGGGGACCGGGTGTGGTGCTCATTTTTACCCGTCCAACACTCTGAGAGCGATAAATACCTGCAACATTCATTTCTTCAAGCCAACCACCCCAGACCGTATTAGCAAAAATCATCAATTCGCCTACAGCCAAATCCAAAGGTGAACCTCTGCGTCGTGATTTCAGATGAATGACTGCATCTTCTCCCTCGCCTTCCAAATCGAAGCTCCATTCAATGCGTGCTAAATTTTTTGGTTTCCCTCGAACCGCTTCACGATCGGCAAGACACTTTTTCGCAAATTTCCAAAGCCAGGTGATTTCATCGGCAAAAGGATGATTGACCGAACCGCTTTGAAGTTTTTCTTCAGTAAATTCGTCCTCAATTAAATCGTAACGAATATTGGATGCTACTTTAATGCGTTCTAAGTGAGTTTCGGTGGCTGACACTTCAAGCGTGTCTTTATTGACCAAGGCATAAAGCGACAAGCAGGGTACAGGACGGCCTTCATCGAGCGAAAAGCCTTTAATCCAACTCTCGGGCAACATAGTTGTTTTAATGCCCGGTGCGTAAACAGTCGACAATCTTAATCGAGCTACCCGGTCAATATCACAATCTCGTTCAATTCCAAGACTCGGAGCAGCGATATGAATGCCGACGCGCAACAATTTATCATCTACATGCTCAACACTTGTGGCATCGTCAATCTCTGTTGTAGAGGAATCGTCAATGGAGAAGGCTTTCACGTTGGCAATCGGCAAATCATTCCAACCGTTCTCACTTGGCAAACTTAAATCACTTGCAAAGCCCTTGCCTTTCGGGAAAAACTGAGCATAAAAACTATCCACATGCCAACGATAAGCCGAGGAAATCGCCCCTAGCGATAAAAGTAAACGCAAAGGAGTTTGACGCGATTCGCTCGCTGCATCAGATAAAGCTTTCCAAACATTGCTGTTTTTATCGGGTGAAACCAATAAATTAATCGCCTGTGAAACAATTTCTTTAGGTGCGGTATGTTCGTCAACCATTTGACGAACCCAAGCTTTTTTCTGCTCTTCGGCCAAACGTTTTTTTTCAAGAGCTGCCAGTGCGACCCTAAGAATATCTTCAGAAGCTTTTCGATAGTTGCCGCGACCTTTTCTATGAAAGTACACAGGGTTGCCGTGCAATGCCAGTAACGTTGCAATACGCTCGGTCACTGAAGCTTCTTCACCGAAATATTCACGTGCTAACACTTCAAACTGGAATTCCTCAGCTGGTGCTACTTCCCACAAAAACTGAGGATCTATTTCAGAGGCCATTTGCTCAGCCTGCCCCATCACATTGGTAGCAGCCGGTGAATTAAACTCAAAAAAGACGTGTCCGCCCTTAACTTTTGTTCTACGTCCTGTTAACAATTCCACCTGATACGCGCTGCCGTTTTGAGACAAAATCGTACCTACCTTAAAGGCTCCGTCTTCTTCAAAAAAGAGATACATCAAAACGCCCCTTTCAGCGTAGTCTGAATAAATTGTGTAATACCGGTTAAAAACATTTGGACGGCCATTGTAGCCAAAATCAATCCCATCAAGCGCTCAAAAGCGGCCGTAGTGCGAACACCGACGAGTTTTTGTACTCTTTCGGCAAAGACCAAAATCACAGCACTGATTGCACAAGTTAAAATCACGACAAGAAGCCACTCAGGCATTCTATCTGGGTCACTACCAACTAAAAGCAAAATAGTCGCAAGCGTTGAAGGGCCTGCAATGGCAGGAACCGCTAATGGCACAATGAAAGGTTCCCCACCGGGAGCCTCTCCGAACACACCTTCCTTAGAGGGAAAAACCATTCGTATTGCCATCAGTAAAACAATCAGTCCGCCGCCCATAGAAAGCGCAGCTTGGCTCAAACCTAAGGCATCTAAAAAAGCTTTCCCGCCAAAAGCAAAAATACATAGAATTACCGCGGCAATAAAACATTCACGAATGACAACTTTCGAGCGGCGATTTTCCTGAACCGACTTCAAGGAAGAGATAAAAATAGGAATATTGCCTAATGGGTCAGCCATTAAAAACATCAAAAGCAAAGCGGAAATAAATGAGTGTTCCATTTAGATAGTCCTTTTCTGCGGCACTTCTGCAAAAAAATGTTCTATTTCAGGCAGACATTGCTCAAAATGATCTATTTCATGAGTATTGCCCGGCAAAAGAATTTGGCGACAAGCTGCATATTTGCTCTTTGCTTTATGCCAGTCCAAAACCTCATCGTGTGTTGACAAAAAAACAAGATAGCGCTCAGGATGAATCCTCTCGCAATTCATCTGTCTGACCTCATCGGCAAATTCGGGTTTAACTTCAATAAAGCGATTTGTGTTACCGATGGGCTGCAGACCCAGATAATCATTAATAACACTCCAAGGCTCGGTCGCCGGGTTTAGAAGAATCGCCCGGCAGCCAACTTTTTCAGCCAACCAAGTTGCATAAAAACCTCCTAAACTCGAGCCCACCAAACAAAGCTCTTCGGGAGCAATCCCTTTTATTGCCTCTTGGATAATTGTCTGCACGTGAGACGGACTGGTATTGAGATCCGGCGCCAAATATTGCACTCGTCCCGAAAAGGCTTCACGCATAATTTGCCCTTTTTTGCTCATAGGAGTCGAGCGGAAACCGTGCAGATACATTAAAACCATTTCAGTAATCTTTCTTTTTTAAAAGGTCCAATATTTTGGCATGAATAGCGCCAAAACCGCCGTTACTCATCACAAGGATGTAATCACCGTTACGGGCCAATTCACTTGCAGTCTTAGCTGTCTGTTCAATCGAGTGCAACACATGCAGCTTTTGTCCCAAAGGAGCCAAGGCAGACTTTACATCCCATCCTAACTTAGGATCGGCGTAACAAACCACCATATCAGCATCACTCAAACTGCCCGGCAAACGCTCTTTCATCGTGCCCATTTTCATGGTATTACTTCTAGGCTCCAACACCGCAATAATGCGGCTTTGGCCTTCAAGCCGACTTCTCAATGCCGCTATCGTTTCATAAATAGCTGTCGGATGATGAGCAAAATCATCAATTACTGTCACCCCTGCAGCTTGACCCTTGACTTCCATGCGGCGCTTGACCCCATTAAAGCCTGTTAAAGCTTCAAGAGCCTCTCTAGGATTGATACCGATATGAGTGGCTGCAGCGACAGCTGCGCTGGCATTAAGCAGATTGTGATGTCCCGGTAAAGTAAGTTTGATATCTCCAATGGAGCGATCTTTGAAAAAGAGCTCCTGTCCTTCTAGGTGCCAGCCACGTTTGTCGTTGAAGTAAACACATTCACTGTAGAGTCCACAATCGAGTACTCTCTGCAAAGCATCGCTTTTACCATTAACAACAACACGGGCATTCTGAGCCATTGTTCGGACCAGATGATGAAACTGTGTTTCGATGGCATGCAGATTCGGGAAAATATCTGCATGGTCATATTCCAAATTGTTCAAGATTGCGGTCTTAGGGCGATAGTGCACAAATTTTGAACGCTTATCAAAAAAACACGTGTCATACTCATCGGCTTCGATCACAAAATATCGAGACTCTGTAAGTCGGGCAGAATGGCCGAAATTTGCAGGTACTCCGCCAATCAGAAAACTCGGTGTTTTACCGCAGGCTTCTAAAATCCATGCCAAAAGCGAGCTGGTTGTTGTTTTACCGTGAGTACCGGCCACTGCTAAAACATGGTGAGTTCTCAATAGGTTTTCTCCAAGCCATTGAGGACCGGAGGTGTATGGCAACTGCTCATTGAGAATTTTTTCCAAAAGCGGATTGCCCCTTGATATCGCATTACCAATCACGTACAAATCAGGATTCAGCTGAGTCTGCTTCTCATCAAAACCCTCTATCAGCTCGATACCACTGGCAAGTAGTTGATCGCTCATTGGGGGATAGACATTTGCATCGCACCCTGTGACACGGTACCCTGCCGCCTGAGCCAACTGAGCAACACCTCCCATGAAGGTTCCGCAAATACCCAAAATGTGAATATGCATAAAATAAGCCAAACCTATTGAAAATTAAGCTATTTTAAACAATTTCCTAAAATAGCTCTCGCAAACTTGCTGTCACTCTAAGCAATTTGACTACATATTAGGCAATGTGCGATGCGTATCTCTTCATTTGCTCTCATTTTGGCTTAATTCCTCTAATTTTCTATTTGAAAAAATCAACCGTCTAAATGGTCGAATACATCAGGACTACCATAAACCCGTGATCAAAAAGTCATCAAAAATTGGAAAATTAAACGAAATTACTAGACTTTTAGTGAAAAAAGCATGAAAATGCTGTTTAAATAATACTTTGACAAGCCTGATTCCCAAGAAAGAATCTTTCTTGAAAGACAATACGTCAGGTTTCCCCCTATTTTTAAGAGGTCTGTGAAATGGATTTACGTAAACTGAAAACGTTGATCGACTTGGTTGCCGAAAGCGGTATTTCTGAATTGGAAGTGACAGAAGAAAACGATAAGGTCCGTATTGTTAACAAAGTACAAACCGTTGCTGTGGCAGCTCCCGCTGTTACAGCTGCTCCTGTCGTCGCTGCAGCCCCGGCTACTCCGGCCGCTGCTGCACCCGCTCCTGCTGAAGAACCCGTCGTACAAGGCAAGACCGTAACCTCTCCTATGGTAGGAACCTTCTATCGTGCTCCGAATCCCGGTGCTGAGCCTTTTGTGAAAGTGGGCGATCACGTCGAGGCCGGTCAAACTCTTGGCATCATCGAAGCAATGAAGCTTTTAAACGAAATTGAAGCAGAAACCTCCGGCACAGTGAAAGAAATCTGTGTTGAAAATGCTCAGCCTGTCGAATTCGGTCAACCCCTCTTTATCATCGGCTAAAGAATATGTTCGGAAAAATCTTGATCGCAAACCGCGGTGAGATCGCTCTGCGTATTCAAAGAGCTTGCCGTGAAATGAACATCAAGACGGTCGTCGTTCACTCTACGGCCGACGTTGATGCTAAATATGTCCGTTTGGCTGATGAGTCAGTCTGCATCGGACCTGCTCCGTCAGTAGACAGCTACCTCAATATTCCTGCCATTATTAGCGCAGCTGAGGTCACTGACGCCGAAGCCATTCACCCCGGTTACGGCTTCTTGTCTGAAAATGCCGATTTCGCCGAACGTGTCGAGCGCTCCGGTTTTGCTTTTATCGGTCCGCGTCCTGACTCAATTCGTATCATGGGCGATAAGGTCTCTGCTAAAAAAGCCATGATTGAGGCCGGTGTTCCTGTTGTTCCTGGCTCTGACGGTGCGCTGCCTGATGATCCGGACGAAATCATTCAAATCGCTCGTAAAATCGGCTATCCCGTCATTATTAAAGCCAGTGGCGGTGGCGGCGGACGCGGCATGCGTGTTGTGCGCACTGAGGCTGCGTTAATTAATGCCGTTTCCATGACCCGTCAAGAGGCTCAGGCCGCTTTTGGCAATCCCACGGTTTACATGGAAAAGTTCCTCGAGAACCCTCGCCATATTGAAATCCAGGTGTTGGCTGATAACTTCCACAATGCCATTTATCTGGGCGAACGTGACTGCTCTATGCAACGGCGCAACCAAAAGGTGCTCGAAGAAGCCCCGGCTCCCGGCATTCCCCGTAAGCTTGTGGAAAAAGTCGGTGAACGCTGTGTAGAAGCTTGCAAACGAATCGGCTATCGCGGTGCTGGCACGTTTGAGTTTCTCTATGAAAACGACCAGTTCTATTTCATTGAAATGAACACTCGTATTCAGGTCGAACACCCTGTTACGGAACTTATCACAGGTGTGGACTTGGTGCGTGAGCAAATTCGCATTGCTTACGGGGAAAGACTCAACTACAAACAACGCGATATTGAAATTCGCGGCCATGCCATTGAATGCCGTATTAACGCTGAAGATCCCTTCACATTCGTGCCAAGCCCTGGCCGAGTTACAGCCTGGCATACTCCAGGAGGTCCCGGTATCCGATTCGACAGCCATGTCTACTCCGGTTACTACGTTCCGCCTTACTACGATTCGATGATCGGCAAGCTCATTGCGTACGGCAATGATCGTGAAACCGCCATTGCTCGCATGAAAATTGCGTTGTCTGAAATGGTTGTCACTGGCATCAAGACTAATTTGCCGCTACATCGCGAACTGATGATGGACGAAAAATTCCGTCAAGGTGGCGCAAGCATTCATTATTTGGAAGAGCGCTTGAAGGATCTTCAAAAACAACGCACGACTCACGAGGATAGCCTCTAAGATGCGCGAAATTACTTTGTTGGTTAATGATCGGGCTGCCGAAGTATTAGGTGACGCTTTGATGGATGCGGGAGCTTTATCCGTATCAATTGAAGACGCCGATGCGGATACGCCCGACGAACAACCCCTTTATGGCGAACCGGGCCTAGAACCCACAAAACTTGCGTGGAAAAATTCCTACCTCAAGGTACTCGTCAACGACGACTTTGACTTTGACCTTGACATGGCCATTGCAGTTAAGGGATTGGGAATTGAAGAGCCTAAACTTGTCAAAGACGAACAAGTTGAAGATGCCGATTGGGTCAGAATCACCCAAGCGCAGTTCCAGCCGGTGCGAGTCTCGGATCGGCTCTGGATTGTTCCGACTTGGCATCAACCGCCTGCAGGAGACACTGCTATCAATATCCGTCTAGACCCAGGTGTTGCATTCGGTACAGGTAGCCACCCGACAACACACCTTTGCCTGCAATGGCTTGACTCCAATGTAAAAGAAGGTCAAACCGTTCTGGATTATGGCTGTGGTACTGGAATTCTTGCTATCGCTGCCAAGAAGGTCGGAGCTGGAAGCGTTTTGGGTACCGATATTGATCCCCAGGCGGTAGAAGCTGCCATTGATAATGCAAAAGCCAATGATGCTCCGGCTACCTTTGTTCTACCAAAGGATATGCCTGAAGGTACATTCGATATAGTTGTAGCTAACATCCTTTCAAATCCGCTGAAATTATTGGCTCCTGCTCTACTTGCTCGCGTAAAACCTCAAGGCCACCTTGTTCTATCAGGTGTTCTTGCTCGTCAGGCGCAAGAGGTCATTGATGTTTATAAAGAGAACGATCCTTCCGTCAAGCTTTCTGTGTGGAAAGAAAGCGAAGGATGGGTCTGTATCGCTGGCAGAAAAAATTAGTTTTTGATTGAAAAAAGGATACTGACTTTCGGTCCCTTAGACCAAAATCGGTATCCTTTTTTTGTGCATCACTAGTTTTTGACCTCATCTATGTAACACAAGTTTCACGTTTTCATTATGATGGATGGTCATGATTGCTTAGCAAGAAAAAATAATTGATTATGACCGTATACATTACCCGTTGCCCCGCCTGCCAACAGGCCTTTAAGCTGACAGAAAATGTGTTGCAAGCCAAAAGTGGCCAAGTGCGTTGCGGATTTTGCCAAAATGTGTTCAATGCTCGAGAACACCTCTACAAATCTATTAATCTCGAAGAGAGCTTAAACCGCATTGAACGGGAAGCTGAGGTAGAACAGCGTGGCATCGCTAGCATGAAGTCGCTTGCTGATCAATTAAAAGGCTTTGATTCGGTTGATGATAACCAAGGCTTGGTAGGCATTAGAAGTGAAGTTCGCAATGGACCTCAACGCCTTGACATTATCAATGGCGGCTCCAATATCCAAGTAATTTCCCACCCAGCTGCTGCGCCTGATAGCAACCACGCTAATGATGCAATCAATGACGACGATGAAGATGAGGATAATGAAGATCAAACCCCTGCGCGCTCTTCAAAAACCATTCTTTGGACCATTGTAGCTGTGATTGCCGTTTTGGCTCTTGCGGTAAAGTTATTAGCTGCCAACCAAAATGCTGTTTTAAATAAAATCCCCCAAGCCGAACCGCTGTTTGAGCTAATCTGCGGGAAAATATCCTGTGAGCCTCGCCAAACAATTACCCCTCTTGATGCACCTGTGAAGGATACTCTTCAAAATAACGCTGGTGAAGCTCCTGACAATGGCACTAATACTTCAGCACTTACCATTTTGTCTCATAAACTACAAAATGTTGAAGGCAATCGCTACGCCATTTCCGTTGAGATTAAGAACAATACTACCGTTACTCAAGCCTTTCCGATTCTCACCGTAGTTTTGAAGGGAGAAAAGGAGGATATTATTACACGCCGCCGCATCACTCCGTCTGAATACCTAGCGGATCCAAAACAAAGCATTGCTCCGAGCGCCACTCAAACTGTTTCAATTGCATTTGATATGGCCGACGGCGACCCATCAACCTTAGCTGTTGAAATTGATCCTATTCTTTAACTTCTGAAATGAGTATTTTTATCTCCGGTTCTGTCGCCTATGACACCATATTGAATTTTGACGGTAAATTTGCCAATCATTTGTTGCAAGACGGACTGGAAAGAATCAACCTCACCTTTCAGACACCCTGCATGGCGAAAAACTATGGCGGTTGTGCCGCCAATATTGCCTACAGCCTAAAAGTCTGTGGAGGAGAACCTCTTATCGTGACAACTGTAGGCAAAGATGCCGCAGATTATCTAGAACATTTAAAAGCGCTGGGTATTCGAACAGACGCTATCCAAATCATTAAAGATTCTTTTACCGCACAGGCTTTTATCACAACCGATACGTTAGGCAATCAAATCACCTCCTTTCATGAAGGAGCAATGGCTTTAGCACATCAAGCTTTGCCTTCGTCAAAAGAAAAGCTTGATTACTCCATTGTCACCCCGACAGGCACTCACGTAATGAAAGCACATACCTGCTACCTCAAGCAAAAGGGCATCCCGATTATCTGGGACATGGGACAGGCAAGTGCTTATGTAACGCGAGACGATATTTTCTGGTTTATCAATCACGTTGATGTTGTTACCTTATCCTCATACGAGTGGGATGTGTTCAAAGAGAAAACGGGACTTTCCCTCAAAGAAGTAAGCAATAAGCTCCTAGCTCTTATTGTCACAGATGGCAGTCGTGGGGCCTGGCTTTACACAAACGGAGAATCCGAACACTTTGATGCCCTTTCAGTAGAGGAACCTTTTTATCCAGTAGGGTGCGGTGACGCATTCAGAGGTGGGCTACTCAGAGCTTTAAGCCTTGGCTGGGATTGGGAAAATGCTATGCATCTTGCCACCCTCATGGGGGCAATCAAAGCTAAAAGTCCTCAAGCTCAAGGTTATTCAATCGACAAAATAGCAATAGCGCGCCTTTTCAGACGCGCCTTTGGTGAAGAAATTTCGCTTTAGAGCCAGGCACTTACAAAATAGCCTTGTGATAAAGGAGTCACCCAATACAAAAGCGCATTAACAATTAAAAAGATCACAAGGGGCGAAAGATCAAAGCCGCCCAAACGAGGCAGACGATTGGAAATCGGTCCCAAAATAGGATTCATCAGTCGCCAAATCATACCGTAGGCCGGAGAGGAAGGCTGAAGCCAAGATAAAAGCACAAAAATAATGGTTCCCCAAAGCACGAGTTCCAAGACCCAACGGCAAAGTAAAAACAAAGCACACACTGGCACCCCTAACCAACTGATGGGTAACCCTGTCACTTGTCGAGTCACAACTGCCACAACAGCTGCCATAATAAAAGCTGAAAGGACAGAAGCCCATTCCCAACGACGTCCTGGTTTCACTATACGAGATACCGGAATTACGAGCCAATTGGTCCCAAACCACGCCAGACGAGCAATCGGATCAAAAATGGACAAACGCTGATAAAAAATATAGGTGCGAAGAATCAACAGGCAGCCGACAAAAGTCGTTACCATATTGAAGATAAACGCGAGAAAACTAGCCATCATTTCTTTGATTTAAATGTTTGAATAGTCGAGTATTGTAACTGTTTTACAAGTATCGGGACACTAAGCACCCTCTGCCAGTCAAAATAGGGACCTGGATCGGTTTTGCGCTCTGGGGCAATATCGCTATGTCCGGTGATAAAACGCAACTGCGGCTCGGCAGTTATCAATGCTGTGAGAAGCTTATCCAATGAAAGGTATTGCTTCTCATCAAAGGTCACAAAGTCACTTCCTTCCATTTCAATGCCGATAGAAAAATCATTACAGCGACTTTGTCCCTGAAACTGAGATTTTCCTGCATGCCAAGCTCTTTTTTTTGTACTGACAAACTGCCAAATTTTCCCCGTTCGATCAATGAAAAAATGAGTAGAAACCTTCAGACCTCTGAGGGACTCAAAACCAGCAATGTCTGTCTCTAGCAATTGCCCTTTAAACAACGCCTGCACGTACCCCAAGCCAAACACTCCAGCCGGAAGTGAAATGTTGTGCATGACAATGAGATCGGTCTGCCTGGCTCCTTCTCTTTCATCAAAAAAGGGGCTGGGCACGCATTCACACCCCTCCCCTTGAATCCAACCGTCAAGATTTACTTTGATCATGACTTTGATTCCTTAGCCTTATCCGCACAGGCTTGACTACAGTACATCAGACCGTTAAACCAAACGCCGTCGACTTCTACAAAATGCACACCGCACTGCGGACACTGAACCATTTTTTGAGATTCGATGATCTTTTTTCTCTTTTCTTCATTTTTAATTTGGGCTATACGTTTTTTTTGCCAAAGCACAAACAAAATTAACCCCAACAGAATAAAAAAGAGCAATTTACCGAGCATCGCGCTGTATTACCTTAAAACGTCCAAGACAAATCGATAGGCAAAAAAAGCAACCACCTGAAGTGCAACAGCAATCCAGAAAATCGTCAATGCTTTTTTACTGCGCCAACCCAAAAACTTACGTCCAAGCAACAAGACTCCGAAAACAACCCAGCTTAAAATCGTTAAAACTGTTTTGTGATCAAAGGCCAAAAGAGCATCTAAGTAATGGACTGTGGATGATATTCCAGTCAGAATAGTGAGCGTCAAAACAATAAAGCAGGCAAGAATTACCCTAAAAAGAATCCGCTCCATGGCCATTAAATTCGGCATTGAAGCGACGATGCCTTCGGGCTCCTCTAAAGCCTCGTGACTTTTGAGTCTCACATCCAAAATACCCATTAACACAGCTTGAACAACACTCATCAGCATGAAGCTGTAGGCAAGTAAACCAAAAGCTATGTGGAGCTTAAATGCAAAGGTTGCCCCAACAATCGGCTCTGCTTCAGAGGGAAAAATGAGCGGACTCCAAAGAGCGATGCCTGCAATCACTAAAATGATGCCGTAGAGAGCGTGAACACGGGAGTAAAGTGCCCCGAAAAATAAAATCAATGTGCTGAAAAAACACATGGCAGACACTGAACTGCCAAATGTAATCAAAACGGTCTGGGGAGCGCAGAAAATTTCTGACTGCAAAACCCAAAAATGTGCCATGATGGCTACTGCAATAACCGGCAAAGACCACGCAGGAGCCTGATCTCCCCTTTTTTTAAATGTGCTGACAATTTTTCCGCCAACCAACAGATAAAAAATTGACGCAACACCGTACAATATGAGGTTTAAATCCATTTGATGAGCTCACCTATCCGACATCGTCGATGACATGGTTTTAAATATGGTCTCATTGTAAGGGATCGGGCCATCATTGTTATGTACTTATTTCCAATAATTTGAAAAGAAATGCTCAACACGTTAAGTCAACGCCTTTCGCGCGTCATTAAAACTATGCGAGGTCAAGCACGCTTGACCGAAGAAAATACCAAGGAAATGCTCCGGGAGGTTCGGATTGCGTTACTTGAAGCCGACGTCGCATTACCCGTTGTCCGCGAATTGATCGCTCGAATCAAAGCCAAAGCCATGAATGAGGAGGTTATCGGCAATTTGAATCCCGGTCAGGCACTTGTTGGCATTGTTCAGAAAGAATTAACTGATATCATCGGCGGTAGCCTTTCGGAAAAAGAAAAAGAACTCAATCTGGCCACACAGCCTCCAGCCATCATTTTGCTAGCAGGCCTTCAGGGCGCTGGTAAAACGACTTCCGCCGGTAAGCTAGCCCGCTATCTTGTCGTTGATCGAAAGAAAAAGGTTTTAACGGTTTCCACTGACGTCTACCGTCCTGCCGCCGCTGATCAATTAAAGGTGATCACTGAGCAAGCCGGAGCCGATAACTTCGCCATGGATGCTAGCCTCAAACCCCTAGCTATTGCCCAAGAGGCTCTAGCTTATGCCAAGCGCTACTTTTACGATGTGCTCATCGTAGATACGGCGGGCCGCTTATCCATTGACGAAGCCATGATGAATGAGGTCGCTGAACTTCACGACGTGTTAAGGCCCTCCGAGACCATGTTTGTGGCAGACGCAATGCTTGGCCAAACGGCTGTTCAAGCTGCCCAAGCCTTTAACGAACGCCTATCACTTACCGGTGTCATCCTAACGAAACTCGATGGTGACAGTAGAGGTGGTGCGGCTTTATCCGTTGCCTACACAACCGGCAAACCCATTAAATTTGTCGGTGTGTCCGAAAAAATTGATGGTCTCGAACCCTTTAACCCGGAAGGCATGGCAAGCCGCATTCTCGGTATGGGTGACATTGTTGCTCTCGTTAAGGAAGTGCAAAAAGCCGTCGACGTTGAGCAAACCCAAAAGCTGGCGCAAAAGATGAAGTCTGGCAGCAAGTTTGATCTCAACGACTTCAAAGCTCAGCTTGCTCAAATGAAAAATATGGGAAGTTTTTCCGGACTCATGGAAAAACTGCCCTCTCAATTTGCAGAAGCAGCCTCCAAAATTAACGATGAGGATGCTCAAAAAGCCATTGCCCGTACAGAAGGTATCATCAATTCGATGACGCCTTTCGAGCGTACGCATCCCGATATCATCAAGGCAAGCCGCAAACGCCGCATTGCCGCCGGTGCCGGTGTTCCGGTTCAGGAAGTCAACAAAATGCTCAAGCAGTTTGAGCAGACTCAGGCGATGATGCGCTCCATGCAAAAAGGCGGTCTTGGCAAAATGATGAGAGCGTTGGGCGGGCTGAGCAAATTCGGCGGCATGGGCGGTTTAGGCGGCATGGGTGGCTTCGGCAATTTCGGCAGGCACTAAATCGTGAACGAGTTCGTACGGATTATGGGCGTTGACCCCGGGCTCAACCACACCGGTTTCGGGGTGATTGATATCTACGGCAGTGAACTCAAATTTGTCACTGCAGGCGTCATTAATGTTCCCAAAGGGGAGCTGGCAGAGCGGCTGCGCTTTATTTTTACCGAAGTCGGCAAAATTGCCCGGGAAACGACTCCGAGCTTTGCTGCCTGTGAAAAAGTTTTCGTCAACATGAATCCGTACACCACGCTTTTGTTGGGTCAGGCCCGAGGGGCTGCACTGACGGCGCTGGCTAACGAAGAGCTTTCAGTCAATGAATTTACGCCCACTGAAATTAAACAAGCTACGGTCGGTACGGGACGGGCATCAAAGGCTCAGGTGCAGGCTATGATGTCTCATATGCTGGGGCTGCCCGAAAAAATTCAGCCTGATGCCGCAGATGCTCTGGCTTGTGCGGTCTGTGCTGCGCAGTCTTTTCGGATGATCGGAGCCATGCAGGCCCCGAAAACAAGTGCAGGACACGCAAGGCGTCGCTCTGGTGCCAAAAACCGTGCTGCCTGGGAAGTACATTTGGGATTATCAAGGAAAGCATAAAAATGATCGGACGAATCAAAGGACAACTAATAGAAAGCAACCCTCCTCGCATTGTTGTCGATGTGCATGGAGTCGGTTATGAAATCGATGTACCAATGTCCACTTTTTATAATCTTCCTAGCTTGGGTTCTGAAGTCACACTCCTAACTCATATGATCGTGCGCGAAGATGCACAGTTGCTTTACGGTTTTTTAACTGCTCAAGAGCGAGAAACTTTTCGTCAATTACTTAAAGTTTCCGGTATCGGTGCAAGAACAGCGCTTTCAATCCTTTCCGGTCTTTCGGTATCGGATTTAGTCAATGCTGTAGCTTTGCAGCAGGCATCACTTCTGACCCGTGTACCCGGTATCGGTAAAAAAACAGCCGAACGTTTGATCTTAGAACTCAAGGATAAGCTGGCCGGTACTCTCTCTGACGTTACGGTGACGACTCCCAACTCCGTGACTGCCGACATCATCAATGCATTGATTGGTCTTGGCTACAGCGAGCGAGAGGCTAATTTAGCGGTCAAAAAATTACCTGAGGACATTTCTGTTTCCGATGGTATTCGTATGGCCCTACAAAATATTTGATTAGGAAAGCGCTATGCAAACGATTGAACGGATTGTCACGGCAGAATCTACTTCTCCGAATGAAGAAAATGTTGACCGCGCCCTGCGTCCGACTCGACTTGCTGACTATGTTGGTCAACCCAAAGCGCGTGAGCAATTATCAGTTTTCATTAAAGCAGCTAAATCCCGTCACGAAGCCCTTGACCACCTTTTAGTTTTTGGTCCTCCGGGCTTAGGAAAAACAACATTAGCCCATATTGTGGCCAATGAAATGGGGGTTAACCTCCGACAAACTTCAGGACCGGTATTGGAACGCCCCGGTGATTTGGCTGCTATCTTGACCAATTTGCAAGAAAACGACGTTCTTTTTATTGATGAAATCCACCGTCTATCACCGGTTGTGGAAGAAATCTTGTATCCGGCTCTTGAAGACTTTCAAATTGATATTATGATCGGTGAAGGCCCTGCTGCCCGCTCCATTAAACTCGATTTAAAGCCCTTTACTTTGATTGGCGCGACCACAAGAGCCGGCATGCTCACCAATCCGCTTCGTGCCCGTTTCGGCATCGTTGCTCAACTGCAGTTTTACAGCAATGAGGATTTAGCCAAAATCGTCAAGCGCAGTGCCAAGCTCTTGGATGTCAAAATTGATGAAGACGGTGCCTTTGAAGTCGCAAGACGCAGCCGAGGCACCCCGCGTATTGCCAACCGCCTGCTCAGAAGAGTGCGTGATTATGCTCAGGTCATGTATGACGGAGTGGTCACCCGAGAAGTCGCCGACAAGGCTCTGCAGATGCTCGACGTCGATCCTTTGGGATTTGACTTAATTGACAGAAAGTTTTTGCTGGCGATCATTGAAAAGTTTAATGGGGGACCGGTGGGCATCGATAACTTGGCGGCTGCCGTCGGTGAAGACCGCGAAACGCTTGAAGACGTCGTTGAACCTTACCTCATTCAACAGGGTCACTTACAAAGAACGCCCAGAGGCCGTGTAGCTACAATGCTTGCTTACAAACACTTTGGCTATGAGATGCCGGGGCCAGCCGGACAAACTTCGTCACTTTTTTAATAAAAACAACGTGTTATAATGCAAACCCCAATTTCAAATGCTTTTTTATGGAACGTTCGTGTCTATTACGAAGACACTGACGCAGGTGGTGTGGTTTACCACGCCAACTATTTGAAATTTTTTGAACGGGCACGGACTGAATTTCTGCGCAGCATAGGCTGGAACCAAAACGAGCTGCTGGAAATGAAGACCTGTGCTTTTGTGGTATCGGATTTATCGATTCAGTTCAAGTGTCCGGCAAAACTTGACGATGAACTGCAAATTCGTACAGTACTGAAAAGCTTAAAAAGAGCAAGTTTCGTTTTCGATCAGAAGGCTTTCAAAGGGCAACAGTTAATGGCAGCCGCCGAAGTGCGTGTTGTTTGCATTGATCCCTTGAAGGGCTTACCCAAGGCGATACCGTCGCCCATGTTTGAAACGATTGAAAATTTGTTGACTGTCACCGAGACAGACACTGAATAAAGGGATTTTTATGAACGCAAGTGCCGATATGTCCATTTTGTCCTTACTCACTCACGCCAGTGTGGTGGTTCAGGCAGTTTTGGCCATTCTGATTGTTTTGTCTTTAATCAGCTGGACCAGAATTTTCCAAAAATTCTTCCAACTCAAGCAAGCCAAGCGTTTAACGGAAGATTTTGAAAGCCGCTTCTGGAGCGGTGCTGAACTCAATAAACTCTACGAACACGCTCAAAATCACCGTGAACATTCCGGAACTCAGGAAAGAATCTTTGCCTCTGGTATGACGGAATTTTTAAAGTTATCCACTCGCGGTTCTGCCGAAGCGCTCGATGGCGTCAGACGTGCCATGCGTGCCACGTACCAAAGAGAAATGGATAGCTTGGAAAGCGGTCTGCCGACTCTTGCCTCCATCGGTTCCGTTTCTCCTTATATCGGCTTATTCGGCACGGTTTGGGGCATTATGAATGCTTTTACCGGTTTGTCTGCCCTTGATAACGCTTCGCTTGCCACTGTCGCCCCCGGTATTGCTGAAGCTTTGGTGGCAACTGCCATCGGTCTTTTTGCCGCCATTCCGGCTGTGGCTGCCTATAACCGCTTTGCCAACGATATTGAACGTCTGTCAAACCGCTATGAAAGTTTTGCTGAAGAATTCCAAAACATTCTGCAGCGTCAAAGGGGCTAATTATGGAAGGTTTGCGTTCGTCGCGTCGGGGTTCCCGCCGATTGATGGCAGAAATTAATGTTGTGCCGTACATCGACGTTATGCTCGTGCTTGTGGTGATCTTGATGGTCGCCGCACCTTTTGTTAATCCTTCTCTGGTGAATCTGCCCAGTGTTAAAAAGGCAGAAAAAGCGCCGGAAACAATCGTAGAAGTCATCGTTCATCCGACCGGCGCTCTTTCAGTGCGAAATGGCAAAGAGCTTTTGGCAGTGGATATGCCCGGGCTCATTGCAACGGTGAAAAAAGCTCAGGCAGGTCGCGCTGACATTCCTGTCGTCATCGCAGCCGATAAAGTCGTGCAGTATGAACAGGTGGTCAATGTGATGAAGCAGCTCCAGGCTGCAGACATTGCCCGTGTCGGTCTGTCATTAAAAGTTGAAAAGTAAGCTGTGAATTCCATTAAAAAGAACAAATCGGCGGCACAAAAACAAAATAACGACTCCCGCCCGCAAACAAACCGCCAGCCTGTCGGCTGGGGGTTGCCGTTTGTGCTTGCGTTGTTCATGCATGCGATTCTGTTTGTCGGCCTTTTCTTTGTCTTTCAGTGGAACACGGAAAGTACGGATGTTGTTTACGCTGAACTTTGGTCTCCCGCGCAAATGAGCTCTGCCACTCCTGCTCCAAAGGAAGAAGTAAAGACCGAACCGGTTAAAGAAGAGCCTCAGAAAGAGCCTGAAGAAAAACCTGAGCCGCAAGAAAAGCCAGAACCAGAACCAGAACCTGAACCCAAACCTGAACCGGCGCCCCCTCCTCCTGCGCCTAAGGTTGAAGAAAAGGTCCAGGAGACACCCGATGAAGATGTCATCCGTGAACAGGAAGAAGAGAAAAAGAAGCTTGAACAACAAAAATTAGAAGAGCAAAAGAAGCTTGAAGAAGAGCGCAAGGCTGAGGAACAAAAACGCCTTGAGGAGCAAAAGCGTCTTGAAGAACAAAAGCGCCTCGAAGAACAGAAACGGCTTGAAGAGCAACGCCTGGCTGAAGAGAAAAAGAAGCGTGAAGAAGCTCAGCAACGCCGCCGCGAACAAGCCAAACGTTTGGCTCAACAGATGCGAAATGAACAGTTAAAAGATCTGCAGGCTTCTTCCAAAGACAATGTCGCCGGTGTAACGGTGCAGGCAGGCGGTCCTCAGTCTGCTCTTTACAGCTCCAGAATCATCGCATGTATTCGTCCCAACATTGCCTTTGCGGTTTCACCCAACATGAAGCCTGGGCAATATAAGGCGGTCTATGAAGTTCATCTCCTAAATGATGGACGTCAGGCAGGAGCTCCCCGCTTGATTCGTCCGAGCGGTCTTCCCGCTTTTGACCGTGCGGTTGAACGTGCCATTCAAGCGTGTGATCCATTCCCGAATCACCCGACCGGCAATCCTCCGAAGACCATTCAATTAACATTTGATCCGGTCGATAATAAACGTTAATTTTTAGGTTAAAAAAATGAGCAAAATCATTACCAACCAATTTGCTGAAGATCTGGGCTATACCTATGGCGGCTGTATCCGCGACTTAGTGCGTTTTACCGCCCGAGAAGCTGCCAGAGTATCAAAAGCCAAACTGCCGATTTTTGACTTCTTAAATCCCGGTCCTTTTCTGATGTTTAAGGCTCTTTGGAGTGCTCTCTTACAGGCAACGGCCATCCGCGCCACGCTGGATAACTGCCCGGAATATTCTGAAAATGAAAAGCTTTTGAAGAAAACGCTTTTCCAAATGAATTATCACGGCGAAGAGGTTATGGCTGATAAAATTTTCAAACGTCTTTCCGGCGATCAGCTCAATCGTTACGAAGACGCCAAACAAAAGCTCATTGCCAAAGCTATTTTGCCCGATACGGTCAAAAGCGAACTGGCGGACCTCTTTTTGGAACTGCTCCACGGCGGTGATACGAGCCGTATTAATGAAAAAACGCGCGCAGCTGTGTTAAAGCAAGTAACCCTTTCTGCCGATACATTCCGTCGCTTGCTTGAGGTCTCTAAGAAAAACCCGACAGCTACCAAAGTCGTCGCAAAATAATTCATCATTTAACGCTCTGAATTCCGATCGGATTTCAGAGCGTTTTTTCTTTTCCGTAAAACGTCTTAAGCCCTGCAAATAAAGCCTTGGCATTAACTTTGTGTCTCATTTTTGCGACGTTTTTCTTATTTTTTAACTCATATCAATAAAAATGCGCCTCTCAAAGGCCTTTTTTAGCGCAAGCCACTGGTTTTAAAGGGAATAGATGGAGTATATTAAGGGTGTTCATCGCTCAGATGCTCATTTTTTTAGGAGAATTCCAATGAACAAGCAAGAACTTATCGCAATTGTCGCTGAAGAAAACGAATTGTCCAAGGCTCAAGCCGGTCGTATCGTTGATTCCGTGTTTGATGCCATCGTTAAGGCTGTTGCCAAGGGTGACGGTTTCCAATTGATCGGTTTCGGTACGTTTAAGGCCGCTAAGCGCGCCGCTCGCGAAGGTCGCAATCCTTCTACCGGCGAAACGATCAAGATTCCGGCCACGACGTTGCCGAAGTTCACCGCCGGCGCCGCTTTCAAGGCTGCTGTTGCTTCTAAGAAGAAGTGCTGCAAGCGCTAATTCAGCGAATCGACTAAAACAAAAAACCGTCCGGTTCGGACGGTTTTTTTGACTCTTCAAGAAGTTAAATTTCGATCAACTCGTATTGATCATTTCACATGTGCAGTTCACCCATTTAGGAGAGCTGTCTGAAGGCACTTACGTCAATTGATCCTTTGCTTAAACACTTTTTCAAGAAACTGACCGAGAAAACCGTAGTGCTCTGTTGTTTCCGGTGCCGCGGTATCCAAATAGTACTGCGCATGTGACAGTCCCTCGTAGACGATCAGATCCACGTCTACCTTGTTTTCAAGAAGCCGCTTTTGCATTCTCACGGTATTACTTAAAAAGAGGTCACGCGTGCCGGACAAAAGCAGCGTCGGCGGGAAGGCTTTTAACTCAGTATCGGAGGCATAAACAGGCGAAATAAGCGGATCTTTGGAATTAGCCTTACCGACATACAGTCGGGCTGCTGTACTGATCAGCCGGTCATAAGTGACCAAAACATTATCCACGCCGTCGTTGACAAAATAACTGTCGCCGATCTTATTGATATCCGACCAGGGTGTCCCGGAGATTAAAGCTGCGGGCATCGGCACTTTGTCACGATAAGCCTGAAGAGCCAAAATCAATGTCATGGCTCCTCCGGTTGAGGTACCGAAAACAACGATATTTTGTGCACCGACCTCTTTCACCAAAGCTTTGTAAGCTGCAAAAGCATCTTCAATAGCTGCCGGGAAAGGATGTTCGGGAGCCATTCGGTAGTCCACACAAACGACTTTATAGTGCTCAAGGCCTGCCAATAATGCGCCTTCGCCGATACCGGATACGCCATGACCCAAAATATAGCCACCTCCATGGATATAAAAGACAACCTTATCCTTTCTATCTGCGGGCAAATTCCCGGGGGTTAACGTAAAAGTCGGCACACCGCCAAGAGTTCCTGTCTCAACCCGGACGTTGAGTTTATCGGCCAGTGCTTCGGCTGCAGGTCCTGCGCTTTTAGCATAATCAGCCGCCATGGCAGAGACGTCTTGGGCTTTTTCTGCCGAACTTAACCACAGTGCTCCGGGCTGGGCTGAAATCGTTTTTGCCATCTCAGCACTGACCGTACTCGGAGCCGGAAACTCTTTAGCTTGAAGTGAGGGTAAAAAAGCAAAATTCAAAGCTATTGCACAAACCAGGGGCAAAACTTTTAACCGCATAAATTCCTCTATTCAAATCACTTGCTATTTCAGCAAAAAGTGCACATTAAAAACAAGCCCTCCGCTTAAAAAAGTTCATAAGGGAGGGCTTTTTGTTTTACCTGCAAATTGTGGAATTAACGGGCACAGATAAAGGAGACGATATCTTCCACCTTCACCATTTGCTTATCCTTAATCGTACGGCGATAAGCATATTCCACTTCACCGTTTTTCAGACCGCGTTCACCCACAACAATTCGATGCGGAACACCGATCAGCTCCCACTCGGCAAACATCACACCCGGACGCATATCGCGATCATCCAAAATCACGTCAACGCCTACAGCCTTCAACTCTTCATAAATTTTATCAGCCGCTTCGCGAACCATTTCGCTCTTGCTGTAATTCATCGGACAGATAACTGTCGTGAAAGGCGCAATGGATTCGGGCCAAATGATGCCCTGATCGTCGTGTCCCTGTTCAATGGCAGCACCCAAGAGACGAGTCACACCGATGCCGTAGCAGCCCATCTCGAGCACCTGAGGCTTTCCGTTTTCATCCAAATAGGTTGCATTCAATGCTTCTGAGTACTTCGTGCCCAGATAGAAAACGTGACCGACTTCAATGCCGCGCTGCAGTTTCAACACACCCTTGCCGTCAGGCGATGCATCACCTTCGACAACGTTACGCAAATCGGCCACTTTAGGCAACGGAAGATCACGATCCCAATTGACGCCCGTGATGTGGAAACCTTCTTCATTGGCTCCGCAAATAAAGTCACTCATGCTGGCAGCCGTTTGGTCAGCATAAACGACAATGTCTTTGCTGATGCCGACCGGTCCGAGATAGCCCGGTTTGCACCCGAATGCCTTGATGATTTCAGCGTCTGTTGCAAAACGGAAACCTTCTTTTAATTCGGGTAATTTTCCTGCCTTTACTTCATTTAAATCATGATCGGCACGAAGCATAATCATTACGATCTGAGGTTCAATTGCCTCACCCTTTTCATTGACGCGATCGGCAGCCAGCACAACCGACTTCATGGAAGAGGTCAACTCGCGGCCCAAAAGTTCAACCACATCCTCACACTTTTCTTTGCCCGGCGTCGGCACCTTTTGCAGCGTTTCTTTAGCCGCTGCACGTTCACTGATTAAGCAGGGAGCCGGTGCCAATTCAATATTGGCAGCAAAATCGCTCTCGGGGCAATACGCAATCAAATCTTCTCCAGTATCGGCAATCACCTGGAATTCATGGGATCTGTCACCACCAATAGAACCTGTATCTGCTGCAACAGCACGGAAATTCAAACCCAAACGCTTAAAAATCCTTTGGTACGCATCGTACATCTTGTCATAGGACTTTAAAGCACCTTCCTGATCACGGTCAAAGGAATAACCGTCTTTCATGGTGAATTCACGGCCTCGCATTACACCGAAACGGGGACGTCGTTCATCTCGGAATTTCGTCTGAATCTGATACAAATTCACTGGCAGTTGACGCCAGGAGCGAATTTCCTGACGGGCAAAATCCGTGATCACTTCTTCAGAAGTGGGCTGAATCACAAAGTCGCGCTGATGGCGGTCCTTAAAGCGCAAAAGTTCCGGGCCGTACTTTTCCCAGCGGCCGGACTCTTGCCACAATTCCGCAGGCTGCACCATCGGCAGCAGCAATTCAATCGCGCCCGCCCGATTCATTTCTTCACGGATAATATTTTCAATCTTGCGAATAGAGCGCAGCCCCATCGGCATATAGGTATAAACGCCCGCAGCCAGCTTTTTAATCATGCCGGCGCGAATCATCAGTTGTTGGCTCACAATGTCGGCATCCGACGGAGCTTCTTTTAAAGTAGAAATAAAAAAGGAACGAGCACGCATTGTTTTCTCGCTAATTAAGGTACAATTTTTCGATGTGCACTTTTTACCACTGTATTGGTAAAAGTAAAAGAGTAATTTTAGAGATTTTGAGGCCTTTCATGTTGGACAGTGACGGTTACCGTCCGAATGTCGGCATTATTTTAACCAATGCTGACAAGAAGGTATTTTGGGCCAAGCGTTTAAGAAAGCCGGCTTGGCAATTTCCGCAGGGAGGCATCGACGAAGGCGAAGACATTGAGACAGCACTCATGCGTGAGCTCAATGAGGAAATCGGGCTAACTGCCGATGATGTTCAGATCATTGCGCACACTAACGAGTGGCTCTACTACGATGTGCCGGATGCTTTCAGACGTGCCGATCGCTCCATTTACCGAGGACAAAAACAAATTTGGTTTTTATTGAAATTAGTCGCACCAGAGTCAAAAATTAATCTTTTTGCCTCTAGCCAACCCGAGTTCGATGCCTGGCGTTGGAACGACTATTGGGTTCCGCTTCGCGATGTTATTGACTTCAAGCATGATGTATATCGCAAAGCACTCGCAGATTTAGCTCCTTACCTTTTTGGTAAAGAAGATAAGCGATCCAAGCCTAGTCAAGACTGGTTGCTATACGGCTTCTAAGGAAAAAGTGTTGATACAGTCACAAGCAATTGGCTGATCAACACTTTTTTTTTCAACGTAACGCATCTCAAAGAACTTATTAAGTTCATTTATCAAGCACTTTGCTCCCACCGCCAAAGATATTGAAAGGTCCATTCATTTTTACTAAGAATGTCTTGGCTGAAGTGTGAATCAAATAGCAGACAATCGAGTTGCCGTGCAAATCAGATCCTCAATAACTAATTTCCTACAATCTGATCAATTAATTGAAAATATATCATGGTTCTTACCTCTGGTTTCCCCGTCCACTTTTAATGCAAAAATTTTCATTAAAACATGAAAATATTTTACAAAAAACAAGTTTTTGCATAAAAACTAAATTTCAATATCTACTGTTTTTACTTTTTAATTTTCTTATTTTTCAGATAGTTATTTATTTTATTTTTTATCTAATATAAACAACCTATTGACTCAAAAATAAAGAAGTTTTAAATTTTTCTTATTGCAAAAACAATCAATTTCGCAATGAGGAATATTTATCATGGCCTACCATCAGGATTCCAACAAAATCATTATTTTTGACACTACCCTTCGCGATGGCGAGCAAGCACTACCTCAAAGCTTAAGTACTCAGCAAAAACTGCAAATCGCTATGGCGCTTGATCAGTTGGGAGTAGATGTGATTGAAACAGGCTTTCCAGTTTCCTCCGAAGGGGACTTTCAATCCGTTCAAACAATTTCCCGCAACCTCAAGCATGCCATTCCCTGTGGGTTGGCCCGCTGTGTTCCCAAAGACGTTGAAGCCTGCGGCAATGCAATGAAGGGTGTTGATCATTTCAGAATTCACACATTTATTGCTACCTCAGACATTCATGTGCAGGATAAGCTCAAGAAAAGCCGTGAAGATATTATGGCCATGGCAGCGTCTTGCGTAAAAATTGCCCGAAACTACACCGATGATGTGGAATTTTCCTGTGAAGATGCAGGCCGCACTCCCATTGACTACTTGTGCAAAATGGTAGAAAACGCCATCAAGGCTGGTGCTACAACTATTAACATTCCCGATACAGTAGGCTATACCTTACCTGAAGAGTTTGGCTCCATTATCACTAATCTCATCAATCGTGTCCCCAATATTGATAAAGCCATTTTGTCAGTGCATTGTCACAACGATCTCGGTATGGCTACTGCCAACTCTTTAACAGCCATCCGTCACGGTGCTCGACAAATTGAGTGTTGCGTCAATGGTCTGGGTGAAAGGGCCGGCAACTGCTCACTTGAAGAAGTGGTTATGGCCATTAAATTGCGCGAGAAGTTCCTCAACGGTCTTTACACTGACATCGTTGCAAAAAATATCGCTCGCACATCAATGCTGGTTTCAAAGATCTGCAATGAGCCAGTTCCAGCACACAAGGCCATTGTAGGATCAAATGCTTTTGCCCATAGCTCTGGCATCCATCAAGATGGTGTGCTTAAAAATCGTGAAACTTATGAAATCCTCACACCGCAAAGTGTTGGTTTCAGCGGCAATACCATGCACATGACAGCCCGCTCAGGCAGACACATGATCAGGGCCTGTCTCAGAAACTTGGGCTACGCTGACGAGAGCTACGATTTAAATGAAATCTACGAACGCTTCTTAAAGCTTGCTGATAGAAAAGGGCAGGTATTTGACTACGATCTTGAAGCACTACTCTTTTTCCAACAGCGAGACGAGGCTCAAGAAAATTACTTCAAACTCGATACGATCAATGTCATGTGCGGCGGAGCGCACGGAGCCATTCCTACGGCTAGTGTTCGTTTGAAAGTTGGCAAGCGCACCCGTACGGAATCCAGTATCGGTAACGGTCCCGTTGATGCGGTCTATAACTGCATCACTCGTCTGACAGGCATTCGTTGCAAATTAACAAGTTATACCATCAAAGCCAATGGTGCCGGGATGGACGCTCTAGGTCAAGTTAATGTCAATGTTGATTACGAAGGACGGATATTCCATGGTATGGGACTTTCAACCGACGTGATTGAATCCTCTGCTTTGGCTTTGATTGATGCCTGCAACAGCATTGAACGAGCCAGAGTTATTGAAAAAGAACGCGAAAAGAAGATCGCTTAAATCTAAGAACCAATTATCAACAAAGGAAAAATACCTATGCCTAAGCATTACCACATTGCAGTGCTTGCCGGTGACGGCATCGGTCCAGAAGTGATGAAAGAAGCACTGAAAGTTTTGACCTCTGTCAGTCAAAAACACGGCTTTACGGTTTCCTATGATGAACGTTTCGTTGGCGGTGCTGCTATTGACCGATTCGGTAAACCTTTACCGCAAGAAACGATTGAGGCTTGTGATAAAGCACAAGCGATTTTATTCGGCAGTGTCGGCGGCCCTAAGTGGGACCATCTGCCTCATAGTGAGCGGCCTGAGGCCGGAGCACTCTTGCCGCTTAGAAAACGCTATGGTCTTTTCTGCAACTTGCGTCCTGCACGTATTTTCCCCGGATTGAATGCTTTAAGTCCTCTTAGAGCCGACATTTCGGCTCAAGGATTTGATGCGATGGTGGTCAGAGAACTCACGGGCGGCATTTATTTCGGCACACCCAAAGGACGTAAGGGAAGTGGCGATGAAGAACGAGCCTACGACACAGAAATTTATTCTCGCCCAGAAATTGAACGAATTGCCCGTGTGGCCTTTAAAGTCGCAATGGGCAGAAACAAAAAAGTGACTTCGATTGATAAGTCCAACGTGCTTGCAAGTTCTGTACTTTGGCGTGAAATCGTTACTGAAGTGGCCGAAGACTTTCCTGAAGTAACACTTGATCACCTCTATATCGACAACGCAACGATGCAGCTGATTAAAAATCCGGCCCAGTTTGATGTGGTTCTTTGCTCAAATATGTTTGGCGATATTCTGTCCGATGAATGCGCCATGATCACAGGCTCTATGGGATTGTTAGCGTCTGCCTCACTGGCTTCAGGCACTTTCGGTCTCTATGAACCCGCTGGCGGTTCAGCTCCCGATATCGCTGGTCAGGGAATTGCCAATCCGATTGCTCAAATTCTTTCTATGGCCTTGATGCTCAGACACTCTTTCGGTGAGGTGAAGGCAGCAGAAGACGTTGAAAATGCAGTGGCTCAGGCACTTAAAGATCAAATTGTTACAGCAGATCTTGCGCGAGCGCTGCCTGATGCCACGGTTGTCAATACGGAACAGATGGGTAATGCAATCATTGAGCGTTTAGGAGTTTAAAGATGGGGAAAACACTGTACGAAAAAGTCTATGACGCTCACGTCGTCTATCAGGCTGAAGGCGAATTGCCGCTTCTGTATATTGATCGTCACATTATTCATGAAGTGACAAGCCCTCAAGCTTTCTCTGGTTTGCGAGAAGCCGGACGCAAAATTCGCAGACCAGAACTGATGATGGCCACCATGGACCATGATATTTCCACGCAAAAAGCTTCAATCGATGCTTGTTCCTGTGTTGCTAGAACTCAAGTCACAACCCTGATGAAAAATTGTGAAGATTTCGGCGTTAAACTCTTCGGCCTGGGACATCCGAATCAGGGCATCGTTCACATTATCGGACCACAAACAGGCTTTACGCTTCCCGGTACCACACTTGTATGCGGTGACTCTCACACAGCTACACACGGAGCCTTTGGTGCATTAGCTTTTGGAATCGGCACAAGCGAAGTTGAACACGTCATGGCAACTCAGACACTAAAACAAGCCAAGCTGAAAACCATGCGCATTAACTGTAACGGCAAGTTGCCCAAAGGGGTTTACGCCAAGGATTTGATTTTAGAAATTGCGCGGGTACTGACCACAGCGGGCGCAACCGGTTATGCCATTGAATTTGCAGGTGACGGCGTCACCTCTTTGAGTATGGAAGCCCGAATGACTTTGTCAAATATGGCCATTGAGGTGGGAGCCAAAGCCGGCATGATCGCTCCTGATGAGATAACCTTTGAATACCTCAAAGATCGCCCCTTTGCTCCAAAAGGAAAAGATTGGGAAGAAGCAGTTCAGTACTGGAAAACTTTATCTTCTGATAAAGATGCCAAATTTGATAAAGAAGTAACGATAGATTCTGGTCATTTGGTTCCGATGGTCACTTGGGGCACTAATCCGGGTCAGGTCTGCCATATCACCGATTGTGTTCCAGATCCTCGAAAAGCACTCGATGAGCAGGAACGCCACGCTATTGAGTCAGCCCTATCTTATATTGAGATTCAACCCGGTCAACCCATTGCAGGGGTTGGCATTGACACGGTTTTTATTGGCTCCTGCACAAACGGTCGTATTGAAGACTTCCGAGAAGCCGCCAAAGTTCTTCAAGGAAGGCATATCGCTCAAGGCATCCGAGCCCTAGCCGTACCGGGATCAATGGCTGTAAAAGCCCAGGCTGAAAAAGAAGGATTAGATCAAATTTTTAAGAATGCAGGATTTGAATGGCGACTGCCTGGCTGCTCAATGTGTTTGGGCATGAATGACGATATTGCTGCTTCAGGCTCTCGCGTCGCTTCAACATCAAATCGAAACTTTGTCGGTCGACAGGGGCGAGGTAGTCGTACTCATCTTATGAGTCCAGCAATGGCCGCTGCCGCTGCAGTGGCGGGCAAAATTGTTGATGTTCGCCAGTACATCTAATAGGAGAGTCACAATGCAAAAATTTACTAAACTCACCGCAGTAGCTGCTCCTATGGATGCCTCCAATATCGATACGGATCAAATTATTCCTAAACAGTTTCTGCTCGCAGTAGATCGAAAGGGATTCGGAAAACACCTTTTTCACACTTGGCGTTATCTCGATGAAGCAGAAACAATGCCAAATCCTGATTTCGTTCTCAATAAGCCGTGCTACAAGGGTGCACAATTTATCGTTGCCAGAAGCAATTTCGGCAACGGCTCAAGTCGCGAACATGCTCCGTGGGCTTTGCTCGATTTCGGGATCCGTGCCATCATCGCTTCATCTTTTGCAGATATCTTCTCCAATAATTCTTTAGGTAATGGTCTACTGCTTGTCCGTTTGAGCGAAGATGAAATTGAAGAAATTATGCAACAACTTAAAGCCTCTCCCGGAATGTCTGTTACGGTCAATCTTGAAGACTGCTCCGTCACCGTGGGAGAGAAGTGCTACAGTTTCTCAGTTGACCCATTCAGAAGGCACTGCATATTGGAAGGGTTAGATGCAATTTCTCTGACGCTTGAACACGAAGATGCAATTAGTCGCTTTGAGGCCAATCAAGCCAACTGGATTAAAAAAGGCATTTATCAATAACTAAATAATTGCGATAAGGTCCTGCTAACCATTTTTGGTAAGCAGGACCTATCTACTTATCGTTATTTATTAACAAGCTTCTTAAATTCAGCGATGTGGCTACAGGCTTGATCCAGACATTGATTCCAGAAATCCGGCTTTGTCGCATCCAAACCCATGTGTTTAGCAATCAGTTCATCGACTGTCATGCGGCCTGTATCTCGCAAAAATTCACGATAAAACCGCGGGAAATCAGCTCCCCGCTTCATTTGTTCACGGCACAATCCCTGAGACATCAGGTAACCAATCGTATAGGCATAGTTGTAGATATATTGATCGGTCATGTAAAAATGAAGCTTGTAGCACCAAAGATAAGGATCGCTGTCTTCAATCGCATCTCCCATATACTCGCGCCAAACCTCCTGCATCATTGCTTCAGCTTCTGCCTGAGTCACCAGTCCGCTCTGTCGCTTTTCAATGAAACGGGTTTCAAAACCCATTCGAATCGGTAGTTGCAAGCAGAAATTGGCGCAACTCACTAATTCCTGCCACAAAATACCCAGCCGTTCTTCATCACTTTGGCTGTGCTCGGCGCAATAACGTCTGACGTTCGCTTCATTAAAAGTACTGGCCACTTCAGTGAGCGTCATAGGAAATTCTGTTTCATTAGTCGGCATATCACGCATCACCCAATAGTGGAATGCGTGACCTAACTCGTGAGCTTGCTGTAGCACAGAACCAAAGCTTCCCAAATAAGTTGTGAATACTCTGGGTTGCTTCAAACGGTTAAAGCGTGAATAAAATGCTCCTCCTGCCTTCTTAGAGTCCACTCGTGCATCCAGCCAATGTTTTTCAAGCATCATGTCAATAAATGCCGGGATATCGGGATTGACTTCCACTAAAGCCGCTTTGACCGTTTCGATAGCTTGTTTATAAGGGATATAAGGAGCCTTACCGGTACTTTTCACTGGAATAGGTGCAAAGAAGTCACAAGCCTTCATGACTTTGCGTCCAAAGAAGGGAGCTCGAACAGTAATAGCTTCCTGAATTTCAGACTGACGGTTTTTGATAGCATTTAATGCAGCCATCAGAGCTTCTCGGCTAATTCTGTTTTGCTCCAAGCTTGGACGCATCCAATCGTCCAAACCAGCAATACCAAATTGAGTCTTCCTAAAACCGTGAAGCAAATTCAATAAATCCACATAGTAACCGGCATGCTCCTTGTACCATGCATTAACCGCTGCCTGAGCGCTTTCTCTTAAAAGCGGGTCATCGGCACCTTTGAGCACACCTACACACTGAGAATGTGTTAAATGTACTGTTTCACCGGCACTATTTTTAGCCTCAACAAGCATTGACTTATTGAGGCGTTTATACATTGCATCAACAGGATAAAAATTCGTAGCAGCAAATGCATTAATAATGGCATTTTGTTGCGTATTAAGCTTGGAACGCCAAGAATTTTTCTTTTCCATGGTGCCGAAACGCCAATGAGAAACGATCGGATCAGTCCAAAACTCATCCTTCTCATCAATTTGACCCAAAGCCGTAAATAAGGGTTTAGCCGTTGCTTCCAACTGGGCCATTAGTGCTTGAGTTTGAGCATAGGCACTGGAGGCGTCAGCGTCGGTAATATCTGCACTGGAAGCACAGTAAGAAAAGGAAATCAGTGAAGAAATACTTTCTGCAGCATCTTCATAAATCGGTATCAGATGCAAAATATCTTCTTTAGAAATTTGCGCCGTTAGAGCTTTGGCCAACTCTTGCATCTTGTCATAAGCATTTTTCAGTTCAGCCTGAAAACGATTATCTTTAACGCTGCCGTATGCGTCATCGAGTGTCCAGGCAGGAAGCATCTGATTTGTATTTTGCTGCATTTTTTCCTCGCTTAAAGAAACAAACGGTGGAAATTTTAAAAAAGAAAAGGAGCAGGCGACTGCTCCTTCATCGAAATTAAGTGAAAATACCTACTTTATGCCTGAATGATCTGCACTTCATCATCCTCAATATTTATGCGCTCATCATCCATGTATTGGTTTTCACGCCGGCGCTCTTCATCAAGATACTGTGCAATTGCGGCTACTAATTCTGAGCAACCTTCACGAGTTGCTGCAGAGATGACAAAAACGCGTTCTTCATGCGGCACTTCAAGCGCATCAAGTAAATCCTCAATACGCTCATCCTGCTCTTCCTCGGCAATCAGATCGACTTTATTAAGAACCAGCCAACGAGGTTTATTGTACAAAGCCTCATCGTATTTCTTAAGTTCCTGAACAATTGCCTTGGCCTCAGCCGCGGGGTCAACACTCTCATCAAAAGGTGCCATATCAATAATGTGAAGCAAGAGTTTGGTGCGCGACAAATGCCGCAGGAACAAATGCCCCAAACCCGCTCCTTCAGAAGCACCTTCAATCAATCCCGGAATATCAGCGACGACAAAACTCTGTTCGGGTCCGACTCGCACAACACCCAACTGCGGATGAAGCGTCGTAAACGGATAATCGGCAATTTTCGGTCTGGCATTCGATACCGCAGAAATGAAAGTGGACTTACCGGCATTGGGCATGCCCAATAAACCGACATCGGCCAAAACCTTTAATTCCAAATTCAGGAAACGATGTTCACCTTCTTCTCCGGGCGTGCATTGCCGCGGAGCACGATTGGTACTGGACTTAAAGTGCAGATTGCCCAAACCACCCTTGCCGCCTTTAGCCAATAAATAGCGTTCACCGTGACGGGTAAGGTCAGCCACAAGCTCCCCGGTATCGGCATCGGTGACGAGTGTGCCAACAGGCATACGCAATTCGATATCGTTACCTGCTGCACCATAACAGTCAGAGCCTCGTCCGTTTTCTCCGTTTTTGGCAAAGTGTTTACGTGCATAGCGGTAATCAATCAGCGTATTGATATTGCAGTCTGCCACAGCATAAACATCACCGCCACGACCTCCGTCTCCGCCATCGGGACCGCCTTTTGGAATAAATTTTTCCCGGCGAAAAGAAGCAACACCGTTGCCCCCTTTTCCTCCCGCAACTTCAATTCGCGCTTCATCAACAAATTTCATATCGACCTCAAGCAGCTTCTGTTCCTACAGAGCAAACCCCAAATAAAACCTTACTTTAACACAGAAAAAGCCATGTCACCGACATGGCCTTTTCTTATTTACGTACTGCGCGGGTGATTAGAACTCACCCGATTCGTCATCGCTGATTAAGCAGGAATCACCTTAACGAAACGATGATTTTGCGGTCCCTTGACTTCAAACTTCACCGTACCATCCACCTTGGCAAACAAGGTGTGGTCACGACCCATACCGACGTTGTCGCCAGGATGGAATTGCGTACCGCGTTGACGAACAATGATGCCACCGGCGCTAATAGCGGCATCACCGAAAACCTTCACACCAAGACGCTTAGCTTGGGAATCACGACCGTTGCGGGTAGAACCGCCACCCTTTTTATGTGCCATTTTCTTACTCTCTTAGAAAAGTCTAAATTAAGCCGCGATCGATTCGATCTTGAGCTCCGTGTAGTTTTGACGATGACCAGCGCTCTTAATGGAGTGCTTACGACGACGCATCTTAAAGATGCGAACCTTATCGTGACGGCCGTGAGAAACTACCGTAGCCGTAACGCTGGCGCCTTCAACAAAAGGAGCACCAACCTTGAGTTCATTGCCATCGGAAACAGCCAAGACTTCAGAAAGGGTCACTTGGGAGCCGACTTCGGCGTTCAAGGTTTCAACCTTGAGCATGTCACCGGCAGCAACACGATATTGCTTTCCGCCGGTCTTGATAATTGCGTACATTTATTAATACCTCGCCCGTTTCGCTCAGCCAACGCACTGTCTGCGAAACCTTTTTATAGTTAATCGGCAGGACAAAGTCCCACTTACTCATGCGTGGAAATGCGGATTATTTCACAAATTAAAGAGTTATGCAAATCTTTTTGCTACAAAAATTTAAAGCACTCTTGTATTAATCAATAATTATCTAATAAATATCCATCTGATTCACGTTTTTGTCACATTATTGTCATAATTTTGTCATAAACTCTGCCCAAACGTTGCAACCAGCGTTACTAATATTACAAATTCAAGACGGAATTCTCATGGAATATTACTATATAGCGATGCTCGTGTTTCTAGCTGGGCTCGCCTGCTTTGACCTTTTCGTTGGTGTCAGTAACGACGCCGTAAACTTCCTTAATTCTGCTATGGGATCCCGCATCGCAAGTTTTCGTACGACGATGTGGGTTGCAACGTTCGGGGTACTACTCGGCGCTACGTTCTCATCCGGCATGATGGAAATTGCACGCTCAGGTATTTTTCATCCGCAAATGTTTAATTTCACCGAAGTGATGATTATATTCTTTGCAGTGATGATCGCTGACGTGATCCTTCTTGACGCTTTCAATTCTCTCGGTCTTCCTACCTCAACAACCGTTTCCATTGTTTTTGAATTATTAGGCAGTGCTATTGCGGCGGCCGCTTTCAAGCTTTATTTGGACGGCGGCTCCATGGAAATGGTTTTTGATTTTATTAATACAAGCAAGTCACTAACAATTATTTCCGGTATTTTGATTTCGGTTGTAGTGGCATTTGTTTCAGGTGCTGTGATTCAATACATCATGCGCCTTATTTTCTCTTTCCACTTTGAAAGAGTTTACCCATACGTCGGCGGTGTTTTCGGCGGACTTTCAATTACTGCTATTGCCTACTTCCTTGTCATGAAGGGAGCTAAAGGCGCGAGCTTCATGCGCCCTGAATGGATTGACTGGATTCAAGTCAATACGCCCATGCTGGTTGTGACGTTGTTTGTCGGTTTCACTGTTCTTTTCCAAATCCTTATTCTCGTCAGCAAATTCAATGTCTTTAAGATTGTCATCTTAGCCGGTACATTCTCTTTGGCTTTTGCTTTTGCTGGCAACGACTTGGTGAACTTTGTCGGTGTTCCTTTGGCCGCTTATGACAGCTTCAAGATTTGGATGGCTTCGGGGGCTCAGCCTGACGATTTAATGATGAAGGGACTGTTGATTTCTACTAAGACAGAGACTTTCTTCCTAGTCGCTTCGGGATTAGTCATGGTTTATACGCTGTGGTTTTCTAAAAAGGCCCACCGCGTTTTACAAACTGCACTGAACTTATCGTCACAGCAAAGCGATCATGAACAGTTCGGTTCGTCCATCCCGGGGCGCGTGATTGTCCGTGCCTCAATGGGTCTTGGCAACATCGTTAATCAATTAATTCCCGGCGTTGTCAAAAAAGGACTCAACTCTCGCTTTAAGCCCAGAAGACTCAAGCGCGGAGAAGTACCCTTACCCTTTGACTATGTCCGCGCTTCAGTGAACCTGGTACTCTCGGCTGCACTGATTTCCTCGGCTACTTCTTTGCAATTGCCTCTGTCGACCACTTACGTGACTTTTATGGTGGCAATGGGATCGTCATTTGCTGACGGCGCTTGGGACCGCGAGACGGCTGTGTATCGTATTTCTGGTGTTTTAACCGTGATCAGCGGCTGGTTCCTCACTGCCTTAACCGCCAGTACATTGGCAGCAATTGTTTGTATCGTAATCTTCTTAGGCGGCGGCTTCATTGCTTTTGTCCTCGCTTTACTTGCTTTCTTCCTGATTGTTCGCAGTAACATGCGTTTTAATCAGCAGGATGCTAACTACAAGGCTGAGCAGGCAATCCGCTATGACGTTGTGAAGATTCGTGAAATTTTGAATCAGCGCGTCGGTGAAAACCTTTTAACAACCGTTACGCTTTACAACAATATCGTTGAGATGTTCCTCAACGACGATGAAAGCGGATTACGCAAATTAAAACTGCAGGCCAATGAAAATTTTGATCAATTAACGCGAGAAAGAGGCGTTTATTACAAAATGGAAAATTCGGCCTATGTCCCGACAAAAGAAGATAACGACGCTCGCTACAGTTACTTCAGAACCTTTACTAATCTGCGTGATGTAGGCCGGTCTCTTCAAGCGCTCTCGCGTGTGGCCAAAGACCACATTGCTAATCGCCATCGCACATTCCAAGGTGAATTGAGCCAAGACTTGGCAGATTTGTCACAGCTTTTGCTTGAAATTGTTGGCAACCATAATGGTAAAGCTGACGTAGCTGCACTGCATGCAAATGCTCAATCACTCTTGAGCCGCATTGAAACAATTCAAGAAAAACTTCTGCGCAATGGCCCCGATAAGGGTTTCTCTGCCAGAGGTTGTGAATTGTTCTTAAGCTTCCTGCTCTTTGCCCGCGAATTGATCAATCACTATGAGATCATTGCTATGCTTCAGCAAAAGCTCAATGCACCGGTACCTGAAAAAACCTTAGACAATAAGTCTCAGGCTGCCTAAAAGCATGCATCAGTGGGGGAGGTCTAAGACCTCCCCTTTTTGTTTTTCGACAGTCGGTATAATGAGCGCACTATGACTTCAAACTCTTCTTCTCTTAAGCAATCCGTTCAAACCGTTCTAGCTCCTATTGCTGACGATCTGAAAGCGGTCAATGAAATACTTGAGCGTGAATTCGCTCATAGCCAAAGTCCTACGATTACAGAAATTGGCTCATATATCACGCAAGCCGGCGGCAAACGCATGCGGCCTGCTCTTTTGATGCTAATGGCCAAAGCCCTTGGCTACAAAGGAACAGCTCACCGAGAATTAGGCGCAACTATAGAGATGCTTCACACAGCTACACTCATGCATGACGATGTGGTTGATGAAGGTATGATGCGACGAGGAAGACCCACTGCAAATGCCCGTTGGGGAAACAGTGTGGCTGTTTTGGTGGGTGACTTTATGTACACGCGTTCATTTGAAATGATGATCCGTATCGGCAATCTGCAGGTTATGCAGGCATTGGCAAGTGCTGCCAATACATTGAGCGAGGGAGAAGTCATTCAAATGAAAAATGCCCATGATCCCAGTGTGGATGAACCTCGATATTTCAAAGTTATTGAAAGAAAAACCTCCGTTTTGTTCGCTGCTGCAGCCAAAATGGCCTCCGCTCTTGTAGGAGCCTCTGCCGAAGCTGAAAAAGCCCTCGTAGACTACACTATGGCCTTGGGCAACGCATTTCAGATCGCAGACGATATTCTTGACTACTCCGGCAATCCGAGCGAAAGCGGAAAACAAATCGGCGCCGATTTTACAGAAGGTAAAGTGACACTACCCGTCATCTATGCTATGCAGGCTGTTGCTCCTGAGGATAAGGCATTCATTGAAGAAGCCATCCGCCAGGGGCACGGTGACTTTGAGAAAATTTCACACCTTATTCAAACAAGCGGTGCTCTACAAAAGTGTAAGCAAAGAGCTGTGCTGGAACTTGAAAAAGGCAAAAAGGCCCTGGTACCTATTGCCCCTTCCATTTTTAAAAATTCTCTGATAGAATTGCTGTCCTTCGTTGTTGAGCGTAAAGCTTAAGATCAACGAACAATCGGGGTGTAGCTCAGCCTGGTAGAGTACTACGTTCGGGACGTAGGAGTCGGAGGTTCGAATCCTCTCACCCCGACCATCTTTCAAAATTGCGATCTGTTATCAGATCGCTTTTTTATTGTCTCGTTCTAAGACTTCTCTGGTTTTCATCTAAACTTTGAATTTTTCATCAACTAGATGATATTTTGGGTAGGTCCACTCCGGCACTCAATATCAATTCTCGGTAGGCTTTGGAGATTTCATCCCAATAGCGTTTGAAAGCGCCATCAAGTCGCCACAGCTTAATTCCACTTAACGTATCCAAGTACTTCAAAGTACTATCTGAGGGCAGTTTTTTATCACTGAGACATTTTTTGAACATTAACTGCAGGCTCAGAGCCTAGTAGGTTACAAACACCTTTCCTTGCAGAGCTTTCTCCTCACACTAGAGTCCGCCTTATTTAATCCCGATGGCTTAAAGGCGGCCTGTTTAACCAGATAGAGATTTGCTCGAATGCTTGAAAAATCGCTTTCGGCAATAAATTTTCTATTGGCTGGTTGTAGGGATTTTGGGCAATGATGTCACCTAAAAAGCTTGAATACTCTGCCTTGCGCTTTTCCAGCCGCCGCTTGAGTTCTCTTGGTGACATAGAAGACAGACGTTCTTGCTGCAACCTCTGCGCTTTTGCAGAAGTATTGCTCGACGTATTACAAAGCTTGAGTGCATCCAAAATTTCCCGTTTGAGAGCGGTTTTATAAACAAGCTCTCCTTCCATCGCCAGTCCCGGTGACAAAAAGTACACCCCGCTTTGATAATCTTTTGCTAAACAATGTAAACGACGCTCTGTTTCACTTAATTGCTTTAAAACAACATGCTTAGCATCCCCATCGTTATCACTGATCACACAAAACGGTTTGTGCAAACTTAACGCCAGCATAAGAAACGGTGCATAGCTTTTTCCATCAACACCCACAATACTGATTCCGAATGTGCTCGGGTCGTCACCGAAATACGCTTGAAACATCCCTCGTATTAGCTGCTCTTCAGTCACCCCCTCAACAAATATCAGACCTCGAGCAAAAAGCGTTTCGCCTCGAAAGCGCAGTATGAGCCTTTTAATCGTTCTAGTCTCTAGAGCATCCATATTTTGTGGCAGCCACCTCACCTCAATAGCCTGACCCGTACGCAACATACTTCTGAATTCATGAGGCTCTGAAACAGACGCAATATAAGGCGAATGCGTAGACACCACACATTGGTGAGACAATGCCTTAATTTGAGCCATCAATGCGCGCTGAGCATTTGGGTGCAGGTGAATTTCCGGCTCCTCGGCGGCAATCAACATAAAAAACGGTTTATGCGAAATTGCCGCTTGCTTGGCTAAAAGGTCTACCAAAATAATGATTGACAAAATCGCAATACTTTTTTGACTACCTTTGCCCTGCAATGCAGAGTACGGAATCACTTTTTTTGCGTCAGTTTTCACCAGTGAAAAGAACTCTTTGATATTGTCTGCGGTCAAAGAGACATTCTCCGGAAGCTGTGCACCTGGACCTTCCAAATTTTGGCATAAGGAATCCAAGAGTTTTCTTAGGCCATCAATCGGCTTTTGCGCATAATCGGGATGCAATTCGAGAGCCAAACCGAGACGTCTGACCATCACACTCACAAACGAATTCTCATTTTGCAGATCTTCTCTGAGATTTTCCTCGGCATCAATGCTGACAAAATAAAGTGAAGAGGGAAGTTCCGCCAGCTCCTCACCTAATCTGGCTGCATCCCAATGAACAATTGCATACCGTCTTTTGTCAATCGAACCATCATCTATTTTGCGAAAAACCGTCCTGAAAGCCACATATTCACGTCGATACCGGTCTCTTCTAATCATGGTGGAAAAGACACGACGCCAGTCCTCTGAAAATAACGATAGGCGCTGAGACTGCTCGTTAATCGGGACAAAGCGAATATCTACGGAGAGCTCGCGATCCAAATTAGCATTCTCATCAACGTGGAAATCCTCTTCGGTAACAGTCGTTTCATCGCTTAAGGCTAACTCCAAGGCTTTTAAAACGGTACTTTTACCACTGTTATTTGTTCCCAATAAAACAGAAGAGCGCCCAATCGGCATCTGAAGCGTTTTAATACTTCTAAAACCCTTAATACGTATCCGGTCAACGACAATCATGATGATTTATCCTGTTTTCTTTTATTTTAACTTTCTGTGTGGCTGAGTATAGAGCTTTAACGTATGCCGCGGAATTCCCCGTGCGTAAGTGCGGTGATGGATAGCGGCCGAGCGACACGTTATTCGAAAAAGCGATCCGAACTGGCAAACTTGCCATAAGCTTTGCTCTTTGTCGCGCAAACTCGGTAACTGTGCTGTCTACTTATTGCGCCATCATTACTTTGAAAAGCAACCTGTTCTAACTCGAAAAGAGCTCGATGATGCCCTCAAGCTTCATTACATCAGCGATTATCGTGCCATGCCATCGGCCGCCTCGGCTCAAAGACAAAGTCAAGTGATTGCCAAGCAATTCAAAGCGTTTGTGAAAGCCACGGCCGAATACTATAAACATCCGGAAAAATTTCGCGGTAAACCTAAGCTACCCGGCTACAAGCGAAAATATCGAACGTTCTACGTTGGGCGCAACGGCTATCAAATTCAAAATCATCAACTCATCATCACTGGGGGTGAGGCGATAGGTTTTTCTCCAATGACGGTTTTGTGTTGCGAGCATCAAGTGTTCAATGTCAAAGCCCATGAAGCCGTGGTAGGAGACTTGAGAATTGTTCCTATGGGTAATACCTTTGTGGTGGAATTGACCTATCGGAGCGAAAAGCAGGAGAAAGATTTATCAAAGTGCGTTTCTTTAGATTCGAATGAAGCCTTGTGTTGTGATTTGGGGCTGGATAATTTTGCAACCTTCGTTTCGACCAAACCCGGGGTACGACCGTTTTTGATCAAGGGCAAAGTGTTAAAGTGCATCAATCAAAACTACAACAAACAAGTGAGTGAACTTCGAAGTAAGGGGCACAAAACGCACATTCGCACCAAAGGGGTCAAGCGCTATTGGCGATTGCATGATCTGCTACACAAGGCAAGCCGTATGGTTATCAATTTCTGTTTGGCGCATGATTTGGAGCACATTGTCATCGGAGTCAATAAACAGTGGAAGCAGGAAGTCAACATCGGCAAGCGCAATAACCAGAATTTTGTGATGTTGCCACACAGAAAGTTTGTGGAGATGATTCGGTATAAGGCGCAAGACTATGGTATCGAAGTGACGATTCGAGAGGAAAGTTATACGTCGAAAGCGAGTGCCTTGGACTTTGACGAAATTCCGAGCTTTGATGAAAAAGGATCGCCCCCTAAACCGATATTTTCCGGCAAGCGAATCAAGCGTGGATTATATCGTTCGGCAAAGGGGCTGTTGATCAATGCAGACATCAATGCTGCGACCAATATCGGTCGAAAAGAACTCGGGAATGAGTGGCTGAAACAGTTACTCGAACTCGATGGGGGCGTCTTAGTGGACACGCCCGCCGTTGTACTAAATCTGCCTGCAGGTGCGGCTAGTCGTCAATGGCTAGAATTGGGGATACGTTCCCAAGAAACCTTGCACGTAAGTGCGTGGTAGTTCATTTAAGACTTCCATACAATTAAATTATGCAATCAGGAGATTGAACTATGCGCGAGTACACAGAAATTGAAACAATCACTCAACTTTTAGGTTTGGTCACAGAGCCCGGACATATTGATCATCATGTTTTTCAAAACATTGACTTTACCAATTTGGCGGACTTAGCCGCCCAGTCTACTTACAGTGATTGTCTTTTTTTAGGCTGTGTTTTGCCAAATAGTTTTTCCAAGAAATTAGATAAAACCAATTTAATTTTTCCCAAACTTGACGCACCTTTTGACATTTACCGTAGCTATTTGTACTCCTCCAACTCTCTTTACTCAGGGTTTGACCCTCGCGATGAGAGCACGGTAGAAAACACTTATGACCGACGAGTCTATCGCCACTATTTACAAACCGGTGTTTTTTCCAAAAACATTAAAGAGACTCTTTCGCGCTATTTACATGATCACTCCATGAGTAACGCTATTAAAGACTTTCTCTCCAATTACAACGCCAGACAAATCGTAGGGATCATGGGCGGACACGATTTACTGCGAACTGATCCGGTTTACAGGCAAATTGTTTTACTGAGTAAACGCTTAACAGAAATGGGATTTATCATGGTGAGCGGCGGTGGAGCCGGTGCCATGGAGGCCACTCACCTCGGGGCATGGCTTGCAGAACGTTCAATCGAAGAAGTTGATGAGGCTTTGCAGATTTTGTCAAAGGCTCCCTGTTGGCAGGATGAAGGTTGGCTCAGTACAGCTTTCATTGTCAAACTGAAAATGAGGCAGACTCATTTCATCAGTTTAGGCATTCCCACCTGGCTTTATGGGCACGAACCGGCAACGCCTTTTGCCACTCACATTGCCAAATTCTTTGACAACAGTATCCGTGAAGATACCATCTTGAGCATTACCCGAGGCGGATTAATTTACACGCCGGGCAGCGCAGGAACCATCCAGGAAATTTTCCAAGCTGCGGTCCCTAATCATTACAAAACATATGGTTACTCAAGTCTCATGGTTTTCTTCGGGACTCAATTCTGGCGTAAGGAGCTCCCCGTTTATCCGCTTTTGGAGCACCTGATTAAAACCGGTAAGTACAACGGTCTTTTAATTTCTTTGACTGACAATATCGAAGAAATCGTACAAACGGTTAAGAATTTCAGACCTCAAAAAAGTTAGAGACTTTTTCTTTTAAGCCAAGTGGCAACTCTAGAGCTTTTTTGAAACTAATGATTTTCTAATTTCAGTTAAGTATTTTTCAACCCGATCAAGCTCTTCACGCCTTTTTCGAGCGGCTGCTAAATATTCATCAAGCCGCTCAAGCAACCATTTATTGCCCAAAGACGGATTATCTTTGTATTGCAAAAAGCGCTTGATGCACTCCAGTTTCATACCGTTTGCCCTGCAGTCCATAATAAAGTGAAGCCTTTCTACATCTTTTTGTGCATAGACTCTCTGTCCGCTCATGCTACGGGCAATCTTAGGCAAGACGCCTGTTTGCTCATAAAAACGGATGGTTCCGATAGGGCAGCCCGTTAATTTAGAAAGTTCTCCGATTTTCATTTTCCAAAAAACTTGAAGCTACAGTAGCTTTAGATTTTATACTCCTTTCTATCCAACAAGGAGATCGAATATGCAATTCCAACAAATTCGTAGTGCAACCTCAATTGTAACTTTTGCCGGGAAAAGCTTTTTAATCGATCCTATGCTCTCTCCTGCAAACACTTATCCCGTCGTTCCTGACGCACCGATTTGTGCCAAGGGCAATCCCACTATTGAACTGCCGTGCCGACCTGAAGACTTATATCATGTTGACGCAATTATCGTCACGCACTGGCACTTTGACCATTTTGATGAGTTTGCAATGACCCACTTGCCTAAACACATTCCTCTTTTTGCTCAAAATGAACAGGAGGCTAAAGAAAGTCAGGCTTTGGGCTTCAAAGATGTCAGAATTTTAAAAGAGCAAGGAGTTGTATTTGGAGACATTACACTTTTTAAAACTCCGTGTGACCACGGCAGAAGTGACTTAGTTACTCAACACTTATACAAAGCCATGCAACTGACTGATCAGGCAAGCGGTGTCATTTTTAAAGCTCCTCAGGAGAGTAAGTCTCTCTATTTGGCAGGTGACACCGTTTATTATCAGGGAGTGGTAGAAACTATTGAAAAGTTCAAGCCTGATGTCATAGCAGTTAACGCTGCCGGCGCTCAAGCGCCAGTCGGGCATGCTCTGATCATGAATCAGTACGACATCTTGGCTTTAATGCAGGATTTTCCTCAACTAAAAGTCATTGCTACTCATGTTGAAGGAGTTTCTCATGCGACAGTCACCAGAAAATCCTTAAAAGCGTTTGCTGAAAAGAAAAAACTCGATAAGCTCTTTATTCCCAATGATGGTGAAGTCCTGAGCTTTTAAGAAATTATTTGACAGAATCGTTTAAAGGCAAAAACGCCCCCTTATCACTGCCGCAATTCGGACAGGTGAAGTATTCTGGCAAATCATTAAACGAGGTCTGTTCCGGTATATCCCATTCCTCACAACCTTTTTGAGGATCGTAAATATACCAACAGACCTTACACTGCATTTTAGTATTCGGACCAATACGGTCTCGATTGAGCTTATCTAAGACTTTATCGATACTCTCTTTTGCCATAAGACCTGCACCTTATATTGAACCACGTTTAAGGTCATCTTTAAGCCACCGTAAAATCTCTTCGCAGTGGCGAGCCCCTAAGCGCATTTCTTCAAGGTTTTCTGCAACTTCTGGCGGCAGTTTTGTCACTACATAAGCGTCAAACAGGGCCTTGCCTGCATTATTAAAAATGCGATTTCGCCAGATACCCCTTAAAGATGTGCTTTGAATGTGGGCAGCAGCAAATCCTGAAATACTGATGTCAATCAAACCGTTACCTAATTTTTTTTCAATATAAGATCCGTCAGCAGGCGTTAAGGGTTGTCTGGAAATTTCAACGGTATAAGGCGGCTCAGATGATAAAACATCCAGATTTTCAGTTTTTTGGGCCTGAGAAAGCTCTTGCAGAACCGCATGAGCTGCAAACAAACCTTCGACAGCCTCGTCTAAATCGGGTTTAAGCATTTCAACCGAAAGGTTCTCAAGCAGTACCCTAGGTACTTTTGTTATCTCAAAGCGATCTACTCCTCGCTCCTGAATACGCCAAAGCCCTTCAATTGCGCATTCCTCAAGCTTGATATCCTCTCCCACTGTTGCCCGAACTTCTCCGCTTCCTACCGTTGCGAGAATAAAATCCAAATGCAAAGGATTAAAAGAGGAAAAAGGAATAGTTAGGCATGCGCCATCATCAATAAAATCTTTTTCTGCCAGGGCAAACCGGATTTTTTCTAGAAAGTCAACCGTAGCCAAAGCGGCTTCATGCTCAGTCTGAGCATCCAAACTCACGCGAGCCCAACGACTTGAAGACATAACTGACATTTCTTCTCCCCTATAAACACCTAAGCATCACAGTCTTCATGAGACCGTTCAGGCATGATGGCAATTGTGCGAACCGCAGGCTTATCCTGACGGACAATTTCTGAGAGCAATCTGCAATACTCATCCCAGGGTTTTAGGCCCTGGACTGCCCCTAAAAAGTTCGCGTCAAGAAAAATAGCAACCGCAGGCAGCGATCTCAAACCCCACCGTAGAGCAAGACTTCGAGCTTCTTTAAAGTCAGCCCATGCCGTCAGACTCAGTGTGCCACTAAACGCTTTCTTTAATTCCGGTGCAATGACTGCCATATCCAGTGTTGTTTTGCGTTCATTAGGATCATCGGCAAAAACCAACATTTTGAGTCCGGAGGCTGCAAGAAAATCCTGAATTCGAACGCAATCCAGTAACGTAAAACCAGCCTCTGCAAAAAGCCGCTTAAAAACCGGATGTTCGCTGATCTCTATGCGGTTGATTTCTGCTGTCACTGCATTAAACGCTTTTGCCATTTGATTACTTCCTTAAATGACTTTTTTGCCCACCAGGTTTTTCAAATGAGGCGGAAGATTGATTGTTTCAGATTCCAAATCTTCGAAAGTTCTGTTAATTTCCTGGCTATCTGTACAGCCTTGCATAACTTTATCCACACAGGCAAGAGCGCGCTCAATCTTTGCTGCTTCTTGCGCATCAATCACTCTTAAAGCATTACCCCTGAAAACAAGCACGTAGTCTCCTGTGGAAACCGACTCCAATAATGAAATATCAACTCTCTCGACTTGCTCGCCGTTCTGTACATCTGCACTCATTCCACTGGCCGTGTCATGTAGTGCAATGACTTTTTTGGGAATCGCGATACACATATTTTATCCTTCACACTCACCGGGATTGTGATTTAACGATAAACCTTAAATCGCCTAAACGGAATGCCTCTTTTTCACTGGGACGGCCTTTTTCATAGCTCAGTCTCTCAAGCGTTTCTTCACCCAGCGGTTCAGCCAACTCATGCTCTTTACGCAGGGTGGGTTCTAACCCCCAGGCAATCATCTCTGTTTTGGCTAACTCAAGGGCTTGATCTATTTTTCCCGCTACTACCTCTGTCAAACTACCGCCGTAATCATTTAATTCAAGCGGCTGAACACCAATAACACTAATGGCCTGCGGTTCATAGCCCTCAAGAGCAGCCATGACCAAAACATCATTCATCCCAGCCTGATGGGCAGAAATTTTTGTTGATGACCAAAGAGCAATGTCCTCATTTCTCAAAAGCTTCACTGTCCCAGGTTTATCTCTAAAGTCACAGCAATCAAAAATCAAGACTCTTTTAGCATCCATGACTTCATTGATTAGATAAGCACCCAAAGTGCCGCCATCGATCACTCGCACTCTTTGGTCTTCAGAAAATTTTTTGTGATAAGCCTCTACGGCTCTGACACCAAAGCCTTCATCGGCCCACAGAATATTTCCTATTCCTATGACAAGCGCTTCGTATTTTGACATTGCTACTTCCTAGCCACACTTAGCTCAAACACGAAAAAGGCCTGAGAGATCCGATCAGACGCCCTCAAGCCTTTTTTCCTGACTATTAATGATGACTTTCTTTAAACATCCTCAACCCAGTGGACATAGAAGAAAGTGTTGTCGCCCCTCCCATCACATCTTCTCTGAAAGACATATAAATGTGAGCAATTGAAAAGAGGATGAACACATACATACAGGCGTGGTGAATGGTTCGAACAGCCTGAGCATCGCCCGCTAAGCTAAAGACCCATCCAAACCAAGCCATCCAGTCCGTATCCCAACCCCAAGCTTGTGCATAGAGTGCAAAGCCAGTAATGATCACGACGAAACTGCCCAAAACAAACATTGCAAACATCGCCAATTGTGCCAATGGATTATGACCGGCATATTCCGGCGCACTCTTATTGAGAAAGAGATAGTAGAGAACCTGAGCCCAAACTCCCTTCCACCACTTTAGGGACCAAAGCGGCGGAATGAAAATCATACGAGCATAACGATTCCCAACGATAGCCCAAAAGATACGGTAAATGAAAAGTACCGTAAAGATCATACCAGCAACAAAATGAGCAAGTCGGATGTAGCCAAAGTCATAGGTAAGCCAGGTATCCCCTAAGTTAGCTACAAGCGGCGCACCGATCAAAAATCCGGTCACGATCATCACTGCCATGCAAAGTGCCATCAGCCAGTGCCAGATACGCACCGGAGCTTCCCACACATAGATCGGGTGAGTGCCTCCTGAGGTGTCAACCTCAAAAGTGACAGGATCTATTCTCATACCTCAGTCTCCTAACGGACTCGGACTCGGCAGAGTTCGTGACCCTGCGGATCCAAAACATGCGTTGCACAAGCCAAGCACGGGTCAAAGCTGTGAATCGTACGAATAATTTCCAGGGGCTTTTCAGGATCAGCCACCGGCGTACCAATCAGAGAGGTTTCAAAAGCCCCCTGCTGACCATCTGGCGAACGAGGCGAAGCGTTCCAAGTCGTCGGCACAATCGCTTGCCAGTTTTCAATACGTGTATCTTTAATGACACACCAGTGACCCAAAGCTCCACGAGGCGCTTCACAGAACCCGACGCCACGGCATTCTTTAGGCCAAGTCTTCGGTTCCCAAAGCTCCATATTAGCCGCGACTTCATCACCAGACTTAATGTTGGCAATAAGATCATCGACATATTGCACCATCTTGTGCGCAGTCCAATCACACTCAAGTGCACGCGCGGCATGACGACCCAAAGTGGAATAGACCGCTTCAATTGGCAAGTTAAGTTCTTTAAGAAGTGCCAAAGCGGGTTCCTTAAAATGCTTCACGTCCTTGGCAATTGAGACTACCAAACGAGCAAGTGGGCCCACTTCCATCATATGGTCCTTCCAACGAGGACTCTTAATCCAGGAATATTTCCCCTTGTCACCCAACCACTCAAATTTGGTCTTTGTACCTACAGAACCTTCTGGCAGTTCAAATGATTGGTCGGTCACACCTTCCCAGGGATGAAGTCCAGTCTTACCTTCCGGATATTTGTACCATGAATGATCTACGTACTCCTGAATTTGATTCAAGTCTCTCAAGTCCACTTCCTGCACACGCGCCAAATCCCCGCCAATAATGGCGCCAGAAGGCATCTGCAGAGACTTTTCAGACCAATCGTTAGCAATTTCCGGGAAGTCTCCATAGCAGAGAACATTTTTCTTGACTATACCGCCACCATAGGTAAACCATTCCGGGTAAAACGATGCAATAGCTTTAATATCGGGCAAATACACATTTTCAACGAATTCGACAGACTGCTTGGCAATATCGCGCATATAGTTCATTGTCACTTCGTTAATCATGTTGCCCGCAGCGCCTGTTTCGTGCATATTAATTGGACAGGCCACACCGCCCACCAAATAATTTGGATGAGGATTCTTACCGCCTAAAATAGTGTGGATTTTGATAATTTCTCTTTGGAAGTCCAGCGCCTCAAGGTAATGAGTTACAGCCAATAAATTAACTGCTGGAGGCAATTTCATGGCCGGATGTCCCCAATAACCATTTGCAAATATTCCCAATTGACCAGATGCGACAAACTTTTTCAGACGATTCTGAACGTCGCGGAAGTAGCCGGGAGAGCTCAATGGATGGCGTGGACTGATTTTCTTTTGCAACTCCGACACTTCTCGGGGATCTGCAGACAGAGAGCTCACGACATCGACCCAATCAAGCGCAGACAATTGATAGAAGTGGACGATATGGTCATGCGTGTAAAGCGTTGCATTCATCAAATTACGAATGATGTTGGCATTTTTCGGTATTTTGATGCCGATTGCATCTTCGACACTTCTAACAGCTGCTAAGGCGTGAATCCCAGTGCAAACACCACAGATACGTTCCACAAAGGCCCATGCATCACGCGGATCCCGTCCTTTTAAAATAACTTCCAAACCGCGCCACATCGTCCCGGTACTTTGGGAATCCGTAATGACGTTGCCGCCATTGCCCAGCACCGCCTGAACGCGCAAATGACCTTCAATACGCGTCACCGGATCAACAACAATACGACGATCTGCCATTATTCTTCCCTCCCGAGATCCTTATTATTTTTCTTCGCTCTGGCTTGAGCAACAGCCGACATTGCAGCATGAGCAATCGCTGCGGCACCCACAACGCCCACGGTTGCCAAGCCGACTTTATCTACCGTAGATTCAATTCCACCAAAGCCTGGCGGCAAAATCGTTGTTTCGTGCTCGTAGAAAGAGCCCTTATCGAAGAAATTAGGTTCAGAGCAACCAATACAACCGTGACCAGACTGCACTGGCCATGAAAGTCCTTCATTCCAGCGAATAGTCGAGCAAGCGTTATAGGTGGTGGGACCTTTACAGCCAACTTTATAGAGGCAGTAGCCCAATTTAGCGCCTTCATCATCGAACTTCTCAACAAACTGCCCTGCATCAAAGTGAGCCCGACGATAGCATTTATCATGAATGCGCTGTCCGTAAAACATCTTGGGACGTCCCAGACGATCCAAAGGCGGAATGCGGTCATAAGTCAAAATATAAGTTACGACAGCCGTCATCACTTCAGGAATCGGCGGACATCCCGGTACTAAAACGATCGGCTTATCAGTAATGATTTCCGTAATGGGAACTGCGTGGGTAGGGTTGGGTTTTGCAGCCTGCACGCAACCCCAGGCTGCGCAAGAACCCCATCCGATCACAGCCTTAGCGCCAGCTGCTACATGCTTAATTTTTGCCAGGAAGGTTTCGCCAGCCGGGATACAGTTGACCCCGTCATCGTTGAGCGGGACATTGCCTTCTACAGCCAAAATATACTGGCCCTTGTACTTCGTAATTGTTTCTTCCAAAGCTGCTTCTGCCTGATGACCGGCTGCCGCCATAATCGTGTCATCGTAGTCAAGCGAAATCATCGACAGCACTAAGTCTTTAGCAACGGGATGATAGGAGCGGATAAAGGACTCCGTACAACACGTACATTCCAGACCATGCAACCAAACAACAGGCATTCTGGGCTTAGTCTCGATTGCATGAGCAATCTCCTGAGCGCCAGCACTACCCAGTCCTAAACTGGCAGCTGTAAGAGAACAAAATTGCAGAAAACTGCGACGGCTGACACCCTGACGTCGCAGAGCTTCATATTGAGTTTCATGCATAAAAGAAATCTCCTCGGCCTTTTTTTATTTGCTGGGGGCTCAATCCACACAAACAGAGGCTCACAGTTAAACGCTAACGTACACTCAATTAGATTGTATGGCATGAAAAGTCCAAGACTTAAGTGAAAACGAATCCTTTTCTTACACCTAAGAGGTATATTTTGATTATTTTGTTATATCCGCTCTCATCTTTCGCTCTTTTTTTTAAATCTGCTTTAAAAATGTCCAAAACGGTAGTGTTTTAACGACTAAATTCGAGTTATTTCAGAGTACTCTAAAAACATTAAATCAATGAGGTGTGAGTGTGCCAATTCGTTCCCTTTGTCCACAGGCAGCTTTTGAATATGAGTTTGGACAGGTCTTTCAAAAGAAAATGAAAGGCTTGCCGATCTGCCGCAGTGATTTGCGGGTAAGAGCACTTGGATTTCAATCTTACCGTGAACATTGGATCGGGGCATTGGTGACACCTTGGTCCGTTTTAATTGTCTTTGCTAGCGGCAATCAAAAGACATGGCCTACCATACAAGAAGGAAAAATTACGACGGTTAACCTACCCGGAGGACCCTTTAGTTTTTTAGGGATGAGAGGTGAAAGAGTAGGAACTTTTCTTGCCTGCTCGCTCATGAGCCCGATTGAGAGGATGTTTAACCAGCGTAATGTTGAAGACTTTGCTCTCAAGGCGCTCACAATGATGCTGACGCCTTTGTCTGAAGACACTCAAAACAAGTCCGATGCCATACCGAAAAAATTCTCCCGCAGAGATTTTTTCCAACCTTTTAGCCAGGAGATGAAATAAAGTGCCCTATCCAGATGTATCGACTGTTTCCCTGGTGATTGAAGAAAAGGGCTCAGTGCTTGACGTACAGCTACATAACCACCGTACAAGAGATATCGCACTGGCCGCTCAGGTAATCGGTCCTGAGAAAACTAAGGTGATCCTACGGTCCCTTTTGGGACTTTGTCCGGTTGCACAGGTTTGTGCTTTTGACTCGGCCTGGCAAGCCGTAAAAAATCAAACAGCAAACTCAACTGACGAAACCACCCGACAACTCATTACTGCCGAAGCAATTCTTGAAACGATTCGGGTGCTGAGCATGGATCTTCAACCTTATACGATCCACGGCAAGGTCAGTACGGAAACTTTGAAAACTATCGGTGAATTGCGCTCAAGACTTTGTCGTATCACACAAAACGAGACGGTTGACGATGCCGCTGTAAAAACACTCATTGAAGACATCCGAGCTTTAGTGATTTTATGGTTTACGCGCGAAAAAATTGCCATTAATGCCATCAAACACACTTTCGAGCGTTTCGATGACATAACGGTCGATGGGAAAGCGTTGCTCTTTCCTGAAGAAATCGGAAATAAAGAAATTTTGAAGCTCTTTGTCCACATACTCACAGAGTATCCAGACTGGGCTTTGTGTCCGCAACTGGCTGGCTCTCGCATCACGGGTGCATTGGCACGGATTCGCAGTCTGCAATATACGGGCAGAAGGCAACCGTTTAGGGTAAAAGACTTGATTCTGGCACGGCTTCAGGAACTGAAATCTTTTGCCTCAGGTCTCATCAGTCCATTTACGGCTCAAAGTTTTTATCTAGATAATGGCTGGGGTGTCGGCTTGGTTGAGACTGCCCGAGGTTCATTGATGCATTTTTTGTCTCTTAAAAACGATGCCATGCAATTTCACATTGTTGCCCCAACCGAGTGGGCCTTTCAGGAAGAAAGCCCAATGGTTGAAGTGATGAACGCTTATGCTAATAAAAGAGTTCATGCGGTGAAGTCTGTGGTCACGGGACTCAATCTTATCGGTTGTGCCTTTGATCCCTGTACAAAGATGACAGTTTGCTGGCCACAAAGGAATATCTAATGCACGAACTTTCTCTAGCCGAAGGCATTATTGATATTGTTGAACGGACAGCTAAAGCCAACAATGTGCATCGAGTCAAAAAGGTTCGAATTGCAGTGGGGGAGCTTGCTGGCGTCGACATTGAGAGTTTGGTTTTTGCATGGCTATCGGTCAGGCGCGGCGGCTGCGCTGATCAGGCGGAGCTGGAGATTGAACGGCCGGCAGGGCGAGCGTGGTGCATAGATTGTTCAAAAGAGGTTCCCTTAAAACGTTACGGAGACCCTTGCCCGATTTGCTCGGGTTACCATTTAAGCGCTATTGGCGGCACAGAATTAAAAGTAATCGACATCATTGCCGAAGACTGTGATGACGATTTGAATAAATAAGGAGTTTTAATATGTGTACAACATGCGGTTGCGGTGAAAAGCACTCTCACACTCATACGCACAGAGATGAAAACGGCAATCTTGTGACTCATACTCACGAAGAACACGTTCATGAACACGAACCTCAACACACTCACGACAGTGCAATGGCAGCAGAACGCGCAATCAGTATCGAGGAAGATATCCTCTCGAGAAACAATACCATCGCAAATGAAAACCGAGCGTTTTTCAGACAAAAACATATTTTGGCTCTCAATTTTGTCTCTAGCCCAGGCTCCGGAAAAACGGAATTGCTTTGCGCCACAGTTAGAGCAGCCGCCGGGCAATTTAGTATCAATGTAATCGAAGGCGATCAGCAAACCAGCAACGATGCTAACCGGGTTAGAGCAACCGGTGTGCAAGCTCATCAGATCAATACCGGTAAAGGTTGCCACTTAGATGCAGACATGGTCCGACATGCAATCGAGCACATGGATTTAGACGACTCAAGCATTCTTTTCATTGAGAATGTCGGCAATCTCGTCTGTCCCGCCGAATTTGACTTAGGTGAAGTCCATAAGGTTGTCATTTTGTCTGTTACCGAAGGTGAAGATAAGCCGCTCAAATATCCGGATATGTTCAGAGCAGCTGACGTGATGATTATCAACAAAATCGACTTACTGCCCTATGTGAAATTTGATATTGATGCCTGTGAAGAATATGCCCGGCGCGTCAATCCTAAAATACAGACTTTAAGAGTTTCTGCGACCACCTCCGAAGGTTTGGATCGATGGATTACGTGGCTGCAGGCTCAGAAAACATTGGCCACACTCTGATGGACAACTATTATGATCGCTAAGTTTTTCCGTATCAACGGCTTGGTACAGGGTGTGGGCTTTCGTCCGACCGTCTACCGTATTGCTCTTGACTTAGGACTCAAGGGTGAGGTCTTCAATGATGCTGAAGGCGTAGGCGTTTTTCTGGAAGGCGACGAAGCGTCCGTTTTAAAGTTTCCGCAGGTCATGCGGGAACAAAAGCCTCCCTTGGCACGAATTGACTTCATTCGTATGAGCGATGCGGCTCTTAAGGGCTATCAAAACTTTACGATCACCGAAAGTCAGGCCGGTCACGTAAAAACGGCGATCACCGCCGATGCAGCCACCTGCAAAGCTTGCCTTGAGGATATGTTTACACCGGGTAACCGCCGTTACCGCTACGCATTTACCAACTGCACGCACTGCGGACCTCGTTTTACGATCACTCGGCACTTACCCTACGATCGTCCTCAGACAACAATGGCCTGCTTTGCAATGTGTCCGGATTGCATGGCCGAGTACACCGATCCACTGGACAGACGCTTTCACGCCCAGCCCAACGCTTGTCCTATCTGTGGACCGAAGCTCTTTTTTGAAGATTCAAAGGGCTGTGAGCTGCCGGGCGATCCCGTTGATAACGCCGTCGAAAAAATCCGAGCAGGAAAAATTGTTGCCGTTAAAGGACTGGGTGGCTTTCATTTAGTCTGTGATGCAAAAAACGAAGAGGCGGTAAAGCGCTTAAGAAAACTCAAAAGTCGCAGTGAAAAAGCCTTGGCCGTGATGATGGCTAACACAGAAAGTGCAAAACTTTATGCGTACATCAGTGAGGCTGCTCAAAAAACGCTTGAAAGTGTTGCCAGACCCATTGTTCTGCTGCCCAGAAATGATCCCGAGTCTTTACCGGGTATCGCCGACCGTCTGACAGATATCGGCATTATGCTTCCCTACACGCCGGTGCATTGGCTGCTTTTTCATTCCCTCGCAGGTAAACCGGTGGGCTCCCGCTGGACTGAAAACCCCGCTCTCGACGAAGTGCTTGTTATGACTTCCGCCAACTATTCCGGCGAACCTCTCGTAATCAGTAATGATGAGGCAAGGGAAAAACTTAAGCACATTGCCGATTACTTCCTGATGCACAATCGTGAAATTTTAGTGCGCTGCGATGACTCTGTTGTCAGGATGATTGGAGATACTCCGATTTTTATCAGACGATCAAGAGGCTACGCTCCTGATGCAATAAAACTGCCTGAAGCAATACGTCCGACTTTTGCTGCCGGGGCCTATCTGAAAAACACCGCGGCTTTAAGCAGACAGGAAGACATTTTCCTGACTCAACATATCGGAGACTTAGAAAACTCGGGTACCCATCAGGCTTACCGAGATGCGGTAGGGCACCTGTCCGCTCTCTATGAAATAAAACCTCAGGCAGTTGCCGCCGACGCTCATCCTGATTTCTATAGTTCAAGGTATGCCGAGGAAGTTGCTCATAAAAACAAGGCACACTTTTTCTCCATCTATCACCATGCTGCCCATATTGCAGTTGCGATGGCCGAACTGAACCGCTCGGCTCCGACCGTAGGACTTGCTTTGGACGGAGTCGGTTTAGGGCCGGGCAATGCAATCTGGGGAGGAGAACTTCTTTGGATTAAGCCTGACGGCTTTGCCCGCCTGGGAAGCCTTTTACCGCTTCCCCTGCCAGGAGCAGACAAAGCGGCGTTGGAGCCCCGTCGCATGGGAGCCTCAGTCTTGACAGTTTTAGGTAAGCCCGATCTTATCGGTGAATTTTTCCCTAATCTGCCTCATGCCGAACATTTCGATCAATTGGTCAATAACCTGTCGCTCTCACCGTTGACTTCTTCGGTGGGCAGGCTTTTTGATGCTCTCAGTGCCCTTTTGGGACTTTGCGAAGTTCAGCACGATGAGGCGCATGCTGCCTCACTGCTTGAGAGTGCAGCCTTCGGACTGAGCCCTGAAGCACACCCTGAATATTTTGAAATTCAAAATAATCGTCTGAGCCTTTTGCCGTTTTTCAACGCATTGGTCAAAGAACATCAGAGGTTGAATTCCGAGACGATCAAACAGTGGGCGGCAGACTTCCACGCCACGCTTGCGCTCGGCTTAGCAACCCTTACGCATCAAGGATGCAGCAAAATTCATTACAGCGGTCCGATTATGTTGACCGGCGGCTGTATGGCCAATCGGATTCTGACCCAGTGCCTGGTCTCGGATTTAGAGCGCATGGGTTTTGAAACTTACTTTCCGCAAAAGGTTCCTGCGGGTGACGCAGGCCTGGCATTAGGACAAATATGGCTAAGCTCCTTGGCATTAAATGCTCATGCGGATGAATACAAATATGAAGGAGACCGATGAATTCGGTTAAAAACGATGTGTCTGGCTGTCCCTGCAAAAATTATTGAATTAACAGATGGTGAAAACGCTTTGTGTGACTTCAACGGCATTACCAAAGAAGTGAACATTGCTTTAATCGACGAGCCCAAAGTCGGCGATTGGGTGATTGTTCACGTGGGCTTTGCTTTAAACAGAATTGATGAAAGTGAGGCACTTCAAACTCAGAAAATCCTCAATTCTTTTGCCTCAAAAGAAGGTTTTGAAGGATAAAAAAGCATGCAGTACATCAGTGAATACCGTGACAAAGAAAAGGCATTAGCCATCAGTGAAGCGATCAATAAGCTTGCCGATCCCCATAAATACTATCGCTTTATGGAGTTTTGCGGCGGTCACACCCATGTACTTTCCCGCTGGGGTTTAACGGATTTGTTGCCCGAACAAGTCAGAATGATTCACGGTCCGGGCTGTCCGGTCTGCGTTTTACCGGTGGGCCGCATAGAGATGGCAATTGAACTTGCTCTGCAAAAAGACATTATTCTGTGCACCTATGCCGATACTTTAAGAGTGCCGACTTCTAAAGGTCTGTCTTTATTTAATTGCCGTTCAATGGGTGGAGATGTCCGCATGGTTTACTCTCCCATGGATGCAATCCATATCGCTCAAAAAAATCCCGATAAAGAAGTCGTATTTTTTGCTATCGGCTTTGAAACGACTACGCCTCCGACAGCTATCGCAGTCAAAACTGCCCGAAAACTCAAGCTCAAAAATTTTTCGGTCTTTGTAAACCACGTACTCACACCTGCGGCAATGAACCACATTCTTGAAAGCGGCAGGGAGCATGCTGCAGGGGTTACTTTAGATGGGCTGGTCGGCCCCGCACATGTTTCAACCGTCATCGGTTCTGAGGCCTACGAGCCTTTTGCAAAAGCGTGGCATAAGCCGGTTGTTATCGCAGGCTTTGAACCACTGGATATGCTGCTCGCCATTTATATGCTGATCAAACAGGTCAACGAAGAGCGGGCAGAAGTAGAAAATGAATTCACGCGTGCCGTTACGCCAAAAGGAAACACTACGGCAATAGCGCTTATGAACGAAATTTTTGAATTGCGTGAGAGCTTTGAATGGCGGGGTTTGGGAGCTGTTCCTTTTTCTGCCCTAAGGTTAAAAGAAGTATTTGCTGAGTTTGATGCTGAAAAACGATTCTCGATGCCCAAACGCCACAGTCCGGACAACCGCGCCTGTGCCTGCGGAGCAATTTTGAGGGGCGAAAAGACTCCGACCGAGTGCAAGCTTTTCGGCACAGTCTGTACACCAGCTCATCCGATAGGAGCCTGCATGGTCAGCTCCGAGGGGGCCTGTGCAGCCTATTGGCGCTATGCCCCGAAAACAAGAGCGAGTAAATAAGAGAGATTTTTATGTCGTCAATTAAACCCAATTATGTTCGTCATTTGGACCTTCGCAACGGTCTGATTGAAATGACTCACGGAGCCGGGGGCTTGGCCAGTGCCCAATTGATTGAAGAAGTCTTTGCCAAACACTTTACAAACGAATGGCTCGATGAGGGACACGACGGAGCCGTATTGCCTGCGCTCAGAAAACCTGTTGCCGTCTCCTGCGACTCTCACGTCATCTCTCCCATCTTTTTCCCCGGAGGAGATATCGGACGTCTTGCCGTGTGCGGCACAGTCAATGATGTAGCCATGTGCGGCGCCAAGCCGCTCTATATTGCGGCAAGTTTTATTCTTGAGGAAGGTTTGGCGCTTTCTGACCTGGATAAAATCGTCTCTTCCATGGCTCTTGCAGCTAAAGAAGCCGGTGTTGCCATTGTCACGGGCGATACAAAAGTAGTTGAAAAAGGGCATGGCGACGGAATCTATATTTCGACCGCCGGGATAGGTGAAAAAATCACCGATTGCCGCATTTCCGGTCAGCAAGCCAAACCGGGGGATGCAGTGTTAATTTCCGGCAGCATGGGTGATCACGGAACGGCCATTTTGTCAAAACGCGAAAACATGTCTTTTTTAACTGAAATTCAAAGCGATGTTGCTCCGCTCAACGGCTTGGTTGAAAAGATCCTGAAAGTTGTTCCAGATATCCACGTCCTAAGGGATCCGACCCGAGGAGGACTGGCTGCAACATTAAATGAAATCGCCCACCAAAGCAGTGTCGGCATTTACCTTAGCGAAAACGATATCCCGGTGAAACCCAGCGTAGCGGCAGCCTGTGAATTTTTGGGGCTTGATCCTTTGTTTGTCGCTAACGAAGGTAAACTCATCGTAATCTGCGAGAAAAATCAAGCACAGGCTGTACTCAATGAGATGAGACAACATCCTCTCGGTCAGGAGGCTGCAATCATCGGCGAAGTGACAGCAGAAAACGCCGGTTGCGTAGAAATGCAGACGCTTTTAGGCGGACGCAGAAGTGTTGACTGGTTAAACGGTGAACAGCTTCCGCGTATCTGCTAACGATTAGTCCAAACAAGTCCTACTCCAAACAAAGAGAAGAGGGGTTTGACTCTGAATTGACTCATTGCTGTACGAGACACAAAGAAAAAGTCAGGACCCAGCGACATGAGTGCTATTAAATGAACTAGCGCAATGGGAAAAAAACAAAGACGTCATTGTCGGATTCTCAAAAAAATAGGACGCTAGTTAACTATGGAAAAAGCCAAAAAATAAAGTCCGTAACTACTTGCTCTTGCTTAACGGAAAGAGAAAAAATAGCCGACATCCATGACGCACTTTTTAAAGAACGTATAATTTCACGGATCAATCAATATTTTATGAAAAGGCTTCTCATGACATGGATTGTCGGCCTAACCGGCGGAATCGGCTCCGGAAAAACACAGGCCAGTAACGCTTTTGAGGCATTGGGGGTTCCGGTGATTGACACCGACCTCATCAGTCATGCTATCACTGCCCCTAACGGTTTAGCCATTACGGCAATCCGTGAGGCTTTCGGCGATAAGTTGATCAGTCCGTCGGGGGGATTGGATCGCAAGGCTATGCGGGAGCTCGTTTTCCAAAATCCCGATGCCAGGCATAAACTTGAAGCGATTTTGCACCCCTTGATCGCCAACGTCACAATGGCGTCTATCGCACAGCACACCGATGCTCCCTACGTGGTTTTGGTTGTGCCTCTCTTGGCTGAAAGTCCTCAATGGCTTAAGCGCTGCGATCGCGTTTTAGTGATTGATTGTGAGGTGGAAACTCAAATTGAACGTGTCATGGCTCGCTCACATCTTACTCGGGAAGCTGTAATGGCTATTATTGCTACGCAGGCAACGCGCGATGCAAGAAAAGCCATTGCAAACGAAGTAATTGTGAATGAGTCCACTGTGGAAGCTTTAACTCAGCAGGTGCGACGTCTTCACGATTTCTACCTCAATATGGCTCGTCAGTCACCCAAAGCGGGAGAACCCGTATGATTGTCAAGTGTCCAATTTGCAAAAAGCCGGTTGAGTGGTCCGATAAGAATCCCTGGAGACCCTTTTGCTCGGAGCGCTGCAAGTTAATTGATTTGGGCGAGTGGGCAAGTGACGCCTACGTGATTCACGGTAATGCCTACGCCCAAACCAATGAATCGGAAGCCGACAAACTCGCCCAAGAGCTTTTTTCTCATCTGCAGGAAGAGAAAAAAGACAATTCTGAAACTAAATAGTTTCTATCCAGCCGTTTGCCCCGTGCGGTCTAAGTAGCTTGTCATTCGTAATTTTTACATTTGTGAGATAAAGCGGCACGGAGTTGTCGCTCATCAATCTGAGCCACGCGCTCGATGCCACACGAACTGTCGGATCAACCCAGGCAAAAAGTGCACCGCTTGCAGCGATCTCGCTCCAGCAACTGGGATCTGCTTTCAAAGCAAAGCGTTTATTGGACACCTTTTGACCGTCCTGGCCGTCATCAACAAAGACACCGTCGGCTTTTTGTTGGGAAGATTCATGAGCCAGAGCATCAACCCAAACCTCCTTCACGCCGAGTGTTTTAAGTGTTTCTTTCCACTGATCAATATCCTTTGCGTGTTGTCCGCAAAGAATGACTCCTTCCGGCTTTCTTTGTTTTAAGACTTCTAAATCAATCGCTTCAGATTTTAGTTTGAGCCAATACTTGGGCATATTGAGCCATTGCTGAATCGGTTGGCTCGCTTCAAGCACCGGACTAGGCCAAGATTCAGGGGCAAAAAATCCGAAAGAGTCCTGTTTTTCCAAAGCTTTTGGCGTACCGGACCAGTTCCAGGAACGGACAAAATGAAGACGAACCTTAGCGTGAGGATAATCAAAAACAATGGTGACCCAGGGAGCGCAATCATGCATATCAATCCCCAGCTCCTCTTTGATTTCACGCTTTGCCGCTTCCTCTACGGTTTCCATTGCTTCAAGTTTGCCGCCGGGAAATTCCCACCAACCGGCATAAACCTTGCCTTGAGGTCTGGAACTTAAGAGACTGCGACCCTCTTCGTCCATCAATACTGCGCAAGCTACGATTGTTTCAGTTCGCTCTGACATTTTTCGCCTTTTAACGAAAAAGCGCCCGTCTGAGAGCGCTTTTTGCATTGAGTCAATATGTTTTAGTCAATGTGTCCGTGACAGTTTTTGAACTTTTTGCCCGAACCGCAGGGACACAGATCATTGCGGGAGACTCCTCGCCAGTCAACCTTATCAAGATCCACTCCTGCCGGAGAAATACCCGTAAATGAAAGCTCTCTGCCTTCATCATCGTGCACCACCTTTTGCTTGGCTTCCTGTTGAGCTTTTGCCTGAGCCTGTGCCTGAGCTTGAGCTAAGGCTTGAGCTCTTTGAAGGGCCTCTTCCTGAGCACGCTGCTGTTCAGCCATCACTTCTTCGCGAGTTTGAATACGAACGGTCATCAGGACACGCATGACATTTTCGCGTACGCGGTCAAGCAATGTTTCAAACATCGAGAAGGCTTCACGCTTATATTCCTGCTTCGGCTGCTTTTGAGCGTAACCTCTCAGGTAAATACCCTGGCGAAGCGCATCCAAAGCGGTAATGTGAGCACGCCAAATGCTGTCCAACACCTGAAGCGTAACTTGCTTGGCAAAATTGTGCATCGCTTCGGGACCCGCCAACTCAATCTTTTCGTTGTAGATCCGATCGGCTTCATCGATCAAGGCCTTAAGCAAATCCTCGTCCGTGGTGGAGTTGCTCTTTTCAAGCATTCCGGCAAAATCCAACTCGATACCCCATTCGCTCTTGAGAATAGTGGTCAAAGTGTTCAGATCCCACTGCTCTTCGACCGTATCGACCGGAACGTATGTTCTGAACAGATCCGTGAAATAGCCGTGACGCAGATTAGTCACCATTTCACTTAAGTCATTGCTTTCCAAAATCTCGTTGCGCAAGCGGTAGATTTCGCGGCGTTGGTCATTTTGAACGTCATCGAACTCAAGCAACTGCTTGCGGATATCGTAGTTGCGACCTTCGACCTTACGTTGTGCACTTTCAATCATGCGGCTAAGCATGTTGGATTCAATGGCCACACCCTCTTCGAGCTTTAACTTATCGGCAATGGCTCTCATGCGGTCGCCGCCGAAAATACGAAGCAACGGGTCTTCCATTGACAGATAAAAACACGAAGAACCCGGGTCACCCTGACGACCGGCACGACCGCGAAGCTGGTTGTCGATACGGCGGGATTCATGACGTTCACTGCCGATAATACGAAGACCGCCAGCCGCAACCACCTTATCGTGTTCAACCTGCCATTCGGCTTTGATTTTTTCAATCTGAGCCTGCTTTTCTTCTTCAGTCAGATCAGGATTCGTTTTGACATCATCAATGTGCTTATTGATGCCGCCGCCCAAAACGATATCGGTGCCGCGACCAGCCATATTGGTGGCAATCGTCACTACACCGGGGCGGCCCGCTTCCAACACAATCTGAGCTTCGCGTTCATGCTGCTTAGCATTCAACACATTGTGTTTGATGCCTTCCTTATCGAGCAGCTGACTTAAAGCTTCAGAATTTTCAATGGAAGTCGTACCCAACAAAACAGGCTGCTGACGCTTGTTGCACTCTTTGATGTCTTCGATAATTGCACGATACTTTTCATCAACAGTACGGAAAACCTTATCCTGTTGATCATCGCGAATCATCTTCTTGTGTGTCGGAATAACAACCGTTTCCAATCCGTAAATATCCTGGAATTCGTAGGCTTCGGTATCTGCTGTACCGGTCATGCCTGCAAGCTTGTCATACATACGGAAGTAGTTCTGGAATGTAATAGAAGCAAAGGTTTGATTTTCCTGATTGATCTTCACCCCTTCTTTTGCTTCAACAGCCTGGTGCAACCCTTCGGACCAGCGGCGGCCCGGCATCAGGCGACCGGTGAATTCGTCAACGATCACAATTTCACCGTTTTGAACCACATAGTGCTGATCACGCTTAAAGAGCGTGTGCGCTCTCAGTGAGGCCATCAAGTGGTGCATCAATATGATGTTTTGAGCCGAATAAAGGCTTTGACCCTGAGGAATCAAACCGCGTTGAGTGAGAATTTCCTCAATATGCTCATGGCCTTGCTCAGAAATATAAACCTGACGGGCTTTTTCATCGACCCAGTAGTCGCCTTCGCCCTTTTCTGTTGCCTGGCGAGTCAAAAGCGGCGGAATATCGTTGATCTTGGCATAAAGCTCGGTGTTGTCATCTGCAGGACCGGAAATGATCAAGGGCGTACGGGCTTCGTCGATCAAAATAGAGTCCACTTCGTCAACGATTGCGTAGTGCAGACCGCGCTGACGACGATGATTAATGTCGTACTCCATGTTGTCACGCAGGTAGTCAAAACCAAACTCATTGTTGGTACCGTACGTGATATCTGCGGCATAAGCCTGAACTTTTTCTTCATTGGGCTGTTGGCTGTAAATGGTGCCGACAGATAAGCCCAGGAAGTTGTAGACCCGTCCCATCCATTCTGCATCGCGCTTGGCCAAATAGTCGTTGACAGTCACAACGTGCACACCCTTTGCAGGCAATGCATTTAAATAAACTGCGAGTGTAGCCGTCAGGGTTTTACCTTCACCGGTTCTCATTTCGGCGATCTTGCCGTCATTGAGAACCATGCCGCCGATGAGCTGCACATCAAAATGCCGCATACCCAGTACACGGGAGCTCGCTTCACGAACTACAGCAAAAGCTTCGGGTAAAAGAGATTCCAGCGTTTCGCCCTTGGCAAGACGGTCACGAAATTCTTGAGTTTTAGCCTTAAGTTCATCATCACTTAAGGCTTTAATAGAAGGTTCTAATTTATTGATTACAGCGCACTGACGACGGTACTGTTTAATCAAGCGGTCATTGCGACTGCCAAATACTTTCGTTAAAAGCTCAGAAAACATCTTTTGATACCCTGCGTGCATGTGACCTTAGCACTGCACTTTTTGTTAAATTGAGACGACAAAAATCAGTCGGTTCGAATAAACCACAGCTCGGAATTATCGCATATTGAAAGAGTGATTTCTCATTGAAATTTCTTTGTTTTTTGAGTTTTCGTCTGTTTTTTGTAACTTTTTTAACTCTTTTCTCTTTTGCGCTGCATCCATGAGAAAATACGCCGGTGAGGATAGCAAATGAACGGATTGGAAAATATTAACAAGCTCTTAAACTCTCTGAATTCTGACAGCATCATAGCCCGCCAGATGCTAAGCGTGAGAGTGGCCGAAGTACTGAAACGAGCCTGTCTGAAAAGGCACTTAAATATTGACTTTCAACACTGTGTCCATGTGGAGTGCTCTACTGCAGGCATAATCATCAATACAACCACACCGACTCTTGCCAATCGTCTCAAACAGATTCAACCTACGCTGGAAAAAGCCCTTTTTGACAGCGGGTTAAACTTTCCGATTCAAGGAATTCTGGCCGGCAAAATTCTTCCGCTTGCCGATTTAGAGCCCTATCCGTTGGATCCGCCGAGAGTGGCCCAACCGGGTGCCTCTGAGGCCGTTCGCGCCTGTGCCAAGCGAGCAGAAGATGAAGATATCAGAAAAAGTTTGGAAAGGTTAGCCGATGCCCTGGAGCAAAGAGGCTAGACAAAATTCCACAGAGCAAAGCCCAGGACTAAAAACCCGATCGCAAAAAATACACAGGCAGTAGCCCGATTGATTAATTGAGATCCGCGGGGACCGGTAAAGAACCGCCGGGCTTTTTCAGCCAGAACCGAATACATCACCAAATTGGCAAAAACCAAAACTGAATAAACAGAAATCATCAGCACAGCTTGAGCAACATAGGGCTGAGCAGGATCAACGAACTGAGGCAGTACACTGATACCGAAAATAATCGGCTGAGGGTTGCACAGAGAGATCACAACGCCTTTACTCAAGTTGGAAAAACCGTCTTTAGGAACCCCTTTTGCCTTGAGATCCGGATGTGTTGGCTCATCTTTTTGAAAGTGCATGGCCGGTTTATGCCAGCTTCTCCAGCCAAGATAAAGAATAAAGAATGCACCGGCAATTTTGATGGCGTTAAACAGCGTCGGGCTGGAAGCCAATATCACCCCCATACCCGACATCGCTGCCGTAAATAAAATGGCAATGCCGATTGCCTGACCGAGCGCAAAAAAAGCTGTTTTGCGCCAACCCTGCTGAAGAGACAAAACAATGGCAAATATCACCCCCATCCCGGGAGACAGGATATTTGCCAAAGAAGTGATCAAAAACAGGGAAAAAAGCGACATCAGCATCAACCCGTGAAATAACACGATCAATGCTACGCTTTTTTCTCAAAAGCATTCAAGCTTTAAGGAATTTGTTTGAAAAGAATCAAAGAGCTTTGACTCTTTCAAATGAGAAGTCTTTCGGAGCCTGAGCTTTTTCAAAAGTCGCCCACTCCCAAGCTGAAGAATCAGCCAGCAGAGCGCGCAACAATTGATTGTTTAACCCATGTCCGGACTTATAAGCACTGTAACGGGCTAAAAGGGGATGCCCCAATACATAAAGGTCACCCATAGCATCCAGTATCTTGTGCTTCACAAACTCATCCTGACTTCTGAGTCCCTCCGGATTCAGAACCCGATACTCATCCATAACCACGGCATTTTCAAGCGTGCCGCCTTGAGCCAAGCCGATTGATCGAAGCATCTCTACGTCTTGCACAAACCCGAAAGTGCGCGCTCGGCTTACGGCATGAGCATAGTCGACCTTGGACAGATCAACCTCGGTAAATTGAGAAGTACTGTCGATTGCCGGATGACCGAACTTAATCGAAAAAGCCAATGAAAAGCCTTCATGAGGCTCAAGCTGCGCCCATTTGTCTCCGTCGGTGACTCGTACCGTTTTCGTCACCCGCACAAAACGCTTCGGCGCAAACTGCTCAACAATGCCAGCGGCTTGAATTAAGAAAACAAAACTGGCTCCGGAGCCATCCATAATCGGAATTTCAGGTGCATCGACATCAACGTAGCAGTTATCGATTCCAAGGCCGTTAAAAGCACTCATCAGATGCTCAATAGTGGAAATCTTAACGGGACCTTCGTTGAGCGTTGTCGCCATCCGAGTGTCGTTGACACGAGTGGCTTCAGCGGGCATTGTCACGGGCGGATCTAGGTCAACACGGGTATACACAATACCGGTATCGGGATCAGCAGGACGCAAAGTCAAATGCACCTTGCGTCCCGAGTGCAGTCCAATACCCACCGTACGGACGACTTTTTTGAGCGTTCGTTGTTTCAGCATAAAAAAGGCTCAGCTTACTTCGTATCGTGACGAATGGACCACCAGCCCGTTTCCCACTCATCGGCCGCTTTTTCTTCCTTCGGGGCTTCAGTCTGCGTTGACTCAGGTGCTGCAGCAGTTTGTGTGGTCACATCAGGAGCAACCGGTTCAGAGGGCTTCTGCGCAGCAGGTTCCGAAGCAGGCTGTGCTGCAGGCTGAGAAATCGTCTGGGCCTGAGTACTCTGGCGCGGGCTCCAGGGATCCGTTTGCTGCTGAGGTTCAGCAAAAGCTCGACTGTTGCGTTCCCAAACATCGCGCTTTTCATCGGGCTTATCAATCGGAGCAACCTCCTTATCTTTGCCGCCGTCCAGCCCCGTTGCAACAACCGTCACACGCATGGAGTCACCCATACTGTCATCATAGGCAGAACCGTAAATCACCTGAGCGCCCTTGGCGGTGAAGTTCGTAATGATGTTCATCACCGTCTTGGTTTCTTTCATCTTCATCGTTTCTTCGCTGGCGGTGATATAAACCAAAACGCCTCTGGCACCGTTAAGTGTCACACCCTCAAGAAGCGGGCAGGCAACGGCATTTTCTGCTGCAATACGTGCGCGATCTGGCCCTGAAGCAATAGCCGAACCCATCATTGCTGTACCGCGTTCGCTCATCACAGTGCGCAAATCTTCAAAATCTACGCCAATTAAGCCCGGAGTTTGAATAATTTCGGTGATACCGGCACAAGCCTTAAAGAGCACATCATCGGCTGCAGCGAAACATTCGCTCACAGAAGCATCTTCACCCAACTCGTCTTCAAGCTTATCGTTCAAAATAACGATCTGACTGTCAACGCACTGCTTGAGTTTAACCAACCCTTCCTCTGCTCTTTGCATACGCAAAGCGCCTTCGTAACTAAAGGGTTTTGTCACAACTGCAACCGTCAGAATGCCCATTTCGCGGGCAATTTGAGCAACCACCGGCGCTGCTCCCGTACCGGTGCCGCCTCCCATACCGGCGGTAATGAAAACAAGGTTGGCTCCCTGAAGAAGTTCCCGAATGCGATCCTTTGCTTCAATAGCGGCCTGTTCACCTACTTCGGGACGGGCACCGGCTCCCAGACCGGTCTTACCGATCTGCAATGTGGCGTGTGCACGAGAATGCGACAGGGCCGTGTAATCAGTATTAATTGCAATAAATTCAATACCTTGAGCACCGCGCTCAATCATATGTTCGACAGCGTTTCCACCGCCGCCGCCCACACCGACGACCTTGATAACCGTTTGGCGGGGATCATTATCACTGAGTACTTCAAACATGGGAATAGGCCTCCAAAACCAATCCTCTAATTATGTATGAACATAGCGCTTTTTGCTTAAAAATTGAAAAAGATTTTTTCAATGTTTTCAAGAAATTCTTTCAGACAGAAGCTCTGGGCCAGCAATTGCAGCAGACAAGGACAAAATCAGTACTGCCCGATAAAAAATTCTGTCACGAAGCGCTTTAACTTTGACCAGCGGGAATCATCAGAGGCAGTCTGTTCACCCTCATCTTCAGCCCCCTCTTTAAATCTCAGGGCTTCATAAGCTATCAAACCCATCACAGCGCTTTCTTTTGGAGAATTTAATCCGATACAGGCGTCCCCCGTATAGTGTGAACATCCCAATCGGGCACTGAATGTATAGGCCATGGGACCCGGCATATCAGAAAAAAGCTCCGGCATCCCCACTAAAAGTGAAGTTCCCCCCGTCAACACTATGCCGCCGGTCAAGGTGTTGCAAGGTGCTCCGTTTTGGCTGGTGTACCAACCCTCTTCAAAGAGTTTTTGACCAATCGTCATATTGAGGTTACGGATTTCGCGGTAAACCAGCTTGGAAATATCCAACTTTGAATATTTCCGATTGCCTTCCTCTATGGGGGATCGGTACAAAATGACTTCTGAATCTTCAGCCCGACACCTCAGATCCAATTTGACTTTGATCTGTTCGGCTTCCTGCATCGAACAATGCAAATAGCCACTGATGCGCTGCGTGATCTTATGGCCGCCATAGTTAATGGTATAAGTAAAACGAGGATGACCGGCATAAAACACTGCCACATCCGTTGTCCCCTCACCGATATCAATCACTACAGCCCCATTTTGTATTTCGTCCGGGCTTAAAACGGCATAACCGCTTGCCCATGCTTCGGGCAAAATCTGCGAGACATCCATGCCGCTGCGCCTAATCAGATTGACTCGGTTTAAAGCACAGGCGGAATTGGCAACAGCCGAGTGCATGTGAGCTGAAATTCTTGAACTTTTGGCATCCAAAGGATTTTGCCCGATGAATTCATCTTCCTGATTATCGAGCATGTAGTAAAGCAGCTCCGACTTAATCAGTTGCTGACCGTCTTTAAGTTCAAGCGCATACTGGGCCATATTCTGGACTTTTTTCATGTCCATTAAATTGACCGTACGACCTCGTAAAGGCATCTCTGCGCTTGAATCTTTTCCTTCGACAGACTTGCCTGAAATGTTTGTGCAAACCTGAAGACTGGGCATTTTCCCGGCAATACCGAAAGCTTCCACCAAAGCAGCTTTAACCCGAGGCATAGCCTCTTCGATACTCACAACGTTACCTTCTCGCACGCCTTCAGAGTCGGTTCGTCCCTGAGCTAAGACCCGGAACGTGCCGTCCTTATAAATTTCGGCTACAACGGCAAGAATCTTGCTTGACCCGATATCCAGTGCAGTGATTACTTTCTTCGTTTCTTTCATCTGGCGCTATTTTGCCTATTGGCTTCCGCAATCGATTCGGCCGCCTGTCGGCGTCCGGCCTGAGAACGGTATATCTTTAAACTTTTTTCAGGCAATGTGGCAGAAAAAGCCAACTCATATCTCGCATCAATACTCGATGGCGGTCCATTCATTAATTTCACAACATCCGGATATTGTACGATAACTACACCGAAACGATCCTCAAGCGTCCAATCTTCGTGTTCCACCCCAAGTTCAATGCGGGTAGGAGGAATCGTATCTGAAGCAATGGCCAAGGCCCAACTGTCACGATCATTAACGCTCACTTCGGTGACTCTGGCCTTTGGCATGACAACCTGCAGCATCTTATTGAATCGCTTGTAACGGCGAGTGACTTCCTGAACCATCTCAGCGCGACCGAAAAATTCCGGTAACGCCATCGGATTGTCTGCCTCTTCGGGATTAGCGGCAAAAAGCTCGCCGTTTACCGAAACCAACCTGCCGTCTTCCCACAAGGCAAGCGCCTTATACTCGGAAATTTCAATGTTGATTTTATCGGGCCAAACCCGTCTGACGTTGACTGATTTCACCCATGGTGCCTTAAGAGCTGCCTCACGAATTGCATCTAAATCCACGTCAAAGAAAGTGCCTGTTGTCGTGGTACCCAAAGCCCGCCTAAAGTGAACAGAAGAAATATGATCAATCTCTCCGGTAAGCTCCACTGCGCGAATCGTAAAAAAAGACTCTGCATAACGCGGAAAGCTGCTTACCGCAACTGCAGCAAGCAGCAATACCAACGCGAGAAAAATTAAAGCAGTCTTTAAAAAACGCTTCATAGTGACCGGTTAAAGGTCATGAATTACGGCTTGGGAAAATCTAGCTTGGCTTCCGATAAAACCTGAAGAACCAGATCTTTGTAGCTCATACCGGCATTTTTAGCCGCAAGCGGAACCAAAGAGTGAGCTGTCATACCGGGAGAAGTATTCATTTCCAAAAGGCTGAATGATCCGTCTTCGGCCAAAATCAAATCGATTCGGCTCCAGCCCCTTGCCCCCAGTGCCCTGTAAGCACTCAAACAAGCTCTGCCGATGTCTTCACGAACGTCATCTGACAATTTAGCCGGGCACTCGTAGCGCACATCGTTGGTGAAATATTTATTTTGGTAGTCATAATCACCGTTAGGAGCAATGATTTCGATAATCGGCAAAACCTTCGCATCCTGCCCGGCTCCCATCACGGCAACTGTCAATTCACGACCGAATATACGTTCCTCAACCAACACGTGATTGTCTAATTCGCTTGCCTTAACAATAGCATCGCGCAACTCTTCGACAGTCGCGTCTTTTAATTTCGTCAAACCGATACTGGAGCCTTCTCGGGCAGGTTTAACAACCAAATCGCGGCCCAACTCCTGCATAACATAGTGAAGATCGCTGTCGGCAGAGACCAACATGCCCTTAGGCGTGGGAATTTGTCTTTCGCGCCAAATCTGTTTGGTTAAGTTTTTGTCAATAGCAATCGCACTGGTTTTAACACCGGGTCCGGTATAGGGAACGCCTAAATATTCGAGCACGCCCTGAATCGTACCGTCTTCTCCGTAACGTCCGTGAAGAGCAATAAAGGCTCGGTCGTAAGCGCCTTTTTCCAATTCAGACACACTTTGCTCTTTCGGATCAAAACGCGTGACATCAACACCTGCTTCGGTTAAAGCATCAAAGACTCCCTTGCCGCTCATGAGCGAAACTTCTCGCTCGCTAGACATCCCGCCTAAGAGCAAAACAACCTTGCCTAACTTTTCAGGCTTAATTTCTTTTTTTGTCTCTTGCATTTACCTATTCCTTATTACTTTGAAAGTCCGGCTCTTGCCTTGAGGCGCCCCGGCACGCCTCCTACGCTGCCGGCCCCCATGGTCACCACGACATCTCCGTCTCGAGCGAGTTTCATAATGGCATCGTCCATTTCAGCAGGCGTGTCAACAAAAATGAGCTCCGTTTGACCGACGATACGAATAGCCCGCGCCAATGAACGTCCGTCAGCTCCGACAATCGGGGTTTCACCTGCCGGGTAAACATCAGCGAGAACCAAAGCTTCAACACCGCTTAAAACTTTAACAAAGTCCTCGAAACAATCACGGGTTCTTGTGTAGCGATGGGGCTGGAAAGCCACCAAAACGCGTCTGCCCGGATAAGCTCCCCGAACCGCTTCAAGAGTTGCCATCATTTCGTGAGGGTGATGCCCGTAGTCATCGATAAGCGTAAAGGAGCCTCCGCCCGGCAATACAATCTCTCCGTAGCGGCTGAATCTGCGACCCACTCCGGTGAAATTTGCCAATGCGGTTTTAATACTTTCATCGCTGACATCCACCATGGTGGCAATCGCGATAGCTGCCAGACTGTTTCTGACGTTATGCAGCCCCGGCAAATTCAGTCTCACATCAAGCGGCTCACGGCCTTCCCGCAGCACGGTAAAGCACATCTGCGTGCCTTCGGCTCGGATATTAATTGCACGAACATCGGCTTTTTCATCCAAACCGTAAGTAACAACGGAACGGGGCACCCGAGCAATAATGGAGCGCACATTTTCATCGTCAAGACAAAGCACAGCTTTGCCGTAAAAGGGTAGCCGAGTTAAAAAATCAATGAAAGCCTGCTTGAGCTTATCGAAGTTGTGACCGTAAGTGTCCATATGGTCAGCATCAATATTGGTCACTGCAGCGATCACAGGCGACAGATACAAAAACGATGCATCCGACTCATCGGCCTCTGCCACGAGAAATTCTCCGCGACCCAAACGGGCATTGGCTCCGGCAGAATTAAGCCGCCCCCCGATCACAAAAGTCGGATCGAGACCTCCTGCGGCAAGTAAGCTTGCCACTAAAGAAGTCGTCGTAGTTTTTCCATGAGCGCCTGCAATGGCAATGCCGCTTCTGAAACGCATGAGTTCGGCGAGCATGACAGCACGAGGAACCACGGGGATTCTGAGCTCCCTGGCAGCAACTACCTCGGGATTATCCGGTTTGATGGCCGAAGAGATGACAACAACGTCGGCTCCTTTGACATTTTCGGCTGAATGTTCATGAAAAATCTCAACGCCCAAGCCACTTAAACGCTCTGTTGCGGCATTGGTAGCCATGTCGGAGCCCGTTACCTTATAGCCCAGCGTCACCAGCACTTCGGCAATCCCATTCATACCGGTTCCGCCGATACCCACAAAATGGATTTTATTGACTGCAAATCGCATTATTTTTGCCTTAAAAAGCACGGATCTGAAACTGTTATTTTGCCAAACGTTCGATCGTATCGGCTACTGTTTTTGCCGCTGCCCGTTTTGCAAGGCTTCTGGCCCGGGTGGCGATTGCAATCAACTCATCTCGAGACAGAGAACTGAGCTTTTCATAGAGCACTTCAGGGGTTAAGCTCTTTTGCTCGAGCAAAATCCCCGCTCCTTCATCCTGCATATACTGAGCGTTACCCAATTGATGCTGAGTCGTAGACACAACAAAGGGCACTAAAATCGCGGGAATGCCCCCGGCCGTCAATTCGCTGACGGTTGTAGCTCCTGCGCGGCAAACAACCACATCAGCCTCACGGTAAGCAGAGGCCATATCATCAATAAAACTCACCACGTTGGCCTCTACAGCCCATTTTGCGTAAAGCGCCTTGACTTCATCAACAGCATTTTTCCCACACTGGTGTGTCACAACAGGACGCATTTGCGGCGTAAATTTTGCCAAAGCCTCAGGAAGCGTTTCATTTAAAACCTTTGCCCCCAAGGATCCCCCGAAAACCAATAGATGAAGCCTGCCTTCACGCCCCTTATAACGCTCGGCGGGTTCCGGCAAAGCCAAAATGTCTTCTCTTACCGGGTTGCCGGAAACGATCGCTTTAGATCCTGCACGATGGGCACATTCTCCGTCAAAGCCGCACATCACTGCCTGAGCCCAAGGCATCACTGCTCTTACACTCATGAGACTGCCCGCATCACAATTCATCATAATGAGCGGTTTATTCTTACTTCTGGCACCGAACGCTGCCGGAACCGCAATGTAGCCGCCTGTGGAAAACATGGCGCTTGCCTGTCTTTGCTCAACAATCTTTTTAGCGGCAAAGCATGCCTTAATCAGTTTAACTGCGCCTGCAATCATGTGCTTTAGCCCCTTGCCTCTCATTCCGGTAAAGTTAAGCGCATCAAATTCAATATGACGCTGCCCCACCAGACGGGATTCCATGCCGACAGGCGTGCCGATCCAGGAGACGGTCCAACCGCGTTTTTTCATTTCTTCTGCCACGGCCAAACCGGGCATCACGTGTCCTCCGGTTCCGGCTGCCGCAATAATCAGGTGCTTGTTTTGCATCTATCGTCTCCTTTTTCCCCTCATTAAGAGGCGATTTTCGTAATCAACCCGTAAAAGCAACCCTAATGCACACAAGGTCACCACAATAGAGGAACCGCCGTAACTCACTAACGGCAATGTCAAACCTTTTGTAGGAAATACTCCGATCGCCACCCCGATATTGATCAGGGCCTGCACACCGATCCATAAGCCTACCCCCTGGGCCACAAGCCCCGAGTAGACTGACTCGAGTCTAACGGCTTGACGACCGATTTCAAATGCTCGGCGAACAAGCCAATAAAAAAGTAACAGCACAAAAGTAAATCCAACCAGCCCCAACTCTTCACCGATCACAGCCAAAATAAAGTCCGTATGAGCTTCCGGCAGGTAGTGCATTTTTTCAACACTTGCCCCTAAGCCGACACCGAAAAGTTCACCTCGGCCGAAAGCAATTAATGAGTGAGTGAGCTGATAGGCCTTACCCAATTGATTTTCAATGTCCCAGGGATTGAGGTAAGCAAACACACGGGCAGTTCGCCAGGGAGACAAGGCAATAGAGAGAACAATCACAGCGAAAATCACAATTCCAAACGGAACAATAATTCGCCAGCTCAGGCCTCCCAGAAAAACAACGCCCAGCACAATGGCACTGATCACAACGGTTGCCCCCAAGTCAGGCTGCAATGACAGAAGCATTGCCACCATGCCGATATAAAGCATGACAGGGATAAGCCCTCGGGTATATGAGTGCATGTATGCCTGACGGGTGACGACAAAATGCGAAATCACTAAAACGGAGACAAACTTCACCACTTCAGAGACTTGCAGATTAATGGGACCGAATCCGATCCAACGGGTTGAACCGTTAACTTCGTGCCCCAGACCAGGCACGAAAACGGAAACAAGCAATAAAATCCCTAAAAGTCCCAGTGGGTAACTTAATAAGTACCAGCGATAAAGAGAGACTTTAAAGACAAAAAAAGCCGCCATCAGGCCAATGACAATATAGATTGCATGCCGGACGGCAAAGTAACCTTCAGAGGTTTGATATTTCGGTGAGTCCCCGAGCGAAATTGATGCTGAATACACCATCACCAGCCCGAGGACCAAAAGCGCAGCAATGGTTGCAATGACGCTGTAGTCAATCGAAGAAATGGTCGCAAAAGCACTCTTTGAGGTCCAATCCTCCTGCTTGGCTTCCTTTTTCTCAAAAAATGACTTCAGGCTGATCATTACTTTGCATTACCGGCTAATGCTTTGGCACTGGCAATAAAGATGGCAGAACGTTCGGCATAGTCTTTAAACATATCCCAGCTTGCGCAGGCAGGAGAAAGCAGTACGGCGTCATGGGGCTTGGCCAATTGACTGGCTTTCAATACCGCCTGAGGCATATCCTCAGCGTGCACAATCGGGAAGCTTGCTCCGGATAAAGCCTTCTCGATCAAAGGAGCGTCTCTTCCGATCAAAACTGCTGCCCGTGCGTGGCGTGACATAGACTGAGCAATGGGACTGAAATCCTGTCCTTTGCCGTCGCCTCCTAAAATCACTACGAGTTTGGTACCGTTGGCACCGAGCCCTTCGAGCGCAGCAACCGTCGCTCCGACATTGGTTCCTTTACTGTCATCGATGTAGTCGACGCCATTGACAGTCATGACGTATTCAACGCGGTGAGGCTCTCCCTTGTACTCTGCCAAAGCTCTCAAAGCATCACTTAAGGACAGGCGGGCCGCATAAATCAAAGCTAAGGCCGCCAGTGCGTTCATACTGTTATGACGCCCCCGGATATGCAAAGCCTCTTCAGGAATCAAACGCTGCAAAACATGCCCCTCGAGCACTTTGCGCTTTGTCAGTTGGACAGAATCGTCTTCATTAAACGCCAACCAGGTAATTCCGTCACTCTCAACCAAGCCCCATTCATTGGCCTGTTTTGGCTCTCCCGCACCGAAAGTCAACACGGTGCGATCCGCAGCCGCAAAATTCATCACGGTTGAATCATCACGGTTGAGAATTCGAGCGGTTTTTTCATGCGCAAAAATTTTGGCTTTAGCGGCAACATACTCATTCATACCGCCATGCCAATCCAGGTGATCCTGCGTGATGTTCAACAGTGCCGCTGCATCGGGCGCAAGCGTAGACGTCGTTTCCAATTGGAAACTGGACAATTCCAACACCCAGACATCCGGCAAATCGTCGGCCTCTAAATAGCGATCCAGTTCTTTCACTGCATTAGGACCGATGTTGCCTGCAGCGACGGCTTTTAAGCCGCCTGCAGCGGCCATTTTCGTTGTCAGAGCCGTGGTCGTTGTCTTTCCGTTCGTTCCGGTAATTGCGATAACCTTGGGTTTGTAGCCCCTCTGTTTTTCAAGCCGATTGAGTTCGCGAGCAAAAAGTTCAATCTCGCCCACCATCTCAATTCCCATCGAGAGCGCTTTTTGTACAAGAGGCGTCACAGCAGAGTGCCAGGGGCTGATGCCGGGAGACATCACTAAAAGTTCAACACCGTCGAGTTGATTGAGCGCTTCATCAAGACAGAAGAACTCAAAATCCTGAAGTTCTTGAAGTCGAGACAAAGCAGGCGGTGTCTGACGAGTATCGGTAGCAATCACCGACCAATCACGCTTTAGTAAAAAACGAGCACAAGCTTCTCCGGAAGCTCCCAAACCGACAACTAAAGCTTTCTGTTTCATGATGTTAGACCCTTAGCGAATCTTTAAAGTAGACAAACCGATCAGAACCAAAATAAAGGTAATGATCCAGAAGCGGGTAACGACCTGCGTTTCTTTCCAGCCCTTTAATTCAAAGTGATGGTGAATAGGTGCCATCAGGAAAATGCGTTTGCCGCCCGAGAGGCGAAAGTATGTCGTCTGAATCATCACTGAAAGTGTTTCAACGACAAAGATACCGCCCATGATGGCAAGCACGAGTTCCTGGCGCGTAATCACGGCAACCGTCCCTAAAGTACCGCCCAAGGCAAGGGCCCCGACGTCACCCATAAAGACTTGTGCCGGATGAGCGTTAAACCAAAGGAAAGCCAATCCTGCCCCTGCCAGAGCGGCGCAAACCACAACTAATTCTCCCGCACCCGGGATGTACGGGAAAAGCAGGTAGTGAGCAAAGTCCGTTCTGCCTTCTACGTAAGCAAAAATGCCCAACGCACTGCCGACCATCGCTGCAGGCAAAATAGCCAATCCGTCCAAGCCATCGGTGAGATTGACGGCGTTACTTGTTCCGACAATCACAATAAAGGTCAGAACAATAAATCCGAATATTCCCAAGGGATAGGCAAAATGTTTGAAAAACGGAATGATTAAATCTGCGTGCGATGGCATCTGCATCGGAAAACCTGACTCAATCCAGCCCACAATCATGTGCACGACATGAATATCATTGGGCGCACTGATAGCAAAAGCCAAATAGACCGAGGCAATCAATCCGATTAAAGACTGCCAGCCGAACTTCTCTTTTGCACTCATGCCTTTGGGATCGTGATGCACTACTTTTCTGTAGTCATCGACCCAACCGATCCAACCGAAACCAAGCGTGACGAATAAAACAACCCACACGAAACGGTTACTTAAGTCCATCCACAAAAGTGTTGAAAGACCGATGGAAATCAAAATTAAAACCCCGCCCATTGTCGGCGTGCCGTCTTTCACAATATGCGTTTTAGGACCATTGGTTCTAACCGCCTGGCCCATTTTCATCGCTTTGAGGTAACGGATAGTGGCCGGTCCTGCCATAAATCCGATTGCCAACGCCGTCAAGGCAGCCAACACCGCCCGAAGACTGAGATAGTTGAAAACCTGAAAAGCCCGAATATCTTCCCCGAGCCAACGGAATAATTCCAGCAGCATCCCTATTCCTTCTTATCCTTTGCCGCTTGCGCTTCAATAAGCGCTTTAACCACTGCAGACAGTTTCATAAAATTTGAAGCTTTTACGCTTACGGTCCGATAATTTTGGCTTTCCTTTAGCACCGCTTCAGTAAATTTTTCCCGATCTTGTATCCAAAGCGAACGAGCCTTAGGAGCAAAAGCGTTGAATTTCTTGACAGCATACCTCATATGTTCGCCGGTCGCCCAGAAGCCATCAATATGCTTTTTAGCCGCATATTCACCAATTTCTTCATGGTACGTTATGCTTCTGGCACCCAATTCGCCCATATCCCCAACAACAAGAAGTCTGGGAGCTGGGTAGCTTGTCAATAAATCAATTGCCGCTTTCATACTGTCGGGGTTGGCATTATAGGCATCGTCAATCACCGTGAGTGTTCCGACATGGTGAACCTGTCCGCGACCCTGAATCGCTTCAAAGGATTCCAACCCTTCTTTAATCAAGTCCAAAGAAATATTAAAGGCGAGACAGACCGCTGTAGCAGCTAGGGCATTTTTGAAATTATGTTCTCCCCTAACCTTCATACGAGCTTCAAAAGAGCCTAAAGGCGTCTTAATCAATGCCGTCATGCCATGGTTGTCTGTCTTCATACAGCCGTTGACATCAGCCGTAGCATCAATGCCAAAAGTCATGACATTGGCTTGCTGAGCCATTTCCAGCCAAATTGAACGGCAAGAGTCGTCGGTAGGAATAACCGCAGTACCACTTGAGGGTAAAACTCTGAAAATTTCACCGTTTTCACGGGCTGTCGCCTCAACAGATTGTAAAAATTCCTGGTGCTCACGCTGCGCGTTAGTAACAACGGCTATGGTCGGCTGAACCAAACCACTTAAATAACGCATTTCGCCTACGTGATTCATGCCTGTTTCAATAACTGCCGCTTCATGTGAGTCACGTAGTTGCCAAAGCATGATGGGAACACCGATATCATTGTTGAGGTTACCCTCAGTGGCCAATGCATGTTCGCCATAACGACGCTTTAAAATTGTCGCAATCATTTGCGTCGTCGTTGTTTTCCCATTACTGCCGGCCACTGCAGCTAACGGCAATTTACGCCCCCTTCTCCAGTAGGCCGAAGTTACACCCAAAGCTAATTTAACGTCTTTGACTACAATTTGCGGCAAAGGACAATACACCTCGTGATCGACAACCACTGCGGCAGCTCCGGCCTGCATAGCTTGCATGACAAACTCGTGCCCGTCAAAGCGTTCACCTTTAAGAGCGAAAAATAGCGCCCCCTCTTTTACCTGACGGGTATCTGTACAGACACTTGTAAAAGGTACGTCGCTACCAACTAAATAAGAACCCGGTAAAAGCTTCGAAAGAAACTTCACATTCAAAAGCGTATCAGCAGGCGGATTTTTTAATTTTTGGGCATTTCTTGCCTCGATCACATCGCTAAACGGATGCTTGACACCATTGATTTCCTGATAAGTTTCATGGCCTTTACCAGCAATCAGTACGACATCTTCTGGTTGAGCTTCCTTAATCGCAGCATGAATCGCCTCACGTCTATCCACGATGACTCTTTGTTCAGAGGTCAGTCCAGTTTGCATTTGACGCAAAATTTCAGCTGGATCCTCCGTTCTCGGATTGTCGCTGGTCAAAATAACATTATCGGCGAGCTCTTCGGCTACGTGAGCCATGATGGGACGCTTGCCAGTATCACGATCACCGCCTGCTCCCAAAACCACCCACAAACGCCCCTTTCGAACTTTAGCAACGCCTTTTAAAGCTTCAAGAGCCTTCTGAACTGCATCCGGCGTATGACTGTAGTCAATAACGGCTAAAGCAGCTCCTTTATAGGGCACTTTTTGCATGCGGCCCACGGGGGCTACTAAAGAAACTAGCTGAGCAACAATTTCAGCCAAACCGAACCCTTTGCAAAGTGCGGCACCAACGACACCCAGTAAGTTGGAGATATTAAAGGCTCCAAAAATCGGCATCTGAACAGTATGTCTTTGCCCCTGGAAAACAATGTCAAACTGCATTCCCTCATGCAACGGGCGGACATTTTCAGCAGCTAAAAGTTGCGTTCCAGGCAGAGCAATGGCCCCTTTCATTGTGGTCACAATGGTATGAATCTTGCGATGTGCACAGCGCTCGGTCATTCGAACACCGGCTTCATCGTCAATGTTAATCACCGCGTGCTTTAAGCCCGGCCAATCAAAAAGAATCGCCTTAGCCCGCTCATAACTTTGCATATCGTGGTGATAATCTAAGTGGTCGCGGGTTAAATTGGTAAATACTGCTACATCAAAATGCGTTGCCTGAAGTCTGCCCTGTTGCAAACCGATGGAACTAGCTTCAATAGCAAATGCCCGAGCTCCTGCTTTCTGTAGCCTTTTATAGAGATCTTGAAGCGTGACAGCATCGGGTGTTGTCAGACTCGCTGTTTCAAAAGCCTTACCCTGCATAAAGCAACCAATCGTACCGATGGCGGCGCAAGGTTCGCCTAAGAGCGTAAACAGCTGAGACAACCAGTGCGAAGTGGTCGTCTTTCCGTTTGTTCCGGTAATGCCAACAGAAAATAAAGAAGAGCTTGGATCACGGTAAAAACCGCTTGCAAACTCACCCAAGTGTTTTCCCAATGAAGGCACTGCAATGGCAGGGACAGAAAATGTTCTGCGTATACCATCATCCTCATAAACCAAAGCACTCGCTTTTTGAGCCGCTTGCTCCAAAAAGTCTCTGCCGTCGTGGTGAATACCTGGCACTGCGATAAATACATCTCCTTCGCGCAGGTTTCGAGAGTCCAGAGTTAAGCGCGAAGCCTGGGGAGACAAGCGCCGTAATAAGCTCACATAAGATTGGATGTTATCGATCATAGGAAAACGCACTTTTGAATTTTGTAATCAACGCCGTATATCTTATTCTGGTTATCAATCAGTTTATCAACGGGCTGTTCTAGCAAGTAAACCGCCGCCGGCAACCATCATCGGATCATCAGGATTGACCAACATCGTACGCAAAGCAGCTTCGACCACTTCACCGAATACCGGTGCTGCAACCACACCGCCCACGTGACCAGAATCTTTCGGTTCATCTATCATGACAGCAACGACCAGGCGAGGCTGTGTTGCAGGTGCCACCCCGACAAAGGATGCAACATAATCTTTCACGTATTCACCGTTCTTTACCTTGTAAACGGTCCCTGTTTTTCCTGCAACGGTATACCCTGTCACTTTCAGCCGAGAAGCCGTTCCCCCACGATGCACCGTTGTCATCATCATCGCTCGCATCTGACGAGCCACCTCAGGCCGATAAATCTGCTCTCCTACCGCAGGATGATCTTGCTTCATAAGCGTCAGAGGAATAACGTCACCATTGCGCGCAAAAACGGTGTAAGCCTGAGCAATTTGCATGAGCGAAGTCGACAGTCCGTAACCGTAGGAAATCGTTGCCTGCTCAACCGGTCCCCAGGTCTTTGCTGGACGTAGGCGTCCCGCTACAGCTCCCGGGAATCCGACTTGAGGGGCTTGCCCAAAACCTAAACGACTGTAGGTCTCCCACAGTGTCTGGGCAGGGATCTGCATGGCAATTTTTACAGTGCCAACGTTTGAAGATTTTGCAATAACTTGAGAAACGGTGAGTAAGCCGAAATCTTTTGTATCACTGATTTTTCTATCAGCCACCCGTATGCTACCAGGCGAAGTTTGGATCAAACTGTCTGGTCGTACAATCCCCATATCCAAGGCCTTAGCGATGGCAAATGGCTTCATAATCGAGCCGGGTTCATACGTGTCTGTCACAACACGATTGCGAATTTTCTCAAAAGCAAACGTACTTCTGTCATTTGGATCAAAGCCTGGCCAGCTCACAAGGGCCAGAATTTCTCCGGTAATTGAGTCAGCTACAACAACTGCTCCCGCTTTGGCCTGATGCTTTTCGACCGCATTTCTGACCGCACTGTAAGCGATGTATTGAATACGGGAGTCAATTGACAGATGCAAATCCTGCCCTGGAACAGGTTCCTGGGTCCACATTTCTTCAATGACGTGCCCCAACCGATCACGAATCACCCGTCTTGCACCATTTTGTCCGGTTAGGGTTTTATCGTTAGCAAGCTCAACACCTTCCTGTCCATGATCCTCGCGATTGTTAAACCCAACGATATGCGCCGAGACTTCACCGCCCGGATAGTGACGTTTGACGTCAGGCGAATATGTAAGGCCTTCCAAGTGCATCGCCTGAACTTGACGAACAACATCCATATCAACCTGACGGGCTAAGTTTACAAAGGCATCTTTTCTGGATAATCTCTTTTGTAATGTTCTCTCTGAGACACCTAAAAGATCGGATAGTTGACTGATCTGTTGAGGAGTTGCCGTTACTAAATTGGTGGTTGCCCAAATACTACGAGCAGGTAAAGAGGCGGCCAGTACGACACCGTTTCGGTCATAGATTTGTCCACGGCCGGCGGCAATTTCAAGCGTTTTTGCGTAACGTACTTCACCTTGTTTTTGAAGAAACTCTGTATTGAAGCACTGAAGGTAGCCAGCTCGTAAAAAACACACAACAAAAATACCAACCAAAGCCCCCAATACCATGTGCGAACGCTTCTGTGAAATTTCAAGCGCACGCCACTCTTTATCACGTTCCTTGGAACGCTTCGGCATACGAGGAGCAGTATCCTCATCCCAAAACTCTTGGAAACGATTTTTCAAAAAATTGAAGAAACGTGTCCCCAGGGAATCTTTCATCATGACCGATCCCCTTCTTTACGAGTGACAAAACGTGGTACAGGTTTAGGTTGCAAAAGTACCGTATTTTCATTGCGAGCCGCTTCCAGCCCCATTTCACGAGCACCTGAAGCAATGTAGCCCGGCAAGGTAACTTTCGCCAATTCAATATTGATTTCCCGCTGCTCATCGAGCAACCTTCTAGAGACTTCCTGCTCCTGCTCTATTTCTGAAATGAGTTCCCGAACTTTATACTGGTTGTTCACAATGAGTAATGCCACCCACACCACGGCAATAAGCAATGAAGCAATAGCAATGACATTTGCGTTCTGACGGATGCGACTCACGAATTCAAAGCGACTCATAAGTTCCTCCGTCGAGTAGCAACTCGCAAAATTGCACTACGAGCACGAGGGTTGAGCTCACACTCCGCTTTGCTCGGCAACACACGCTTTACGTCGATAAGTTCGGGCTGGGGTAATTCACTGGCCCTTAAAGGTAAGCGGGAATCAAATTGTTTTTCTGGATGAGCTTTTTCATCGAAAAAGCGCTTAACAATCCTATCTTCCAACGAATGAAATGTAATAACAGCAATTTTGCCTGCGTCATCGACCAAATCCATCGCGGATTCGAGCGCCAGAGACAGTTCATCGAGTTCACTGTTGATGTGAATTCGAATGGCCTGAAAAGTCCGAGTAGCCGGATTCTGGGAAGGATCCTTCTTATTGGCAGGAACAACTTGAGCCACGAGCTTGGCGAGCTGCTGCGTTGTTTCAATAGGCACTGAGGTCCGGGTCTGAACAATGGCATGAGCGATTTTTTTTGCAAATCTTTCTTCACCCAAGGTGTGAATCACACGGGCAATCTCGGTTTCTGGAGCTTTTGCGAGCCATTGCGCAGCTGTTTGACCGCAAGTTGTATCCATGCGCATATCCAAAGGACCGTCCATTCGGAAGGAAAAGCCCCTGGAAGCATCGTCAATCTGAGGACTAGAGACCCCAATATCCATAAAGACTCCAGCTACATGCTCAACCCCTCGCAAACTCAGCTCTTCTCTCATACGAGAAAAAGGGGCATGAATAGCAGTAAAACGAGAATCTTGAATTTCCTTTGAAGATTCAATGGCTTGTGGATCTCTATCAAAAGCAAAAAGTCTACCTTGAGGAGAAAGCAGGGAAAGTATGCGACGCGAATGTCCACCCCGACCGAATGTTGCATCAACATACGTTGCATTCGGATCCGTTACTACCAAAGGCGGAGCCACCTCAGCCATCACAGAGAGGTGAGCGAATCGCTTATCCATTCACTCTCTCCTAAAGCACTAAATCAAACACTTCCTGCGGCAATCCCTTCTGTAATTCCGCTTGTTCAAACTGCATATATTGGGCCTGATCCCACAATTCAAAGTGGTTACCCATCCCGATTAAAGTCACTTCACGATTCAAACCACACAAACTGCGCAAATCACTCGGTACAAGTAATCGCCCCGAAGCATCCGCCGTGATATCTTGCGCACTACCCAGCATGACGCGTTGAAGCGCACGAGCTGAATAAGGCAATGCCACCAATTTGTCGCGCAGTTCAATCCAGTCTGCCCTGGGGTAGATCAACACACAGCCGTCCGGATGCCGGGTAAGCGTTACCTCACCCTGACAGGGTGCAAGAAGCTCCTCCCGATACTTCGACGGTAACGAGAGACGACCTTTTGCATCGAGCACCAATAACGATGTGCCTTGAAACATCCGTCCACCCAAGAAATTCACACAGATACAAAAAGCAGTTTGCACCTTTATGGCACAAACTTCCACTTTTTCCCACTTTCTTACACTGAAATTTAAAAGGATCTGTCTACTAAGTCAAGGAATTTCAAATATTTTTTTGGTTAGGCTCTAATAGTTGCTGGTTACAGTCTCAGTCACACATACATGATCTAGTTACCCAACAAACAAAACAAACTATAAATAGCACTAAATAATTATTTTGTTATTTATTGAGAGATTTTTTTTGGCGCCATCTCGGCGCCAAAATTTTTAAGGATTAAAGTTTTTTCAAATCTACTTTAATACGTCCGTCTACTGCGATACCTTCGCCATTTTTTTCACTGATAATCAACGGGTTAATATCCAGTTCCGTGATGGCAGGAAAGTCCTGAACCAATTGAGAAATTCTCAGCAGACATTCTCTAAGTTGATCAATTTGCGCAGGAGTCGTCCCTCTGGCACCTTGCAGTAATTGATAGGCCTTGACACCACGGATCATTTCATCGGCATCAATATCAGTCAAAGGTGCCATACGGAACGTAACGTCTTTCATCACTTCAATGAACACCCCGCCCAATCCGAACATCACCATCGGACCGTATTGCGGGTCGGTTGCCACCCCGCAAACCATTTCACGTGATCCTTTAACCATTTCCTGAATAATGACCCCTTCCAAACCATCAAGCAGATCTTTTTGCTTGAGTTTTTCGATCAGATCTCCATATTCGGCACGCAATTGATCAGCATTTTGAATATTGACGCGAACGCCGCCAACATCTGTTTTGTGCGATGTGGTCTTCGAGGTCATCTTCATGACAACGGGATAGCCTACTTGCTCGGCTACCGATACAGCCTCCTCTTCATTGCGAGCAAAGCCTGAACGGCAGACCCGAATTCCATAAGCATCCAACACGTCAATACTTTCTCTTGTCGTAAGCTGCTCGCGGCCCTGTGAAGCACTTTGTAAAATAATTTCACGGGCACGCTCGTAGTTGGCATCAAACTTCGGACAGCTGCCCAGAGGCTTTTCAATCCAAAGGCGCTGTTGATTAAGGCGATTCAAACCGTCGGCTGCCTGTTCCGCATACATAAAGAACGGAACGTTGACCTTCATTTCAGACAATTGAGAGAAAAATTCACTCTTAGTCATAAAGACGCCAATGATCGGCTTTTCAGGATGCTTGGATTTAATTTCCATAACCGCCTGAGCAACATCTATATCTTTTAGTCCCAAGAATGGCAGATAAATAACGATGACCATATCAACGTTTTCATCTGCTAAGACCGTCTCCAATGTTTGCTTGTAATGCTCAATTGGCGCCGAGGCAATCATATCGACTGGATTTTTAACAGAAGCCGCCGGAGGCAGGAAAGAGCGTAGCTTATCCTTTGTTGCCTCTGTTAGCGGAGCCATTTTCATTCCGTATTCACAGACAGCATCGGTTGCCATAATGCCCGGACCGCCTGAGTTCGTGATAATCGCCACTCGATCACCCTTAGGAATCGGGCAGTTATCGAAAACTTTTGCGGTCGCAAAAAGATTTTCAAGAGAGTACTCGCGAATAACTCCGGACTGAGTCAAAAGAGCATGCGCGGCTTTATCAGCCCCGGCTAAAGATCCGGTATGAGAAGAGGCGGCGCTTGCCCCTGCGGCACTGCGGCCGGCCTTTAATGCCAAAATCGGTTTTTTCTTCGACACTCGCGTAGCCAACTGTCTGAAATTGGCCGGATTCTGAATGGATTCCATGTAAAGCAGAATTTGCTTCACATCGTCTTCGTTTTCCCAATATTCAATGGCGGTTTCTGCATTGACATCAGCTTGATTACCGATAGAAATAAATTGAGCGAAACCCAAATTTAAGTCTTTGAGAATATTAAGAATACCGCCGCCCAAAGCACCCGACTGAGATACAAAGCCGATTCCGCCTCGTTCAGGCAGGCTTTCAGCAAAGCAACCGTCCATTCTGACATCAGGATGAGTATTTACAACACCTAAGCAATTGGGGCCTACACAACGCATTCCATAGGCTCTCACTTTTTCCAGTAAAGCTTTTTCAAGTTCAGCTCCTGCAGCCCCTGTTTCCTTGAAGCCCGCACTAATTACACACAGTCCGCCCACTCCTTTTTCATGACACTGATCAATCGTTGACAAGACAAATTTAGCATTGACAACAATAATCGCTAGATCTACTTCGCCAGGAACATCCAAAATTGTCGGGTAGGCTTGTAGCCCTTCAATAACACCACCTTTGGGATTGACCGGATAAATCGGTCCTTTGAAGCCATACTCCTGCAATCTCTTCATAATATCCGAGCCAATCGTATGCGCTTTCGTAGATGCACCGATTACGGCAATTGCACGGGGTTTCATGATTTTGTCTAGGTTTTGCATGTCAAATCCTTTAGCAAGCTATAGCGCAGAAAATTCCCTCATATCATACAGAGAGCAAATTAAAAAATTAACCCTATTTTTGTATCCATTTGAGCAGAGTTTTTGATGGAAAAACAATATGTTTCAAAAACTTTTCATCACAAAGCTTGAATTAATTGCGCTCAACGCTAGACTTGTTAGACAAGATCTTTAAAGGCAGACCTATGACGGAATCAACTAACTGGACCTATTTGACAGAGCTATTTCAAAACGCCGCCGAGACGGTTGTTTTCGAGGTTTCTCAAAACGCTTTTTGGTATCAGGTTCTTGCTATTTTGAGCGCAGTCATTTTGTCGCTCATTGTCTCCAAAGTACTGGGAAAGAAGTTACAGACGTGGGAAGAGTATTTTTCGAAAGAAAAGCTTTCACACAAGCTTGGAAAATTTTCTCTGCAGTTAATGAGACGACTTTTCTTTTCTGTTTTTGCAGCGTTATTCCTATCGTTAGGCGCCTCGGTTATAGCTGATCAGAATTTATTATCTGAAAAGAGCTTTAACCTTATTGATTTGGGCTACCAAATTTTCTATGCATGGGCCCTTCTAGTTCTGCTTGTCCAGATTTTCATTGTTTTTGTCGGTTCCAAGAGCGTACTGCAGCAAATTAAAAAACCGCTTTATGTCGTATTCTGGATTTTGGCAATTTTAGAGATCATCGGAATTTTGCCGAAATTTATCCAGGCAATGCGGGCTATCAACTTACCGATCGGCACAGACTCTCTAACCTTATGGACGCTTTTTGTCGGAATCATTACTGTCGTACTATCTTTATTGATTGCACACTGGGTTTCAAACCTTTGCGACAGTGCCCTTCAGGCAGCAAAAGACATTGACAATAACCTCAAAATTGTTCTGTCTCGCCTGATTCATATTTCTTTTATGGCAATAGCCGTTTTAATTTCGCTATCAGCCATGGGGCTTGATCTTACCGTTTTAAGTGTTTTTGGCGGTGCAATCGGCGTCGGTTTAGGCTTCGGGTTACAAAAAATTGCTTCGAACTATATCTCTGGATTCATCATATTATTTGATCACTCTGTCAAAATTGGCGATACAGTTGAAGTGGGAGGATTTAATGGAAAAATCACGCAGATTAAAACCCGCTACTCGGTTATTCGCAACTTTTCTGGCGAAGAAATGATTATTCCGAACGAAACGTTCGTTACTCAAAACGTGAAAAACTTTACATTTACTGACCGTGCCTCTGTGGCTACCGTTGAAACTAGTATCGGCTATGAATGTGATGTGAATCGTGCCCTGGCTATTCTGGTCGATATTGCTAAAAGACAGGCGAGAATTCTTTCTTCTCCTGCTCCCTGGGCAGTCGTATCCGGCTTTGGTAATGACGGGATCAATCTAAAACTGAGCTTCTGGGTAAAGGATCCGGAAAACGGCACTTCTGTACTGCGTTCAACTATTATGAAAGAGGTGCTAGAGCGCTTTAATGCAGAAAATATCTCTATTCCCTACACCATCCGCGATGTTACTTTGAAAGGTGAATTAAAAATTAAGGCGGCTAACGATTCAGCCTCCTGAAGCAAAACCGCACTGCATAGACTCACTCAGCAGTGCGGTTTTTCTATCCGAAAAGGACTTTTTTAGAAGTTGTGCACAATACCGATGCCGGCCTGAACACTGTCTTGCTCAAAGTGACCTTTTTCGCCATCGATGTCCTTGCTGTCGAACTCTTGGCGATCATAGCCGATACCTGCGTAAAGACTTGTGCGCTTACTGAGTTCATAGTTATGGAACAGAGCAATACCGTAGCGCTTGGTGTCTAATTTGACAGAAGAGTCGCCCTCGAGACTGTAGCCGTAGGCATCACCGTCGCCGTCAGCGTAGTAGGCAGACACCTGCAGTTCGCCGCCCCAAAGCGCAAAGGCAGAACCGACAGCCACTGCATAACCGTCCAAGTCACCGACGTAGTCCACGCCTTCGTCCAATTCAAAAGCAGGCACGCCGCCGATCATTTGTTCGTGCTGACCGTATTGAACACCGATAAAGGGCTTCATGAAGCCCAAGTCATAGTTGGCACCAAAGCTGAAAGCCATGGCATCATCGATTTCGCTGTCGTAGCCGCTTACAACCTGACGGTTCTTCATGACGGTATCAACCACTGCGACTAAAGAGAGATTGCCGGCAGTATAAGTAGCACCCAAAGCGGCATAACGTTCTTTATCGCGAGAGGGCACCATGTCGTCACCGGAAGTACCGAAAGAGTACTGGGCAAAAGCCGTGAAACCGCCAAATTCCGGCGTTTGATAGCTCACCATGTTGTCATAGATGCCGCGATCCATCCAGTAGCCTGCGCCGATATAGTCAGCGTAGCCGCCGTCCATCGCATCGCCGTTGGCCATGAAGATATCATAGGTACCTTCGCCGGCGGTCAGTGCACCCATGCGGCCCATGCTGAGAGTACCGAACGTGGAAGACACAGAAAGTTGAGCTTCCTTATCAAAGAAAATACCCTGTTCACTCCAGCTGCCGTCGTCAGAATTGAAGCTATTTTCCAAAACGAAACTCACAGTGAGATTTTCATTGATTTCTTCAGAGCCTCTTAAACCGAAGACGCTCGCCGTGTTGGTGCCGCTTGCCAAGCCCCAGCTGTGGTTGCTTTCATGAGACTTTTCTCCCAGGTAGTGCTCATCGATTGACTCGTGGGTGTAGAGCAAACCCGTATCAACGGTACCGTAGACTTCAACAGAAGCGGCCTGTGAAGAACCAGCTGCGAGCAAAAGTGCTGCAGCCAAAGAAGAGAATTTGAAGGATTTCATTTTGATTCCTTAATGAGATTGATTCTTGTTTGCGAAATTTAAACCTATTATTCTCAATTTTCAATAGAGCAAATTCTGAAAACATAAAAATAATCGGTTGATTAATAGGGAAAATAAGCACCTTTACTTATTAATTTATTAAAAATTTTATGTTTTAAATCAAGATATTAATTCTTATTTATTTTTACTTTCAACACTTGCTTTATTACTTATCCTATTGTTTTCATTATTATTTTTCACTTGTACATTTAGATAATAAATTAACTCATCCTTATTCTCAGCTTTTTACTTCTCTTGATATTGATAACAATTCCTATTACGATTGCGCTTAATTCCAGCGTTCATCCTGATCGTTGGTCCTTGTTATGAAGAAAACTATGTCACAAATTCGTCCTCTTACTGAATCTGAATTAATGACAGAAGTCACTGTCGTTCAGATGAAACTTGATGCGTCCGAACAAGAAAAATTATCTCAACTGGGCTTGCACCGAGGAGGAACCGTCCGCGTTTTACAACGCGCAATGAACGAACCCCTGCTTTTGGCAATCGGCGATGCCCGCATCGGCGTGAATTACCAAGTAGCACAAAAGATTTTTGTTTTTTAAACAAAGGAATCTCTCTTATGCAACTCAAAGACATGGCTATCGGGAGCAAAGGTCGTGTGAAGTCTATGAATACTTCCACTCCCGAGTACCGCAGACGTCTGCTGATGCTGGGTGTCACCCCCGGCTCGACTCTTGAAGTGATCCGCGTCGCCCCACTGGGCGATCCTATTGAACTGCGCATTCGCGGCTGTCTCATCACTGTTCGCAAGGATGAAGCCGAAATCCTTGATATCGAACCCATCGGTCAATAGGGAGAATTGCAATGAGTCAACATATCATCAGCCTTATCGGCAATCCTAACTGCGGTAAAACAACAGTGTTTAATGCACTGACCGGTTCGCGCCAACGCGTCGGCAACTGGCCGGGTGTGACGGTCGATAAAAAGACCGGCAACTTCTCCTACGATGGTCACGATATCGAAGTCGTGGACCTCCCCGGTATTTACTCGGTGACGCCCACCTCTGTTTCCGGTGAAGATGAAGTTGTTGCCCGCAACTATTTGTTAAGCGGTGAAGCTCAGGTCGTTGTCAACATCATTGATGCTTCCAACCTCGAACGCAACCTCTATCTCACGAGCCAATTAATCGAGATGGGCGTTCCCGTGCTTGTGGTCGTCAACATGCTTGATATCGCCAAGCAGCATAAGATTAAGCTTGACCTCAAGGCCCTTGAAAACCAATTGGGCTGCCCGGTAGTCGGTCTTATTGCCAACCGCAATAAGGGCGTTGACGAACTCAAAAAAGCTTTGGTTAGTTTCTTAGACAAACCTGTCATGACCAAAGTGTCGGTTCACTACAACGAAGTGATCGAAAAGGCTGTCGCAGAGATTTCCGCCAAGTTATCACTCGGCGAAAAGAGCCGCTGGTTTGCCGTGCAGTTACTTGAACACACCCCCGGCATTGAAAGTCTCTTTGAAGAGGAAAAACTCAAAGATGTCTTAAAGATCGTTGAGGAAACTGACAAGCACTTTGAAGGCAATACCGATATTGAAATTACCAATGCCCGCTATCAGTTGGTCTCTGACATCGCCGAAAAAGTGATTGTTCGCGAAGGCTGCGTCGGTGCCACATTAACCGACCGCATTGACCGCATCATTCTGAATCGCTGGATGGGTCTGCCGATCTTCCTGCTGATTATGTATGTCACGTTCCTCTTTACACAAAATTTCGGTGCAGTCTTTATTGACTTCTTCGACATTTTAGTGGGCGGAATTTTTGTCGAAGGTTTGGGTCAGTTGCTTGCCTCCTGGGGTACGCCCGAGTGGCTCACCGTGTTCCTTTCCAACGGTATTGGCGGAGGTCTGCAGACGATTTCAACCTTTATTCCGGTTGTCTTCTTCATGTTCCTCTTCCTGGCTATTTTGGAAGAATCCGGCTACATGGCCCGTGCCGCTTTCGTGATGGACCGTCTGATGCGTGCCTTGGGCTTGCCCGGTAAAGCATTCGTGCCGTTACTGGTCGGCTTCGGCTGCAACGTGCCGGCCATTATGGCTATGCGCACGATGGATCGTGCAAGTGACCGTATCATCACCGTGATGATGACGCCCTTTATGAGCTGCGGCGCACGTCTGCCGGTTTACGTTTTGTTTGCAACGGCTTTCTGGCCGACAAACGGTCAGAACCTGGTGTTCGGTCTTTACCTCATCGGTATTGCCGCTGCAATCCTGACGGGCTACCTCTTAAAACGCACAGCTTTGCCGGGTGCTGCGGGCGCTTTCGTGATGGAAATGCCTCCGTATCACATCCCGACATTAAAAGGCGTGATGATTCGCACGTGGGATCGTGTCCGCACGTTTATGTTCCGCGCAGGTAAAGTGATTGTGGTGATTGTTGCCTGCCTGGCTTTCTTAAACTCCATGGGCACGGACGGCACATTCGGTAACGAAGACAGCGAAAAGTCTGTTTTGTCTGAAATCGGTAAGACGATTGTTCCCGTGTTTGAACCGATGGGTATTCAGGAAGAAAACTGGCCTGCCGCTGTCGGCGTCTTTACGGGTATTTTCGCTAAAGAAGCTGTTGTCGGTACGCTCAATTCTCTGTATGACACCTTAAGCGTTGATCAGGCTCAAGAGGCTGCTGCTGCCGCTGCTGAAGAACCCGAAGGAGAAAGCTCCTTCTCCTTATCGGATACCTTCTCTGAAGCAGTAGGCACCATCGGTGAAAACTTTGCCGGTTTGGCCGGTGCTTTCTCCGATCCGTTAGGCATCAGCGTCGGTGACTTGTCCGATGAAGCTGCCGCAGCTGAAGAGCAAGGCGTCTCGCTCGGCACCATTGACACGATTAAGACTTTGTTCGGTTCTACTTCTGGCGTTTTTGCTTACCTCTTGATGGTTCTGCTTTATGTGCCCTGTGTGGCAGCTGTCGCAGCTATCTACCGCGAAGTAGGCACCAAGTGGACGATCTTTGCCTGTGCGTGGACCTTAGCTCTCGGCTACTCTGCTGCAACGATTTTCTATCGCGTAGCTAACTTTGCTGCGGCTCCGGTTTACTCCATCGTCTGCATCGTCATTGCTTTGGCTATCCTCTACGGTATGTACTGCTGGATGAAGAGCATGGCTAAGAAAGATGCCGGCAAGGGTCCGAAGATTATTCCGATTATCCCTGTAGCTTAAAGTTTATTTTCTTTCTCTGAACTTGGCGAAGATGGGCACCTCTTCGCCACCTTGCCCCGGAAGATTTAAACCTTTCGGGGATTTTTTATGCGTTAAAAGACAGAAAAAGATAAGAATTCAGTTGAATCACATAAAAAATCACCCATATTTAAAAGGACAATATAAGTACCCGTGAATCTGCTCAAATTACTTAATATTTGGAGTTCTTCATGCTGACCCGTAAAGAATTTCTTAAAGCACTGCTCATTTCTGCGCTCGGCGCAGGTTACTCAATTGCTCACGCACAAGCGGCAGGGAACAAAAGCTTAATTGTGTACTACTCCTGGTCCGGCAATACCCGCGAGATTGCTCAGGCAATCGCCAAAGAATTAAAAGTGGACATTTATGAAATTCGTCCCGTGACACCTTACCCGAGTAACTACAGCAAAACAGTTGACCTTGCCAAAGAAGAGCTCGAAAAAGGAGCACGACCGGCTATCGTAAACGATGCTCCGGATCTCTCGCAATATTCCACTATTTTATTGGGCTCACCCAACTGGTGGAGTCACGTGAGTATGCCGGTCTTCACTTTTATGGATCAGCATGATTTAAGCGGTAAGGTCGTTATGCCTTTTATCACTCACGGTGGCGGCGGTCTGTCTCAATGTGAACGTGACATCCGCCAAAAGTATCCTAATGCTGATGTCCGCGAAGCCTATGTCTGCTATGGCGACTCTTATTCAGCTGAAGACATTCGACAATGGCTCAAAGACAATAAGCTTCTTTAACTTTTAGTTGCTCAGAGCGTCTTGATCACATAGAAAAAACGCGGATGAAAGCATTGACCGATACCTTCATCCGCGTGCGACCTAACGAGAGATCGTTGATCAGTACAAATTTGCGAGTTGAAAATTATTATCTTTTGACTGAGCAATCCTACTCCGCATCAACCCAACCGGCGCAAAAGATTCCATCATTGTTTAGCAAAAGGCAAAAACTGAGTCTTGTACTTTGTTAAACACAATCCTGACAACATCACTGAGATTTCTTCTGATAGCGTTTTTAGGCATTTTCTCGGCAGATTTAATTCAACCTTTTTAAGACAAGAGCGATACGATTAATCTGATTGAATTATCTATTCAGAGGTGCATTATGGAATATACGACTATAGGAAAAACCGGCATTACTGTTTCTAAAGTTTGTTTGGGCTGCATGAGCTTTGGCACTCGCGGACTGATGCATGACTGGACGTTAAGCGAAACGGAAAGCGAGAAAATCATCAGCCACGCGCTTGATTGCGGGATTAATTTTTTCGATACGGCAAACGGCTACTCTGCCGGTACGAGCGAAGAATTTTTAGGCCGTATTCTCAAACGTCATACAACACGAGACAAAGTGGTTATTGCTTCCAAAGTTTATTTCAATCCCGGAAGGCTCTCCCGTCAGGCCATTCTTCGGGAAATCGACGGCACGCTTAAGCGTCTCGAAACCGACTATCTTGACCTCTACATCATTCATCGTTTTGACTACAACACGCCCATTGAAGAGACGATGCAGACTTTGGATGAACTGGTTAAAGCCGGCAAAGTCCGTGCGCTCGGAGCTTCAGCTATGTACGGCTATCAGTTTTTTAACATGCAGCTTGCCGCCAGAGACCATGGATGGACAGCTTTTTCTACGATGGAAAATCATTACAACCTGCTCTACCGGGAAGACGAAAGAGAACTAATCCCTATCTGTAAGCAAATGGGTGTCACACTTATGCCCTACAGTCCTTTAGCTGGAGGACATCTGACTAGACCAACTTGGGAGGGATCGTCTTTGAGAGGACAAACTGACAAGGTTGTCAGGGGCAAGTACGATCGTATGCAGAAAGCCGATATCAAAATTATTGACAGAGTTGCTGATCTTGCTAATCGTAAAGGTTGCACAATGTCACAAGTTGCATTAGTTTGGCTCTGGAGCAAAGGAGTCCAATCTCCTATTATCGGTGCGACAAAAACTCGATACATTGACGACGCTGTGGATGCATTAAAAATTGAGCTCTCCGCCGATGAGCTTTTGTACCTTGAGGAGTGTTATGAACCTCACCCAATTGTAGGTGCTATCAGCACTAATCCGCCAGAAGGCGTTATGCTCCTTGACGAAAAGAAATAAACTAGCCAATCTTGTCGTCACTGACTGATTTTGCCCGAATAGACAATGCTGTTCGGGCAGATCTTTTTCGATTTAAGAAAATAAAAAAACAACAAAGACTTATTTCAGGGGATCAACCGATTGGTTGAAAATTTTTTAGAAAATTATTAATTGAAAGCAAAGCCCGCCGATAAGCCGGATTATGTTCTGAAAAATCATTTCAGCCGACGACCATTCATCTAGAACAAGACTCGCGCCTTGTCTCAAGCCATCTACCCGCAACCTCCCCGAGCAGGATCGACAGTTGCCTATTTGATGTTGCTCCCCGTAGAGATTGCCCGTTTCACCCGACCCAAACATCGGCTCGTCTCTGTTGCTCTAATCCGTGCCTTACGGCAGGCAGCCGTTAGCTGCTACGGTGCTCTGTGGAGTCCGGACTTTCCTCGTGAACAAATTGTCCCCGCGATCGTCGTAGCGAACTTTGCCGGGGCTCATTGTATCAACATTAACCAAAAACAACCTCAAAAAAAGTACAAATGTTACGCTACAGCGATTATGTCACCGTCTGTCCACAGCGATTTTGTCACGTCCGACAAAGCGACTTTGTCACGGGGTTGACACAGCGAAAATGTCACATCGAGGTTGCTCATACATGTCAGGATGTTTAACATTTTCCGTTAAAGAGAATTAACTACTGGTTTTGCTCCGTAAACAAATACTCGGCAGTTGGTTCTCTTTTCTTTATCTCATTAATTCGATAGTCAATGGTTTTACTCGTTTCTTCATAACGAACCACCTCCTGCCCAGATTTAATATCCGTTATTTGAAACGGCAAACTAACGTACTTTCCTAGTCTTTTTGTCGGTGGTTAAAGGATTTCGTATCGATTTTCCCTTTCGTAATAAACGAGAAATACCTGTCTGTACTGGTATCTCATTTTTTCCTCTTTGATTAAAACCTCAAAGCGTTTTTTATTTTGTGAAAAAGATAACCTCTTGCCGAGGTTCTTCTCACTCCAACTGGCACAGATTCGATGCAATTGCTCACGATTTTGACCAAAAGGGATATGAGCATCAGTTATTTCTCGAGCTTGAACAGAAAACTCCTCGTTGTAGTCATCAATAAACCGATCAATATTGGCATTGGCTTGTTCAATATTGGTAATGCCTTCATAAGCAAATTGATGGGGCCATCGACCTTGAAGAGTTTTATTTAAACGCTCTATTCGCCCTTTTGCCTGAGGCGTTGGAGCATAAGTTGTTTCTATTCCTAAGTGACGACAAACTCTTTCGTAATCGGTTAGCTGATAATTTCGCCTCAATGTTCGATGATCGCCAACAGGTGTGAAAATACTGTGCCGGTCATTGTAGAAAGCCAACGGAATACCGTAACGCCACACATGTTGCTCAATCAATTCCCTGTAACTGAGTGAATTTTCAGTTGGAGCAAATTGAGCGGCCGTGATTCGACTGGTCGCATCATCGATAAAGACCATTAAGCAAGCACGATCTCTTTGCGGCCCAAACCAATGATGAGGGCTTCCGTCCAATTGAATCAACTCTCCGAACTGAGCTCGCCTTCGTCTTAAAGGATGTTGGTTGCTTTTCCTTTCTTGTTGTAAAACGGGATCCACCTTGATGTCTCAGCTGATACTTCGATGCCTTCATGTCGAAGATAACGAATAGCCAAGCTGTAAGGCATTTGACGCAATGATTCTTGTTGCATTACTCCAAGGATCTTTTCGCGTGTAGATGAGTCGATCTTGTTGTGAGGTTCCTTACCGGTATTGCCATGGACTAAACCATCAGCGCCAAAGTCTCGATATTTGGCAGCTAGCCTCATAATCGTACGAGGAGTGCGTTCGAGCATTATGGATGCTTGCTTTAACGATATTGAACCCTCTACATAGGCTTCAATAACCGAGACATCTATGTGTTTCTTTTCTGTCATGGATTTCTTCCCAATCCTTGACACATATGAGCCGGCTAATTTTAATGAGGCAAAGGTGACATTTTCGCTGTGTCAACCCCTATGACAAAGTCGCTTTGTCGGATGTGACAAATTCGCTGTGGGCGACGTGACATAATCGCTGTGGCGTAACATAGGAGGCCAAAAGACATGTACAGGACTGGCTTTACTACTATAATGGACGTCGGCCTCATTCAAAATTGGGGATGAAATCGCCCAATGAGTACTACGTTCAGCTTCTGAACTCGATTTAATGAGGTTTCTATAGAGATTCAAAATTCCTGTTCTGCAACCCTATTCCAGGTTGCTGGCCTTGTGACTTCTCGTCGAGTTGGGAAAGAGGTCTTCTACCGAGCCGCCGATACGGAGCTTGTCAGAGCCATGCATCGGATGATTGAAGAAGTGATGCATTTGTCGTGCATGCAACATCGTCTTGAGTAAGTCTGCGTATCACGTCAGAAGTCAATAGGCTAACTTACTTTTGAAAGAGAGAATTCCGAGTGCTGACTAGCCACGAATCATCACAAAAGAGCAAGATAGGGTAAGGTATTCTTTTTTAAAAGGAAAATAACAAAAATCGAACAACGGAGAGCTGTTCGGTTTCTAAGTTGGCGATCTGCAATGAATTGACCTACTGAAGCGTCGGGGCGAATGCAGGCATCCATCGATGTAGTCAATGAAAAATTCGGGGGGGGGGAAAAAAAGGCATGACGCTCGCAAGCACCGAAATCAATTCAGAGTGGGCGATGCGTCGGGCCTATCTTTCGCTGTGCCCGATCACTAATCGGGAGGATTTGCCGAAGGTCACCTAAGCCTTCCGTCAGGAGTGCTGTTTCATGTAGGGACGGATCAGATTTGGGACGCACTCCACGGCCTGTTCTAAGGTCTGCAAAGGCATATTGTCTTTAGCTTGGATCGACATGCCCTCCAACACAATATTCAACGCATCGGCAAGTGCCGATAGGTTAGTTTCTGCTGATATCTCGCCGGCGTCCTGAGATTTTTTCAAACGTCTCTCAAAAAAATCACGAGTTTGGGATCGGAGTTTTTTGACTGCTTCGGCAATGCGCTTTTCTTTGGGCGCAATATTGACGGCAGCCAGCACCACCATGCAACCGCTTGGATTATCCGGATTCAAAAGAATGGACGTGGCTTCCTGAAAGAACTCCGCTAATGCAACATCAATGGGCTTTGACGAGTCCTCCAACTTTTTGAGAACATCAGTCCAGTACCGTGCTTCGTAAAAGTTCACCGCCTCCAGAAAGAGTTCTTCCTTACTCTTGAACGCAGCGTAGAAACTGGGCGGTTTGATTCCCATTGCCTCGCACAGAACGGCCACGGATGCCGGTTCATAACCAAGTTTCCAGAAAATGCGCAGTGCGGTCAACAGCGCCTGATTTCTGTCAAAAGAACGAGGTCTCCCCTTGGTTCTGGGAGACGATAGCAGTGAGGAATTTCCAGAGATCATTTGGTATCCGGACAAAAGCTCTTGATTTATTTAGTGAATGATATAGAATTATTTATGTAGCAGTTGCTACATAAATGTTTAAGGAGCACCAAATGACTGAATGCTGTTGTGCCAACACCAAAGTGGTTTCTGTTGATGATTACAACGCGGTTCTGGAAGCCGCCCATAACTACGTCGAAGGCTTGCGGACGGGTGATGCGGATACGGTCGCCAAAGCTTTCCACAAGGAAGCCATCATGTACGGGCTTGCCGGAGGCAAAACTCTGCTTGGCGGTCCCATCGGCAACCTGTATGACTTTGTACGCCGGAACGGTAGCGCCCCTGAGATCAAAACTCACATGGATGTGCTTGCCATTACTCCTACGACAGCGGTAGTGAGAATCGATATGGAAAAAGATGCCATCGGTGCCGACTACAACGACTACATCACGTTCATCAAGCTTGATGGCCGTTGGCAGGCTATCGCGAAGGTTTTCCATCAGTTCAATTGCTGATGATTTCCAATTCTCAAAGGGGGCTTCCCAATAGGAAGTCTCCATTAGTTTTTCTTTGATATGAAAAAGCTGTTCTGTAGCCTATTGCTTGTGACTTGTCTCGTCGGATGTTCCGGACAGTCACCGGTGGCTCTTGCCAATGGTGATGCCGGAAGAATCGTGCGCTTCACAGACGACGGACTGACACCGTTCTCATACGGTCCGTCATTTGCTCGTGTTGATGTCCTTGAGGGAAATCCGGAATTCAAGGTGACAAGAGTGGACAATACGGGGGATGTTCGGTCAGGTTTTTGGGAAAGTACCGAGGGCAAGTGGCACTTCACGACGGCAGACGATCATTGGGAGTACTGCCACATTGTGGAAGGTGTTTCAGAGATTACTGAAGACGGTGGTATGCCTCAGCGTTTTGTTGCCGGGCAGAGCTTCATCCTACATCCCGGATTTTCGGGGGTCTGGCACGTAATCGAGGCGACCAAAAAGGAATTTGTCATCGTCAATCCACAAAGTAATGGCTGAAATAAGGTCGTAGTTTCGGAATTTTGATTCTCACTTTTTTAAAATACTTGACAGAAATGAGGATCAAAATGCACAAACGCTTTTCTGAAGAATTTAAAAAATCAGCCATCATCCGTGTCCAAAACGGAGAATCTCAACTGAGCGTTGCCAATAGTCTTGGGATCAGTTACAAAACACTCAATCGTTGGATCATTCAAGCCAAAGGGCAAATGCCTTCAGAGAATGTTTCCTTATCTGAAGAAAATGCTCGGTTACGCAAGGCTCTGAAAGAACGAGAAGCAGAAATTGCTTTTCTAAAAAAATCTCTGGAACCCGACTCTTTGTCAAGGGGTGGACAACAATATTTCCCGATTACTCCATTTTTAAATGGAGTAGCCAAGCCAGCTTTAGCTATGAATAGCTTTTAATCCTGAGCATCTTATCAAAATCAATTAGATCATGTGAGGGGCCTTATCTATCAATCTCTCCGAGCTGTTGTAAGCGCAATATTCTGCACTATTTGCTCACCATGAACTTCAAGAAAGAATGCTGGTGTCTAAAAAGCGGCAATGTTTGTTTAGAAAACAACTTTTTTTACCAGACTGTTCAGCATTGCCTTCGGCTTCTCATGTTTTATTGACTTCGATTGACTCCTCAGGTTAATTTTCTTTAACGATTGGTTATGTCTTCGGCAACGAACATTTGGCGACTCCGGCCTTTCTGTAGTCAAATGCCTCATTCTTGGACAAAATGGCCCAAACAATTCGCAGCAGTTTGGCCGCTAAGGCTACTACAAGTTTCCCATGATTGAGGGTTTGACGTTTTCGCTGTGTCAACCCCTATGACAAAGTCGCTTTGTCGGATGTGACAAATTCGCTGTGGGCGACGTGACATAATCGCTGTGGCGTAATACTCAAAAAAAGTACAAAACTTTCGGTGCCGTTTCCGAAAAACATGCGTCAAAAAACTTGACCTAAAAAAACTTTTATCTCATTGAGCAAAAACTTTATGCCCAGCAACTGCCAATCTGTTGGAGAAAGCTTATGAAACATGAAATAATTGTGTCTTTTCCAATAGTTAATGGATCTATAAGGATTTGACAGTGTCCTCATTAAAAAAGTTTGTTTTGGCTGCTTCAGTGCTCTCAATAGCTTTACAAGCACAAGCTGGTATCGTGGATCGATTTGTAGAAACACTGCCGGGAGCAGCATCTCCTTATCCTGACGCGGGCTTTGTTGGAAACCAGTTAAACGGTATGCACGACATAATTGAACGCGGACGCACCGGAATACTCGTTCCTGCCTATACCAATCACCCCCGCTGGGACTATGACAATCGTGATGAGGAAAATGCCTACCCTTTCGGAGCCGGTTTATCGAGAGGAATTATCGATGAACGCGGCAATGAGCGTCTGATGTATATGATGTTCTTCCGTGATTCGCACTACGAATTAGAGCCGATTTTGGGTTATGCATGGATCGCACGCTACCCGATTGCCAACTCAGGCTTTCATTTGGGCGCAGGATACACAGCTGGTTTTACCTTCAGGCAAGATTACAATTGGCTCCCAATCCCCGTTCCGCTTCCTTTAGTGAGCGCGGGCAACGATTGGTTTAATGTTTACGGTACGTACATACCTGGCTCTAACGTCTTTTTCTTTTTCTCAAAAATTGAGTTTGATGATCAAAGCAGGCGTTTTGCACCCTGGCCCGATCGCGGAACTTCTGCTTGGTCCAACACCACAGAAGTCTATGCTCAAGGTTCCTGGGTCAAGACTGATCTTTCAAGCGGCGACGGAGATTTCCCTGGACACTTTACACTCAGTTCCGAGTCTGGCTTTAAAATCGGTCTTCGTCACTTTTTAGACCGCCACTGGGCCTTAGATTTAAGCTATCAGCAAAGCGATCACGACTTAAAGTCTTCCGGCGATACTGTCAATGACTATCGGCTTACCAATACCAACCTTTTACTGCAATACCACTTTGAGGTTGCCGATACAACGCGAGTTCACGTTGGCGCCGGCGCCGCATACTCGCAGTTGGAATCTCGCGGTGAGGCAAGCTACAAAGAACATAACATTAATCCTGTCGTTCAAACCGGTTTTACCTGGGCTGTTACTGACCGTTTACGCCTGATGGGTGACATGACTGTCAACTTTCCTTTCTTCCGTGATGTAAAGTATGGGGAAAATGGAGAATTAGACGGTCGATTTAAACCGTCTAATACAAGCTTTAACCTTGGCGTAGGTTACGCCTTTTAAGAGAAAAAAATGGATATTAACGATTGCTTATTTGAACGGGCTCGCCAAAGCATTCCTGGCGGCGTCAATTCCCCTGTCCGAGCCTTTGGATCTGTTGGCGGAGCTCCCCGCTTTATGAAAAAGGCCCAAGGTCCTTATATGTGGGACGAGGACGGTAAACGTTACATTGACTACATCGGATCTTGGGGGCCGATGATTTTAGGACACAATCACCCAGAAGTGATTAAAGCTGTACACGAAGCGGTCGATATGGGCTTAACTTTCGGATGCGCTACCCAAAGAGAAATTCTTATCGCTGAAGAAATTAAAAAATTAATTCCCTCTATCGAAGAAGTCCGTCTGGTCAGTTCTGGCACCGAAGCAGGAATGAGCGCTATTCGTCTGGCTCGCGGTTTTACTGCACGAAATAAGATTATTAAATTCGAAGGCTGCTACCACGGTCACAGTGACAGTTTATTGGTGAAAGCCGGCTCCGGCATGCTCACGTTTGGTAACCCAAGCTCTGCAGGTGTACCGGCCGGTGTCACCGAACACACTCTGGTGCTTGAGTACAACAATTGCGAGCAACTTGAAGATGCCTTCAAACGCTATGGCGACGATATCGCCTGCGTAATTGTTGAAGCCGTAGCAGGGAACATGAATATGGTTCCTGGCAAACCTGAATTTATCCGTGCAATGCGCGATCTCTGCACTCAGTACGGCGCTCTTTTAATTGTTGATGAAGTGATGACGGGCTTTCGTGTTGCTTTAGGCGGCGCTCAGAGCCTCTATCACGTCACGCCCGACATTACGATGTTCGGCAAGGTGATCGGCGGCGGAATGCCCGTTGCAGCTTTCGGCGGCAGACGTGATGTGATGGAAAAGATTGCTCCCTGCGGTCCGGTCTATCAAGCCGGGACCCTATCCGGTAACCCCGTAGCCGTTGCCTGCGGTCTGACCACTTTAAAGTTAATTCAGGAGCCGGGCTTTTACGAAAAATTAACCGAACAAACGCAAAAGCTCACTCAAGGTCTCACTCAAGCGGCAAAAGACGCCGGTGTAGCCTTCTGTGCACAAAGCGTAGGCGGCATGTTCGGTCTTTACTTCTTGGAAAAATGTCCGCAAGGCTTCAACGATGTCATGAAGTCTGATACGAAGCGCTTTAATGTTTTCTTCCACTCCATGCTTGACCAAGGAGTTTATTTTGCGCCTTCAGTCTTTGAAGCAGGATTTGTCTCCATCGCTCACACCGATGAAGTAATTCAAGAAACGATTGAGGCTGCAAAGAAAGCTTTTGCCAAAGTGGCTCAAATGTAGCCAATCACTCAAGAGTATGAGTTTTTCGACGGACCGGGAAGTGACCTTTTCCCGGTCTTTTTCTATATACCGATTCTGAACAGATTGGCGTAAGCTCAAAAATGAAGCACGGAGTCAAAATTCTATGAGAAAACCTCTTTTACTGTTAATCAGCCTTTTTAGCCTTCTATTTACAGGGGTGGTCCATGCGCACGGCCATCACTATTACCATCATGACGGCCGCTACTATGATCGCAGCGGTGCCTATGAAGGTCGTATGGATAACGGTCGGATCTACGATCAATCAGGCCGCTATCAGGGACGGATGGACAACCAGGGGCGCCGCTACGACAGTTCCGGCCGTTATCAGGGCCGAATGGATGACTCAGGTCGAATGTATGATCAGTCCGGTCGCTATTTGGGTCGAATTGATGCTGACGGCAGACACTATGACCGATCGGGTCGTTACATGGGACGAGAAGATTCAAACGGACGTTTCTACGACAACACCGGTCGCTACCAAGGTCAGGTTCGTTAATTTAACGATTGAGGCACCCTAAGAGTGCCTCTTTTTTAAGCAACAGGTTAACTCCCTGTTCCATTTAGGTTTTCTTACAAAATTGTTAAAGTTATTCACAATTTCTGTGGATAAGTCTGAACAACTTCTACCCCAAAGTGGGAAAGAGCCTTCAGAACTTTCCCAATAAGAGGCAATTTTTTCACTTTTTCTTTTATTTTTTGGGCTTTTAGTGGGAATTATTCTACTTTAGGTAGTGGTTCGATATAGCCCCCTGTACCATAAAGAGGAATAGCAGAAAGGGAGTGATGAAAGCTTCCGCTTGTTTCCTTCGTGGAGTAAGCCACGTACAAGAGCGTTTGAGCTTCGGCATCATAAATTCGCCGAATTTTCATGTTTTTCAATAAAACGCTCTTCGAGCGGGTAAAAATCACTTCACCCGATTTGCTCTTATCAATCGCTTCAATCATTTGACGGGTAATCGGTCCCGTACGATGACACTCGATGGAATTATTTGACGGATCACTTAAGGCTAAATTTGCTTCTATGCTGGCGACGTGACAGGTCACTCCGGTAACAACAGGATCCACAAAACGGTTGATCTTGATATCTTTGAGCGTAAAAATCCCCAAAGAGACATCTCCGACATCTTCCTCTCCACAACCGCTCAGTCCCATCACGGCCAACATGATCAGCAAGCCCATCTTGAACTTAGAACTCTTCATCACTTAACTCCATATTATTTGCTTCTAAATATAGTACTGGAAAAAGTGACGGCTACCAAAAAAGCTGCCAGCATTAAAAATGCCGTAGACAAACTGGTCGCCTTTGCGATAAAACCAATTAAAGCTGGTCCAGCGAGCTGACCGGTATAACCCAAAGTTGTGACCGCTGCCAATGCCAAACTCATCGGCATTTCATTTTGATCTGCCGTGCTGGCAAAAGCAATCGGAACGATATTGGCTAAACCGATCCCTAAAACAAAAAATAAGGCAATCACAATCCAAGGTTCAGAGAAAAAAACGCAACCCACCAACATCAAAGCGCCTAAAAGAGAACCGTAGCGCACACAGTTTCTTGGGCCCGCCGACGCTATTAGTTTATCGCCTAATAAACGCATCAGAGTCATTGCCGTTGAAAATGCCGCAAAAGCTAAACCGGCATTTTCAATAGCAGCACGTTTTTCTTCCAGTAAAAAAACACCGCCCCAATCTAATACGGCCCCTTCTATCATGAAAAGCAGTAAACAAATCAACCCCAAATAAAGGACAAATCCTCGAGGCAAAACGAATGACTTCGCTGTTCCCTCTGCCTTTCCAGCATCCACGAGTAAATAGGAAGAAGTTGACAACCAAAGCAAAAGACAGAAAATTAAAAGAGCACCAATGGCGTAGATGAGATCAACTGAGGCATTTAAAAGCGCAGCCATTCCCAGTGCTCCCACGACGCTACCCAGAGAGTAGAGAGCATGAAAGCCTGCAATAAGACGCTTTTCGCTTCGGTGATCGACTTCTACGGCGTGAACATTCATTGAAACGTCTACCGAGCCAAACACCATCCCGAAAAGAAATAAGAGAACAGCCGTTAAAAATACGTTCCCAGAAAAATTTACTGCAAACAAAATGAAGGGAATAATAAAGAGCGCTTTTCTAAGCAGAAACTTCGCTCCGTGCTTTGCCACAATGGCACCACAAAAAGGCATAACTACGAGGGCACCTAGCCCGACGCACAGTAACAACCCTCCGAGGTGAGCCTCATCTAGAGCAAGATTAATTTTGACAAAGGGCACCATTGAAGCCCACAAAGCCATAATGAAGCCGGCCAGGAAAAAAGAAGCACGTGTAGCGGTATTTTCAGGGGGAATAGAAGTCAGAAATTGACGAATGGTTTTACTTTGCGTCATGGCAGAAATCCTTTCATCTGGAACGAATCTCTTTAAGTCAGCAAAGTCGCATTTTCTCTGATTTTTAAACAATTTTCAATTAAAAAAGGGGCCTTACGGCCCCAAGATAACTGAGTTGGATTATTTGAGCCAAGAGGGCTTGGCAAAGTCCTCAGAAATAACTGCATCTGCCGCTGTAAATCCTTCTAAGCTTGTTGCTTTTGCTTGAATGCAAAGATAACGCAGAGTGCAGTCGTCTTCGGCCTTTAAGCAACGCTGGACTTTAGGATCAACTCTGATGCAGTCGCCTTGAGAAATGCCAAATTCCTCTCCGTCCACAAAAAATAAACCCCTGCCTGCCAACACTATATAGAGCTCCTCATTGTGTGTGTGAGCATGAACAAAAGGAATGCTGCAGCCTGCCGGCAAATTGTTTAATGAAACCTCAGTAGCAGTTAAAGCCAAAGCGTCATGCAATTCGGCGCGAGCTGCTCCAATGTCGATATGTAATGTTTGATAGTTACCCATTTTCTACTCCATTTGTTCGATGTCGAACTATTTAAATTAAAAAATATTTGAAACACTGAAAAAATGTTTCAAAGCCTATTTTCAATTAACACACTTACGAAGCAGTCTATCTAAAACTGCTGCTTCTTCAGCACTTAATTTTTTAGAAACTAAACCAACCAATCCGTCGGAGATGTCCTCAAAAACAGGCCTTAATGCCAAACCTTTTTCTGTTAATTGCACTAAGACACCTCGGCTATCGGACTCATTGGGTACCCGGCAGATATACCCCTCTCTTTCGAGCTTTTCAACCAATACCGTCACCGTTGATTTCGTTCTCCCGATTGAACGGGCGAGCTCTGTCATGCTACAGGCTTTTTTATCGAAAAGATGCCTCAAAACATCCCCGTGACTTGGGACAATCCCCTTAAGACCTGCTTTCTCGAGCGAGTCAATCACAAAAGCATTGCCCAAAGCACGAAGTTTGGCAGCATTGGAAAAAATGGATAAGGTAGCTTTCATTTCTCATTATCTTGTTCGATATCGAACTATATGATAGAAATAATTTTTTGTCAACATAAACCCGCTGTTAGATTCAAATCCTTCAGCGGGCTGAATAAAACTATTTTTTAACTATCGGAGCAATGCTAGGCTCCTCGCCTTGCTCAAACACAATATTTGCACGACCCACAATTAGCGGGTCAACCGGGCCGATAGCCTTTTCGTTTTTATTAGCATAGGGCAAAAGATGTAAAACATAACGCATAGCATTCAGTCTTGCTCTTTTTTTATCATCACTTTTAACAACGATCCAGGGACATTCCACGGTATCGGTGTTTAAAAACATCATTTCCTTTGCTCGCGTATAGTCGTCCCACTTTGAAAGTGACGCCACATCAATCGGGGAGAGTTTCCAGCGCTTTAAGGGGTGGATTTTTCGCTCCTTAAAGCGGCGGCGCTGCTCATCACGGCTCACAGAAAACCAAAACTTGATAATGTAGATACCGTTATGAACTAAATTACGTTCAAATTCTGGGCACTCTTCCATAAAGCGCTCATACTGCTGCTGATTACAAAAACCCATTACGCGCTCAACACCAGCTCGGTTGTACCAAGAACGGTCAAAAAGCACCATTTCGCCTCTCGTAGGCAAATGCTCTACATAACGCTGAAAATACCACTGTCCTAGTTCGCGTTCGTTGGGCTTTTCCAAAGCAACCACCCGCGCTCCGCGGGGATTAAGGTGCTCCATAAATCGTTTTATAGTGCCTCCCTTGCCGGCAGCATCTCTTCCCTCAAAGAGAATCACCACCCGCTGACCAGTCTCTTTTACCCAGGCTTGAAGCTTTAAAAGCTCAACCTGCAGAGCAAACTTTTCCTTTTCATAAGTCTTTCGACTCAGACGATTTTTGTATGGATAAACTCCTGTTCGCCAATCCTTGACCAAAATATCGTCAGGATTATCATCGCGTGAACTGATTGCTGCGTAATTTAAGCGCTCCTGACGAAGCAAAAGTCGCAAAAGCCGAATACGATCGGCTGGTGCCTCACCTTTTAAGATCGTACCGAGCGCCTCCAATTCTTTTTGGTCTGCCGCCTGCATTGTTTCGTCGGTAACGATGTCCTGGACATCTTCGGTAACACGTGCATGAGAAACATCACCGCGAGAAACTAATTGGCTACGATAGGGGCCCCGTTTTTTATTTTGGTCGATATTTTTTGTGTTATCTGTCATGAGAGGATTCCGTCCTAGAATTAGAGAGATTATCTATTTATTGTGCTACCAATTTAGTTCATCATCAATACATAGTATCCATAAGAAAAAGCATTCAGAGCAATTGAGTTAAAAGTGACGAGTCATTAAGATTCACAGAAGTTAAAAATTCAAACTCAGGAAACAAAATGTCTCAAAAGGTTTTCATTGGAATGGCCGGGTTCGGTACCGTAGGTCAAGGGGTTTATCGCGTCTTGGAACGCAATGCTGCAATCATTGAGCGTCGTTGCGGTAAGAGCCCAAAAATCAAAACTATTGTTTGCAGAAACACCGATCGTGTCCGTAAGTTGCTACCGAATCATATTGTTGTTTCTAAAGATCTGATGACTATCGCCCAAGATCCTGACATTTCAATTGTCATTGAAGTCATGGGCGGAATTGAACCAGCACGTACTTTTATTCTGGAAGCGCTTAGAAATGGCAAGGATGTTGTTACAGCCAATAAAGCGCTCTTAGCCACACACGGAAAAGAAATTTTTGAGGCTGCAAACTCGTATGGACGATCAGTCTTTTTTGAAGCAGCTGTCGCCGGCGGCATTCCGATTATTAAGGCTATTCGTGAGGGGCTCTCTGCCAATAAAATTTTAAAAGTCCAGGGGATACTAAACGGCACTTGCAACTACATTTTATCGTCCATGCATCAGTCGCCCGTCTCATTTGCTGAAGCCTTGTCTACAGCCCAAAAACTTGGTTTTGCAGAAGCCGACCCAACCTTTGACATTGAAGGATTGGATACAGCACATAAATTAACAATTCTTACTTCCCTTGCTTTTGGAGTAGCTCTGAATTTTGAGCCCAAGCTAGTTTCTGGCATCACGTCTGTCACGGCTGACGATATTGCCATTGTTAAAAAACTCGGGTTTGTCATTAAATTGCTGGCAGAGACCGAATTAAATGGTTCAACTATTCACTATCGTGTAGCTCCAACGCTTATCAAAAATTCGTCTCTTTTAGCTATGGTTTCTGGTGCAATGAATGCAGTTGAAGTAGAAAGTGATGCCGTTGGAAAAACTTTTTATTATGGCGCCGGCGCTGGAGGAGATGCCACTGCAAGCGCAGTTTTAGCTGATGTGATTGATAGTTTAAAGGGGCTGAGTTCTCAATTTATTTCAGAGTCATCAAAAGATGTTCTTCCTTTTAGCCCACTTTCTAAACAAATGAGTCGCTTTTACGTAAGACTGCACTCTAAAACAATTCAACAATACTCAAGGCAAATTGAGGACGTTTTTATAAAAAATGAAATCCTAGCCGATAAGGTTTATACCGATGAGCAAAACTGTGTCTTTTTCACCCATCAGTGTCAAAAAGGAGCACTAGATGAAGCTCTCGAGCAAATCTCCGAGCTAAATCCAGAAAAAATCACCCTCAGCCTTTTCCCTATTGCTGATTAACACAACTGTATCCACGAAATACCGGTTGAGCTGCAACCGGTACTTCGCTGTTAAAGGACTTTATAGCTTAAATGGACAGCACCATTTTCGTAGGCTTTAATACTTTTTAGTTTTAACTGCGTCGGCAACCTCTGCATCTGCAATCCGTCAAAAACAGCTGCCATTGATCCCCGTCCGTCAATCCCGGGCCCAATTAAAAGACTAACTTCATCTAAAAGTCCGGCTTCTAAAAAGCCGGCATTAATGTGACCGCCGCCCACGATTGCCATGCGCTTCACGGCGAATTCTTCTGCAAGGATTTCGCAGGCACGAATCAAATCAATACGCTCTGCCCCTGTTGCTATCCAAGAAATATTTTCCGAATCTAAATAGTCCAAATAGGCTTTCGTCACTTTTTCACTCGTGACCACAATCAGAGGCAAATTCAATTCTTTGGGCTGACTCCAAAGAAGCGTTCCTTTTGTATCTACAACGACGCTATAACCTTCTGCCGCTACTTTCTTAGAAAAAGCTTCTTTTCCGAAAATTTCACAATCGCCTGACTGAAACTCTCCCTCCTGAGCCAATTCCAACTGAGCAGTGACTCTGCCGCTCACGGTTGTCGGCGTATCAAGCGCCTTTAATGTTTCATAGTACTCATTGACACCTTGGATCTTTTCCGTCATTCGGCAATCAATTCGACCGTCAACAGAAGTCATCATATGGCATACGATGTATGGTTTTTCATTATTTATCTCCTCAGATCTGATTGTTTTTGAGAATAGCTCAAAGAAATTGAATTAACCGCTTTAAAAAGAAAGATTTCTTGCCCATTCTTCTCTTGCATTTAAATGAAAAAAGCGTTACTCTATTTCCGACATATGTCGGATATTGTAAAAAAGGAAACAATTATGCCCAGACCGAGCCGCTGTCGTCGAGTTTGTGCGGAACCCGTCTTCCGAGCGTTTAATGTCGATGAAAACGAAAAAGAGCCCATCACGCTTTTTGTCGATGAATTTGAAGTGATTCGACTCGTGGATTTTGAAAAAAGAACACATGAGCAGTGTGCCCGGCAAATGTTGATTTCCCGAACGACTGTCACTGAAATTTACGAAAAAGCTCGCTACAAAATTGCAGATGCTTTAGTAAACGGTAAACCATTGTTGATTGCAGGCGGACATTACCAGGTCTGCCGAGGTGAAGGAGCTCAAAACTGTCCCGGCCACGGCCGTTGCCAACGCCGCAATCAATCCCGCATGAACTTAACTATCGAAGGAAATACCATGAAAATTGCAGTACCTGTCAAAAACGAAAATATTTACCAACACTTCGGCATGGCTGCCGCCTTTAAGCTCTATACGATTGAAAATCAGGCAGTCGTCGCCACGGAAGTCGTTGAAACAAACGGTCGCGGTCACGGTGCCATGTTGGACCTGCTCTTAAATCACCAGGTCAACTGTGTGATTTGCGGCGGCATTGGAGAAGGTGCCATCACCAATTTAAAACAAGTCGGCATTGAACTTGTAGCAGGTATTAATGGTGAAAGTGACGAGGCTGTAAAAGCCTACTTAGCCGGAAACTTACAAAGTAACCTGCAGGCAGCATGTGACAAATCCTTGCATCACGGTCACAGACACGGTCATTGTGGTGACCAATGCGGCTCCGATTGCGACTGCCAAGGTCACGCCCATCAACACTGCCACTGCCAAAATCATTAATTCGGCTTAAATCCGGGCGGCGAAAGAAACACTTCGCCGCCTTATTTTTTCTTTTTCCTAACTATCGCATCAATAGATTTTGATCACAAATTCTTTAAAAAACAAAAAGATATCCTTTTGGATAATTTTTTATTCTGTTATTGAACCTTATATTTAAAGCAAATGCTTTGACTTTTTATCTGGAGGTCCGGTATGAGTTTTGTGTTTGAAAAAGAATACGGTCTTTTGATTAACGGGCAATGGGTGAGCGCAGAAAATCATGCTACCTTTGAGACACATAATCCTGCCAACAATGAATTATTGGCCATGTGCGCAGATGCTTCCGCTCTCGATGTTGATAAAGCGGTGAAAGCTGCACAAAAAGCATTCGAGTCCTGGTCTAAAACTAGTCCTCAGCAACGTGCTGAATTACTTCTAAAAGCGGCTGATCTGATTGATGCAAATGCGGCGGAACTGGCAGAAATTGAAACTCGTGATAACGGGAAACCTTTGCGTGAAACCACACTTGTTGACGTCCCCCTTTCTTCAGATCACTTCCGCTATTTTGCTGGTTGCCTCAGAGCAGAAGAAGGTTCTGCAGTGATGATTGATGACAATACGCTCTCGATTGTTCTTCATGAACCGATCGGTGTTGTGGGACAAATTATTCCCTGGAATTTCCCGTTATTAATGGCGGCTTGGAAAATTGCCCCAGCGCTTGCTGCAGGCAATACCCTTGTCATTAAACCCTCCTCCACCACCCCATTATCAATCCTTTATTTGGGTAAATTATTAAATCAAATTTTGCCGCCTGGAGTAGTTAACGTTATGACTGGTCGTGGTGCTCAAAGTGGTCAGGCGATGCTTGATCATCCGGGTTTTGCAAAACTAGCCTTCACAGGTTCTACAGAAGTGGGTTACAGCGTAGCAAAGGCTGCTGCCAATCGACTAATTCCTGCAACGCTTGAATTGGGCGGGAAGTCAGCCAACATCTATTTTGATGATTGCCAGATGGATAAGGCTATTGAGGGGGCACAAATCGGCATTCTTTTCAATCAGGGACAGGTTTGCTGCGCAGGTTCTCGCATCTTTTTGCAAGAAGGCATATATGACGAATTTGTCGAAAAGCTCGCTCAAGCCTTCCGAAAAGTTAAAATCGGAGATCCTATGTCTATGCAAACTCAAATGGGATCTCAAATTAACCAAAAACAACTTCAGAAGATACTGAAGTATGTTGAAATTGGAAAATCTGAAGGAGCTCGAGTCCTCACGGGCGGTGAAGTTGCCAAGGTTGAAGGTTGTGAGGGTGGCGCCTTTATGCAACCAACCCTTTTGGTTGACGTCACCAATGATATGCGCGTAGCTCAAGAAGAAATCTTTGGACCGGTTGCTGTCGTTATTAAATTTAAGAGCGAAGATGAAGTCATCGCCATGGCGAACGATAGCGAATATGGTCTGGGCGGAGCGGTTTGGACGCGCGACATCAACCGCGCATTGCGTGTTGCCAAGTCCGTGAGAACCGGCAGAATGTGGGTCAATACCTACAATGAACTGCCTGCTCATACGCCGTTTGGCGGATATAAGAAGTCCGGCATTGGTCGTGAAACCCACAAGATGATGTTGGCTCATTACAGCCAAACGAAGAATATTTACATTTCTATTTCTGAAGCAAAACGCGGCTTCTTCTAGTCAACTTCAACTAGACCGAACAGATTTTTAAAAGCTGTTCGGTCTCTTTTCTCATCTCATATTCAATAACCCGTGAGACAATGTGTTTATGCGCAACTTGTTCGGTAAGGAGTCATCATGGGGAAAAATTTTGACAGCGATATTATTGAAACTATTGAAAAGCTACGCTCCTGCGAGGACGTTCAAAAAGCGCTTCAATTGGTGCAGCAACAATTGCCTGACATCATCGAAATTCAAAAAGAACTCGCACTCATTGAAGCACCGACTTTTCACGAAGAAAACAAAGCTCGGCGTTATGCTCAACTTTTAACTGAAGCAGGTCTGAAGGACGTCAAAATAGACGAGCATTTTAATGTCTGGGGCCGTTGGCCTGGAGTTGGCCAAACGGGTGCATCTGTTTTGTTAGAAGGACACTTGGATACGGTCTTTTCTTTCGGTGACGTTAAAGGTATCAAAGTTGACGATGAGGGACGAATTCATTGCCCCGGAATTTGCGACGATACGCGTGCCATTGTAGCCAACTTATCCGTACTTAAAGCCTTCAAAACACTGGGTATTCGTCCTTATCACGACATCATTTTCGCAGCAACCGTGTGCGAAGAAGGACTGGGAGCGATGCTCGGCATGAAAACTTTACTGCAGGAACTTGAAGGGCAAACAAAAGTACTGGCCTCAATCTCAATTGACGGTCCAACCAACAATGTGTTTTATGCAAACGCAACAGGTATGGTTGACTGGGCGGTGATCTTTAAGGGACCGGGCGGACATGCCTGGACAGCCTCCGATATGCCTAGCGCTTTACATGCGGCCTGTCGGGCGGCCTCTATCATTGCAGACTTTAAACTTCCAACTTTCCCAAAAACAACCGTTACTGTGAGTCTCATTGAGGGTGGTCAAGCGATTCACGGGATTGCTCAGCAGTGCACAATAAAGATCAATGCGCGTTCCAACAGTCAGGAAGAATTAGAAAAACTTAATGCCCAAATGGTAGAGGCCTTTGAGAAGGGTGCTCAGCTGGAAAATTCGTATAAAGGAACACCTGGACTGATTCAAGTGATCTACGAAAAACTGATTGAAATACCTGCAGGAAGCCAAAGTGAAGATTGCCGCATCATTCAGGCAACCGAAGCAGTTACGGAATTACTGGGAATCGAGCCTTGTCTGAAACCCGGCGGCTGTACAAATGCCAATATGGCGATTACAAGAAAAATTCCGGCTGTTTGTTTAGGTCGAGGAGGCCAAGAGTACGGCACTCACACACTCAATGAGTGGTTTGATCCGCAAGGTGTTGAAGCCTGCGAACAAAAATCAATTCTTTTGCTTTTAACCCTAGCCGGCCTGGATGACAGAATTAAAGCATTGGGCGAAACACTATAAATAAATGATGAGGTCACCTCAGATGAGTTGTGGCCTCATCTAGTTTCCTCTTCCGGTTTCCATAAGGCATGTCTGTGCTTGGCATAGTCAGCATCCACAAAGCCAGAAAACATCGCCGGAATCAAATGACGATTAGCCTTGAAAACAAAGGCTGCCATATGTCCCAAAAACAATAAGATTGTGAGCACCATACCGGCATTGTGCAGTTGAGCGAGCCAAAAAAGTAACGGATCCGGCAGATCAAAACCCGACAAATTTTTAAGTGTCTTTAGCCATCCGGTCGCAATCACAAGCGCAAAGACGATAACAAACGCTGCCCAAGCCAAGCGCTGCTCCGGCAGATATTTTTCTGAAGGCGGTTCTTCACTACCGGTTAAAAGAGCCTTGATAATCTTCATACTTTTAGCGAAATCACCCTTTTTCGGCACAATATCAAACGAGCCTTCAAAGGCATGCACTGTGAGGTGAAAAATACAAAGTACGGTGAAAATAATTGCAAAGGCATAGTGCCAAGGCAAAGTGATGAAAAAGTCAGCCGTGGATGGAAAAACTGCCGTAATACCATAGCGCTTTGCAACCGGCATCTGAAGGATGCCCGTCACTATTAATCCGAAACAGGAAAAAGCAATTCCCCAGTGAACCAAACGGTTGCGAAGACTCTGCCTAAAAACTTTATTCATCGGCGCTCTCCTTGCCTTTCTGCACTCCCATCTTTTTGCGTCTGGCAACAACATAACCCAATGCGACCGCAACAAACGGTGCAGCAAGTGTGGCTACGGCCCAATCGGAAGATTCTTCAAGCTTACCTGTGACCTTTTGAAAGCCCGGGCGTCCGTCATTGCCTTTTGACGATTTTGTGTTCGTTAGCGCAGCGTGAAGCGTTTCAAAAGAGTGAGAGGAAACGTACCAGGTTGCTGTTCCGCCGTTTTCATTTAACCCATAAATATGACGATTCTTTGCTATCTGACGAATCTTTTTTAATGCCTCAGATAAAGGCATAAAAAGCATAGCTTCGTGAGGACAGAGCTTTGCACAGGCGGGTGTATCGCCGACTTCCAGGCGGTCAGCGCAAAAGTCACACTTATACATCACGCCGCCCCCGGCAAATTTCGGTGCAACATCCAGGTAAAGGCCGACACCGGCCTGTCGTTGCGGAATCTCCCACGGGCAAACATCTCGGCATTTCGCTCCGCCGAAACAGACATCCGGATCAATTTGAACTGCCCCCTGTTCACTTTTGTCAATGGCACCGAAAGGACAAATTTTCCGACAAGGCGCGTCAAAACAGTGCATGCAGCGCCTCGGTGCAAAAACCGTTTCTCCGTTATCCAAGCGGATTTTTTCGACAAAAATCCAGTTATAAGGCGTCAATCGATTTATCTGATCTCGTTTTTCAGAAAAGTCTTCGTAAGACTTTTGAGGCCAATAAGGTTTTAGTGGCTTTATCGGATTGGGAAATCTTTGAAAATTTTTTTGTCTGCAGGCTTGCACGCAGGCCGGGATCTCTGAGTTTTTGCATCCGTCACAGCGATCCAAATCAATAATGCTTACCCACTGTTCTGGAGCGAGGGTTTGTTCAGAGGCCTGGCTCTGAGCGGCACCTAAAGCCACTGCTGAAAGCAACGATTTTGTTAAAAACGATCGACGATTGGACATGGAGAAAAAAATTGATATAGCTTTTTTGAAACTCTAATAAAAAATTCCAATCGAGGCAACGAGTTTTTTCGACTCAAAATAAATATGAGAAAGAAGATACCCAGTAACCAAAATTGATTATTAGATCCTTGACTATTTCAGAATGAATGATCTGTAAAAAAATTATTACATACTTAGTATTTTTAATTACTAATAAAATGGGACGGCAATTCTAAATGCCATCCCATCTTTCAAGATTGGTGCTAGAAATTAGAAAGCGTAACGAACGCCCACAGTACCGCGCCAATCTTCGTCAACCAAAGCACCGCTCGTACGTTCAATATCTGCCCAGATATATGTGTTCTTCATGACGTTGAAGTTAGCGCCAATGCCATATTCGAACCACGTATCTTCGTCATCGTTATCAAGCTTTGCGATACTGCCACCGGTAATTGAGGCATCACCCAAAAATTCACGAAGTACGGATGCACGAACATACACGTTACCCTTTTGTGCAGGGCACTCCATACCAGCAAGCACACCAACACGACCGATTAAGCTATCAAAGCTATCCACAGAGTAATGGTAGGCTCCTCCACTGCCCTTCAAGGTCATTTTATCGGAGTCAATGTATGTGTAAGTTGCTTCAATTTGAGGTTCCGCATAGAACATGTCGTTGATGTCAAAGCGCCATCCCATTTCACCAGAGAGGCTATAAGCAGTGTTATTTAATTCACCCTTATAACCACCGTCAACTTTCATATCGGACTTGGCCTTAGCAACACGAGCGATCACATCAGCAAATATACCGTTGTCAGCCATCCATGTACCGTAAGCGGCGAAACTGTAGGCATCGAGATCAGACGAACCACGCGTGTAATCAACGTCTCCTTTTGTGTAACTCGCTGACACACCTAAGCGTACAGATTCATCCGCAAACGGTGCGAAGTCCCCACCAATATGGAGGGTGTTGAACTTATTGCTTGTACCATCGCCGCTTAACTTACCACCGTCGTAGCGTGCCCAAACTGCATCAGTAGCGTCTAATGAACGGATATCTCCGAGGCGCTTACGAACGTCATTCATGAGAATACGGTTGAGGCTCAAGGTAGAAGCTGAAGCCAGTTCGAGCGTATCGGACATCAGATCATTCTTGGCTTGAGATGCATTACCAGAAGCATCGACAGTAATGGCTCCCTGATACATACCGGCATCGACACGAGCGGTCTTATTAGTAACACCCTCTAACCGGTCAACCATCGTAGCTGCATCTTCGAGACTGACATCATCTGCGGTCTTGGAAGCTTTTGCAACAAACTTCGTTCCTTCTGCCGTATTGGTCGCTACGAACTTATTATCTGCAGCAGCATCCATGATGACGGTACCATCACCGGAAAGATTTGTCACAACAACGTTACCTGTTGTTTGTGAAATATCTGTTGTACCACCCTTTGTATTGAGAGTATTTAAGTTGCTTTCGCCCGTTACAATCCAACGTGCCTCGGTTGAATTAAGGTTGACGATCGTTCGGCCGTTATCGCTGTCGGTTATTGTTCCACTTAACTGTACCAGGCCATTATTAGCACCCAGTATCGTTGAGCCATCAATCGTAGCGATTGCCGCATTTTCAGCTGAAAGATTATTGACTGTTATTTGATAACCCTGTCTCAATGTGCCGTCATCCTTAAAGGCTGCATTTTTAAATGATGCTCCGTCCTCAAGAACAACAGTATCAATCGTTGCCCTAGAGTTACCCGTACCCACAGTATTGCTAAACGTGAGCGAAGCATCCTTCTTAACCTGCACGGTGTCGATCTCAATCGGGATATCCCAGTAGTCTGTCTCCGTCCCTTTCTGCGCATAACCGTCAATACGGGCATCCCCTCCTACTTCCACTGTACCCAGTTTCATGCCACCATAAGATTGGAAGTAATTTTTAGAGGTCGTATTAAGGACAACTTTTTCTATCTCGAGAGAGTTCTGTTTATCACGGTGTTGAAAATCCACATTCCCTTGAAGCACCAGAGTGTCAACACTGAGCTTGCCGATTTTAGTCAAAGCATTTTGATCTTCATAATCAACTGTAAATAGGCGAGCATTTTCAGCTCCATTGCCATCAATCGTCAAAGTGTTAGCTCTAATTTCTGAGCTGTTAAGTGTACCGCTACCTCTGATGACAACATCTTTTGCCTGAAGTACATCGTCACCATCACCTGTCACCATGAACCAACCTCCGTTGAGTTCTAACGAACCGTTGATAGTAACGTCACCATTCTGCATATCGACACGATCAGTGTACACATTACCATTGATAACTAGACTGCCACCTTTATTGGTAATCTTTGCACTATGCTCGCTTGAACCAACTGTGCCGGTCATCGTAAAAGCGGCACCATCATTATTCAAACGATTCGTAACAGTAAGATCTTTGTAGTCCCCATCAACATGGTTATAAAATTCACCGGCTGTTACCTTACCTAAAACCGAACCAGCGATACCTTTAAGCAAACCTTGTTGCTCCAAGACTCCAACATTTAACGTACCGCCAATTTCCATGATCCCTTTGTTAGACAAGGTATCAAGATTTACATTTCCCTTAACCTTAACAGTCGTCTTGTCATAGAGCTCAAGTTTTGCGTTCCCCGACTCGCCCGCTTTATATGTTTTATCGAGATTACCTCCGATCGTCACTGATGCGTCTTTGCCAGAGATGACAGAGAAATAAGTATGCCCGTTTAACCACGCATCACCATCGGTTTGGTAATGGTTTTCTCCATCACGTGTGATCTCTGATCCCATCTCTACATCATTCCAAAGTCCAGCCATTGCACTATTCATACCAATAGCTAAACCAGTTCCAATCAGAGCCTGAACTAGTTTCGTATAATTCGTCATGTTGTTACTCCAAAAAGACAATCTCTAGAGCCCTGTTTAGTCATAAAGTGACTCATTACGCTCATTGTACCCCCCCCCACTATTGCGTCTATTTTTAGCTAAAAAACAAAAATATTGTTGTTCAGAACCAACAAATCAGCTTTACAGTTCAATTTTTGTTTGCATTGGAGCAGTGCAGAAAATTTACAAAAAACTAACAAAGAATCAAAAATTGTTGATTGAGCGTTATACGCAGGAGGTTGATGGTAAGTGCACTAGCAATATGTGCAAAATTAATGAATCACTACGCTTCTCAGCCTCTGCAGGTATTAAGTTCCACAGAAGATATTTAATTCTCCAGCAAGGGCTTTTTTGGGATAAGGATGTTAAAAGCCTTTCACAGGCTTGTCGTTTGATTGACACGGGTATAGATATAATCTTGAACCTCCTTGTGTCCAAGATTTCCGTACCAGTGCACTTTGATAGGCAACAAAAAAACCGTACGGCAATAAACACGTACGGACTACATTGTGGTGCCCGGGGAGAGACTCGAACTCTCACGGCTCATCACCGGTGGATTTTGAATCCACTGCGTCTACCATTCCGCCACCCGGGCAACTAACTGATTGTCAACTCTCTTACTGGTGCGCGATACAGGGTTCGAACCTGTGACCCCTGCCGTGTGAAGGCAGTGCTCTACCGCTGAGCTAACCGCGCGCTTTCGCAAGCGAGGATTGGAATTATACCGAAGTTCTTAGACTTGTCAAATATTTTGTTTGAATTTTTCAAGATAGATGACTTTTACTTCTAATTACACTTATTTTCTGCTAACAAACACTTAAATTTTCTCATCTTTCTTTATTTTATTTTTTGAATGCCTTGTCCTTTTACTTTGTCCAAAAAATCTTCTGCCCATCCTTTTCCAGGAATAAATGTATGTGAACTGATTTCACAAAGCGGCACTAACACAAATGCTCTTTCATGCATTCTGGGGTGAGGAAGCGTTAAAAATTCAGTTTGGCACACCTCCTCACCGTACAAAAGCAAATCCAAATCCATCGTGCGGGGAGCGTTATGAATACCGACAGGTCTTTCTCGCCCGAACTCTTTTTCAATATCCAAAAGTGTTTGCAAAAGCACCGGTGCACTTAAAGAAGTTTGCACTTCAGCCACTGCATTGATGTAATCGGGACCGCTTGAGTCAATGGGGTCCGTTCGATAAAAAGACGAACACTTCGTGACCTCTATCTCTTTTATCTGATTTAAACGAATGACTGCCTCAGATAAAGCCTCTCTTGCATTACCTAAGTTTGCTCCGAGCGCAACAAAAGCTTTCTGCATCGTTAATCCTCAATCTTGATTTTCTTTCGGCGAATAGGTGCTCGGCGTCGTCTGGGGCGAGGCGTCGGTTGTGCGAAAACCTCGTCATCATCAATTAAGTTAACTGTTGAGTCTTCTCCGGCGGGCGCGCTCAAATCGCGAACAAGCTGCCAACTGTCGGCTTCTAGCAACAATTGTTTCTTAATTTGAGCTTTTGATGGCTTCTTAAGCTCTCCCTTTTTAGGTTTTCTAGCTTGAGCGTTTGCTGTCGCTTGTTCCCGGATCATATTCAAACGAGTCTCTTCATCAACTTCCTGAAATTTTGTCCACCACTGAACAATGCTTGGGTCAACAAATTCCAATTGACTTCTTAAAAGCATAAAGTCGTAGCCGGCTCTAAACTTTGGAATGTTCAAAAGACCCATCGCCGACTTTGTTCCGCGACGCAGAAGTTTAATTTGTAAAACCCATATCGTGAGAATATCTTCAACAAAGCGCTTTTGAATAGCAAGCTTCTCGCATTGTCTGTCCAGCACGTGCCGACCGGCCTCGATCATTGCCTGAATCTGGCTCTCACCTCGAGAAATCCGCTCTTCAAAATGACGATAGGTCAAAGGCCATAGAAGTGTGGCAAACAAAAAGGACGGAGAAACTTTTTTGCCTATAGCAATACGCTCATCGGTGCGCTTCATAGCTAACATCAAAAAACGCTCGCCCTTTTGTTCTTTAAGAGCCACTTCCAAAAGCGGAATCACATTGCGGTAAAGCCCTAATTGACGCAGTTGCTCCATACAGTCAATTGCCCGACCACACGTTAATAGTTTGACCGCTTCATCAAACAATCGAGCTTCGGGTACATTAGCCAGTAGAGGAGCCAGACGACTAATCGGCGCCAGAGTAGCCTCATCGATTTTAAATTGAAGCTTCGAAGCTATTCTTACCGCACGAAGCATTCTTACCGGATCCTCTCGATAACGCTCTTCTGGATCACCAATCATTCGAACGACGCCATCCAGAATATCCTGCATACCGTTGTGATAATCAATAAGTTCTTCAGTGGTAGGATTGTAGTAGAGAGCATTGATCGTAAAATCACGTCTAGCTGCATCTTCCCACATTTCACCAAATACGTTATCGGAAATCACTCGACCGAATCGGTCTTTTCTTACGCCGGCTCCCTCCAAAGCGCGAAAAGTCGAGCATTCAATTTTTTCTCGACCGAACATCACGTGAACCAAACGGAACCGCTTACCGATGATAATGGCACGTTTTTGGCAGCGTTTAACCTCTTCTGGTGTTGCATCAGTCACAACATCAAAATCTTTCGGCGTCACTCCCAACAGAAGGTCGCGCACTGCCCCACCGACCACATAGGCTTCAAAACCGGCGCGCTGGAGATTTTTTACCGTGCGCATCGCTTCAAGGCTCACTAAGCGACGATCAATTCCGTGCTCATCTCTTTGAATAACCCGAGGCGTTTTAACGTAATGAGCCGGCGAAGTATGTGTTTTAGTAGAAAATAGTCCCTTTGTATAGGCAATAATGTTTTTAAACATTGTCCATCCTTGATAGTCGACCACTATCCGAAATCAAAGGACTCATGCTCTATCAAAAAGCTTTAAGAGAGCCCAACCGCTTTTTTGCGCTTGTTCTTTTAATTGGGGATCCGGATTGGTCGCGACCACATGACCATGAAATGATTCGACAAATTGTAGCAAGGGCAAGTCTGTAATGGAGTCTGTATACGCTACGCTTTCCGATAAATCAGAAAGCGGCATCTGATATGTTGCACAAAACTCTTTTAATCGGTCAATCTTGTGCTTACCATAGCAAAAACCACCTATAAATTCGCCCGTAAACTCTCCCATGCTGTCTTCAACAGGCCGCGTAGCCAAAAGGTAATTGATACCGAAAGCCTTAGCAACCGTCTCTGAAATATAAGATTGAGTACCGGTTGCCATTACAGCCGTATAACCGTCTTCTTTCATTGCAGCGACCAAATTTTTCGCCGAAGGGGTGATATTGGGCTCGACTACCTCTTTGACAAATTGCTCCCTTAAACGATCAAGGTTTTGTCGAGAAAAGCGTTTCAGTAATCCCATATGAAAGTACATAAAAGGTTCGACCTGAAAACGTCCACAATGATAGTCATCGAGATATTTTTTCTTTAAAACTAAGGCTTCTGACAAATCAGCCCCGCTTCTTTGAGCTAGGAAGTCAACCCACACGACACCGACATCAATCGGCATTAACGTTCCGTCCATATCAAAAATTGCAAGCTTCAAAGTATCTCTCCGTGTTTGTTGAGCCATGCTTTCAGTACAGGAACCGTAACCGTAGCTTTTTTCTTTGCCAAAAGCTCCCGATCCATTTCGCTTAGTAGATGAGAGAGTGTTTTAATATTTCTGGGCAAATAATTTTTCATCCAGTTTTCAGCTTCAGGTCTCACCTCTATACCGCGAGCTCTTGCCTGAGCTGACAGCGCTAGCCACATCTCCCCTTGCAAAGGAAGAATATGAAATACAGCTCCCCAAGTCAATCGCGTACAAATATCCGGACGAACGAATTTATCAGCGGGAGATTTCTTTCCCGTCATCACTAAAGTTGCGCCAGGATGAATCCTGATTTCGTTAATCAATGCAAAAAGCCGATCCAAACCATCTTCGGTTAAAGTGTCAATATCGTCGACTGCATAGCGTAATCGTTCAGCAGAAAAAGTCGGAACATCGGAGTCTTTTAACCCCATCGCCAATGCCAAATGAGTTTTTCCGACTCCCGATTCTCCCCATAAATACACAAGCTGAGGCTCACCTGTCTCAAGCACTTGTCTCAGGCAGGTAAGCGCGCTCCCATTGTCTCCAACCACAAAGTTATCCAGCGTGGCGGCGGGTTCCATAGCGATGTCTAACGGCAACTGCTCAAATAACATAGATAGCTTTACGTGAAGGTTTTAATCCCTTGCTACAATGACTAGATTAATGCGGATACGCAAGTGTACCGCCACCTTCACTTTTTTGGGCAATTACCATGACTCAACTTTCTTACGCTGCCGCCGGTGTAGACATTGACGCCGGTGATGAACTTGTTGAACGTATCAAACCGCTCGCTAAGCGCACCATGATTCCCGGTGTTTTAGCTAGTGTTGGCGGCTTCGGCGCAATGTTTGAAATTTCAAAAGAATATAAAAATCCGGTCTTAGTAACAGGAACCGATGGCGTCGGCACGAAGCTAAAGCTCGCCTTTACACTCGGCCGACACGATACTGTAGGACAAGACTTAGTCGGCATGAGCGTCAATGACATTCTTGTGCAAGGCGCAAAAAGCCTCTTTTTCCTTGACTATTACGCTTGCGGCAAACTTGATGTTGATGTAGCAGAACGTGTCGTGGCCGGTGTTGCTAAGGGGTGCGAATTAGCCGGTTGCGCCTTAATCGGCGGCGAAACGGCTGAAATGCCCGGTATGTACCCGGAAGGCGAATATGACTTAGCTGGCTTTGCAGTTGGCATCGTTGAAAAAGATGAAGCGATTGATGGCAAATCTATAAAAGCCGGTGATGTTATCTTGGGTCTTGCCTCAAGCGGCCCCCACTCTAACGGTTTTTCTTTGATCAGAAAAGTGGTTGAAGTAACAAACACTCCCTGGGACATGCCCCTTGACGGTCGCACATTAGCCGATTGCGTGATGGAACCTACTCGCATTTACGTCAAGCAAGTTTTGAATGTCATGAAGACCGTGAAGATCAAAGGAATGGCTCATATCACGGGCGGCGGACTCATTGAAAATGTGCCCCGCGTCTTGCCTGAAAATACTCAAGCAGTCATTCACGCTGACAGTTGGACTCGTCCCGCAGTTTTTGATTGGTTGCAAAAAGCCGGCAATATTGATTCCCACGAAATGCACCGTGTATTTAATAATGGTATCGGCATGGTGTTCATTGTCGACGCAGCGGATGCTGATCGTGCCGTCGAAGCTTTTAAAGCCGAAGGCGAAAAAGTCTTCCGTTTAGGCGAAATTGTCGAACGCCCAGAAGGCGCGCCCGGCTGCGTCGTCATCTAGGACTTGATCCTTTTATAATTTGGAGGCGGTGTTTTCACCGCCTCTTTTAGTTTTCTCGGAGATTGATTCATGCGTAAAGACAACCCAGCTTTTGTTCCAGATTCACCCTTTGCCCGTCCTATGACAGAAGAGCACATGAAATTTTTCAGTGCAATTCCTAAGACCGAATTGCACTGCCACCTGTTAGGAACGACTCAAAAAAGCACTTTTGAAGACTTGGTCAGAGAGTCTGGAGCGCCCGTTACGCAAGAAGAAATCGACGGCTTCTTTACCCGCGGAGATAAGCCCGTTGGCGTATTGCGTATTTTCCGTGCGCTTGAAGAGCATATTTTGATTAAACCCGAAATGCTCAAACGCATCACTTATGAATATTTGGCTGATTGCAAAAAACACGGCATCCGCTACACAGAATTTTTCTGGAATTACACCGGGCTTGCCCGTCATTACAGCTACGCTGATGCACAGGCTGCCATTATTGAGGGCATTCACGAAGGCGAGCGTGATTTCGGCGTCATCGGTCGGTTGATTCCCTCCATTGATCGTGAGGATTCCCCTGAGGCAGCCGTAGAATTGGCTCGCCAAATGATTGCTAATCGTGCCCCTGAAACCATTGGCATCGGCATTGACTACCGCGAAAATGATCATGAACCGGAAAATTTCTGGAAGGCCTTTTTTATGGCCAAAGAAGCGGGCTTTAAGGTTACTATTCACGCAGGTGAATTCGGTTGCCACTGGCGAAACATTGAAACTGCCATGAAGCTTTTAAAAGCCGATCGTTTAGACCATTGCTACACGATTATCGACAATCCTAAACTTGTCGAAGAAGTGAAAAAAGCGGGGTTAATCATTACTGTGGTCCCGACTAATTCTTACTATTTACGCACCTTTAGTGATGAAGAGTGGGCACTAAAGCAACCTATCCGCAAAATGGTCCCAATGGGACTTCGTGTGCATCCGAACACGGACGATCCCACAATGCACCATGTCAACGCTACTCAAACATGGATGTTGATGTATAACTTTCTGAATTTCACCGTTGCTGATCTCAAAAACTTCATGATTAACGGCATTGATGGCGCCTGGATCGATGAAGAAACCAAGGAAAAATGGAAGCATGAATGGAGTGAGGAATTTGATCGATTGGCAGAAAAATTCCCCGGCTAAAAGATGAATCTTTGCTCTTTTTTAAGACGCTCACCGACTGTGCTGATGAGCGTCTTTTTCTTTTTTCTAAAAAATAACACAGTTTTCTCTCTAGTCAGAAACGATTAGAAAATAGAAAAATTTTTCCCCTCAACTTGATACAGCTCTGCTAGAGTGTTAACAAGTTCGGTAGAAATTTTACCGTTCGAGCTTTTAGGAGAGTCATCATGCTAGTACGTATAGCGCGATTAAATGCCTTACAGCACTGTTACAAACCTTTGCCTAATTTTGCGTTGGTTTTGACCTCCTCCTCATCCTCTACAACTACCTCCACTACATCAACGGGTTCATCTCTCTAAGGTGCCCGTCTGACAAAGGCTTCGTGATAGCCCACTCTCACAAAGAGTCAAACATCACAACATCCGACATTTAACAATTTACGTTTTTCAAGACATTGAAGTCTTTTTTGAGGTTTTGCATTCATGCCTCTGAAAGTTTCTTCATCTGTCGCCCTAAATGGATTTTTGTATGGGTTAGTGTCTTGAAAAATCCGCAAAGGTTTTTATACAAAAGAGAACCCTGCGATAGATGAAAGGAAACATCATGCAAAAAATCGCAAACCTCAAACTGCACCTATTGGCACTAATCGTTGTGGTTATTGCAGAGGCTATCGGCACTCAAAAGTTTGGGCTAGTTGTCATGCTGCCGCTTTTGTTTGCACTTGTTATCGGCGGTATTCTCAGTCTGCCCAGGCTTCACATCCTCAATACCTCTCAGATGGACCGTGCTGCAAAATTCATGCCGATTGCCATGCTCGTTTTGATTGCAAAAATTGGACTTGATATCGGACCCAATCTTGAAATTTTGCTCAATTCCGGTTGGGCACTCATCATGCAGGAATTTGGGCATTTCTTCGGAACCTTAATCTTTGGTTTACCTGTTGCATTGTTGCTGAAAATGAAGCGAGAAGCTATCGGTGCCTGTTACTCGATTGACCGAGAGGCCAATGTCGCTATTATTGGTGAAAAGTTCGGTTTGGATAGTGCTGAAGGCCGCGGAGTCATGGGTATGTACATTTGCGGCACCGTTTTCGGAGCTCTTTGGATTTCGCTATTAGCCGGTGTAATTGCTCAGCTTGACTGGTTTCATCCGCATGCCCTGGCAATGGGTGCAGGAATTGGTTCTGCAAGCATGATGGCCGCAGGCGTGGGATCGATCGTAGCCTCCTACCCGCATGAAGCTCAATTAATTCAAGCTTATGCAGCAGCAGCCAATTTAATGACCTCGATTCTCGGTATTTATTTTGCGCTGTTTGTTTCGCTTCCCGTTACGATCAAAATCTATGAATTCTTTACCGGGGATAAACGTCGAGAAGATCCCCACGGGGCCGTATTGAATTAGAGAAATCAACGAAACAAATTTTGAAAGGAAAAAATTATGTTGGCTTATTTAGAAAAAATGAAAGACATCCTCTTCATTTTGGTTGTCACGGCAGTTTATTCGGTCATTGCTCACTTTGTGGGAAGTAACGGAGATCTTGCTGCGGGTTCTATTGGTGCATTGGTCTTAGTCATGATTACGGTTGTCGGCATTGTCATCAGTTGGCTACCTGGATTCAAACTTTTACCAATGGTCTTTTGGGTATCGATCGTTGCTGTGGTGGTTTCCATGCCCCAATTCCCGTTAAGCGACTGGATCCTTGCCCAAACGAAAAATGTTGGCTTCCTCTCTATCACGACGCCCATTCTTGCTTACGGCGGCTTATGCTTAGGTAAAGACTTGCAAGCGTTTAAGCAGCTCTCCTGGCGAATTGTCCCCGTAGCATTGGCGGTTGCAGCCGGCAGTTTCATCTGCGCAACGGCTTTAGCTGAAATCATGCTGCACTTGGAAGGTATTTTTTAAAGTTTCTTTTTTAAAGGCAAAGAAGATGAATAAAGCACAATTAAAAGAACTCGTCTGTCAGGCAATTGACGCTCGTTATGACGATATCGAAAAAGTCGCTATGGATATTTTTGCGGAACCTGAACTTGGATTTAAAGAACAGAAGACATCTGCAAAAGTTAAAGCGGTTTTCGATCAACTTAGAATGAATTACTCCGACGGTTGGGGTATCACCGGAGTCAAGGCTAGAGTAAAAGGTCGTCAGTCGAAGAAAACCATTGCATTACTTGGCGAATTAGACGCTATTATCTGCCGCGACCATCCCAACTGCGATCCGATAACGGGTGCAGCGCATTGCTGCGGTCACAATGTACAAATCGGTAATTTGTTGGCTGTGGCCATGGCCTTTAAGGATACCGGCATTATGCAGTATCTCGATGGTGATGTAGTCTTTTTTGCTGTACCTGCAGAAGAATACGTGGAAATTGATTACCGCAACAGCCTTCGCGAAAAAGGGAAATTACGCTACTTGGGCGGCAAGGCAGAAATCATCGCTCAAGGAGGCTTTGATGACATTGATATGGCCATGCAAATGCACGTCGATCCGACAGACAATCCCAATGGTGAATTTCAAGTCGGAGCAAGCTGTAACGGCTTTATCGGTAAATTAATCGAATACCGCGGAAAGGCTGCTCACGCAGCTGGCGCCCCCGACAAAGGGATTAATGCATTAAATGCCGCCATGATGGGCGTAATGGGCGTCAATGCTATCCGTGAAACTTTCCGAGACGATGACTGCGTGCGTTTTCACCCAATCATTAATGCAGGGGGAGATCTCGTCAATGTGATTCCTGATCGTGTCAAAATGGAAAGCTATGTACGTGCTGCTCGCCTTGAAGCGCTCACTGGTTACAATAAGGCCATCAACCGGGCTCTAAAAGCCGGAGCCGATGCTATTGGCGCAACCTGTGAAATTAAGGACTTACCTGGATATCTTCCGCTTCGCCCAGATGAAAATTTCCGTGATGTGCTTCGCGAAAATGCTAAAGCGGTTTTTGGAGCGGAAAATGTCGTAGAAGGCGTCCATTCAGCAGGTTCCACTGATATGGGAGACGTCTCTCACTTAATGCCTGTGGTTCATCCCTGGGTTGGCTGCGTCAAGGGTGTATTGCACGGTGCAAGCTACAATTTTGACAATAAGGAAGCTGGATTAAAGAAAACAGCAAAAGTGCTGGCAATGACAATTATTGACTTGTTGGCAGATGAGGCTCAGGAAGCTCAACGTATTTGCGATCATTTCAAACCGGTTCTTACCAAAGAAACGTATTGCAAATACATGGACTCTATCTCTGCCCAATAGCCGCAGATAGCGATAGGCCGACAGAGACTTACGTCTGCCGGCCCTTTAGCTTTGTGAATTAGAACAAATAACTGAAGCGACCAGACATCAGCCAAGTGTCTTCCGTTTTTCCTCCGGCAACCTTTTCAACGTCTAACTGCAAGCCTAAACGGTTTTTCCAAACCCAAGAAGTACCTACACCAAATGAAGCCCAAGTGTCCGTATCGCCCCAATTCACATCTAAACGATGCCCTTGCTGGTCACGGAAAACAGCATCCTGCCCGTCAGTAAATTGGTGATAAACATCCGCCCTAGCGTAGAAAGACCCGTTAGAACTTGAAGTCGTGATTTCTCGACCGGCTCGAAGTCCTGCTCTGCCAATCACACTTGTTTCACCATCGACATCTACTTGCATACCGCGTTGACTGTCGTAGTCATAACCATCAACGTAAGCCACCTGTACTTGCAATTGCGGTTCTATGAAAACGCCGTTAGTATCGAGCAACTGATATCCGTACTCAGCAGAAACAGCTGCATAATCTTGATCAAAGTCTCCGGAAGTACTGTAACTTTGATTACCGACGTTAAAGTCACTGGAAACGCGGCCTAAACGACCAACAAAATCGAAATAGTGCTGTCCCAACTGCAAGGTATCAAACACAGCCAATTCGTAGCGCTTCATGTCACCGTCACCGCGGACATCTAAAAACTCTGTGTCTCCTTGCGTGTAAGTAAAATACGCACCTAAACGGTTGTTACTAGTGATTTGACGATCAATACCGACGGTTGCCCCGGTGCGATCCCAACGATATTGGTTCTCTGCCCCGCTTCTGCCATGATGCACACGAACCCAAAGACCATTATCTGATTTTTCTATATCGCGAACTTGCTCAGCTAAACGACGATCTCGCCTATCCATTTCGATCGCAGCGTCGTAGCTCGCATAACCAGCACCGGTCATACCGACAGCGGCAGCAGATTCTTTGAGTGTTACTCTTCTGATAAACCAATTGGTACCATCCAAGAACTCATTCATATCGATTTTTCTAGCCAACTCTGCCTGATCTGCAGTCGTTGCATCAATATTGGCTGTTTTATCCCAATAGGCATTGTCGGGATTGTTCAAATCCTCTTTAGTAATTCCTTCTTTTTTAGCTATTTCCAATTCGTAATCAACAAGCGCTTGACCATAAATGTTTTGCTTATCCCTGAATTGAACAGAGCTACCTTTGGCCACTAAAGCAAATGTCAGAGTATTTTCAGGTGTGATAGATTCAAGCAACTGGAGGTTATAAGGCTCAAAGTAGTGCGTACCTTCACCAGATTCAATGTAGACCATGTCACTTTGTGTTTTATCGTCGCCATTGAGATCCAAGCGGAAAATACCTCCGTTACCCTTTAAATGACCGATGCGGACGTAATCATGTTTACCTTCGACATTCATGTCGAAGGCTTCATTCTGAATCAAATCCCAAATGCCCAACTCTTTCCAATATCGTTCGACATCAGCATCGTACAGATTAATAATCCCACCATTTAATTCAATGGAACTGATGCGTTTTGGAATTGTGTATTGCCAACCATCTTTATTACGATTACTTTGTATACCGAAATAAGTCCATTCAGCGCCATCCTCAAACTTCAGATTAAAGGCATCCTGTATCCAATCATCATAGGAAACTTTTGAAGTATTATTTTTCTCCCAATCTGAATTCATCCAAGTTTTCTCATCCCCAAACCAATACGACCCTACTCCGGAAAATGTAATTTCTATTGAACCTGGATTATTCAAAGTTCTATCATCCATCATGTCCAAAGTTCCAACCAATTTATTTTGAGTCGAATTAAACTTGATTGTGCTGCCATTCTTAGCGCTCAGTAAATCTGGACTTCTGGCAATTGTCCATAATTGAACTATCGAATTTGAATTGCCAATTACTGCATTTGCTCCATCTAAATAGAGCAGATTAGCTCCTACGGTCTCCGGCCCATCTATCTGCTCAATCTTCGCAACAACATTGCCGTTAAATCTATAAGTGGCTCCCTCTTTCGCGTAAAAAATATGGTTGCCGGGAGCACCTCCTGTCCATCCTTTATCTATCTCCTGAGCACTTAGGTAAGCAAAGGTATCGCCATTGATATTAACTTCTGATTTATTCCCCAGACTTATCGTAAATTGATTGCCAGTAATTTTGGCATAGTGCACAAGTTCTAATCCCGAATAACTAGACACAAGACCATCCTGAAACAGTGTATCTGTAAGAGTTATATTTTCTTTTGAATAATCTTTAGCAATCAGGATATTATTTTCATTGACAAAGGCAATTGGAGCTGCTGCAGTAACTGAACAAAAACTTAGTGTAATGCAAAAGCTAAGGGTACTTAATGAAAATGCTTTATTAGTAGTAAATCTAAATTTGCAGGGGGGGGCAATTTTAATCATGATTATTCCTTTTTTATATTAAGAGATTTTTGCGATATTTTAATTTAAGACAGTTGATCAAATAAACTTTTCAGTATTTTCACTAACTAGCAGATTTTTTGAAATTCAAGTTCTTATGGGGCATCCGCTAAAACTAATCAAAATCACTTAAGAATTAGGGTTATTGATCATTCACAGCTAATAAAGATTGAGTCAAGATAATTTACATTGGAACGTGTGTGCCACGTTTACTTCTTTTTCTCCGCTTCTCAATAGGAGTTTCGCGATGACCGGTATTGTTATCGTTATTATTTCCGTTGTGGCAGCGGCATACCTCATCGTTAAGAAATACTACGCTCCGGGTGCCCTGCTGTTTGTTGGTCTCATCACACTGGCTGTGGTGGCGCTCATTTCCCCCGACCCGATTCTTACGGGTAAAAAAGCTACTCATTTAGAAGGCTTAGACGTCATCCAGATCATGACTAACCTCTTGCAAAGCCGCGCAGCAGGCTTAGGCATGAACATCATGATCATTGGCGGCTTTGCTTCCTACATGGACCGCATCGGTGCTGCCGGAGCTTTGGTTCGCTTGAGTGTTAAACCTCTGTCTTATCTACGCTCACCCTACATCATCATGGTGTTGGGTACCATGATCAGCATTGCATTGAACGTGTTCATTCCGTCTGCTGCAGGCCTGGCTTTGTTGCTTATGGTTTCCATGTACCCGATCCTTTTAGCTGGTGGTGTTTCCCGTCAATCGGCTGCTGCCAGTATTGTGATGAGTGGCTGCGTGTGCTTGGGACCGTCCGGGGCCAACAACCTCTTAGGTTCTGAATTAACCAATATGCACGTGATGGATTTCTTCTTAAATGTGCAATGGATCATTGCTTGGCCCGCTTTGATTGTGCTCTTCATTTCCCACTATTTCATCCAACAATGGTTTGATAAGCGTGATTTAGCTAGTGGCAAGATCACCAAAGAAGACTTCCTGGCAACGGCTACACAAGCAGAAAACAAGCAACCCGATGCTCCGGCTTTCTATGCTTTGTTCCCGTTGATTCCCGTGATTATGCTTTTTGTCTTCTCGCCTCTCATGTACAAAGGCATTCGCATGGAAGTCGTTACGGCACTTATCTGCTCAACGCTTTTTGCGTTAGTCATCCACGGTATCCGCACCCGTAGCCTCAAGGAATGTCTAGCATCTCTTAAGTCTTTTGCTCAAGGCATGGGTAAAGTCTTTACCTCTACCGTGTTCCTGATCGTGTGCGCTGAAGTGTTTGCTCAGGGCTTGACGAAGTCTGGCGGCATTGACACGATTATTCAGGCGGTTTCTAGTATGGACGCCGGTGCGATTGCCCTTTACACCGCTATGGTTGTAATCGTTGCTTTGGCAGCATTTGTAACTGGTTCGGGCAACGCCTCGTTCTTCAGTTTCGCACCGATGATTCCGGATGCAGCATTGACCGTTGGCGCTAACGCTGCGTTCATGATCTCCCCGCTTCAATTAATTAGCGGCATCATGCGCTCCTCCAGCCCCGTAGCCGGTGTTACGATTGCTGTCTCCGGTTTAAGCGGTCTAGATCCGTTCGTGGTAGTGCGCCGTTCAATCCCCGTCATGTTCCTGACCGGTATTGCGGTTTACTTCAGCGCCATGATTCACATCTAATGGATTGTCAATTTATGTGAAACAAACTCACCACCCGGAAACCATGTTCTCGGGTGGTGTTTTTATTTCAGCCAACTCAATAGGACATAAAAATGGATAAAGCGATTTTTGACGAAATGATTGCAACGCGCCGTCACTTGCATACCATTCCAGAAGAAGGATGGACTGAATTTCAAACAACTTATTTGGTTGCTCAGCGACTCAAAGAATTAGGCTACACAGATATCCGTTTAGGCACTCAGATTATTAATCCAAAGGCGGTTTTGGGACGTAACGCAGAAACTGTGCAAAAAGCCATTAATCGTGCAGAAGCTGCCGGTGTTCCTCATGAATTTATTGAAAAAATTGAAGGTTACACGGGCTGTGTTGCCGTTTTTAATACTGGTCGTCCAGGCCCTGTCACCGCTTTTCGATTTGACATGGACTGCAACCCTGTTGAAGAAACCGACGACCCAGATCATGCTCCGAACCGTCAGGGATTCCGTTCGACACACCCCGGCATGATGCACGCTTGTGGTCATGATGCTCACACAGCCTTGGGCTTAGCCGTTGCACGCTGGATTATGGAACATAAAGATGAACTTAAGGGAACCTTTAAGCTTGTCTATCAACCGGCAGAAGAAGGAGTTCGCGGTGCTGTTGCTATTGTCGCTTCGGGCATTCTCGATGACGTCGACATCATTGTCGGGTCTCACTGCGGCGGCAAGGTGAAATTAGGTGAAGTAGGGCTCATTCACAAAGGCATCTTAGCCAGTACAAAATTTGATATCTACTTCAAAGGTACGCCCTCTCATGCTGGAAACAATCCTCACAAAGGCCACAGTGCATTGCTTGCCGCCAGTGCCACCGCTATGATGATTGTCGGCATTCCCCGCCACGGTGACGGTGCCTCGCGAGTAGCTGTAGGCAAACTCATAGCGGGAGAAGGTCGCAATGTCACCCCGGTTCATGCCTACATGCAAACAGAAGTTCGCGGAGAAACGGCTGAAATCAACGATTACCTCTGCCAGAAAATTGAGCATATCGTCAAAGGTAATTCAGAAGCCTATGAAGTGGAAGGGCGCATCGAAAAAGTGGGGGATGCCACAACAATTATTGAGTGCCCTGAAGTTTTAAACGATTTAAAAGAAATCGCAGAAAATATTCCTGAAGTTACCAAGGTTGTTGATCTTTGCTCACCGGCTGGCAGTGAAGACTTCACGATGATGTTGCGCCGAGTGGTTGAACGAGGCGGCGTCGGCGGTATGTTCCGCTGGGGTTGTAACCATCACGGTCATCACCGCTCAGACTTTGATTTACAAGATACTCAATCCATGCCAATTGGCTTTGAAATCTTCACTCAATATGCAATGAAGGTAAATGGACTTTAATCGTTTGCCTTTTTTCTGGAGCCTTTTTCGGCATTGAAAAGTCTTCGGGCAATAAAAACGCCGGTCCAACAAATGATCGGCGTTTTTTATGTAAGGTTGTTACTTTCTTTTAGAGTCTTTGTCATCCAAGTGGCATTTGCTTTCTACAAAACACTTGCGTTCGTAAAACTCCCCTTTTTTACCCGTGTTAAAAGATGACACCGGACGATGGTAACCCATGACTCGCGTCCACACTTCACAGGGTTGACGTTCGCTGTCCTTCAGTTGTACTTGTTCAGCCATCTTCACCTCCACAAAATTCAATCTTACGGTCAGACCAATATATCACAATAGGTGGTGTTTTGTTTAATACTTTTTATCAATATATTCGATAGTCAAAAGTCTAATCTTTTAAAGAAGAAAAAACTTTTCATCTGTTTTTTTCTTTTTAAGTCAAAATCATTGCGAAATTCATACTTCAATAAATATGACGATATACAATAACGATATTCACGGTGCCGCTCGGTCTCCTCGGTCGGTCTTTTTCTTCTTTTTTCTCGGATGAACCATGAAATATTTTGATTTCGAGCTCTTGGGCATTAAACGCAAGCTTCCTTTTGTAAAAGTTAAAGGCCGTCTGTCACTGGCCAGTTTTGTTGTGATTTCTGATACTGAGCTTGTTCAAGCAGCTGCTCCAGAATTGGTCAAACGCCTGCCTGAAGTCGACCTTTTAATGACGGCAGAAGCCAAAGGTATCATTCTCGCTTATGAAATGAGCCGCATTATGGGAATGAAAGACTTTATTGTTGCTCGCAAAAGCTATAAGCCCTACATGCAAAACGCGCTCTCTCATACGCTTAATTCCGTAACAACACAAAAACAACAAACCCTTTGGTTAGACGGGCATGATGCCGAACGCATCAAGGGTAAACGCATCGCTCTAATTGATGATGTATTTGCTACAGGAGAGTCGCTTGCTGCCATCGAGGCTCTAGCAACAGCTGCTGGTGCTCAGGTGGTTGCACGTGCTGCAATTCTCGCTGAGCTTGAGTCAGTGGGACGTCCTGATCTGATTTATCTCAAGGAACACTACGTGTTCCGGGCTGAAGATGACGGCACATTTACGCCGATTAAAACGCTCAAAGATATGGAAGAAGCAAAGAACGCCTAATAACATTCAAAGTTGGTCCCGATTCGAAGTTTTCGGGACCAACTTTTTGCCTCTCAACTATTTAAGACAAGTCTTATAAAAGTTCTCGATCTTATCAAAGGGAACCTTTTTATCGTATAAATCCGTGTGATTAGCACCTGGAATAATCATCAGTTCTTTATTGTCACCTTTGAGTTTTTTAAAAGCATCTTCACTAAAGTAACGAGAGTGAGCTTTTTCGCCGTGAATCACCAAGACTGCGCTTCGAATTTCGTCGGTAAAACTCAACAAAGGCATATTGATAAAGGATAAAGATGAGGTTTTATTCCAGCCGCCATTTGAGTTGAGCGATCGCTTGTGGTATCCGCGTTCGGTCTTGTAGTACGCATAGTAATCTTTAACAAACTGAGGGGCGTCTGTCGGCAAAACATCTGCTACACCACCGGCTAACTCATAGAAACCATTTTTGTAATCCCTGGTACGCTGAGCGTTTAACTCTTCTTTCAGTTTATAACGAGCGTCGGCATCCATGGAATCAAAGTATCCCCTGGCATTGACTCGGCTCATGTCATACATAGTTGATGCCACAGTCGCTTTAATCCGCGTATCCATTGCTGCAGCATTAAGAGCCATACCACCCCAGCCGCAAATGCCTAGAATCCCGATGCGAGCCGGATCAACATTATCCTGAACGGATAAGAAATCAACGGCGGCACTGAAATCTTCCGTATTGATATCGGGCGAAGCGACGTAGCGCGGAGAGCCCGCACTTTCACCAGTAAATGAAGGATCAAATGCAATCGTTAAAAATCCCCGCTCGGCTAGAGTTTGCGCATAAAGCCCTGAAGCTTGCTCCTTAACTGCCCCAAATGGACCGCTTACAGCGATTGCTGCAAGTTTACCTTTCGCATTTTTAGGAACATACATATCTGCCGCAAGCGTGATGCCGTAGCGATTTACAAAAGTAACTTTTTTGTGCGTTACTTTGTCGCTTTGGGCAAAAACTTTATCCCATTCATTAACCATTGTTAATTTTGCTGTCTCCATAGGACTTCCTTTAATAGGGGCGGCATAAACCGATGCAGAAAATACAGAACAGGCCAAAACTGCAACACACATTGCTTTCAAGGATTGTTTCATGAAACCTTAACCTCTCAACTCTAGTCTGTTTAAAAACCATTTATTGTCAAAGGATTACCTTTGTTTTAATGACAGTTTATGAACTCACTCACCCAATAGCAAATACTTAATTTCAATGGGTAGTCATGCTTTTTATGCATAGATTACGCACAAAATCGGGCAACCCCCTCTAGAGCTGCCCGATTGAATACTTAACTGATTTTAAATATTAATGCTCTCTGGCTTCTTTGTGACGCAAATGGCGCTGTAAGCCTTCTGGCGTATGCTTGGCTTCTTCGAGGGCTTTTTGCTTTTCCTGACGTGTAAAGTAACTGGCTAGAATACCAGCCACAACAATCATAACCATGCCGCCGATCACAGCAGTACTGACACTGTCTCCAAATACGAAGACCCCCATCAGTGTGGAAAATAAAATAACTGTGTATTGCAGGGCTCCGCTTAAAACCAAATTTCCCCGGCTAAACGCCCGAGTCAAGAAGAATTGAGCGCAGGTTGAGCAAATGACAAATCCGGCAATCGCAGCAGCTGCCACCCATGTCGGCATGGTAAAGCCGCCATTGAGAAGCGCGCCGACAAAGCCGCAAAGCGTTCCAACCAATACGAAATAGAAAAGAATTCTTAATTCAGGCTCTTTCATTAAGCCCAACCGCTTAACATAAGTCGTTGCCACTGCAGTACAAAAGCCTGCTGCCAAACCTACTGCAGCCGCGAAATATTCATCGGGCGTAATGGTCGGAGAAAGCATTACGACTACACCAAAAAAACCGAGTAGCAACGTTGAGAGCAATTTCCAATTAATGCCCTTGTGCTGAGACATCATGATGCCGATCGTGAAACACCCAATAAACAAAGGCGAGGTGTAGTTAAGGGTCATCGCCAATCCCACATTTAAATGAGAAATCGAATAAATCCCGGCCATCACAGCGCCTGCACCGACAAAGGAACGAATCAAATGATCAATCGGATGAGTTGTATGCACAGTAATATGCTGCATACGCATCATTGTGTAGAAAATAATCAGCCCGAAAAAGGAACGGTAGAAAAGAACCTCAAAAGATCCAATGCCTTCCATACTGGCAAACTTAATGCAAACGGCATAGAGGGCAAAAAACATGGCCGCAACGACCATCCACAATGACTGCATAATTAGACTATTACGTAAGGGTTAACGATCACTAAAGTTTAGTCCTAAAAAAAAGGGCTCTCAAGCCCCCTTTTTTAATCCAAAGCAAGAAATCTTTAGCGAATTTCACGCTCAATGACTTCGTCACTTGTGATAAATTTCACGCCTTTGGCCTTCAATAAATCCATTCCGACTTTATCTGCCGCGTTGAGTCCAGCAACAGCATCTGTAACCCAATAAAGCTGATACTCGTAATGAATTGCATCCAGAGCCGTCCGAATTAAAGAACCGTTGCGTGACAGACCACATAGATAGATGCGATTAACAAAGCGATCTTCGCAATAGGACTGAAGACCAGTCTGAGTCTTACGGTCAGCTTCAAGAAATGCCGAATAACTGTCCAACTTGTCATTTGTTGCTTTCAAAATAGCTATGACGCGAGACATCGGCAAATGTAACCCTTGTGCAAAATCAGCTCCTTGAGTACCTTCAACACAGAATTTAGGCGTCAATTCAACGACCTCTCCGTTTATTTCTATCTTGTCGCCTGGCCTCTTTTCCTCATGATTATCAGCAAACAAAAAGTGATTTTTCGGTCTGAACTCTTGCGTTGCAATAACGCGGTCAAAAGTTGCTGCCATCTTCGAAATAGGAGCCAACACCTCTTCGGCGCCTTCAATAGGCATAGCCCCCTCTTTCATAAAATCATTTTGTACGTCCTGCACCAAAAGGGCAGTGAAAATCTTAATCGGCACTTTATTCACTCCACAAACACTTTAAATCTTCAAACAATTGGCTAACTACTCGAGCCGTACTCCCTCTCGGAGCCCCTTGAGCAGCCTGACCTAAAGGCATTTCTAACAGATCAGCTCTATTTTGCAATACAGCTGCCCGATAAATGGGCTCTAGCACCCTTAACTGTCCAGGGTAAGCGCTCACAGACAATTCTGCATCAGTCAAAGCTTCGATGATACCGCTTGAGACAATACGACTCGGGCGCCCTGTTCCAACAGCCGAAAGACGCGTTGCGGCATCATCACACCACGTAATCTGATCCTTCAAAGCTTGCGGCCAAGCCGACTCTTCAGTTCTTAACAAAATTGAACCCAAAACGGCTCCACAGGCCCCTAACATCATCGCTGAGGCGACAGATTTAGCATTCATCATTGCACCGGCAGCTACAACCGGTGTTGCTCCGCAAACGCGAACAACAGGAGGCAACAAAGCCATCAAGCCAATTTGAGAGGCTTCAAACGGATTTTCAAAATACTGCCTGGGGCCGCCCGCCTCAACACCCTGGGCAATAATGACTGAGCAACCAGCTGTTTTCAAAACTTTCGCTTCGCGCGTTGAATTCACCGCGCCCATCATCAAAATATTTCTAGCCTCAAGCGCTTCAGCATAAACTTCTCGCGGTCCGCCGAAACTAAAGCTCACAACAGGAACATCACAAGCTAAAACAGCCTCAAATTGTTCATCAAATGAAGGAATTGGCAGCAAGCTGTGCTCAATTCCCAATTGATCACGCAAAGGCTCCAGGGCTTCAAAAAGGTTTTGGGTTGCAACCGAGTCTTCTGCCTCTCTGGGAGCAACTCGCAGATTCAAAGCAAAAGGCTTTGAGGTTAAAGACTTTATCTTTTTTGTGATCTCAATAATTTCAGAGGCATTCATAATGCCACAAGGCATTACACCTAAACCTCCTGCATTACTGATTTCGGCTACCATCTGAGCGGTAGTTGCACCCATCATGGGCGCACCGATTAAAGGAGCGTCAATATCCAATAAAGCCGTTAATTGATTGGCTTGTTTTTTCAATTGTTCCTGAATTGACATAAAAATTAGGACGTTAAAATTCAACTGGAAAATTAATTCCGATATTTTACAGACTGCAGCTGCCACTATAATTGCGCAATAAAGGCTAATTGTAGGATTGAGCACTATGGGAAAACGTGTTGTCGTGGGCTTGTCCGGAGGTGTGGACTCTTCGGTTTCAGCCTATTTATTGAAAAAACAAGGTTACGATGTCATCGGACTTTTCATGAAAAACTGGGAAGACGATGATGACAGCGAATACTGTTCTTCTCGACAAGATTTCATTGATGCAACAAGTGTTGCTGATGTAATTGGTATTGATATTGAGGCGGTTAATTTTGCCAAGGAATACAAAGAACGCGTTTTCTCAGACTTTCTGCGTGAATATTCCGCAGGCCGCACCCCTAATCCAGATGTACTCTGTAACGCTGAAATCAAATTCCGTGCATTCTTAGACTATGCTATGAATATGGGTGCCGAGTGTATTGCAACGGGTCATTATGCAAGAACTCGCGTTACTGCAGACGGTAAAACTCAGCTCTTGCGAGGACTCGATGAAACAAAAGATCAGAGCTACTTCCTGCATCGACTGACTCAAGAACAAATATCAAAGGTGATCTTTCCAGTAGGTGAATTGCGTAAAACGGAAGTTCGCCGCATTGCTGAAGAAATCGGGCTACCTAACGCAAAGAAAAAGGATTCCACCGGCATCTGCTTTATCGGAGAGAGACCTTTCCGTGAGTTTTTAAACCGATATCTTCCTACGCACCCAGGCCCTATGAAAACAACCGACGGTCGTTTGGTCGGCGAGCACATGGGTTTAGCGTTCTACACTTTGGGACAACGTAAGGGAATCGGAGTGGGCGGCAGCCGTGAAGGAAATGGGGAGCCGTGGTTTGTGGCGAAAAAGGATATGGCCTCCAATACACTTTGGATTGCTCAGGGACATGACCATCCGTGGCTTTTGAGTCACCATTTAACAGCTGTTATGCCCAGTTGGGTTAGCGGTGAAGCTCCCACCGAAGGCAGTCATCTGACCGTTAAGACGCGTTATCGCCAAAAAGATGGTGACTGCACAGTCAAAAACATCTCTGCTGAGGCATTTACATTGGATTTCCCGCAACCACAGTGGGCGGTCACACCTGGTCAAAGCGCTGTAATTTATGATGGTGAAGTTTGCCTAGGAGGCGGATTTATTGATGTCATTGATCAACACTAGTGATACTCTAAAAGAATCTTAAATCTTCAACCTTTTTCTCATCTCCTCCAACCTTTGAAGTTTCAAAAGTTGGAGGATTTATTTTGCAACAAAAAGTTCTGGGCTATTTTTATTTAGCCTCTACTTCATCTATTGAACTTCCCCTGCTACGCTGAGAACTAAAATTACTCTTGAACTAAAGTTTCAAAGCGGACTCTTAAAATTATGCAAGCTTGGCTAACCGGTCTTAATAACGAGCAGGAATTCGCCTGCACCCTCACTGAGGGTCATGTCCGTGTTTTAGCGGGCCCTGGCACAGGCAAAACCCGGACGTTAACCTCCCGTTACTGCTACCTTACAGAAACACTAGGAATTTCACCCAAAAATATTTTATGTGTCACCTTCACCAACAAAGCTGCCAATGAAATGAAACAGCGAATTCGTGCTTGGCTAGGTGACATGGATTTAGGTTACATCTGTACTTTGCACGCTTTTTGTGTTCAATTTCTAAAAGAAGAAATTCATCACCTTTTTTATCCGAAAAATTTCGTCATTTTGGATGTAGAAGATCAGCGAACACTGCTTTTAAAAATTTTTGAAGATATGGGAATCACCCTTCGGGAAGCCACTATTAAGCAAAAAATTGACGAAGTACTTGAAGCTCGAAAGCTTTCCGCAGATGGCTACATTGATGAGATTTTTACATTAGACAATTCTGAGCTTGAAAAAAATATCGCAACAGCAACTGACACTAATGACGAAATCTTTTGGCGCTACCTTTATGAACAAAAGAAAAATTTTGCCTGCGACTTTAACGATCTGATCAATTTCACGGCTTACATCCTTAAACACTTTCCGGAAATACTCGAAAAGTGGCAAGAACGTATGCAATACGTGATGATCGACGAATTTCAGGATGTGAGTGCCAAACAGTACTCTATTGCCAAAATGCTCGCTGGCAAACATAACAACCTTTTTATCGTGGGTGACCCGGATCAAACGATTTATACTTGGCGCAATGCACACGTCAAACTCTTTTTGGATTTTGATAAAGTCTATCCAGATGCCAAAACAATTGTTCTTCAGACCAATTACCGCTCCAGCCCCGAAATTTTAAAAGCCAGTGAGTCGCTCATCCAGAAAAATATTTTGCGTTACCCGAAAAATTTAGTAGCAACTCAACCCAGTGAAGCCCGGCCGCTGTATTTTCATGCTCAAACAGAAAAAGAAGAAGCGGAATGGATTGCAAGTGAAATCAAAAAATTGCTCGCTACCAACGTATCCGCTGATCAGGTTGCAGTGTTATACCGCTCACATTTTTTAAGTCGCAGCCTAGAAGAGTGTTTTATGCGGCAGTCTTTACCCTACAAAATTTATAGTGGGGTAGAGTTTTACGGACGACAGGAAATTAAAGACTGTGTTTCATACCTAAGAATGCTCACTGCAGCAGACGATGTTGCATTCCTTCGAACAATTAACAGTCCTTCTAGAAAAATCGGCAAGAAAAAACTTCAATATTTAAAAGAAGTCGCCAAAGCTGACAACATTTCTTTGTATGAAGCATTAAAAAGAACTGCTGATCTGGATCTGTTTAAGGGAACAGGAGCAAGAAAATTCCTGTTAGCGATTGAAACTGTAAGAAAGGAGATTAAAACTCTTTCTTTAGGTTCTCTTTTGCAAAAAATACTAGATTTAAGTGGATATGAAAACTACCTGCGTCTGCAGGCCGATCAGGAACGTCTCGATAATGTGGCTGAATTAAAGCGTGCAATTGAAGAAGAGGGCTCTGACCCTGATGCAACGCTAGAAGAGTTCTTATCCAAAGTTGCACTTTTAACTAATTTAGACAAAAAAGATCAACGACGGGCAGTGAAACTCATGACAATCCATACAGCCAAAGGCATGGAATTTCCTTATGTTTTCATTTGCGGATTAAACGAAGGTGTCTTTCCATCCAGAAAAATCACAACGCCTGAAGAAATGGATGAAGAAAGGCGGATCGCCTATGTTGCAATGACTCGAGCCATGACAAGACTTTATCTGTCTGATAGCGAAGGTGTCAGTAGCGACAATGTCTTCAAACTACCCTCTCGCTTTATTTTTGATATCGGCCGTGAGTTCCTTGATTACGTCCGAGAACTGCCAAAAAGCTTTGAAGGTCGAGTCAACAGACTTCAAACACAATCAGCCTCTCAGTATTTTAACGTCGGAGATCGTGTCATTCACCCTGTTTTTGGTACAGGAGAAATAGAGAGTGTGAATGCTAAAGATCTGGTCTATCGGATCAAGTTTGATAATCTTTCCAGCTTTCGGGATATTCAATTTCGTGCGCCGCTCACCAAGCTATAAAGATAGCGGCCCGATTGGGCCGCCCTATAATTAATCAGACTGTGTTTTAGGTTGAGCTCTAGCTCTAAGCACAATTTCCGTAATTTCGGAAGGATCCATGACCCGTAAAGCCATACCAGTCCAAAGGCCCGTACCCGGTGAGACATAAAGCTGCATCGTTTCAGACACTTTGTAGAGTCCTCGAACAAAGCCATCATTGAAATAGGCTACAACTGGCTGCATCAAAGCATACAAACCACCGTGGGTGTGCCCTGAGAGCTGTAAATCCACTCCACTCACCTCTTTGGCGCCTTTTGGCTGATGAGCCAAGAGAATAGTCGCCGCATCAGGAGCACCTTCGAGCGCTTTCTTTAAGTCAGGTCCATGATCACCGTAGCGCAACGCTGAGCGATCGGTCGTACCAGCGATAACCAATTGAGCATTCCCGCGAGCAATCACGCTGTGCTTATTTTCAAGCATCGTGACGCCATTATCCTCAAAAAACTGCACCCAAGGTGCAGCACCATGGTGCCATTCATGATTACCGGTCACGCCAAAGACACCGTCTTTAGCTTGGATTCTCCCGTAGGCTTGTACTTCAGGAGCTAAAGAGGCTTCAGGACCTTCGATCATGTCTCCCACCAAAACAACAGCGTCGGCATTTAACTCATTTGTTGAACGAATGACAGCTTCAAGCCACGGACGCTTTAACAATTGCCCAACGTGAAGGTCTGCCAATTGAACAATACGGTAACCATCAAATTCCGGAGCTAAGCGATCTAAAGTGATCTCGATGCGTTGCACGGTAGGAACCGTGAGCGCATAGTGCGTACCCGAAATAGCTGCTGCAACCGAGAAAATCAAAAGCAACCAACGATTTTTCGCTTCTTTTAAAGGCCACGGAATATTGGAATTGGTCGCTTTATTGAGAACCTTCACTAGTACGAATAACGCATCCTTAACAACCAACAAGGGGACCAACACCAAAATGATATTAAAGAGCGTCTCCCAAATAATGAGCGTATTTTCGGGCAACTGAGGATTAAACATGTGCCCGCCCACGTAGTAGTAATACGTAAACTTCTGACTAATAGCCAAGAAAAAGACCGCCAGTCCCAGCTTGACTGTCCATTTGGTCTTAAAAGGCAGGGCAAAACTTAAAATTGCATAGGCTGCCAAAACGAAAGAAACGAGCATGAGAGTACTGATCACTCGAAATCCTCTTTTAGTCTGTCAATTAAAGCGAAGATTTTAGCCGATTACTGCAACGTCATTTCAGATGACATGCGTCCTAGCTCACGCTGCTGCTTAATATCCCGATACGGAGGCAATCCGAATTGACGTTTGTACTCTCGGTTAAACTGGCTCGGACTTTCATAACCCACCGCATAGCAAGCCGTTGTTGCATCTATTCTCTTGGTGAGCATCAGCCGCTTTGCTTCATGAAGCCTCAAGCTTTTATGAAACTGCAACGGTGTCATACAAGTCACCTCTTTAAAGTGACGATGAAAAGTAGAAACCCCCATGTGAACATTGTCAGCCAACTGGGCAACATTGAGCGGAGCCGTATAATTTTCTCTGAGCCAGGCAATAGCCTTGGCAATTTGAGCGCTCGCGCCCTGCTTCGCGTTGAAGTCTCTTAATGTAGCTCCCAGCGGACTTTGTAGGACTCGGAAGTAAATTTCGCGGATAATCATGGGCGCTAAAATTTTGGCATCGACCGGCCGGTCCAAAAGACGCATCAGACGCAAGACCGATTCCCACACATCGACTTCAACTTCTCCGACACAAAGAGCCTGTTGCAGAGAACGTATGGGTAGAGCTCTAATTTCTTCGAGCTGCATGATTAATTCGGAGAGCACTGAGCGGTCAATTTCAACACTGATTGACAAAAAGGGATGCTCATGGGTTGAACCGATAGTGCAAAATGTTGCAGGGACATCAACACCGACAACTAAGCAATTATTTTTCCCGTAAACATATTCTTTGTCACCGATAATCGAACGCTTTTGACCGTCCACAATAAAGGCAAGACTAGTTGAATAAATGCTTGCCCCTTCGCAATTACCTTGCTCACGACGTGACAGCGACAACCCCGGAATAACTGTCGGGAAAGTACCTAACTGATGAACTTTCTCAAACATAATTTGACGAAGCTCTTCATTGATTTTTTCAAGCTGATCGTTTTGCATAATGACACCTCGTTAGTGTCAATTATCGGCAAAAATAACTTTCTCTATCAAGATAAATTTAGTCATCTTTTTGCCTATTTCTCTCGCATTACAGATTTTTACAGATACTTTATTCATTATTTTTACACAAACCTTCAGAAGCCGATTAATTTTGTTTTTTTGTTCATTTACACATTTAGGCAATTATTTGCTCTTTAAATAGAAGTATCCGTGAAGCATCAATCATAGACTTTCAATAACAGAAACCTTTTCGGAGCAAATGTCATGAAAAGAAGGACTTTACTAATGAGCAGTTCTATATTACCTGCAGCCTTTGCGGCTCAAGCTGTCTCGGCCGAAACAACCGACAATCCTTTAACACAAACAGATTCCGATTTCAGTGCAATTGAACAATATTTGCTCAAAGTTGAAATGCCTAAAGCCGGACAGATGCCCGTCAAAACCCGTTGCATGGTAACTTTGGCCACACTGACGACAGTTGGTGGTCTCTCTCGCTTTGCAGAGGCAACCGAAGAAGCTCTCAAGGCTTCAATGAGCACCGTTGAAATTAAAGAAACACTTTATCAATGTGCTCCTTACATCGGTATCACTCGAGTGGAAACAGCCCTCGAAGCTGTTAATGCAGCTTTGAAAGCACTCGGACAAAATCCCACACCTGCTTCTCAAAGCACAGTCAATGAGAACAACCGTTTTGAAAAGGGCCTGGCTGTTCAAAAGAGTATTTTTGGAGCAGCCATCGACAAAATGCATGCGAGCACACCCAAAGAGCTTGAATACATCAATAAACAAGCACTGACAGGTTATTGCTTTGGGGACTTTTACACTCGTAAAGGTCTTGATCTCAAAGCAAGAGAACTCATTACCTTTACAGCCATTATGTGTTTAGGAGGATGTGAACCTCAGCTGCGTGCTCACACTGGCGGCAATTTAAGCGTCGGCAATACCCGACAGGATTTGATTGATACCATCATGGTTGCTATGCCCTACATCGGTTTCCCAAGAACGCTTAATGCCCTGGCAGTTGTCAACGAAATTGCCAAATAAATCTTTGCATCAAAACGCTCCATAAGGAGCGTTTTTGATCTATGTAACTAAAGTTAAGACTTTGCTCAGAAACATTTCCTTGGCATATCTCTATCTTATTGAAAATTATTGAATTTTTTATTTCTCTTTCTTTTCTTCCACAACTTTATTAACAGTTAGAAAATTTTATTTTTCTCTCAAAATGAGACACTATAAGTACTAAAAAAGGGGGAAAAGGATGCGTTTTCAATTTAAAAAAGAAGAAGCAGAATCAATCCTATTAGCTTGTGAGGGCCACACATTTGAGGGCACTAAACCCTCGTGGCTGAGTCAATTTCAAAAACGGTTGACATTATCTGCTAAAGAATTTCGCGAATTAGTTCGTTATTTAAAAAGTGTTGCGATGGCAAGCATCAATAATGGTGTAGTGGGATGCGGACTGGCCTATCGGCAATATCTGAAAAGCACCTATTACGCTATGCGGGCATTGGATATTTGCAATACGGTGAAAATGGCCGCAATTGAAAATCAGCATATTTGATATACTCTGGATTCAGCGGACGACCGCTCTGTGCACCACCGGGGACGGCCCCAGAAAAAACAATCTATGGCTTGGCTGTTCCTGTTTTTAGCCGGACTGACTGAAGTCGGTTGGGCAATTGCTCTTAAATATTCTCACGGCTTTACTCGCCTTTTCCCATCGATCGTTACCATTGTTGTGATGATTGCGAGCTTTTTCCTGTTGGCTCAGTCTCTTAAATCGATTCCCATCGGTACTGCCTATGCCATTTGGACTAGTATCGGCATTTTAGGAACAGTCATTCTTGGTATTTTTTTGTTTAATGAGCCGGTGAACGTTTCACGTATAGTTTTTCTGAGCTTTATTGTGATTGGTATCGTCGGCCTAAAACTAACCCAATAATGGAGATTAAGATGTTTCCATCTATGCGTAGGCATTTGCAGCAACTGTCTGAAAATCGTGCCATCGATATTCTGAAAAAAACAACCAATGCTGTCCTTGCGATCAAAGATGATGTTACGGGTTACACATATGCGGTTCCCGTTAGTCCGGTCTACGACAATCATCACCTCTATATACACAGCGCCCCTATAGGACAAAAAATAGCTGCCATTAAAACGCAACCCAAAGTGTCTGTTTGTGTCATTGAAAAAGATGAAATTCACCCTGAAACTTTAACGAGTTATTTTCGCAGTGTCATTGCTTTCGGTACGGCACGGCTCATCACAGACCCGAAAGAAAAACTCGTTGTACTCAAAAAACTTGTTGATAAGTTTGCTCCCGATTTTAGAAAAGAAGGTGAAGCCGAGGCTCAACAAAAAGTCAATTACGTAGCCATCATAGATATCGAAATTGAGCACCTTACAGGAAAAGAAGCAATCGAGTTAGTGGAAAAACATTAAAAAAAGGCTCGCCGAACTATCCCAAGCGAGCCGTTTTTAAAAATGTTTTAATTAAAGCACCTTTGACAGGAATGCTTTTGTACGATTGTGCTGAGGATTAGAGAAAATTTGCTCGGGCGTACCCTCTTCAACCACACTACCGCCATCCATGAAAATTACTCGATCACCCACTTCACGAGCAAAACCCATTTCATGAGTGACCACTACCATGGTCATCCCTTCTTTGGCGAGCTGCTTCATCACGTCGAGCACTTCTTTGACCATTTCCGGGTCCAAAGCAGAGGTCGGTTCGTCAAACAATAAAGCCTTGGGTCTCATAGCCAACGCTCTGGCAATTGCCACGCGTTGCTTTTGACCACCGGAAAGCTGAGAAGGATACTGATCGGCCTTATTGCGCAATCCCACCTTATCCAAAAGACGGAACGCAATTTCTTCGGCCTCTTCCTTACTCATTTTTCTCACCTGAATCGGAGCCAGCGTCAGGTTTTGCAGCACTGTCATATTCTCAAAGAGATTGAAGTGCTGAAACACCATGCCGACTTCTGCACGAATGCGGTCGATATTAGTATTGTCATCAACCTCTTCACCAGCAATAAAAATCTTACCTGCAGTAGGTTGCTCAAGGTGCGTGATACTGCGCAAAAGCGTGCTCTTGCCTGAACCTGACGGTCCGATAATCACAACCACCTCGCGCTCTTTAATTTCCATGTTCACGCAAGGCAAGACGACATGATCGCCGAAGGCCTTTTTTAAGTCTTTAATTACGATCATTTGACTTGAACCTCTTTTCCAAATAAGCAACCAAACGGGTAATCGGCATGGTCATCAACAAGTAGATTAATGCAACGGCTGTCCAAATTTCCATTGCGCCGTACGTACTAGCAATAACCAGCTGGCCTTGACGGGTCAATTCTTCAAAACCGATCACCGACACCAAGGAAGAATCCTTCAACATGGCAATAAATTCATTACCGAGTGGCGGAATAATGCGTTTAAAGGCTTGGGGGATGATGATAAAACGCATCGTCTGGGACCAATTTAAACCCAAAGAGCGACCTGCTTCCATCTGCCCCTTGTCAATAGATTGGATACCACCGCGGAATATTTCTGCAATATATGCGCTACTGTTAATACTACAAGCCACAATTGCAGCAATAAAAGGATCAATACGCGTTCCGATTAAAAGCGGCAGGGCAAAATAGATCATGAAGATCTGTACCAAAAGCGGCGTGCCGCGCAAAAAGTCTACATAGACTTTTGCTGGAACCCGTAAAAACGCCAGACGCGAAATTTCAGCAATACCAATGAAGAGCCCAAAGCACAAGCCCAAGCCTACACTGATTGCCGTAATCTGGACGGTGACGCAAGCCCCTTGAAAGAGCAAGGGAAGAGAGTCAATGATCAGTTGAAAATCAAACATTTTTTCCTGTCTGTTTTATTAAATTAATGAGCGCCGAACCATTTGGCATAAATCTTGTCGTAAACACCGTTTGCACGAATGCGCTTAAGCCCCTCGTTGAGTTTTTCCACTAAAGCTTTGTTGCCTTGTTTGACCGCCATTCCATAATGTTCGGCATCAAAAACCTGAGGTACGGTGGTTACAGTTTTATCACCGCGACGCACAAGGTAGTAGTCCACAACGGGCTTATCGTTAATCACTGCTTCGCAGCCCTTAGTTTTTAATTCCATAAAAGCTTCAGTGATGCTATTAAACTCGGTGACTTTGGCGTTTTTTACACGCTTGGCCATCATGGCGCCAGTGGTGCCGATCTGAGCGCAAAGACGGCTACCTTCGAGGCTTTTGAAGTCTTTGTACTTACCGGTATCCTCCTGACGCACCATAATGACGAGACCTGATTGATAGTAAGGATCGGTGAAATCCACTCTCTTTTGACGCTCAGGTGTAATAGTCATTGCCGCTACAGTCACGTCAATAATGCCAGTTTGAAGAGAGGGGATAAGTGCGTCAAAGCCCATATTGTGAACCCGAACGTCATCGCCCATTTCTTTTGCCACTGCTTTGATAATTTCCATATCAAAACCAGTTAATTCCTTCGTTTGCTCATCCATGAATTCAAACGGAGCAAAAGTGGCTTCTGTACCGACATTAATGGTGGCCGCTTGAGCGGCGCTAGCCATCAGTGCACCCACTGCTAAAGAAAGTAAAACTTTTTTCATCATTTTTAAATCCTTACCACTAAAGTGTCGGAAGCCTTACTTTTGTGCTCCAAACCACTTCGTGTAAATCTTGTCATACTCACCGCTTGCTTTCACCTTTTCAAGTCCGGCATTGAGCCAATCGGCAAGTTTTTGATTATTTTTAGCCACAGCAATACCGTAGTCTTCCGCAGACAGGATTTCAGGCAAACGGAACACACCCTTGGTGCCGCGACGAGCCATATAGTAATCCATCACGGGCTTGTCATGCACAACAGCTTCGCAACCTCCGGTTTGCAGTTCCATAAAAGTTTCCGGTGCGTTATTAAATTCTTTCACAGCCTTGCCGGAGAATTTACGAGCAGTGATCGCACCAGTGGTACCAATTTGAGCACACAGGGTTTTGCCCTTCACGCTTTCAATCGTGGTGTACTTATCCTTATCGGCCTCGCGCACCATCACAGCCAAACCGGATTGGTAGTAAGGAGTGGAAAAAAGCACACGGCGTTTGCGCTGATCGGTAATCGTGATGCCGGACATGGCGATATCAATTGCTCCGGTTTGAAGCGAAGGAATCAAACCGTCAAAGGGCACGTTATTTAACTTAACCTCTGCGCCCTGAGCCTTAGCAATTGCCACAATCAATTCCATTTCAAAGCCGGCCGGTTTATTGTTTTCATCAACAAATTCAAACGGAGCAAAAGCCATGTTGGAGCCCACGTTATAAACCTCAGCTGCCTGAGCTTGAGCCAAAACACCAGTTGCGGCAAGCAAAGCCGCTAAGGCTGTCATTTTTGACTTAAAAGTCATTTTTCTCTCCTATTTATATTTGAGCCGGTGATTGGTCTTACCGTCTGTTACGCGCGCCGTCACCGCCAGTCCGTTATCAGTTCACTGCAATTGAAGCCATCGCAGTTGTGGGAAGACAGTTTATTGATTCCCGGTGCCTTAACAAGCAAGATAATCTAAATCAGAGTTAAAGAAAAAGTCGAAGACATTCAACAAAAGGCCGACAATAAGAGCCCTTAAAAAGAACAAATGGCAGCAACAAGCCCAAAGAATCGGCAGACTTATTCTTTTGCTGAAAAAGTTTCAAAAAAAATCAAAATAAAATGGATAAATAATTTAGGTAAAAACTCCAAGCGGATGTGTTCTTTTTTCACGTATCAATGCAAAACATTTCAGATTATTCGGATAAAAAAATTAATATATAACATTTTTATTAATGAATTCAATTAGTTATAAAATATTTCCAGAAGCCTCTTTGCATCAATCGGTCTGAGATTTTTGTCGACTAAACTTTCTTTTGAGTTAGCTCAAATTTTCTGTTTTTAAAGTAATCAGAAAAACTTAATACATAACTGCTTCTTTTTCTTAAATCAGTTTAGACTTGTGCACTCAATCGTGATCTTATTCTTTTTAACTAGAAGGAATGTTTACTATGGCTACGAAACGTGTTCTTGCCATTCATGATCTTTGTTCTTTCGGACGTTGTTCACTCACTGCGGCTATTCCAGTTATTTCTGCAATGGGATCCCAAGTTTGTCCGTTCCCCACCGCTCTTTTCAGTAACAATTTCACATACGGCGACTTCACTTTTTCTGATTTCAGTGAAAAAATGACAGGCTTTATGGATAAGTGGCAGCAGTTGGGTTTTGCCTACGATTGTATCTACAGTGGTTTTCTTGCCGACGTAAACCAAATCGAAATTGTTCGCGAAGCCATTCGCCGATTCGCAAGGATTAAGGACCAAAAAACTTTTGTCGTCGTGGATCCTGCAATGGGTGACGACGGCAAGCTCTATCCGACATTAAATTTAGACTTTGTCTCACATATGAAGTCCTTGGTTGCAGAGGCTGATGTCATCACGCCAAACTTCACCGAGGCTTGTCTACTGGTTGATCGCCCCTATCGGGCTGAGGCTCCTGAAACAGATGCTCTTAAAGAGATCTGCCAACAATTAGCCACTAAAAACAATCAAAAAGTGGTCATCACCAGTGTCCCCGGAAACGATGCTAATCAAATTAAAGTGGCCTGTTTTGATTCGAACACCCAAACCTTTGCGCAATACTCTACCGTGAGAATTCCATTTGCTACCTGCGGCACAGGAGATTTATTTACCAGTGTTTTAACGGGCGCAATGCTACAAGGAAAAACATTGAGTGAATCCGTGCAGGTGGCCATGAAGTTCGTAAGCCTGGCTATTGACTTCACATACAAATCAGGAAGCGACTACCGGGAAGGAGTGCAGGTTGAGCCCTGTTTGCGGCACCTTTTTGACTGATTCAGCACCATATGCGCTAAGGCAGCCAAGTTGCCTTAGCCGTTGAAATATACCCATTCGATCAAACGATCAATCGGCGCATCCGTTTGAGTGGCTCTTTTGCCTTGAACGACAGCGTAGAGAGCATAGCGTTTACCGCTTTGAGCCTGAACGAAGCCACCCGCTGATTTCACATTGTTTAAAAGTCCTGTTTTAATATAAGCGTGACCGGGAGCCACCCGACGCTTAGACATCGTTCCGTCAACAGCGGATATCGGGAATGAACTGATCCATTCGGGCATCCGAGGACTGCGCCAACCATAAGCAATCAATTTTGTCATCGCTTGCGCCGTAACACGGCTTTGTCTTGATAGGCCTGAACCATTGTCCACCACAATATCTTCAGGCGAGACCTTCACGGCTTGCTGCAGCCAACGGTACACAATAGCACGGGCTCTTGCGTAACTTGCTGCAATACCATGACTATCTTTGGCAGCAAGCGTCAAAAGAATATGTTTAGCCATGACGTTATTGCTGAACTTATTAGTTAGTCTCACCAATGAACCCAAGTCTTCTGACCAAGCATCAAAAAGCAAAGTGGCATCAGACGGTGCCGTGCCGCTTACTGCGCGTCCCTGCCAAATTATTCCAACCTGATTACTGAGTGACTGCAGGTAAGTCTGCCAATAAGCATTAGCATCTTTAAACCAATACGCCAGCACTTTTTCCTCACACCCAGAAGGCATTGCTCCGGAAAATTCTGGTTTCCACGGATCGCTCACATCAAGTTCAAGTGCCTGACGCCACCTCACACAAGCTTTTTTACCAGAAAGGTTCACTGACTTTGGCACCTGCAGACCGGGCAACTCAGGCGTCACCGTAATGAGAGCGCGTTTGCCTGTTACTTGCGGAGAAATCGTCATCGCAATGGACTGATAATTTAAAAGCGCCGCATCAGCCGGTGCCGTATAAGGTCTATCCCAGTCTTCACGAAACTGCGGATCTTGATAGTCCTTTTCAAAATAGCTTCTATCGATAACAATATCGCCCCGGATTTCTCGGATCCCCAAAGCTTTAAGCCGAGAGAGATCCCTCCAGAGATTTTCACTGACATAATGGGGATCACCGCCTCCCTTAATAAAGAGGTGACCAAAAAGAACACCCTCTTCAATCGTGCCGGAATAAAGGTAAGACGTTTTCCAGCGCCAGTCTGCTCCTAAAAGCTCAAGTCCGGCAAGCGTCGTAATCATTTTTTCGGTAGAGGCCGGCAGAACTCGCACACGGTCTCGCCAACTCAAGTTAAGCTTACCGCCGTCCAAAGCGACAACACTGGCAGAAAACTGCGTCTCCGAGAGCTTAGAATGAACCAAAGCACTTTTTACAAAAGGGGGAAGATAATTTTGAGCAAAGGATGAACTTATTGAAAAACAATAAGTTAGCATAAGCAAACTGAATGCAAGGACGAGTTTTTTCATCTTTTTTTCTTTAGCCCCTTGAAATCGAAAAAAGCATCCCCATATGAAGCTTAGTTTGAGGGAGCAAGTGATTCGGTTGTGCATATTGTCCCGCAATCGAAGAGAAATTGCCTGAAATAGGATCCCTTCGGGGGGTCGATTAGAATCGATTTTGAATTAATAGTTAGGAGACATTCCAAATGCAAATTCGTCCTCTGCACGATCGTGTGATCGTTAAGCGCCTGGAAAGTGAACGTACAACTGCTGCCGGTATCGTGATTCCGGATAGCGCCGGAGAAAAGCCTGACCAAGGTGAAGTGTTGGCTGTCGGTCCCGGCAAGCGTGACGAATCAGGCAAGATCATCCCGATGGATGTGAAGGTGGGCGACCGCGTGCTTTTCGGTAAGTACGCCGGCCAAACCGTGAAGGTTGAAGGTGAAGAATTGCTCGTGATGCGTGAAGAAGACATCATGGGCGTGTTGGAATAATTTTCCGCCTGTACAGATTTAATCGTTGGAGTAATAACCCATGACTGCTAAACAAGTTCTTTTTGGTGATGACGCCCGCGTGCGTATGGTTCGCGGCATCAACATTTTGGCTAACGCTGTTAAGGTGACTTTGGGTCCGAAGGGTCGCAACGTGGTGTTGGACCGCAATTTCGGCAGCCCCTTGGTGACCAAGGACGGTGTGACGGTTGCCCGTGAAATCGAACTCAAGGATAAGTTCGAAAATATGGGTGCCCAAATGGTTCGTGAAGTGGCTTCCAAGACCAACGACAACGCCGGTGACGGTACGACGACCGCTACTGTGTTGGCCCAAGCTATTGTTGTTGAAGGTATGAAGTTTGTGGCCGCCGGTATGAATCCGATGGATTTGAAGCGCGGTATCGACAAGGCTGTTGAATGCGCTGTGGCTGAATTAAAGAAGATCAGCAAGCCTGTCACGACCACCAAGGAAATCGCTCAGGTTGGTTCCATTTCTGCCAACAGCGATACTGAAATCGGTGAAATCATCGCTGAAGCAATGGAAAAAGTCGGCAAGGAAGGTGTGATCACCGTCGAAGACGGCAAGTCCTTGAAGAACGAATTGGATGTGGTTGAAGGTATGCAGTTTGACCGTGGCTACCTCTCTCCGTACTTCATCACCAATCCGGACAAGCAAGTGGCTGTTCTTGAAAATCCGTACATCCTGTTGCATGACCAAAAGATCAGCAACATCCGCGATTTGCTCCCGATTCTGGAACAAGTTGCTAAGGCCGGCCGCCCGTTGTTGATTATCTGCGAAGACTTGGAAGGCGAAGCTCTTGCTACGCTCGTTGTCAACAGCTTGCGCGGCATCCTGAAGGTTTGCGCCGTCAAGGCTCCTGGCTTTGGTGATCGCCGTAAGGCTACGCTCGAAGATATCGCCATTTTGACAGGCGGTACGCTTGTGACGAAGGATATCGGTTTGTCACTTGACAAGGCAACGCTTGAACACTTGGGTCAAGCCAAGCGCGTTGAAGTCAACAAGGAAAACACCACGATCATTAATGGTTCCGGCAACCCCGAAATGATTGAAGCTCGTGTGAAGAACATCCGCACACAAATTGAAAGCGTCACAAGCGACTACGATCGTGAAAAACTTCAAGAACGTGTGGCCAAGTTGGCCGGCGGTGTTGCCTTGATTAAGGTGGGTGCTGCTACTGAAGTTGAAATGAAGGAAAAGAAGGCTCGTGTGGATGACGCCTTGCATGCCACCCGCGCTGCTGTTGAAGAAGGTGTGGTGCCGGGAGGCGGCGTTGCCCTCGTTCGTGCTCAAAAGGCTGTGGCTCAATTAAAGGGCGACAACGAAGAGCAAACTGCTGGTATCAAGATTGTCTTGCGTGCTATGGAAGAACCGATGCGTCAAATCGTTGGTAACGCTGGTCTTGAACCCAGCGTGGTTGTCAACGCTGTTGCTAACGGCGAAGGCAACTACGGCTTTAACGCTCAAACGAGCCAATACGGTGACATGGTCGCCATGGGTGTCTTGGATCCGACCAAGGTAACCCGTACGGCTTTGCAAAATGCTGCTTCTGTTGCCAGCTTGATCCTCACCACCGACTGCATGATCGGTGACATTCCTGAAGACAAGCAACCGGTGGCTCCGGCCATGGGTGGCATGGACGGCATGCCGATGATGTAATCATTCGGTTCTGACCGTATGATTTAACAATAGGCCCGAGAAGATTAACTTTTTCCCGGGCCATTTTTTGTATAGACAATGGCTGATCGATATAACGTGCCTAATCTTGCGGCCGGCAAAATTCACCGTGCCGAAGAGACTATTCACCGCTCACGCTTTATCGTGACAATGGCTCGCGTCTCCAGCCCTGAAGAAGCTAAGGCTTTTATTGAGTCAGTTAGGCAGGAGCATTCGCAAGCCACACATAACTGCTGGGCTTATGTGGCTGGAGAGCCCGGCAGCACCGCGCAGGTGGGAGCAAGTGACGACGGTGAACCTAAAGGCACGGCCGGCCGTCCCATGCTCACCGTTCTTCTGCACTGCGGAGTAGGAGAAATTGCCGCTGTCGTTACCCGATACTTCGGCGGTATTTTATTAGGAACCGGTGGTCTGGTTCGGGCCTATCAAGGTTTAGTGAAGTTAGGCTTGGAAACCCTACCCATTACAGAACGCGTCCCCTGCGACCGCATTAAATTTACCCTAGAGCACTCCTTTGTCAACATTGCTCTTAGAGAATTCGAAAACCATCAAGCGAGCATTCTTGAAAAAGAATTCGCTATGGATGCAACTTTTACCCTTTCAGTGCCGCAAGCAAAAACTCAGAGCCTCATTGATGTCTTAACGCAAAAGACATCAGGTGGTTTGCTTATTGAAAAGTTGTAGGGAAAACCCGTACAATCCTAGACGTGCGTCAAATTTGACGTCTTACTTTACAACCCCTGTGGGCTTCTGATCTCACACAAATAAAAATAATGAGATTGAAGTACCGCCCTTTACGAAAGGACGGATATGAAAAAACCGATTTATAAAGTTCTCTACTTCCAAGTGATCTGCGCGATCATTATCGGCGTCTTGCTGGGTTATTTTTACCCCGATATCGGCGCCTCCATGAAACCGTTCGGTGACGGTTTTATCAAACTGATCAAAATGATCATCGCTCCGGTCATCTTCTGTACGGTTGTCACTGGTATTGCCGGTATGGAAGATATGAAAAAAGTAGGCAAAACGGGTGGTTTGGCGATTCTGTATTTTGAAGTCGTCAGCACTATTGCTCTCATCGTTGGTCTCGTTCTGGTTAACACATTCGGTCCCGGCCGCGGAATGCATGTTGATCCGGCAACGCTTGATGCGGGCTCTGTTGCTATCTACACCTCCGGTGACAAGATGGAATCTACAGCCCAATTCTTAATGAACATCATCCCCAACACGGTGGTGAGTGCCTTTGCAGAAGGCAATATCCTTCAGGTTCTCTTTTTCTCGATTCTCTTCGGTATTGCTTTACATAAATTCGGCGGACGAGGCACCTTAGTGTTTGATGTCATTGAAAAGAGCTCACAGATTCTTTTCCAAATCGTCAACATGATCATGAAAGTCGCCCCGATCGGTGCATTCGGTGCAATGGCCTTTACAATTGGTAAGTACGGTGTTTCTTCGCTCTTGCCCTTGGCAGAATTAATGGGTACGTTCTACCTGACCTGTCTGCTCTTTATCTTTGTGGTGCTGGGTGCGATTTGCCGCTATGCTGGTTTTTCCGTTTGGAAGTATATCTGCTACATCAAAGAAGAGCTTCTTATCGTTTTGGGGACCTCGTCTTCTGAATCTGCTCTTCCAAAGATTATGGATAAGCTTGAAAAGGCAGGGGTTAGCAAATCCGTTGTTGGTCTCGTGGTTCCAACCGGCTATTCCTTTAACTTAGACGGAACCGCAATTTATCTGACGATGGCCTCGGTTTTCATCGCTCAAGCCTGCGATGTGGAAATGACTCTCGTGCAAGAACTCACGCTTTTAGCTGTACTGCTTTTGACGAGTAAAGGCGCTGCAGGTGTTACGGGTTCAGGCTTTATTGTTCTGGCGGCAACCTTATCCGCCGTGGGCCACGTCCCGGTTGCCGGCCTAGCCTTGATTTTAGGTATCGACCGCTTTATGTCTGAAGCTCGTGCCTTAACCAATATCATAGGTAATGGCATTGCCACGATCGTGGTCGGCAAGTGGTGTAAAGAGCTTGATGAGAAAAAACTGCAAAGCGTTCTTGGCAAGTCAGACGCAAGCATTCCCGATATGCCGGAATTGCCCGAGCCCAAGGTTTTCCGCGACACTCAGGAATTGAAGTACATACCAATTGACGATTATAACAATCGTTAACTGAAAATTGGGTGGAGAATGTTTAACTTCTCCACCCAATCAGCCATTTTGACCTGCTAATTAAATCAATGCAGGTAATCTCTTTTAATCCACACCAAAAGCAATGCAGATAAAAGGATTACGTGGCATACGCAGGCGAGCATACAGCATTCAGCCATATTCGTAAACAACTCTCGACTAATGTCGAAAGCTTTATCGTAATTGTCTAAGCAATCCGACATTGGGGTTGGTTTACAGCAACCCTTGAACCATCAGCTGATAGCCCAATCCTTGCAGATTCCGACTTGCATTCAAGTCGCTGTGCGCTCGGAGACCACAGTTCGGGCAAACGAAACGATGCTTGTCTCGTTTCCCTATCGTTAAACACGACGAACACGTTTGTGATGTATAGCGCGGATCCACATAGATCACGTGGATGCCTTTTCTTTGCGCTTTATATTCAATCTGCTGCTGAAGCTCTCTAAAAGACCAGCGATGCAAGCGACTTCTCACTCGCTTGCCGCACTTGATTCGCTCTCGGATATGCGTCAAGTTTTCCAAGACCACCAACTTCGCTTTTCGCTTGAGCGCCTCTTGAACAATTGACTTACTCACAACGTGATTGATGTGTGTTACGTGGCGTCTTTCCCAGCCCGAAGCCTTGCGCAAGTGCTGTCTGGCACTTTGCGAGCCATTGCGTTGTAAACGCGCACGCAACCCTAGGTATTTATCCCGTTTGAACTTTAATTGGCCGGCTTTCCACAACTGCCCTGTGGATATTGCGGCGATATTGTTTTCCCCCACATCCACTCCAATCACTTCCTCTTTGCTCAACTCCTTAGGTAAAGCCCCCAGTGTGGATTCAAACTCCAAAGTGATGTGAAGGGACCAAAAGCCTCCTTTCTTGTTCTTTCGATAGACTAAATTGCTTTCTTTAAGCTTGCCTTGCTGAAGTAATCGCTTTTGAAATTCCCCCGGACATAAATCCACTTTGACACGACCCTGTAC